>Ga0182024_10002365_pt1 | contig 46973 bp, 40 predicted proteins | sample P32metaG_FD_120480 | JGI IMG/M metagenome (GOLD analysis project Ga0182024, IMG submission 120480) | Permafrost microbial communities from Stordalen Mire, Sweden - P3-2 metaG (Illumina Assembly) | ecosystem: Environmental > Terrestrial > Soil > Wetlands > Permafrost | place: Sweden: Stordalen... | reverse complement strand
TCGCCAAGATCGATCAGCAGTTTGGTGCGCTGATCGTCCAGCAATCCGCGAACCGTTTTGCGAACCAGGGCGCTGCCTTCGCCCAACGTGATTTTGCCGCTGAAATCCACCACGGTAACATTTCCCGCGTCCCGAAACGTGGCCTGCAGACTCATCTCTTCACCTATGCTTCCTGTTGGGGCGCGGCGTTGGGCCCGCCCTGACCATTGAGCGTCGAACCGGGCGGCGGCAATTTCTTGGACATGACGATTTCGGCTCCGCCGGTACGTCCGGTCTGCACCTTGAACTCGTCCATGAAAGAGCGCATGAGAAAAATACCACGCCCGGAGGTGCTCAGGAGATTTTCCTCCGCCAAAGGGTTCGGGACGGACGCAAGATCAAAACCCTTTCCTTCGTCAAGGACGTGGATAATCATTTTTTCGTCGGTCAGATCCACGGCGAGATGGATTTTTTTGTCGGGACGCTCTTGATTCCCGTAGTGAAACGCGTTAATCACGCCTTCGCGCACAGACATGCCGATGCGGTAGCAATCATCCTCGCCGAAACCGGCGGCTTCCGCAACGCGCAGACACATTTCTTCGGCCAGGTTAACGCTCTCGACCTGCGTTTGCAGCGTAACTTCCAGGTGTTGGGGGGCGACTGCCATGCGCTCCAGTCAGATTGTACAGAAAAGTGCCTTAAAAACCGCAGTTATCCGTAACACAGCGGATTCCTACAAGTCAATGGCGCTCGGGTTCGCGGCTACCGGTCCGCGAACCGAGCCTGCCGCTAAGACCGGACAAAACGAAAGGATATTCCCGAGGCGTCAGGCCCAATACGAGCGGCGATCCAATGTCCTGTATTAGATGGCTTCACTGACGTGTTTGGGTTCAATGCCGGTGCCGTCTTCGCGGTCGGCAATGGCGCGGGCCGTGTGATACCGATCAATTACTTAGCCAGAGGCTATCCTGTAGTATTCTCTGGCGGGGTTGCTGTGAATCGCGGCAAAACTTGCAGGTATGCGGGGGAGCGACATGGTGAACTACAGTTCGCGGGCGATTTGGAGCTCCGCCGCAATCGCGTGCTTACTTTTACTGTTTACCCCGGGCGAGAGTCTCGCGCAAGGGACACAGTCGCAACGGCTTACCAATCTAGGCAATCAGCGTTATCAAGCGGGGGATGTTGACGGAGCGATTGCGGCGTATCAGCAAGCGGTGAGCGTAAACTCTGTCGATAGTTTGGCGTATGCCAACCTGGGCCTCGCACTGATCGATAAGGGCAATTTGCCGGAGGCCGCTATCGCTCTGGAACGGGCGATCAACTTGATTGACGCGAACGACGCTGCTCACCCGGCGAGGGCGCCCAGCGGACCGATGGCTTACTCACTGCTGGCCGCAGCGGCCACCAATCTAGCGGTCGTTCGTTATCAACAAGGTCAGCCGGATGCGGCCCTGGCCAGCGTCGATCGCGCCCTCAAATCCGCACCAGGATATGCAGATGCCTGGGCAACGCGCGGCGTAATTCTGCAAGATCAGGCAAAACTGGATAAGGCTACGACCTCTTATCGGCAAGCATTGGCGTTGGATCCGAAGCTCGTCACGGCGATTCAGAATCTTGGCCTGGTGCTGCAAAAACAGGGAAAATTGGACGAGGCTCTCGCCGTGCTGCAGCAGGGCGTTGCGGTGCACCCAGTTGACGCGGATTTGCAGTCGGCCTACGGAAACGTGTTGTCGCAAAAGGGACGGTTGGCAGACGGGGTGGCAGCCTACAAACTCAGCCTCAGCCTTCGGCCGAATTCTGCCGACGCGCTATATGGCATGGGAAACGACATGCGCTATTTGGGCAATTATCCAGAGGCGCTAACGGCATTGCAGCAGGCGCATGCCTTGGCGCCCACCGACGTCAGCACGACCACCAGTTTGGTTGAGCTACTGACGGAGATGGGGCGATCCGCGGATGCTGTCGTGCTCCTGAACACAATTCCCGAAACAGAAAAAAACAACCCTTATTTACTAGTGGCCCAGGCAACCACGCTGATTCATACCGGCAAGGCACTTGAAGCAATTCCGGTATTGCAACAGGCCCTGATGGTGGACGCGAATTTGCTGGAGGCCATCGCGGCGCTGGCGGCACTGCAGATTGATTTGGGGAAGCCGGCGGGTGGCGTAGCCATGATCGAGCCGGTGCTCACCGCGCATCCGGACAATGCGGAATTGCACAACAGTTATGGACTGTTGCTTGGGGCGCAGTTGAAATTCTCCGAAGCACAAGCGGAGTTCGAAAGAGCGCTGAAGATCCGGCCCGGTTATGCTGACGCCCGAGTGAACCTAGCGGCGACGCTATCTCGCGAGGACAAATTTGCGGACGCCATTGCGAATTTTCAGACGGTGCTGGCCGCGGACCCTACAAATCTAAAAGCGCAGGCAAATCTGGGAGTGACGTTTCTGCGCGCGAAACGCTACGATGAAGCTTGCGCGGCATTTCGGGCGGCAATTGCGCTGGGCGCCAGCGATCCGGACATTTACGGCAACCTCGGAATTGCGCTCGGGAACGCCGGAAAGCCCAACGAAGCGCAGCAAGCTTTTGCCGAAGCGAAGAAGCTTACGGCAACGGCCACGAATAACAGTAATGCTAGAAAACCCTAATACTCACCGCAAGTTTGTCAAAAAACTTTAATCTATTCGTGAGGTCGCACCGTTGAAACAGGGAAAAGTGAAATGGGGCGTGCTGGGCGTCGCCAGCATTGCGGTGCGAAAAGTGATTCCCGGAATGCAGCAGGGCCAGTTCAGTGAGATCGCGGCGATCGCTTCCCGCGATCTCGCTAAAGCCGAAGCCGCGGCGCGAAAATTCGGCATTCCAAAGGCCTACGGATCTTATGCGGAGTTGTTGGCCGATCCGGAAATCGAAGCGATTTACAATCCACTGCCGAATCAGTTCCACGTGCCATGGTCGATCAAGGCCATGGAGGCCGCAAAGCACGTCTTGTGCGAGAAGCCCATCAGCCTGAACGTGGCGGAAGCTAAGACGCTGCTTGCGGCGCGTGACCGCGCCAAGAAGAAATGCGGAGAAGCCTTCATGGTCCGCACCCATCCGCAATGGCTGCGCGTGCGAGAGCTGGTGCGTTCCGGAAGGATTGGAGAGTTGCGCTCCATCAACGCGTCATTCAGCTATTTTGATCGTGAACCTTCCAGCATTCACAACAATGCCGCGGGCGGTGGAGGGGCGCTGCTGGATATCGGCTGCTACCCCGTCAACACTTCGCGTTTTATTTTTGGTGAGGAGCCCACGCGTGTGATCGGATTGGTGGAACGCGATTCCGAAATGAAAATCGACCGGTTGACTTCCGCGATTCTGGATTATCCCTCCGGACAAACTATTTTCACGTGCAGTACGCAACTCGTCTATTACCAGAGCACGGAGATATTTGGCACGCGCGGGCGCATCGAGTTCGAAGTTCCTTACAGCGCGCCGCTGGATTCTCCTACCAATATTTATATCGACGGGGGAGGCCCGCGTGGCAGCGCGATAACCGTCGAGACGATTCCGGCGTGCAATCAATATACGATCCAAGGCGATGCATTCTCCAAGGCGATTCGCGAAGACACGGAAGTTCCCGTGCCGCTCGAGGATGCTATCCAAAATATGGCGGTGATCGATGCCGTGTTCCGCTCCGGCGCTTCCGGCCAGTGGGAGAAGCCTGTCGCTTGAGCAGGCTGTTGCTTTTCTCGCCCAGAAATTTCACGGCGCGATGCCGGGGCGAATAAGCACCCACTTCGCCCCGGCTCTTCTTTACACAATCTGCTCCGGCACGTATATTTGCTTCGTTCGGATTTTGCCGTTAGCCCTCTCCGCGTGAGGTCCCGATGATTGGTTGGGTGATCTTAGGTCTCATCGTCCTGGCGGTCATATTTTTTATCGGGATGTACAACGGCTTGGTGCGCCTGAAGGTGCAGTGCGACAACGCATGGGCGGACATCGATGTACAACTGAAACGGCGCTACGACTTGATACCGAATCTCGTGGAAACCGTGAAAGGTTACGCCGGGCACGAAAAAGGCACGCTGGAGGCGGTGATTGCCGCGCGCAATCAAGCTATGACCGCAACCAGTCCCGCCGATAAAGCGCAAGCAGAAAATATTTTGTCTGGGACATTGAAGAGCCTTTTTGCGCTGTCCGAGGCCTATCCGCAATTGCGCGCCGTCGAAAGTTTTACTTCGCTGCAGAACACTTTGGCGCAGATCGAAGATACCGTGCAAAACGCCCGGCGCTATTACAACGCCGTGGTCCGCGACCTGAACACCAAAATCCAGCAATTTCCGACGAACATCTTTGCGAACATGCTGGGATTTAAACCCCGCGAATTTTTCGAAGTGTCTTCGGCGACCGAGCGCGAAGCTCCCAAAGTCAGCTTTGGCTCACCCGCCGCACCCACTGCTTGATTAGTGACCTGATGATGCGGCGAGCAAACCGGGTCTACCCTCGCGCACAAAGCAAAGCGTTTTATCTTCGCGTTCTCTGCGCACTTCTTTTGCTGCTTACTTTCTGCGGTGCGGCTTTTGCCCGCGACATGGTCATTCAGAAGTTCGATTCCGAAGTGGTGGTCTCTCCGAACGGCTCCATTGATGTCACGGAAACCATCCAGGTCAAATTTATCGGCTCCTGGAATGGCCTGTATCGCTCCATACCTATCGAGTACGTAACTCCGCAGGGATTCGATTACAGTTTGCTGCTGGACGTGAAGCGCGTTACCGACGAAAACGGCGAGAAGCTGAAATTTGAAAGCAGCCGCGTGCGGCATTACCGCAAGCTGAAAATTTACGTGCCCGGCGCGCAGAACACCACGCGCACGATCGTGATCGAGTATTCCGTCGCGGATGGCTTGCGATTCTTCGAGGATCACGACGAACTCTATTGGAATGTTACGGGCGATGAGTGGGACTACCCCGTCCAATCCGCCAGCGTGAATATCGTATTGCCAAGCGGTGCGGCGAACATCCGCGCCAATCCTTTCACCGGCGGGTATGGTTCGCGCGCGCAAGATGCCGACGTAAACATTGTCGGAAACGGTGTGGAAGTCAAAACGCGCGCTCCGCTGCGTTTTCACGAAGGATTGACGGTCGCGGTGGCGTTCGACAAGGGCGCCGTCCGCGAGCCCACCGCCATCGATCGCGCCGTGCTGTTTCTGCGCAGCAATTGGCCGCTGCTGTTGCCAGTGCTCGCCTTTGTCGTCATGTTCTATCTGTGGTGGACCATCGGACGCGATCCGCGTCTGCGGCCAATCTCGGCGCAATACGAGCCACCTGATCAATTGACGCCGGGCGAGGCTGGGACGCTCATCGATAACTCCGCGGACATGCGCGACATTACCGCAACGATTGTGGATTTGGCGGTACGCGGGTATATGGTCATCGAAGAGCACGACAAGCCCAGCATGCTGGGCTTGCGCCACGACAAAGATTTCAAGTTTATTCTGCAGAAAGAGCGCTCCACATGGGCCGGCTTGAAGACCCACGAACAGGTTTTGCTCAATGGTTTTTTTACCATGGGTACGGTTGGCGAGTCGGTCTCGATGTCCAGCCTGGAAAATCAGTTTTACAAAAATCTTCCGCAGATCAAGAGCGGGATTTTTCAATCGCTTATCACCAAAGGCTATTACCGCCGCCGTCCGGACAGCGTGAGGTCTTCTTATCTGGGGATTGGGGTAGTCATTGGCATTCTTGCGATCTGGGGAGGCACCGCGCTGGGCTCGATGTTTGGAATGCCCGCGCTAACATTTATTGTGGCAGGAGTTCTGACCGGCGCCGTCATTTGCGCCTTTGGATGGTTCATGCCCGCGCACACAGAGCAAGGCGCGCGGGCAATGGAAGGCGTACTGGGTTTTGAAGATTTCCTGAACCACGTGGAGTCTGACCGCTTCAATCGCATGATCAAAACGCCGGAAATGTTTGAAAAGTTTTTACCGTTTGCCATGGCGCTGGGCGTCGAGAAAAATTGGAGCAAAGCCTTTCAGGGAATTTTAGTGCAGCCGCCGGACTGGTACCGCGGCGGTGTGTATGGACCGAATTTTTATCCGATGGCTTTCACAAATAATTTGAGCTACATGTCGACGCAGGCCGGCAGCGTAATGGCTTCCGCCCCCCGCAGCTCCGGAGGATCGGGTTTTGGCGGCGGGGGTGGCGGAGGTGGATTCTCGGGCGGAGGATTCGGCGGGGGTGGCGGCGGCGGTTTCTAGGGAAGACGAGCCGCGGGCGAACGCGGGGGTGTGCGGGAGTCAGGAGTCTTCATTGCAGTTTCGCGCCGACACCGTAAAGCGCCAACACATCCTTCAGCGTAATCACCCCTTCCAGATTGCGGAGATTCGCGCGGCTTACTACCGGAAGCAAATCAATCTGTGCGGCACCCATGCGGTCTAGCGCGGCGGTAAGGGACTGGTCCGCGTGCACGAAGGAAACATTTCGCGCGTCCAGCAATTCGCTCAGGCGCCGCGCAGCGCCGCCGCTGTGAGCAGCCTTCTCAATCGCCTCGCGGCTGATAACGCCCACCACACCTGTCTCGTCGTTGATCGGCCAAGCATTTAGCTTGCTTTCCTTGATCTTCTCGAGCGCTTCGGCGACCGTTCGCTCCGAGCTCAAGATTTCCGTGGCTGGATGCATGGCCTGGTAGACTTGGCGCTGCCCTTCGAGGATGCGCGCTTCCGCCGTCGGCAGGTGAATGCCGTCCTGCTCGGCCAAAATTTCGTAAATTCCTTTTTTCTGAAATTTCGACGCCACGAAATAGCTGATGAGGTTGGAAATCATCAACGGCACGATCACGGCATAGTCGCGCGTCGTTTCAAAAATCATCACCACCGACGTCATCGGAGCACGCACCACGCCGGCAAAAGCTGTACCCATGCCCACCAGTGCGTACGCTCCCGGGGACGCGACGTAGCTCGGAAAGAAATGCTGAGCGCCGCTTCCAATGATGCCTCCCAACATGGCGCCCAAAAATAAACTGGGACCAAAGATTCCACCGGCGTTCCCCGACGCGTAGCTGGTAGCCACTACGACCAGCTTCAGCACCAACAGCACAATCATCAGCTTCAACGCCATGCCATTGTTCAGAACATCGCCTACATATTTGTAGCCAACGCCGAGAATCTGCGGCACAAACCAGCCCATCAATCCCACCATCACGCCGCCGGCCACTGGTTGGAACCACACCGTCTTTCGCGGAAAACGCAAAAATTTTGCGCGCATCCACAGCAGCAGTCCCGTAAACGCGACAGAGACAAGGCCGCCCACCACGCCTAGCAACGCATAGATTGCAAATTCTTCCGGATGCACCACCTGGTATTGCGGCACTTTGAATAGCGGATCGTTTCCCAGCAGCAAGCGAAGCATGGCCCAGGAAGTCGCGGAAGCCAGAACAACGGAGCCCAAAACGGGGGCATGCATGTCGCCCATAACTTCTTCGAGAGAAAACAGCACGGCCGCCAAGGGCGTGTTGAACGCCGCAGCGATCGCCGCGGCCGCGCCCACCGGTACCAGCGCTTTTATTTTTTCCGGCCGTAAGCCTAGTTTTTGGCCAAGCACCGACGCAATGCCTGCGCCAACCTGCACGGCGGGCCCTTCACGGCCAAGCGGAATTCCACTCGCAAGCGTCGCGGAGGTGCAAAAGAACTTTCCGACGACTGTGCCGAGCGAAATGCGGCCGCCACGCGCAAACAGCGCCGCCTTAGTTTGCGGCACACCACTGCCGCGCGCATCCGGAAAAAACCGGTACAACAAATAGCCCATCGCAAGTGAGCCGGCAACCGGCACGAACAATCGCCGCCACGGCGCGCCGCCGACCGGATAGAGACGCGCTCCGGACCGCTCCGTCAGCAAAATAAATGCCACCACCACTAAGCCGACGAGAGCGCCGATCAACAGCGTCAATATCAGGAACACCTGCTCCTCGCGTTCGTGCAAGAGCGCATTCCATTGCCGTGCCGGAGCTTGCCACCACGCGGATTTGACGGGTGCGACTGCTGATGAGCTCATGCGCCACGCGAGCTGCGGGATTTGGAATTTCGTGGTGTGCCGCGGGGCGTTCGCGCGATAGGGCGCGACTTCACGTTTCTATGGGAATGAGCTTGCGCCTTCACCTTGAACTTGCGCTTCGCTTTGAGAAGCGCGCCGATGGCGGAAACCAGCTGCGCGCCGCTGGATCGCAATTCGCTGATCCGCTGGCGCGCGACTTCCTCGACCAGCTTGACGCCGCGCGGCAGGAGCGACACCAGAACTTTTCGCCGATCATCGCGGCTGCGTATTCTGCGGACAAAACCGTGCGCGGCAAGGCGGTCAACAAGTTCGACGACGCTGTGATGCTTCAGCATCATGCGCTCTGCCAAATTGACAATGGTGGCGTCAACATTGCCGGGAAGTCCGCGCAGCGCAAGCAACAGCACGTACTGCTGCGGCTCGAGTCCCGCAGCGCGCGCCTTGGCGTCACCTTCGCGCAAAAACTGGCGAATGCGATAACGGAGTTCCGCCAGTGCACGGTACTCTTCCGTGGTAATTCCTGCGCTCATGTCCCCAAGTGTATCGCAATACGATATATAGTTCCAGTCGCGTCGCGCAGCGCGTTCTGTCAGTTATCAGAAACATAGAACGTTTCGTTAGAGTGTTTTGCGGAAAGCCTTTTGCGTCTTGAAGTGCTCGTAGCCTTCCCGTTCGTAAAACCTATGTGCGCGTTCGCGAATCACGTTCGATCTTACGGACATGCTTCGGCATCCCCGCTTCCGCGCCCAATTCTCAACAGTTTGGAGCAGCTGCGCTCCCGCTCCCAGGCTCCGCTGGCCCTCCGCGACTACCAGGCCATTCAATTCCGCGCGTGTTTCGACTTCCACAAGATATGTGATACTTACGTGCGCCCACCCAGCAATCGTTGCGTCGGGCAATTCCGCAACAAATAAAGCATTGCGCGCTGCGGCCTTTAGCCGGCGAATTCGATTCGTGATCTCCCTCGCCGTCGCCGTATATCCAAGTTGCCCACTGAGTTCCGCCACCTTGGGCGCGTCGCTGATGCGAGCGCCGCGAATAATAAGTTTTCGAATCACGGCTTTCTTGGTCATTTCAACCTACTTTTCTTTGCAGCCGCTCCCGTACCGCCTCGCTCTTCAGTTCACGCAGAACGCCCGCAGCAATCCATCGCGCAGAGCGCGAATTCTGTCCTCGCATGCGCTCCGCAGCGCGAATCGCCGCTTTATTGAGACGAAGATTTTTCTTGCCGACATTTCGCTGCGCCCAATTGACCGCCTTTCTCACAAAGTTCCGCTCGTCGTGCGCCTCGCGCTCGATCACGCGCAAAAAACGCTCGAACTGCTCATCTTCCGCCGCGCGATCCTTATAACTCAGATACGCGGCCAGCGAGAACGCCGCGCGCTTCTGGAATTCTCCCCGCCGGCCACTCCATTCATAAACCTTGTCCCATGCCGGTTTGGCACTTGCAAAGAGATAACAGCACGCCGCGTCAACCACGTCCCAAGAGTCAAAGTCGCGCGCCCAGCGCTCCATCTGCGCAGCGGTGATTTTATCCGATTCGCCAATTAGCGCAGCTAGGATTCTTGCTTCGTGAATTCCGGAAGACCACAGTTCATTGCCTAATTTTTGATTTTTTCCAATGCGCCGGGCCAAGGCATGCAGCGCCGGTGTCGAGATGCCATAAGCCTTCACAACATTTACGCCGAAACATTCCAGTTTCGCGCGCGTTTTTGCATCAGCAAGTTGCTGCAGCTTCCGCAGCACCGCGGTCTTCGTCCATCTCTTAGGAGTGTTCGAGCGGCGTTCGGGCTTAGAACGTCTTGTCGGAATCGAGGAGGATCGTGACCGGACCTTCATTTATCAGCTCCACGGCCATGGTGGCCTGAAAAACGCCCGTTGCCACTTGCACGTCCAACGCTCGCAAACCGGCGCAAAATTCCTCGTACAGTGTTTTCGCCATTTCTTGCGGAGCCGCCCCCATGAAACTTGGTCGCCGCTGCCCGCGGACGTCACCGAAGAGCGTGAATTGCGAAATGACCAGCGCAGCGCCGTGCACGTCCAACAGCGAAAGATTCATTTTTCCCTGGGCATCCTCAAAAATGCGCAGGTTCGCTATTTTCTCCGCCATGGTTGTCGCGGTTGCGGAACTATCCGCCCGCCCAACACCCAGCAAAATCACCAGTCCGGCGCCGATTTCCCCAGTCGTTTCGTCTTGAACTCTTACGCTAGCTCGGCTGACGCGCTGCAGCACTGCACGCATGACTCTCCTCCAAGATCAGCGTTGCCTCGTCACGTCAAATACAACTCCCGCCATGTTGTGACGCCGCATCTGCGAAATCACATTTTGCAACTTGCGCTGCAGCTGCGCGACGTTGCAGATGGATCAGATACCGTCAAGCGCTACGGGCAAGTTTCCATCGGCCCGTCCGAACTTTCCGCGCAATTTTCTTTTGCCCGTGCTTCGCCGTTGCGAGTGGCAGCGGCGCGCAATCGCGTGGCGCCGGCTGGCACTTCGGACAATAGTAGCTGCTCCGTCCCGCCACAATCGTTCGCCGTATCATCGCCCTGCACCGGAAACAGTTGCGGCCTTCGCGTCCGTAAGCGCGGTGCTGCTTCTGGTACTCGCCCGGGTCGCCGTTGCCATCCTGAAAATCCGCAATCGTCGAACCGCGCATCAAAATCGCCCTCTGCAGGATTCCCTGAAGCACCTGCAATAATTTTTTGGTCTGCGGCATTGTCAAATTCGCGCCGACTCTCGCCGGATGAATTCTTGCGCTCCACAAACTTTCGTCGGCATAAATGTTTCCAACTCCGCGCAGTACGCTCTGGTCGAGCAACAGCGCTTTGATCCGCGCGCGCCGTGAACGCACTGCAGCAGCGAAGGCCTCAGCACTTACCAGCAGGGGATCCGCACCAAAGCGCTGCAACTCTTCCGGAATGGCGTCGCCCGCCAAATAAGCGATGCGTCCAAATCGCCGCGGGTCCGTGTAGCGCAGTTCGCGCCCGTCGTCCAGCGCCATCCAAACGTGCGTGTGCTTCTCGTGCGGCTGCCCCGCGGCCCACGAAGCCAGATTGCCCGTCATACCCAAATGCACCAGCAGAGACGCGGCCGCCGGAGTTTCGTTCGAAGACGTTAACGCAGCGCCGCCTACTCCTGAAAGCCGCAGCATCATGAATTTACCATAGCGCTCCACAGCCTCGATTCGTCGTCCGGGCAGGTGCAGCCGCAGCGCCGCTGGATCATCGATGAAATCAGTTTTTCCAAGCGCCACGGACAAAATCGTCCGTCCTAGAATCGTCTTTTGCAATCCTCGCGCGACCGTCTCAACTTCCGGAAGTTCCGGCATAGTCGAATCCTGACAAAATACGCAGACAGAAATATCCTTCGCGATTGTCGCTATCAAACGCTGCAAACACGCTATTTTTTCTGATAATTCGGATACGGCGGGTGATCCGGAATCACCACGGGATTTTTTTTCAGTGCTTCCAGTGTTATTTGGACCGCTTTCTCGAGCTGTGGATCATGACCCGCGGCAACGGATGCTGGATCATTTTCCACTTCTACGTCGGGAGCCACGCCATGATTTTCCACTTCCCAAGAACCATGCAATCCGTAAATGGCCACGCGCGGCGCAGTCACGCGGCCTCCGTCGATCAGCGGCGGGTAGCCGTAAATGCCCACCAGCCCGCCCCAGGTGCGCGTCCCCACCAGCGGTCCAATCTTGTCCTGCTTGAACATCCACGGAAGCGCATCGCCACCCGAGCCGGACATTTCATTGATGATCATCGTCTTCGGCCCGTAGATTTGTGCCAGCGGCGAGCAGAATTTGTCGCCTTCGCGCGAAATGGCGCAATTGCGTAGTGGCCGCTCCAGTTCGTCGATAATATAATCCGCGATCGCGCCGCCGTGATTGTAGCGCTCATCGATAATCGCCGCCTGCTTGCCCACTTGCGAAAAATAAAAGCGGTTAAAATTTCGATAGCCTTCTACGTTAGTGTCTGGCACATGCACGTACGCCAGCTTGCCTCCGCTCAGTTCATCCACCTTGCGGCGGTTGTCTTCCTCCCACGCGCGGTTGCGGAGCGCGAATTCGCTGGGCAATGGCACCACGGTTACTTCACGCGCGTCCTTCCCGTCAGCGCTCGGCCCCACCTTTATCCGCGTCTGCTTTCCCGCGGTATTTTCAAAATAACTGTAAACATCGATGGGCACACGCACTTCGCGGCCGTTTACTTCCAGCAAATAATCTCCAACCCGGAGCTCCACACCCGGCTGTGTCAAAGGCGCCTTCAAATCAGGATTCCAATTCTCGCCGTTGTAAATTCGCGCAAAGCGGTAACGTCCGTGGTCCACCTTGTAGTCCGCGCCCAACAGGCCACCCTTGACGTGTTTGGCCTCCGGAATTTCGCCTCCGCGGATAAACATGTGCCCGATGGTGACTTCTCCCAGCATCTCCTCAAACAAATAATTCAAGTCCGCGCGGCCGCCCAAATTCTTCAAGTACGGCGCGTATTTGTTTTCCATCGAAGTAATGTTCAAGCCGTGGTGATTCGGGTCGTACAAAAAGTCCCGTTGAATGCGCCATACTTCGTGATACATCTGATTCCATTCCGCGCGCGGATCAACGTAAACTTCCATATCCTCAAGTTTCAGTTGGCCGTCGTTGGGCGGCGGCGCCGCGCTCGTCCCCGCGATAAACCACTTCTCTCCTTGCTTGTACAGAACTTTTTCTCCATTCGCGGATACCGTGAAAGACTCAATTCCGCTGAGAAACGGTTCTTCCTTCCGCGTTTTAAAATCAAATTTCGTTGCATTCGAAAGCGTCGGCTCTTTGAAGCGCGGCACGTCCGCTACCGTCGTCACAAATAGTGTTCCGGCTTTCCCAGTATCCAGGCCAACGTAATTCCCCGTTTTGATCGGCAATGCCACGACGCGCTGGCCGATCCCATCCAGGTCGATAGTTACTTTCACTGGCTCGTCTTTCTTGTCGCCCTTCTTGACGTCTTTCCTGTCTTTATCCTGATCCGCATCCTTCGTCTTATCGGCCTCTTCGCCTTTATCATCGGTCTTCGATTTGTCCGAGTCCTTCTCGCCCTTACCTTTTTCTTCATCACTTTGCGGTTCCACCGGAGAAGCGTCCCCTTTTTTCAGCACGACCGCGTACACGTTGCGCAGAACCGGATGCTGGTAACTGGATAAATCGAGCCACGCGGAAGAAAGACCCATATCCGTGCTCGCGCCAAAAAGCAGCAGCTTGCCGCCCTTATCAAAAACCGGGAATCGCGCATCGCTCACTCCATCGGTAATTTGTGATTCTTTCCCGGTCTCCAGCGAGTATACGAACACCGCCCGCAAGTGATTCTCCAGATATTTCGCATAGGCAATCCATTTGCTGTCCGGCGACCACGTCGGGTTCATGACCGAAGTCGGATCGTCGAAACGGTCCGTCGCAACTTTCACCGGCGTTCCCTTGTCCACGTCCACGTACCACAAGTTCAATCGCTTGTCGCTGTACAAAATCTTCTTGCTGTCCGGTGACCATAGCGGGCTATAAAAATACGAAGGCGGATTACCCAGATTAATCTTCTTTACCGCGCCAAACCCGGACTGATCCCCAATATGCAGCGCGTACTCCCCAGCTTCATCGGAGAAATAGGCAATCGACTTTCCGTCTGGAGACCACGCCGGATCTCGTTCCGCCACCGCCGTGCTCCTCGTCAAGTCGCGAATATCACCCTTATCCGCCGGCACCGTGAAGATGTCGCCATGCGCCTCAAACACCGCGCGCACTCCCATCGGAGAAATCGCTGCGTTGGAAATTTTCTCAGCAGCTTTTTCAAAGTGTGCCCGCGTGGACGGCAGGTCCCCGGCAATCGATGCATTGACCCAGCGGGTTTTGCCGCTCGCCGGATCGCAAAGATAAATCGCGCCAAATTGTTCGTACACCAGCGCATCCGGTCCCGCGGAGAGCGCCTTGAAATCCAGCCCCTTGTTTTCCACCAACTGCTTCACGGCCTTCGACTTTGTATCGTAAGCGAACAATGAGACCGGCCCGTTGCGATCGGAAAGGAAATAAACGGTATCGCCAAACCACACCGGACGCGAATCATTGGAGTTTTCGTGGGGCAATTTTTCCAAGGTCAAATCGTTCAACTTCACAATGTAAATGGGCGTTGTCTGTCCGCCTCGATAACGCTTCCAGGAAGTACCCTGCCACTGCATGTTCGGCACATACGCCAGCCACGCCCCGTCCGGCGAATACCAGCCCTCCGTTCCGCGCCACATCGGCAAAGCGTCCGCCGGCCCGCCCTCCACCGGCACGGTATACAAGCGCGTGAAGTCCGCATACGCTTCGCGGTTCGAAACAATCAGCACTTTCTTGCTGTCCGGCGTCCAAGCTACCGGCTCATCCATGCCTGGATGCCAGGTCAACCGCTTCGGTAATCCACCTTCCGCGGAAATCACGTACACATCTTCATTGCCATCGTAATAACCGGCGAACGCAATATAATTCCCGTCCGGCGAAAAAATCGGATGGCTCTCATGTCCGCCCGTCGTTAATTGCCGCGTGTCTCCGCCTTCCCGAGGCACACTCCACAAATACCCGCCATACGTGAAAACCACCTCGGTGCGACTCAATGTCGGCGATTGCAGCAACAACGGTGCATCTTCCGCCGCACACGCCAGTCCCGCAAATGCCAAACATGCCGCAACCAATACCGTCAGTCTTCCACGCATTTCTTGTCTGCCTCTCCGCTACTCTGGGTATTTCTTTTTTGATTTTCTTTGTCGCTTTACTTCTTCGACTGCTCCGCCATCCAGAATCCCGGGTCTGCAATTTCTCGCGCATTTTGCTTATCGGCATATTTCTTCAAGGCCGGCGCAATCGCCGCCGCTTTGCCAATCACCACAAATACCAGGTTTTCTTCCGGAAAATGTTTTTGAATCACCTGCCGCGCCATGTCCAGCGTCACCGCATCAATGCGCGCTTCCAGTTGGTTCACTTCGCTATCGTCCAAGCCGTAAAACTCGTCCCCCGCGATGCGCTGTGCCAGATCCTTCGAGGTTTCGATGCTCGGCGGAAATTGTCCCTTGATGTAGCTCTTCGCCGACGCCAACTGCTCGGCGGTAATTCCATCCTTGTGCAGCTTGCGCAACACTTCGAGCGCCATATCCATCGCCTCCACCGTCGTATCGTTTTTCGTGAACGTATAAATTCCGAACGGCCCCGGCTCCTTGCGTGGATCAAATGACGCGTTTGCTCCGTAGGTAAGTCCTGACTCGACGCGCAGCGCCTCGTTCAGCATCGACGTAAACCGCCCGCCGAAAATCGTATTCACCACGCGAATCGCCACGCGGTCGGGATCGCCTGCCGAAGTCTCCACATTCCCGATCGCAAAATACGTCTGCGTCGCATCCGGCTTGTCCACCAGCAGCAAACGCTTCCCCTTCGCAGCTCCGATCGCCGGAATGGCCACTGGCGTCACGCTCTTCGCCGGCCACGTCCCCAGCGTCTCCTCCAGTTTGTTCCGCAATTCGCCGGCATTGAACTCTCCCGCCACCGCCAAAATCGTATTTTCTGGTGCATAATTCGCCTCGTAGAACTTCACGATGCTCGCGCGATTCATTTTCGTCAGCGAAAGTTCATCGCCCTCCTCGGGTCGGCCGTAACCTCGCCCATCGTATAAGTAACCGTAGTAATAAAGTCGCAAAACCTGGCGCGCCTCGTCTTTCGAACCTCTGACCGCATCCAGATTCTGCGCCAGCGATTTGTCGACTTCCTCCTGCGGAAATGTCGGCCGCAACAAGGCGTCCGCGAAGAGATCGAGCCCCTTCGCCAAATCCTTGGTCAAAAATTCCGCGGAAAGCGTCGTGAAATCCGCCCCCGCCCCCGCCTCAAAGGATCCGCCGATAAAATCCAGGTCCGCCGCGAATTGTTGCGCCGAACGCTTCTGCGTGCCTTTACGCAACAGTTGCGCCGTCTCCGACGCCAGTCCTTCCTGCCCCACCGGGTCCGCTGTCGCCCCACTCTTCACCAGCGCCGCAAAACTCACGATAGGCACGCCGTGTTTTTCCATCAGCAAAACGGTAAGTCCGTTCTTCAACACAATCTTTTCATGTGGCGGCATCTTGATTGCCTGCGCGCAAACGTTCATCGCCGCAATCAGCAAAGCAAACACCGCCACAAAAATGTGTGCACAATTTCTCGCGGTCCTCATTGTTTTGCCTGCCCGTCATTCTCTGGAAGCAGCGTCGCTACCGTCCGGTTGTTCGCGCCAAAATACGCTTTAGCCACGCGTTGCACATCCTCCTTGCTCACCGCTGCATAGTTTTTCGCCGCCTCGAACAATTTGCCGTAATCGCCAAAAAATACTTCGTACGTTCCCATCGTGTTGGCCCGTCCATTGATCGTCCGCATCTGCTGGTAAAACTCCATCAAGCGAATATTCTTCGCCTTCTCCAGTTCCTGGTCCGTAATCACCGTAGCCTTGGCGCGCTCCAGTTCCTCGTAAATCGCTTTCTCGCACTTCTGCGGATCAACCCCCTGTTTCGGCTGCGCGAACACGATCGCCAGCGTGGGATCGAATGCCGGTTGAATTTCCGACGCTACTTCCAGTGCAATCTGATCCTTATCCACCAGCCGCTGGTACATTCGCGAACTCTCTCCGTCGAACAGCACCGTCCGCAAAATATTCAGCGCATAAAAATCATCGTTCTTCGTTTGCGGCACGTGATAGCCGATCATCAACAGCGGCAACTGCGCCTCTTTGTGCACCACCAGCCTCCGCTCGCCAAGTTGCTCTGGTTCCACAGTCGTCACCGGAGGCGGCGGGGCATGCGACGGAATCGGCTCAATATACTTTTCGCAAAGTTGAAACACTTCGTCCGCAGAAACATCGCCCACCACCACCATCGTGGCGTTGCTCGGCGAGTAGCCCATCGCAAAATGACGCTTCAGGTCGTCCATGGTCCAGTGTTCGATGTCGCTCATCCATCCCACCACCGGCCATTGATAGGTATGCGCAATAAATGCTGTGGCCCACAGCTGCTCATCGAGCACGCCGCCGTTCTCGTTGTCCACGCTCAACCGCCGCTCCGACGCCACCACTTCCCGTTCCGACTTAATCTTCGCCGGATCGAAACTCAGATTCTCGATGCGGTCGCCTTCGATATCGAAAATCAGCGGCATCGTCGAACGCGGAAACCAATCCTGATACACGGTCACATCGCGTGAAGTGTACGCATTATTCGAGCCACCGTGCGCTTCCATCACTTTATCCAGGTCCCCGGGACCATATTTTTTCGCGCCATTAAACATCATGTGCTCGAAAAAATGCGAAAGGCCGGTAGTCCCGGGCCGCTCGTTGCGCGACCCCACGCGGTAAAAAATATACAAAGCCACGTTCGGAATGCTGTGGTCGCTCTGTACCAGCACTTTCATCCCGTTTTTCAGCGTCTTGGTTTCTACAGGAAACTTCTGCTCTTGCGCCCGTGCGCTCGTGCCGGCAAATCCCGCAGCACACAACCACAATACCGCGGCGAATCGCATCCCACTCGTTTTCATGCTGTCACCTTTACCTTGAACAAAACTTCACTGTATTCGAGCACAGCTCAATAGGTGTAAGACGCGCGCCGCCGTCGGCCGTCGCGCAGCTCACCGACTGCCACCTGCTTCCTCTCGGCTGTAAGGAATGATTTTCCGGCGCAAGGCTTGACCCGATGGACAGCAACCGCAACTACAGCAGCGGAATTCCTGGTGCGGACACAATCCCCGCCATCCGCAGAATATCCTGATACTCCGTTTCCGTGATCGCGGAGATAATCAACCGCACATTCTTCAAAAATTTAACTTTTTTCAGCGCACCGTTCGCGCGCAGCTCCGCCAGCGTCACTTGCCGCGGCAGTTTCTCGAACGCCCGCAAGTCCGCCACCAGATTCTTGCCCTTCGAATCATGTGGATCGGGATAGGGATCCCGCGTCACTTCCGCGATGGAATAGAACGACCGTTCGGGCGCTGAATGGTAGCAAAGCACGCGATCACCCTTACGCACTTGCTTTAACGCGCGAATGGCATCGGCCTTCGAACTCGCGCCGTGCCACATCTCTTTGCCCTTCACAAATAGCGTATCCCAATGATAATGATGGGGATCCGCGACAAATATCCAGTAGTGACGCTGTGCAGTAGGAGTGGCCATCGAGGCTTAGGTCCGCAGCAATATACACAAGCCTCAGGCCAAAACCAATTGAAATGTGCAGTCTACAGGCAAACTGCCTGTGTGAAAGTCAGAGAGTCATCTGGCGAGTCGTCAGGCGGGCTCTCCAGAGGTGCGGCGGAATATCGAAAACAGCACAACTTGGCCGAACGCGACGCGCTAACTAGCTAAAAATAAGTGAGTTAATCAACCAACGTTAACGAGAATCTCGTCGCCCTGCAGTTGCACTTCATAACATGCCAGTCCCGGCAGCGAAGGATTCTGCACAATCTTCCCATTCGTCAAGTCAAACTGCCACCCGTGCCACGGGCAAGTGACCACCGCCCCCGCGAGCTCACCTTCTCCTAGCGGTCCACCCTGGTGCAGGCAAGTATTCTCAATGGCATGAAACTTGCCCCCCACATTCGCCAGCGCGATGGTCTTCCCGCCCACTTCCAGTTCGTGGATCGTTCCCGGGGCAATTTCACTAATCTTCGCAGCGCGAATAAAAGTCATCGCTCGTTTTTGTCCTCCCGAATTTAAACGTCCCTGAGTTCTCAATCTCCTTGATAAGGAGCCTGCGCGCTCTCGACCTTCGCTAACAATTCCACAAACTTCTGCTGGCGCTCGCTCTGGTCGTGCCCACCCTCGGCATCCGCCAACTGTGTAATATTCATCGAGCAAAATTTTGGTCCGCACATCGAGCAAAACTTTGCTTCCTTGTAGAAATCATCCGGTAAATTTTCGTCGTGCATCGCTTTCGCCGTCGCCGGATCCAGTGACAGCGCAAATTGTTTATTCCAGTCAAACAAAAACCGCGCATAGCTCAGCGCGTCGTCGCGATCCCGCGCACCTGGCCGGTGCCGCGCCACGTCCGCCGCGTGCGCCGCAATCTTGTAAGCAATCACTCCCTGCTTCACATCTTCAGGATTCGGCAGCCCCAAATGTTCCTTCGGCGTCACATAGCACAACATCGACGCTCCATGCCACCCAATCATCGCCGCGCCAATCGCGCTCGTGATGTGGTCATATCCCGGCGCAATATCAATCACCAGCGGCCCCAGCGTGTAAAACGGCGCCTCGTGGCACCACTCCATCTCCTTGTCCACTTGCTCCTTGATCTTGTCCAGCGGCACGTGCCCCGGACCTTCGATCATCACCTGGACTTCGTGCTCCCAGGCTGTTTTCGTCAGTTCGCCCAACACCTTTAATTCCGCGAACTGCGCTTCGTCGCTGGCATCCGCAATGCAGCCCGGACGCAAGCCATCGCCGAATGAAAAGCTCACGTCATGCTTCTTAAAAATCTTGCAAATATCTTCGATATTTTCGTACAGAAAATTCTGCTTTTTGTGATGTTCCATCCAGTGCGCCATCAGCGACCCGCCGCGGCTGACAATCCCGGTGATCCGCTTGCGTACCAGCGGCACGTGCTGCCGCAACACCCCTGCGTGAATCGTCATGTAATCCACGCCCTGCTCCGCCTGCTCTTCAATTACTTCCAGCATCAAGCTCAGCGTCAAATCTTCCGGCCGGCGCACCCGCGAAATCGCCTCATACACCGGCACGGTTCCCACCGGCACCGGCGAAGCCTCAATAATCGCTTTCCGAATCGTGGGAATGTCGCCGCCCGTCGAAAGGTCCATCACCGTGTCGGCGCCGTAATGCACCGCGTGGTGCAGTTTCTTCAACTCCTCATCAATATTCGAATTGGTCGAGGAATTTCCGATGTTCGCATTGATCTTGCACTTGCTGGCAATCCCAATCGCCATCGGCTCTAAGTTCCGGTGATGAATGTTCGCCGGCACGATTGCCCGCCCGCGCGCAATCTCGCTCCGCAACAACTCCGGATCCAGCTTCTCCCGCTTCCCGGCGAACTGCATCTCTTCCGTCAGCACACCTTTGCGCGCCAGATGCATCTGCGACATGTTGCGATTCCCGTTCGCGGACGCCGCCTCCGCTTCGCGCTTCTCAATCCATCGATCTCGCAATGCCATAACCCCCCCCAAGTGCCTGCGCAACCCGTCCATTGCGCGTCTCAAGCGTCGCGCCGGCACATCTTCGCGTTCACCATGCGCCGCGAAGCTAGGATTATGTCACCCCACCTCCTGAGCAGCAACCTCGCCCTCTTCGTTAAAGGGTTTCCGCAAGTAATTCTCCGAAGTACGCCGAAGGGCGACTCCAAATCTATCAAGATCGATGAGCCGATCGGCACCGGTTCCCTGCATCGAAATAAGTTTAGTACTGAGGTACTAGAACCAAGCGCCCATTCCCACGGGATATCTCACCTGCAAAAATTCCAGCATCGGTCTGCGTTCTCACGATCGCTCTCGGGACAGCTTTGGGTCGTCCGAAATTCGCCGTAACTCTCTGAAAGGAAAGCTTATGAAAACTACTCTCATCGCAATCCTAACCCTCGCCGCGGCTACCTCTGGGCTTGCCAAAGACAAAGCGGCCTACGACAAGGGTGTCTTGCTTCAGATGGATTCCTCTTCCTGTGGATACGCCGAGAAGGGCAGCAAAACCATTGCCGGCGAAATCCTCGGCACCGATGGTGAGCATAAGAAAACCCAACAAGTGCTCTGCCAGGAATACATCCTGAAGTCCGACCGCCTCGTCTACCACATCCGCCCCAACGACGACAAACACCCCACCTTACTTCCGGTCGGCGAAACCGCGGAGTTCCGCATTCACAAAGACAAAATGCTTCTGCGGGTTCCCGAAGCCGACGGCAAAGAACGCGAATACATTGTTGTCTCCGTGGCTCAGCGAACCGACGTCCCAGACCGCGCAGCGCCCGCAACCGCTGCGGCCGTCAACCAGTAACTCCTCGCCGCTACCTGGAAGAAACTCGGGATCGCGCTAGCTTAGGCGATCCTTTTTTTCGTGGGTTTAAAGCCAAGAACCTCCGTCCGGCCTGGACGGAACACGTAGCAGTCGGCAATCCCGGCGGTCTTCTTCCGCAAACTCAGCACGCGTCCCGATTTCGCAGCGCACGCAGGCTCTGTACTGCTTCATTCAACAATCTCATTTCCCGCCCATCTGGCCACGGTTCGATCCGCGAAAGTCTTCGCTGTATCGCCTCGTTCGCGGTGCGCACCCGTCCGGGAATTTTCGCAGCATCCGTTTCATGAATGGCCAGGTAACACGCTTCTTGCCAGTCGTACATATACGCGTCGCTGCCCGCATTTTGCTCTTGCTCGTTGGACGACATGTGCATCGCGTGCCTCCCGCGTTTCGGAAGCTAAAGAATACTGCCGCCGATGAACCTTCTTTTAGAATCGGAAACATGCTGTACCGCACCGCGCGAAATGCCTTAGTTGCAACGCGCAAAGCTCCGCCATGGTGTTGTCGCGTTTGTTCAAAATGGAATTCTTCGAATGAGGGTTGTTCCGTCAAGCCTACGGCAACTTCAGTCGCGCACAAATCTCCGCCACAATTTCTTCCGGCGTGTGGCTCACATCCACCACCAGCGCATCTATGGGCTCTTCCAGCGTTGCCAGCTGGCTCGGCAGCAGCGATTCCCCGGCAAAATGTCCGTGCCGCTCTTCAATATGCGCCCGCAACACCGCCTCCGAACCCTTCAGATACACTACCTGCATCTCGAGCCCGGCTCGCAACTCCTCGCGGTACTCCTGCTTCAACGCCGAACACGCCAGCACCACGTTGCAGCCTTCCCGCTCTCGCCGCACCAGTTCTTCGTGGATTGCCGCCAGCCACGGCCCCCGGTCCGCATCCGTCAGCGCAATGCCACGGTGCATTTTTTCTTTATTTGCTGGGGAATGAAAATCATCGGCGTCCAGGAATAGCCAGCCTATGCGCCGCGCCAGCACTTCGCCAACCGTGGTCTTCCCCGACCCCGTTGTACCCATCAGTAGGACAATCACAAACCGAGTATCGCATCATCGCGAACACGATTCTACGTGACGTCAATACTCCATTCTTAGAGATAAGATTGTCGAGGGAAGTACCTTCAACGTCGCATGTCGGCGGGATCGATCGCCAGTCAAGCGCTGCGCAACACAATCAGCGTTATCTCCGGCGGAACTCCCAGCCGCACCGGCGCGCCGACCGTCCCGATGCCGCGGTTTACATAAATCTGTGCCATGGGCGCCGCGGGATTGATATACAACGATTGATGCCGCGCATCGCGCTCATTCTTCGCCGACGTGAACAGCGGCCGCGCATACAGTCCCGCCACGTAATCGGTAATGAACCGCGCCGGGCTCAGCCGGTGATCCAAAATCTCCACCTGAATCTGGCCGCCATGCGTGTGCCCCGCCAGCGACAACTCGATGCCCATCTCCGCCGCGCGATTAAATGTATTGGGATTGTGCGACAAGAGAATGTTCGGCATGTCGCGCCGCAACAAAGCGTCCAGTCCCGTCAGCACTTGTTGGCGATGTCCTCCCGGCGTTCGTTCCCGCTGATAGTCCACGCCAATCAGATTGAACGCCGCGCCCTTGAACATCAGTTGCGAATTTTCCTGCCGCAGCAGCTTCATTCCCGCTTCCGCAAATAGCCTTTGCGCGGCATCCTCGGCCTTGGCGTAAATCTCGTGATTCCCGTTGCAGCCCCAGATTCCCAGCGGCGCATGCAACCCGCGAATCTCTTCAATACAATCCGCCAGCGGATCTCCCGCGCCGGTAATGAAATCGCCGGTCACCACCGCCAGGTCCGCGCCCAGCTCGTTCGCCATGTCCACGGCGCGCCGCACCTGCGTTCGCGACATGTATCCGCTCAGGTGAATATCGCTCAGTTGCACGATCTTCATCCCGTCCAGCCCCGGCGGCAATTTTGCGATCGGTATCTCCACCCGCCGTACTTGATAATTCAGCCGTTCCGCCGCATATCCGTACATCACTCCAAGGAACGGTGCGGCCCCCGCCGCCATCGTCGCCGTCCGGAAAAAATATCTTCGGGAAGGATCAGCCAACAGCTCGATTTTGGAATTCGCATCGTCCGGCGCACTCGCCGCCGGAACCTCTCTGGAGGCCATTGGGTTCTGCCGTTTTTGCGCGGCCAGCACAGCGTTTTTGTTCTTTTGCTGCGCGCCCTTCACCAATCCGCGCCCCACCGTCCACAACCCGTCTAGCACGCGCACCGCTTTCACGAAAAGATATCCAAAAAGCGCGCTGGTGAACCACAGTCCTGCGAATACCGTGATCAGCGACGTCTTCGGAATTATGTGCCCGTGGCCCATCCGGAATCCGTCCACCATCACCAAAATGATCAGCGCGAACACCACGAGATAAGCAAGCCTCGCCGCCACCCGCAGCGTCGTAACCCTCCATCGCGCTGTGGTCCGCCAAATCGCGCGATACCAGAACCGCTGCGACAGAAATAGCAGCGCAAACACGCTCAGCAAGATTGCCAGACGCAGGAAAAAGAAGCCCCAATTCACGCGAGATCGCCCTCAATTCTTATCTTCTAAGTTTAGCATGCCTGCCCTGGCACTTTTGCCAGTGACGCCGCAAGGCGTCCCGCGTAACATGAGCCCACAAACTCCGGCCGCGAACTTCCTTGGATTTTCGCTCAAAACCATGAAACGACCCGGCCGGTGGTCCGTCAGAATGCTCACAGCGTCCGCTGCGCGGACGTCTCAAGGAGAGGGTGAATGAAAAATACTAAGTGGTTTCTCGCTATCGGCCTGGGCGCGCTCTTGGCGGCATTGGTTGCCCCATCGGCCGCTTCCGCGGCCGCAACCAGCGCGCCGCAAGACGCGCAAAAGAAAGACGGATCCAAAGCCATGCCCACCGAAACTGAAATCGTTCTTTCCCAGTGGAACGATATCGGCCGCAAACTCATCGCCATTGCCGAAGATCTTCCCGAAGACAAGTACGACTACAAACCAAATCCCGATTCCCGCACCTTTATCTCTCAGCTAATCCACGTCTCCGCTTCCATGTACTACTTTACGGACACCGCGCAAGGTCAAAAACCGCGCTACCCGGACGATCCCAAGCGCGACACTCTAAAAACCAAAGCGGATATCGTTGCTTTCGTCAAAAAATGCGTGGCCGACGGCGCAGCGGAAATCAAGACTCTCGGCGATAAAGGTCTGAATCAGATCTACACAGACCCCGACTCCAAGCAGCAAATGCACATGTTCGACCTGGCCTACAGCCTGATGGAACACTCCGGCGAACACTACGGCCAACTGGTCGTCTATTACCGCAGCAACGGCCTGGTCCCCCCCGAATCCCGCAAAAAATAGTCGCCGCGCTACGTCGGGTGCGTCCGCCGCCGGTAAATATTCGTTCCAGCTTAGAAAGGGCACGGCAAGCCGTGCCCCTCCTTTTAGTCCCGCCCTACCTCGCTAAATCCTCGATTACTGAACAATAACGCGCAATGCTTATCGCATTGAGAAGTGCGTCCGCTTTTTTTCAGAATAATTCTCTTCCCCAGCAGTCGGGCCGGTTTTGGTTGCTCACCGAGTCTCGATGCTGTTATTTCAAAAGTAACGCATTCTGAGCCCTAGCCTCCAGCAGAATGCCCACTTCTGAATGGTTGTTTACAACTACAACCTTTCCTAAAAAACACCCAGGGGCGGCCCAAGTTTCCCGTGACTTAGGATGACGCCGCTAATCCGGTCGCCCCGCGCTCCAGCAACGCCGCCAGCTGTTCTGGATCGCTGGTCGGTGGCAAACAATTCTGCCCCGCGCAGACCACCGCAACCGCCTTATCCTTGGGAAGATGCGGCAAGGTTTCTCGAAGCGCGCCGGGCAAATGATCGAGCCGCGTCTCCGGCGTTACCCGCAACACCGACTTGCCCAGCCGGAACACGCGGTGGGCAGCCTCTACCAGCGCCTCTGCCGTCGGATCGTTAGCCTCTCCGGTGATCACCACGAGCAGGGGATGATTCGCAAACAGCATCGCGGCTAAGCCATAGCTTGCGGCAAACAGGCCATATTGCGGCGCGATCCCGGCAAACGCTTCGAGCGTACCGTTAGCCGCGGCAAAGTAGCGCGTATCGTCGGTCCACGCGTGCATGCGCACCAAGGCAAGCGCTGCTACGGAATTAGCTCCCGGCGTTGGCGAGTCCTGAAACGGTCTACGACGCACATCCAAGCCGCCCAGCGGCGGCGCATCGCTGGCGCGGTCGAAAAACCCTCCGCCATCGCTGTCGCCAAACCGCACCATCGCCAGATCCATCGTTTTGCGCGCGGCTGCAAAATAGCGCGGGTCCAGCGTGGTTTCGTAGGCGTCCAGCAACGCCAGTGCGCCAAAAACTTGATCGTCGAGCGATCCTTCGAGCGCCGGTCCGCCGATGCGATGACCGAAGCCGCGCGCTTCGCTCCAAACTTCCGCGAGCATGCGATCCAAAGTCTTTAGCGCAAACGACCGGCATTCCTCGCCGAGCCGCGAGGCCAGCACGCGTCCCGCTTCGAGGTACGCGGAAACAAACATCGCGTTCCAGGAAACGTACTTGGTCTGATCGATGTAGGGAGTTTTTCGCTGCAACCTGGCGTTCCGCAAATCGCGTTTCGCTTTCGCCAGGATCAGGCGCACCGTGGATTCTTCGAGACCCAGCGTTTGTGCAATTTCCGCAACCGTCCGCGCAATCCACAAAACGTTTTTCGCCGGATTGTGGTGCATTTCGCCGTGCGCTTCCACGTCGTAATGCAGCTCAATGATTCGCGCCTCCTGAGGATTCAGCACCGCGCGAACTTCCTCGAGGGTCCACGTGAAATAATCTCCGTCATCGTCCAGCGAAACATCCGCATCCTGGCTGGCGTAAAAACCGCCGTTTTGCTGGTCGGAAAGTACTTCGTTCACCCAGCCGATCATTCCTTCGGCGGTGTCGCGCAGCGCGGAATTCTGCGTAACTTGCCAGCCATGCAGATAATTTTTGAGCAGTTCCGAATTGTCGTAGCTCATTTTTTCAAAGTGTGGCACCAGCCAGCGCTCATCCACGGAATAGCGGTGAAACCCGCCGGCCAGTTGATCGTAGACGCCGCCGCGCGCCATCTTCGCGAGCGTTGTTTCCGCCATCGCCAGCAAATGTTTCTCTTTCGTTTGCTGGTAGCGCTCCAAAATCAAATCCACCGCCGAAGCGTGTGGAAATTTTGGCGATTCTCCAAATCCGCCGTTGCGAATATCGAAAAGTTGCGTAATCGAAGCGATTTGCGCGTCCACCACCGCCGCGTCAAATTCCGCTCGCGCACCCTTAAATATTTCCGCCTGCGCAATCGCGTCGCTGATGGAATTTGCCGCCCGTTCGAGATCCGCCCGCTTGCTGCGAAAAGAATCTGCGACTGCCAGCAGCACGCGCCGGAAACCCGGACGCCCCATCTGATCTTCCGGCGGAAAATACGTGCCGCCGAAAAATGGTTTGCCATCCGGCAGCAAAAACCCCGTCAGCGGCCAGCCGCCTTGCCGGGAAATCGCGCTGATGGCCGACTGGTATCGCGAGTCCACATCCGGGCGCTCATCGCGATCCACTTTCACGGCCACGAAATGTTCACCGATAATTTTCGCAATCTCCGGATTCTCGTAACTCTCGCGATCAATTACGTGGCACCAGTGGCACCACACCGCGCCAATATCCAACAGGATGGGTTTATCTTCCGCCTTCGCGCGCGCGAAGGCTTCATCGCCCCACTCAAACCAGTCAATTGGCTGGTGCGCCGCGGAACGCAGGTACGGGCTCGCGGAATCCTTCAAACGATTTTCAGAGGAAGAAGACAAGGAATTCCTTTCGCAAAGAGGCGGGTCTTAAAACTGGAAAAGGTTTTGCGCTCTTGCCGCGCAGCGCGGGGGGCAATCGCGCGGCGCCTCGCAAAACTATTGCACAATGTCGCCAGAACCTAAATCCCGCGGGTTAATGGGTTTGCGCCCCGCGAATCCTTCGTCCTGGCGGTGATAATAACGAATGCGGTCTTCGCCAAGCTTCCAGCACAAATAGACTTCCTGATTGTCGATAACGGACGGAAAATCCAGCAGCCCTACATCTAGATCCTTGATCACGCAGCCGGTTTCAAGAATTTTTTCCACCGCGGATTTTAGCGTGGACGTAAGTTGCTGGTGTTCGATGCGCACTTTGGCCAATTTTTCATAAGGCACCAGCAGTCCGCCCATCATCATGATGCGCGCCGACACCGCATTCAGATGATCGTCCAGCGGAGAGATTTTTTTCCGGCAAGCGATGGCTTCAATCAAAAAAGGCTCCAGATCCTGCCGCGCGCGCTCCGCCTCCGTCAGTGTAAATAACCGCTGCGGTGGCTCTGGCGTTTCGTCTCGTTCGGGTTCGTCTTCTTCGTCAGCCATGAATTGTCCGTCTCAGCCTCACCGCACATAAAACAATTGCCAATCGCGACTGCGCCGCTGGCGCGCACAAAGCGCGCAACTCGCGAGCCTAGCGCCAACTTAACATTTAGCCGCGTTCGACGCCATCCAGTAGCGCCGACACTCCTGCCTGTGCAGATCTCGATTCCGTGCAGCACGCAATCAAACCTCAATCATCGCCGAAATCACCCGCCGATAAACACCATGGTCCGCGAAGGCGCATGAAAATCGGGCGCGTTGATGCGATGCCCTTCTTCTTTTTCCATCACCACGGAACGAATATAAGTTTCGATATCCGCATCGGCGGCGCCGTCGCGCAAAGACCCCCGCAAATCGTGATCGTCCTTGCTGAAAAGGCAGGTGCGAAGTTTTCCATCTGCCGTCAGGCGGATCCGCGAACAATGTCCGCAGAACGGTTGCGTGACCGGCGCAATCAAACCAATCTCTCCCGGGGCGCCGTCGGCGAAGCGATATTTGCGCGCGGTCTCGCTCTTTTCATGCGGAACCTGCTCGAGCGGCCAGCGCGCGTGAACCCGCCGGTACACTTCCGCCGCCGGCACCACCGCTTCACGATGCCAGTGGCGGTCCGCATCCAGCGGCATAAATTCGATGAAGCGCATCACCACGCCGCGCGCGCGTGCGAATTCTGCGAACGACTCCACTTCGTCATCGTTGATGCCGCGTACCAGCACGGCATTGATTTTCGCCGGCGCCAGCCGCGAAGATTGCACCGCGTCAATGCCGCGCATCACGCTGGCAAAAGACTTGGTGCGTGTAATGCGCTCAAAGCGCTCCGGGTGCAAGGAATCCAGACTGATATTGATGCGCCGCAGTCCGCTGGCCAGCAAGCGCTCTACGCGCTCAGACAGGAGATGCCCATTCGTAGTGATGGAAAGATCCCGCACCCCCAGCGCGTGCAAGCGCGCAATATAATCTTCCACACCTTCGCGCACCAGCGGCTCTCCACCAGTCACGCGAATTTTCTGGATCCCCAAACCCAGAAATATTTTGGCCAGCCGGTCCAGCTCGGCCCAGGAAAGTATTTCACCACGATCGCGGTGATTTTCTGGATTCGCGGAGCGGCAATAGACACACCGAAAATTACAACGGTCCGTCACGGAAATCCGCAGGTCGGTGATTTGTCGCCCGAATTTGTCGAGGAGCGTCATGCGTGGCACTCAAGCATCAGATGCGGCGAGAAAGACGGTATGACCTGCTTTCCACAACAATTTCTTCGCCAAAAAAAGCCCGATCCGTGAATGGATGCGGGCGCTAGCCGGAAATATGCATATTCCCGGCGCAGTCGCTCCTTTCCAACACGGGAGGCGCAAGCGTTTCCGCCCAAGCCCTGGGGCCGCATCGCACGCGGCCATCGCCCCGCAAGCCCTGGGTTGTCTCCCGGTAGACCGGCGGGGTCGGAGTTACAGCCTTAGTCTACGCCCCCCGGCCGCTACGGCGCAATTTTGCGCAACTAACGCCCCGCCTTTGGGCGCACGCCTTGGGCGGCGCGCAGAATGTGGTAGAGTTTTTGCCACGCCATGCGCATTTTCGTTCTCGGGGCCGGGGCCACCGGCTCGCTTCTCGCACAACTTCTCGAACGGCAAGGCCACACCGTGTGGTGCGGAGACCGCGACCCGGAGCGAGGCCGGCGCTTTTTGGGTCAGAAAAGTCCGATTCCCATCACCGCGGTAAACGCCAGAAATCTTCGCGGCATTATTCGCGCGGCACGCGGCGCGCAGCTGATCGTGAACGCTTCCGCGTCCGTTTTTAATTTAATTGTGATGCGCGCTGCGCTGCATTTGCGAGCGCATTATCTGGACCTCAGCTCACATCTCACAAAAAATCCTTTCAAAGCAGAACAATTCACGTTCGCAAAACGTTTTAGAGAAAAAAACCGCCTGGCGATCATCAATACCGGCGCAGCGCCCGGGCTTACCAACCTGCTCGTGAAACGCGCCGCCGAAGGGCTGGACGAAGTTTCCGCCGTGCAAATACGCCTTTACGAAAGCACCGAGAGCGACGACCCCATTTCGCAATGGTCCCCGGAAGTGACTTTCGATGAAGCTATTTCCAACCCGCGTGTTTATCGCGATAAACAATTCCGCATGGAAAAGCGCTTCGCCGAGATTGAGAAGTTCCGCTTCCCCGAACCCATAGGCACAGCAAACGTTGTTTTGGCCGCGCAGGATGAAGTCGCCACGCTCCCTTATTTCATTCCCATGAATAACATGGACGTAAAAATTGGCGGCAACGAATTTGACCGCCTGCGCCGCTGGTACAAGCAAGGAAAGCTAAGCAAATCGCGCGGCATCGTGCGCCAGCGATTTCCGCAAACTTCTTCGCCGCGCATGATTGCGCGCCTGATTCGTCAGGGAGTTTTGCAAAATGCGCGTTTCGCCGCGGCAGTATTGGTGCGTGGCGTCAAGCACGGAAAGAAGGAAGATCAACAACTACTGGTTCGTAGCGATTGCGCGTTCCCGACGCTGTATCAAATCCGCCAGCAGGGTCGCTTCACCACTCCGGTCGCGTACGCCACCGCGCACGTCGCTGCGCTGTTCATAAAATTTTTTCCGCGCGATCTGACTGGGGTTCTCGCTCCCGAACAATTGCCAATTGAAATACGCCGCGCCATCATTGCCGGCATCCGCAAACACAGCGTGCGCATCACTCACCGCATTTCGCCGCTGAAAACTTCCGAAGACGATTTCGAATCCCAGTAATTCGCCCTAAATTCCATCGCGGTCCGTGCGTTACGGTCGCGCCTCGAACACTAAATTGAAGGGCGTCTCGTTGGCGCGGCGAAACCTTGTGAATCCACCTGAGGTGACTACCTCGCGCAGTCGTTTTTCTCCGGCTTGCGCCCCGAGCGCCAAACCAACTTCCTGCGACAACGATGCCGGCGTACACAGCAAGGTCGACGCTCCATAAAAAGCGCGTCCAATCGGATTGAGGTTTTCTTCCAACTTATCTCCCGCAAACGGCTCCACGATCATCCAGGTGCCGTCTGATTTCAGCGTACTGCGCACATGCGCGGACGCGCCCGCGGGGTCGCCCATGTCGTGCAGGCAATCGAAAAATGTGACGAAGTCATAGTCTTTTCCGGGATAACTCTTCGCGCTGGAGACTTCAAAACGAATGCGTGGTACCACGCCGGCATCCTTCGCGCGTTGCCTGGCGGTTTCAATCGATCCTTCATGATAGTCAAAGCCCACAAACTCCGACTTGGGATAAGACTTGGCCATCAGAATGGTCGACGCGCCCAGGCCGCAACCGACATCTGCGACGCGCGCGCCGTTTTTCAGTTTCGCGTCGACTCCCTCCAGCGAGGGTATCCACGCAGCAACCAAATTCGCTGCGTATCCCGGCCGGAAAAATCGCTCGGTGCCTTCAAACAACGAATGATGATGTTCGTGCCAGCCTATCCCCGCGCCGCTCTTGAAATTCTCCGCAAGTTTTTCTTCAGCCTTCACGGCGGCGAGCGCCACTTGAAAAGCTCCCGGCAAAAATACCGGGCTCGTTTCGTCCGCCATGGTAAAGGCTTGTTCTGCACTCAAATGAAATTTGCCGGTCGCGGCATCGTAAGTTACATAGCCACCGGCGGCCTGATTCGAGAGCCACTCTCGAATGTAGCGTTCCGTTGTTCCGGTCGCCGTGGCCAATTCCGCGGGCGCTTGCGGCCCAAACTTAGCCAGGGCTTTGTACAACCCGAGTTTGTCGCCGATACGAATCAGCGCCGCGGAAAAGGTAGCGCCGAAATCCACGATGGCGCGGCCCAGGAATGCGTGAAGTTTATCTTGATCGATGGCCATGGAATTCCTCCTGCGGAAAAAGAGACTACTAGATTTGTCCCGAGTCTAGCTCCGCAAAACCACGCGAGGCAACCGAATTTAGCGGCACGGAGCGGCAGCCATTTGGCTGGTTCAGCAGCAGCGATTGGGTCGCGAATAACGGCGATTCGCCTGTTCGACGTAAAATTCTGCGCGCGTAAGCTTGCAGCAAGCGCTCTCGCGGGTGGCGCGCGCCGCCAGGTAACGGTCATACGAAGCGTCGCCACACCATTCTCGTAGGCCACGCCAAAACGCGCGCAGCGCCCGTGGCAAACGCCGCGCGGGATGCGCGAACTTGTTTTGCATCTTCATCAATCGTCTCCGTGCGCGACGCCAGAAAAGTTCTGAGCCCATGCCGTGGCAACATACGGCGATTCGTGCAGCGTCGCGGGGCGTTTTTTCGCCAGCAGCAAATACCATTGCACCAGCGCTTCGACGATCAGCACCAGAATCATCAACGCCAGCGCCGCGGTTACCGCGGCATCCAAACGTTGATTAAAAATAATTCGCTGCGTGTCGGCAATTTTTGCGGTAGGAATTTTTCCGGCGGCAATCTGCGCGGTCAGAGACTGCGCGAGGGACAAAAATCCAATGCGCGTGTTGGCACTGAAAATCTTCTGGTAGCTGGCGGTCATCGTCACAGTCACCAGCCAGATCATCGGCAGCACGGTGACCCACAGCCAACGGATCCTGCCCATCTTGATCATGATGGTGGTCGCTAAAACAAGCGCCACGCATGCCAGCAGTTGATTGGCAATGCCGAAGAGCGGCCATAGAGAATTGATACCACCCAGTGGATCGATCACGCCCTGGTACAGAAAGTATCCCCACAGGGCGACGATGAGCGCGCTGGAGATCAGCATGCCGGGCACCCAACTGGTCTGCGCAAAGGGTTTCCATAGGCGTCCGGCGAGTTCCTGAATCATGAAGCGGCCAACGCGCGTGCCGGCATCGAGCACCGTCAAAATAAAAAGCGCCTCAAACATAATCGCGAAGTGGTACCAGATGCTGAGCAAGCGCGGCCCGCCGATGGTGCTGGAAAAAATCTGCGCCATGCCCACGGCCAGCGAGGGTGCGCCGCCGGCGCGATTGAGGAGTGTGATTTCGCCGACGGCCTTGGCCATGTCGTTCATGGTCGCGGCGGAAAGCGAGTATCCCCAGGAACTGATCGTCTTCGCGGCGGCGTCCGCAGTACCGCCCACGATGCTGGCCGGACTGTTAATGGCAAAATAAACGCCCGGAGTCATCGCGCATGCCGCGACCATGGCCATCACGCCGACGAAGGATTCCATGAGCATCGCGCCATAGCCGATCAAACGCGATTGACTCTCTCGCAAAATCATTTTCGGCGTGGTGCCGCTGGAAATCAGCGAATGGAATCCGCTGATCGCTCCGCAAGCAATGGTGATGAAGCAAAACGGAAATATTTTGCCGGCGAAAACCGGTCCGCTGCCATCGATAAATTTTGTAAGCGGCGGCATTAAAATATCCGGACGCACCAAGAGTATTCCGGCAGCCAAGGAAAAAATCGCGCCGGCTTTGATGAACGCGCTTAAATAATCACGAGGCGCGAGCAACAACCAGACGGGCAGCGCGGACGCCGCAAATCCATAGGCGATCAGCGCGAAAGCCAGCGCAACTCCGCTGATCGTAAAAGCCTGCGCCCAGGCGGGTGAGTCCGCCACCCATTGCCCGGCAATCACCGCGAAAATAATCAGCGAGACGCCGATTAACGACGCTTCCATCACGCGGCCGGGACGCAAAAACCGCAGATACAAACCGACCAGCATGGCGATGGGAATGGTCATGGCCAGCGTAAACGTGGCCCACGGCGATGATTTCAGAGCGTTGACAACGACTAGCGCGATCACACCGAGCAGAATCACCATGATCGCCAGCACCGCGATTTGCGCGATGAATCCGCCGCGCCGGCTGACTTCTTCGCGCGCCATTTCGCCCAGTGATTTTCCGTTGCGGCGAATGGAAAAAAATAAAATCACAAAGTCCTGCACGCAGCCGGCAAAAATCGCGCCGGCGATCAGCCAGATCGTTCCCGGCAGATAACCGAACTGCGCGGCGAGCGTGGGACCGACGAGCGGCCCGGGTCCGGCGATGGCTGCGAAATGGTGGCCGAAAAGCACCCACTTGTTGGTGGGGACAAAATCGCGGCCGTCGTCGACGCGTTCGGCGGGAGTGGCGCGCGTGTCGTCGAACGTCAGCAACCGCGCGGCGACAAATGCGGAATAGAAACGAAATGCCAGCGCGTAGCAGCCCAACGCCGCGGCTACGAACCACATCGCGTTAATGGGTTCGCCGCGGTGGACGGCAATTTTCGCGAGCGAACCGGCGCCGAGGATGGCCACCGCAATCCAGGCCACGATGCTGAATGCGCGTTTCATTTGGTCCTCGTAGCCGGAGCCGCTGTCGGCGGCGGTACGCTATCGCTAATAAATTTCGTTAAGTCCTGTTTCATTTTTGCGAGCGAAGCGAGTTGCACGTAGGTCATGTGCCCGGTTTCGTAGTACGCGCCGCTGAGATGGTTGCGCAGGGAAGGATCGAGGCCGAGATGGTCGAAAGTGTAGTCGGCGGCAAAAAATGGCGTGGCCAAATCGTAGTAACCTTTGGCCACAAAAACATGCAGAAAAGGATTCTCGTTCATTGCCGACCGCAAATGTTCCGCCACATTGACGTAGCGATTCTCGTACGGCGCATAATTCCACGGGCGCACGCGGCCGGTCAGGATTTCATAGGGCAAGTCACTATCAAACTTCAGTTCGTTGCGGACGTAATCGTTGAGCATGCCGGCGTATGGGCCCATGATCGCTGCGATGCTGGGATCGTACTCCGGGGTTTCTCCGGCGGCATCGCGGTCGATTCCGGTGAAGCGGCCGTCGATGCGGCCCACGGTGCGGCGCTCGCTGCGCAATAATTCCTTGGTAAAGCGCTGAATTTCTACGCGCAGATCGGTACGGTCAACGTATTCGGGCGAAAGGCCGGTAAGGCGCGCAACTTTTTGCGCGATTTCCTTGCGTTTTTCCGCTGCGAGTGCGTCGCCTTGCATCAAGGCGTCGGCGTATTCGCCGGCCGCAAATTTACGCGACTCGTCGATGGCGGCGGTGACCGGGCCTGCTTGGAGATCCGGCGATAGTTTTTTGTGATACCAGGCGATCGCGGTATAAGTGGGCAAATACAAAATGCAGGGCAAGTCGTTGCCGGCGTCGAATTCTGCGGTCTCAAAATTCAATATCGTCGAAATTAAGATAATCCCATTAAAATACATGCCGAAGCGTTGCTGCATGTAACTGGACAGTCCGGCGGCGCGCGTGGTGCCGTAACTTTCACCGGCAATAAATTTTGGCGAAGCCCAGCGCTTGTTGCGCGTCGCATACAGCCGGATGAAGTCGCCGACCGACCGCACATCTTCTTCAATGCCGTGAAATTGGTTAGCATTTTCGCCGGGGACTTCGCGGCTGTAGCCGGTGGTGACGGGATCGATAAAAACCAAATCGCTGATGTCCAGCAGCGAAGACTCGTTGTCCACCAATTTGTATGGCGGAGGAAGCAGTGCGCCGGCGTCACCCATTTCCACGCGGCGCGGACCAAAGGCGCCAAGGTGCAGCCACACGGAAGCAGAGCCGGGGCCGCCGTTAAATGTAAACGTAATGGGGCGTTGCGACACCTCGCTGACGTCGTCCTTGGTATACGCCATATAAAAGATGCTGGCCTTTGGCGTGCCGTCCTCCAGCTTCAGCAAAATCGTTCCCGCCGTCGCCGTATAATTCACCACCTGGCCGCCGATCTTCACGGAATGTTTCGACGTCACGATTTTTTCTTCCGGCGTTTTCTTGTCCTTTTCTTTCTCTTTCTCTTCTTTCGCTTTGTCGTCTTTAGGCTTTTCTTCTTTGGGCTTTTCCGGCGCCGCGGGGGCAGCTCGTCTTTGCGCGAGCCCCGGACGAGCGGGCAGCAGGCTCAGCAGAGCGAAGAAAAGAACGAAATATCTGCGGTTCATCAGGCATTGCTCCTTGAAATACTCCACGGATGGGTGCGGGTACCAGCGCGCATCCTATGCGACCGCCAAAACCACGTCAACGGTTCTGTTCTCTCGGTTCTGTTCTCTCACCGGTTCTGTTCTCTCTGTTCTTTCTACTGTTCTCTACCTTGCCCTGGCGTGACAACGTTTCTTTACGCCCGGATTTGGACTATCCTGTGCGACGCCAAACGCTTCGCGGCCACGCTTTTCCGCCGACTCCGCTGCAACGAAGGGATCTATGCGAAACGCCGACCGAGTATTCCTCTCTGTGTTACTTGCGGGATTTCTTGCGAGTGCCGCGTTGCTGCATCTGCGCATCGTGAACGCGGCGCCCGCCGATGACAGTAAGCCTGCCGCGAAAATTGAGACATGGAAACCCGAGGATATTATCTACGCCGAAACCGCGACGCAGGCTCGCATTTCGCCTGATGCTCAGTGGCTCGTATGGGTGAAATCTACCGGCGACAAGGACAAAGACGCGCGCGTCTCCAATCTGTTTCTTTCGAGCCTCACCGAAAACAAGGAGATCCCGCTTACCCGCGGCAGCGATAGCAACGGTCAGGCGGAGTGGTCGCCAGACGGCCAACTACTGGCCTTCACCAGCAATCGCGCGCGTTTCGGCGCCAAGCCGGAAACCGCACCTGTGCAAATCTGGCTGATCAATCCGCATGGCGGTGAGCCTTGGACGCTTACCGAACTAGCGCGCGCGCCGCAACGCATCGCCTGGCTGGACAAAGACACCATCATTTTTAGCGCCGAGGAAGATCCCGCTCTGTACGAACAGGAACTCAAACGTAAAAAAGACGATTCCGAAGTGGTGGATGACGCTGACCACCGGGCGCCCGTGCGCCTGTACAAAATCGGCGTGAAGGATAAAAAGATTACTCGGCTGACCACGAATGCGGATTGGATCGGTACCTGGGCGGTGTCTAAAGATGGAAAATACGTTGCCGCGGTGCACGAGAAAAGCCTGCATTACGTTTTCGATCAAAAGGTTCCACCCGTGACCATGCTGCACAATCTCGTCGACGCGACGGAGACACCAATATTCACCGAAGGTCGCGTACGACCGTACGGATTCTCGTGGGCGCCAGACAATTCCGGTTTCTATGCCTGGGCACCATACTCGAGCGATGCGAAATTCTTAACGGCCAACGTCACGCAACTTTATTTTTATGACCTGGTCGCGGGCAAGAGCTCGCAGGTGCCTCTCGATTGGGAAAATGGTATCGGCTCGGGAGTGGCCGCCACGCCAGACGGATTCATCACCGGGCTCGCGGCTGGGGCGCACTATGAAACCTCGCGCTACACGCGGACTAAATCCGGGGACGGTTGGTCGTGGAAACGTGCTGCACTGGAAGGCGAGCAAGCTAGAAATGTCTCCAACTTTGAGGTGAGCGAAGATGGCAAAACGTTAATGTATTTGTATTCTACGGCGAGCAAGCTGCCGCAGATTTTTCGCGCGAAACTCGATGGGGCGAAAATAATTTCTCCCGTGCAAGTAACCAAGATGAACGAAGCGTTGAATAAGAATCGTGTGTTCGCCAAAAGCGAAGTAATTCACTGGAAAGGCGCGAATGGCGACGAAGTGGAAGGAATTCTCTACTACCCCACGAATTACGAAGCTGGGAAAAAGTATGCGCTGATCACCGCTATCCATGGCGGCCCGTCGGGACACGACGCAGACGCGTGGTCGGACAGTTGGGCGTATCCCATCAGTTTGCTAACGCAGCGCGGTGCGTTTGTTCTGAAACCCAACTACCACGGCAGCAACAACTACGGATTGAGGTGGGTGGAATCCATCTGCTGCGGAAAATATTACGACCTGGAAACGCCGGACATCAACGCCGGCGTCGATTTCTTGATCGCCAAAGGTTTTGTCGACTCCGATCGCGTGGCGACCATGGGCTGGTCGAACGGCTCGATTTTATCGACGAGTTTGATCACCACTTATCCCGAGCGCTACAAGGTGGCCAGCGTCGGCGCCGGCGACATCGAATGGATCAGCGATTGGGGCAACGTGATGTTTGGCGATTCCTTCGACTCCTATTACTTCGGCAAATCTCCGATGGAAGATCCCGAACTATACATCCGCAAATCGCCATTCTTCAAAATGGACAAAGTGAAAGCGCCGGTGCTGATTTTCCACGGCACCGCCGATACTAACGTTCCTCCTGCGCAAAGCTGGTCCTACTTCCGCGTACTGCAGTACTACGGAAAAGTTCCAGTAAAATTCGTGGTCTTCCCCGGCGAACCGCACGGCCCGCGCAAACTCACGCACCAGCTTCGCAAAGTGGAAGAAGAGGTAGCCTGGTTCGACAAATATTTTTTCAAAACCGAAAAACTAGCCAACGAAGCATTGAAAAAAGACTCTCCGCTAGCGGCGAGGCTCAAACTCAACAATGTCCCCCTGTCACAGATACCAGAAGTCGTTAGACGTGGGGACTTGGAGATAGGACGCTTCGAGGTCACCTACTTTCAATTCTTTCCATTCTTGCAGGCACAGGAAGCAGCAGATTCTCAATCACGGGTACACGGTAAGAAAGCATACGCAATTCTGGATCCGGGAACGAATTCTTCTTCTCATGTCAACTATCCCGTGCACCCAAAGTCGATCGAAGAAGCCGCGGAGTACGCAAAGTGGCTTAGTAAGAAGACTGGCCAGCAGTGGCGAATTCCGTTCGAGGACGAAGTAAAAGACTTGTACAACAATCGCGAGGGCGAAAACACGCTCGACTATTGGGCGGGGTACGCGCTAAATCCGGAGGATACGGCGCGGTTGCGCGAGAAAGCCAAGGAGCTGAAGGGAACGGCGCCGCTGCTGAAAGAAGTGGGCAGCTTCCGCGGCCAGGGCAAAGACGACGAAGAACCTATTTACGATTTGGGCGGCAACGTCGCCGAGTGGATATTGACGCGCGACGGGAAAGGCAAAGTGATCGGCGGAAGCGCGGATTGTCCCGTTGATCCAAAGTCCAACTGCACCCCCGCGCCGGAATACATCGGCTTCCGCGTGGTGCGCGGCCCCGCAAAACCCGCGCCGACGACGCCCTGACGAACACTGCGGAACAAAAATCCGTCATTCTGAGCGCAGCGAAGAATCTCTCTTCGATTGGCGCTTGCGGGGCGTTGCCGAGCGACGTAGGCTTTTGTTATGAGCGAATTTACTCCCACTGAACGGACCAAGGTTAAGCGGCACGCGGAGCGGGCGAATTATGACCGCGAAGTGGTTCATGCGATCCTGGATCAGGCGTTTGTGTGCAGCGTTGGATTTGTTGTCGAGGGGCAGCCGTACGTGGTGCCTACGAATTATGTGCGCGATGGCGAGCGTTTGCTGCTGCACGGTTCGATCGCCAGCCGATTGATGAAGACACTAGCCAGCGGTGCGCCATTTTGTTTAAGTGTCACGCTGCTGGATGGAATTGTTTTCTCACCCACCGCCACCGGGCATTCCGTGAATTACCGGTCCGTGGTGGTACTGGGCAAGGCCGAGAAAATTGAAAACGCTGAAGATAAATTGGAGGCCATGCGTAAGTTTGTGGAATACGTGATTCGCGGGCGCTGGGAAACTGTGCGCCCACCGAGCGAGAATGAATTAAAGGCGACCATGGTGCTGGCGGTGCCGCTGGTGGAAGTTTCCGCAAAGACGCGCACGGGTTTTGCGGTTGATGACGGCAAGGAGTATGACGGCGGCGCATGGACTGGTGTGTTGCCATTTGCGTGGACGCCGGGAACGCCGATCGCCGATCCGCGCGCCAAGCCCGGAATTCCGGTGCCTGCGAACATCCAAAATTACAAGCGTCCACAATAATCGATGGTGGAGCGTGGAGAGACCAGAGGTATCCGTGAGTCTATTTTTGTGTGGCAATGATCTCCTGATTCGCGGGACGCGTCTATCCGCGGTTCTTTCGGCGCTGTTTTGCGTCGCGTTGAGCTTTGGATCACCTGCTCGGACGAACGCCCCGCCTGCTAGCGCAATGCAGACAGTGGACAAAAACGATCCGGCGTTCTTCAAGAAAATGTACACGGATAAGAAGGGCTATCAGATGCCCTACCGCGTATACGTGCCGGCAAATTACGACGCCAATAAAAAATATCCGCTAATTTTCTTTTTTCACGGCGGGAGCGGCCGCGGATTCAACAACGAACAGCAGATCATGCACCAAAATGCCAAAGGCACGCACGTCTGGACGCTACCTGCGAATCAAGCGCAGTTTCCAGCGTTTGTGCTGGCGCCGCAATGTTCGATCGACGAGAACTGGGGCGATCCGGACATGAACGATGTAAATGCGAAACTGCAGATGGCGCTGGATATTCTGGCCGCGGTGGAAAAAGACTATTCCATCGATAGCGATCGCATCGTGCTGGTGGGCCAGTCCATGGGCGGCCTGGGTGTGTGGGCGCTGCTGCAAAATATGCCGGAAAAATGGGCAGCCGCGGTGGTGCTGGAATCTTACGACAATTTCACGAATGAAAAAGGGATTGCGCGCGTGCCGCTATGGTTGTTTCAAGGGGATGCGGATTTGACGGTGCCGGTGGATCTGGTGCGCACGATGGTGAAACAGTTGCGAAAAGTGAATGCGCAATTGCGTTACACGGAATACCACAAAATGAACGACGAAATCTGGGACCGCGCGTTCGGCGAACCGGATCTGGTGCCGTGGGTGGCGGCGCAAAAACGCGGCGCGGCTGCCGCAAGTCCCGCCGCAAAATAAAATATTCTCTCGGTCCGACGAAATTTATAACGTTATCTGCAAGGGCCGTAATTTATTTGGGTGATGATTTCTTGCTGCGCGGTTTTGCTGGTTTTCCTTTGCCTTTCTTTTTCCGTTGTCTGGCGGCGCGTTCCAGCATGCGCTGGACCATGAGTGTCACGCGTTTTTCACGCGTGCTGGCGTGTTTGGCGGATTCCAAGTACCAAAGGATTTGGCGGCGCAACGGCAGCGTGAGCGCGTTGAACATTTTCTGTGCGCGCGGCTTCGCCGCCAGCGCCGCTGCCAAGTCTTTCGGGACGAGCGCAGGGCGCGGCGCCTGATCGAGCATAAGCGTTACTTCCACTTCGGCCCCAGCGTCGATTTTCAGTTTTCGCCAGATGCGGCTGTGTACGTGAAGGCGGAAACAGCCGCTACCCCCGGGGACCAGCGTGCTTTTAAACGGCAATCCTTCGATGAAGCCATGGACCGGGGGATGCTTGGCATCCCTTGCGCCGGCACCGCGCAGCGCCGCCGAAATCGCGGGGGGAACGTCAACGCAGCGCATGATCCAGATTTTCTGAATGGGAGCAACGAAAATGTGTTCCTGGTCGGCGTTGGCCATGGAATGAGAATCTTGCATCACGTCAGTGGTGTGCGCCACCGACGTCGAAGCTGCCGTGGCCAGCGTCGAAGCCGGCATGACCGGAGTCAAAAGAGCCGTGCCCAGAGGTATCGGCCCCGGAAGGATGCGCAGGGTGTTCGGCCGGGTGACAGTGGGCATCCCCGCCAAGCGGCATGAGCAGTTCGGCGCCGAAATCGCTGGAGTTGGCGGGAAAAGGAGTGACTTTGGAACGCTGCCGTTGCGAGAGCGGCGGTTTGCGCAAGGTGGCGATTATTCCGAATAGCAGAAGCAGGAGAGTGGCGCTCAGGAAGGCGGCCATGATCATGGGAACCTCCGTTGGGCCGAGGCGTTGGCTCGGCTAAAGCAATGGATAGCATAGTTGTGTGAATGCTATGTGATAGCACAGCAGCGCCACGGAAGCCCATCTGCGCGGCGGTCAGCCTAGTGGCAGCCGCAACCGCCGCCGCAGCAGCCTCCGCTGCCGCTGGATGGCGGAGTGAAGGATTTCGAGCTGCCGCCTGCTGTCGCGGAACTGAAGACGCTCAGCTGGATGGTGGCTTTCTTACTGGCGCATTTGGGACAGGCGATTTCCTGCTGCTTATTGATTACGATTTTTTCGAATTCGGTTTGGCAATCGTCGCAGATGTATTCGTAGATGGGCATAGTAATATTTTATAAGATCTTACATTTTGATTGTACCAAAACGCGTGATGGAGATGGGCGTTCTGCTTGGATTCGAATTCAGGACAGGTATGACGCTGGATCATTTAAGAACGGATTCAGCACGGTAACGCCGTCGAGTTCCTGGCCAGACTGCAAATCTTCCGTGAGCAGGAAATTACAGGCGGAGGATATTGCGGCGGCGAGGATGAGGGAATCCCAGAAAGAGAGTTGAAAACGATCTTGCAGGCGCCACCCGTGTACGAGGATTTCGGAATCCATCGGAACGGGATGCCAGGCAGAAAGATTGCGGATCTCCGCGCGGGCTTGTTCCCGAGCTGATGGCCATTTGCGAAGTACGTTGGCGTAAAACTCTTGCAACACTTGAACGCTTAATCGGCCCCGTTTAGTGGTCCACAGCTCTGCGCGCCAGAGGCGGGCTGCGGCCTGTTTTTGGGGGTTGGCATGGTCGAACGCGTAAAGCAGGACGTTCGTGTCAACGAAGACGGTTGCGGTCATGAGCTTCCTCGCGAGTCAAGTAAGGACCGGTCGATTTGAAGAAGGGCTCGCGCGCTAGGGCTTCGCGCATAGCTTGGTCATATTCTTCCTGGTCGGTCATTTGTGCCCGGAGGAGGTCAGCTAACAGTCGGGAGACGCTGACATCTTGGCGAGCGGCCTCGATGCGAGCCCAACGGGCGAGAGCCTCGTCAAGGGTGATGGTTATGTTGCGAAGTTTGGAGCGCATGACACGGAAACAGTGTAACACGATTTCCGTGTAACCAATCGGAAAGGCGGCCGGAAGAGCCATGAAAACGGTTACGAGCAACGGAGCGAGTCCACTTGCTTCCTCTAAAAAAATGGCCCCGGAGGACCGGAGCCATTTTGGAAACCGTTGTGATCTTGCGGCGGGATGGACCTCCCAAAATCCTCGATTAGTCGCCGGCGACGGCTTCGGCTTGTTCTTGCTTGGCCGGGGCGATACCGACGGGCTTGTTGGCGTTGCCGAAATTGGCTGGCGTGGCTTTGGCGATGTCGGAAACCGTGCCGATTTGCACTACCGTCGGCTGGGGCTTCTTGAGCACCAGCTCTTCGTAGATGGCGCGGACTTTGGCTTGTTCGGCCAAAGCTTGCTTGCGGCGAATGCGGTCTTCTTCGCTGGCCGTGAGCGGGATGTCGTGTTCGAGGTGGCGAACGCGGGCGGCGTCGTTGGCGTCGATCACCAGCGAATGCTCGAAGGTGTCCAGGCTGACGGCTTTACCCTTGGCGTAAATCTCGTGTTTGCCGTGATTCTTGTACCATTCGGCGACCGTCGCATTTTTGTGCATGTTTTCGATGATTTGGCGCCAGCCTACGCCGGTGTTGTAAGCGCAGAAGCTTATTTCACCCTGTTGCGTGGCGTAAGGAATGATGCACATTTCGGTGCGGCGGAAGTCGTAGTTGAAAAGATCTTGGAACCACATACCGGCGATAAAGAGGAAATTCCAAGGATCTTGGCGGCGCTTCATGGCGTCTTCAATACCGCGATCTGGGGAAGTGCGGCCGTACTTGGTGGTGGCCTTCTTCGTCAGGGCCCAGGTCTTATCGAATTTCTTGAAAAGGTCGTAGAGCTTCAGACCTTTGGGGCCTTCGAAGGGCTTGTAATTCTTCAAGAGGGCCATGGCCATCATGAAGTTAGAGAAATTCTTGCCGCGAGCCGCGTCGGTGATGTCGGTGACGTCTTTGGTGAGCTGCACGGCGTCGAGGAAACGCGGAACCGGCGCCCATTCCTTGGTTTCTTTGTTGATCATCAACGCAGTGCCTACGCCGCAATTCGGGTGGCAGCCGCAAGAGAGCGAACCCCACTGCGAATCCTGACCCTTGACCATGTCGGAGAATCCCGCAAAGGTGCTGATGAACGAAATGGGAAACCAGTCGCGGGTGGGTTCAACTTTGCCGACTTGCGTGCTGACGTCTTTCGCGAGATGCGAAAGCGTGTAGCGCTGGCGCAAGCGGCGTTCGGGAGTAATGTCTTCGTCGCGGCCGGTGAAGCTGACTGGCTGGAAGCTGACGAAGGCGATTTTCTTGGGATTCTCCATCGCGAACTTCACGACCGTGCCAACCTGATCATTGTTCACATTGTTGACGATGGTGACGACGAGCACGATTTCGATACCGGCTTCGTGCATGTTCTCAATGGCACGGAGCTTCACGTCAAAGAGGTTGCCGATCTGGCGATGGCCGTTGGCGTCGTTGCCGATACCGTCAAATTGCAGGTAGGCATAGCGCATGCCGGCTTCAAAGGCTTTGCGGCAGAACTCTTTGCTCTTGGCAAATTCGATGCCGTTGGTGGCCGCTTGCACGCTGTTGTAGCCGATCTTACGGGCGTGCTTAACGGCATCCAAAAAGTACGGGCTCATGGTCGGCTCGCCGCCCGAGAATTGCACGGACATTTGGCGGCGCGGCTTGATCTTGAGCGCGTTGTCGAGAATTTCCTGAATTTCTTCCCAACCCAGTTCGTGAACGTAGCCGACCTGGTTGGCGTCCATGAAGCAGGGATCGCACATCATGTTGCAGCGGTTGGTCAAGTCGACAGTGAGCACGGAACCGCGGCCGTAGCGCACGGTGCTCGAGCCGTGCTTGTGCAAGTCTTCGTCGTTGTGCGCGGGAATGTCGCGGCCGGGGTATTGCTTCTCAATCCAGTTGAGCCACTTGGCGTCGATGGCCATCATGTCTTCGTAATGGCCGTGCAGCGGACAGTCCTTGACCATCCAGACCTGACCGTCGCGCTCGATAATCTGCGCCTTAATTTCGCCGATCTTCTCGCTCATCAAATCGCGCCAGTCTTTTTTGCCAGCGATGATGGCTTCGCGCGCTTCCTTGACGCACGCGGGACAGAGCGAATCGGTTTGCCGTGGGAAGCCAAGCGTGGGCTTGGTCTTTTCCCAAGATTTCAACAGCGGCTTATCCGACCATTGCGGCGTGACGCTGGGATTGGGATTTTTCTTATTGAAATGCTGAATGGTGTCAAAGGTAAAGCCGGCGGTTTTACAAATCGCCCAATCGATGCTGCGGAAAATCTGCGTGCTGACACGATTCGCCATAAACCTCTAGCCTCCAGTTTCGTACTGCCTGCCAGTTTGTGCTGCTGAGCCGAGCCCAAACTGCATACATCCCCCAAAAGGGCTCAATTCGAATAGCCAATAACGTACCACGCTCGCGCAGTACGTTACATAAGTCTTTCGACACCTATAGTTTGAGGGTAAGCAGGGAAGGACGCCAGCGGCATACGGCGAACGGTAAAAATGCGGTGGTGAACGGTAGGGGAGCGGGAGCCAGCGGTAAAAAGTCCGGGGTCGCAGGATGGTTACTGGTACCGCAAATCGAGGTAAAGAAGGACCAGCAGCGCTATTCGTTCAGCACCGGGCGAAGAACGGCTATGACGAAATGCGCAAAATGGGAAGCGCCTTCGTCTAGCTGCAGCCAGCGAACCACGCAATGATCTGCAAGATACTTGGCGACGCGCGTTTCTGGAATTCCGAGATGATCGGCAAGCTGCGGCTTGATAGATTCCGCCCCACGACGGCTGGAGCCGCCGCGCAAAAGGTTGCCGATGGCAACGCGAAGAGTTTGACAAGCTTCGACATAGTAGTAGCTAGTGAGGTCGGAGTCCGTGAGCACGAAAACACCCGGGCCAACTGGAGCGCTGACCGTTTCGTCGAGCTTGGCTGGCTCGCAAGTAAGCAGGCGGCGAAATTGCATTTCGAGCAAGCTGAGGCGCGAGGAGAGTCCGGGATCGCCGTAGCGGCCTTTCACGCTGGGGCCGCTGAAATCGGCGGGGGCGTCCACGGGAAGAGGGGGCACTGGGCGGCGAGTCGCCAGCGGCGGAAGCCCTTCGTCGGACGCGACCACTTCGTGCCTTCGTGCCGGAGCATGGCTAGTGCGAGTGGGCGGCCGGGAATGTTCACGGCGGGCGGGCGCGCTCCGCACCGGCTCAGCGGCGGCAGCAGGGGTGGTGGCGGCCCCCGATGGAGTAGCCGAGGACTTGCGACGGTTTCGTCCGCCGCGGCGACCGCGCCTGCGGCGTTTCGCATCGGGAGTCGGAGAGGCGAGGGCTGTGGCAGATTGCACTTCGCTGCTCATGGCCACCATGGACTCAAACATTTCCGCATTTTGCATGAATGGGATTCCCGGTTCGGGCACGGTGAGGGGAACGGGCGCAGACGCATTGTCTTCCTGCTCGCGATCGGTCACTGCGGCAATGAAAACAGAAGGGCGATCGGCATTCGGGATTTCATTCGGTCCGACAGGCACTTCAAAGCCGAGACGCGCGGCGGACTCCATCGCCTTCGTTTTCCAGTCCGAGCGGCGAAAGCGTGCGGCGGCGGCGGCGTACCATTTTCCGGCGTCGGCAGGAGAACCGGCAGTTTCAAAATGGCGCGCCAATTCAAAAGCCACCATCGCGTCCTGAGTCTTTTCGTAAAGATTGGACAGTTGGGCGACGGGGTCTTTACTGGTACGCGCGCGCCGGATACGAGCGGTAATCTGTTTCCAATCAGCCATATGTTGCACGGCATTGTAGCAGCGGAAGCGGAGGACGGCCAGCAAAGTCGTAATAGCGACATGAAGGACCTACAGGGATTTGGGTACGGATTGCTCATTGACGGGAGCGGATGGTCTGAGTATTCTTTTCTGGGTTCTCGGAGACAGCGATGGCCATGGGATGTGGACGTCAGTTGATTGCAGCAGTGGTTTCAGTCGGATTGCTTGGTGCGCCTTGCTTTTCCGCTCCCGCGCCATCAACGCAACTGGGCATTGTGGTGTTCGCTGAACACGCGCGAGTAGGAACCGGGCCAATCTCCGTGGGAAGCACGGTTTTCGGCGGCGACAACGTAAGTACGGAATCCACCGGGACTTTGCAGATCCGAGCCGGTGCGGCGAGACTGCTGCTGGCCAACGCTAGTGCAGCCACGCTGACGCGTGAGGATGTTAGCCCAGCAGCAATTTTAACGACGGGCACGGCCACTTTTTCTACAGCGAATTCCCGGGCTTTCACCCTGCACTTTCGCAACGCTACGATTCGCGCAAACACCGATGAACCGACGGTCGGGCAAGTTTCCGTGCTCGGTCCCAAGGAAATGGTCGTGCGCAGCACGCGCGGCGCGCTGGCGGTAACCGTAGAAGGCGAGACGCGCGTGATTCCGGAAGGTTCGGCGTTTCGCGTGGTCCTCGACCCGACGCCGGCCGAAGTGGCGGCAGCTGGCGCGCCGGCAGCGGGCGGATCTTCCGGCAGGAGCGGACCCCCAGTTAGCGCGGGAACGAGCAAATTCGTGTGGTATGCGGTTGGCGTTACGGCCTTGGTGACGTTCTTCGCGATTCAAGAAGCGGTAGAAAGCCCGGACCGTCCGTAACAAGTCCGCCTTCCAAAGACATCCGAGTACAATTCTGCAGCAACCTTAGTATGCTTAATGGTTCAGGCGAATCCCATGCACGAATGACCGCACCATCGCCAAAGCCGCGATAAAAAAGCCGAGATCAGCCCACGGAATCGCGGGCGACGTGTTTGTAACTTCGCGAACCTTGCGAGTTTTAAATCCTATGGCCGCGCCCACCGCCGCGAATATCCAGAAGAGCGATCCCATCAGCGTTGACCTAACCAAAAAGGCCGGTAGCGGCCAGTAAATGAGCACCAGGAACGGCGTT
>Ga0182024_10002364_pt1 | contig 46991 bp, 33 predicted proteins | sample P32metaG_FD_120480 | JGI IMG/M metagenome (GOLD analysis project Ga0182024, IMG submission 120480) | Permafrost microbial communities from Stordalen Mire, Sweden - P3-2 metaG (Illumina Assembly) | ecosystem: Environmental > Terrestrial > Soil > Wetlands > Permafrost | place: Sweden: Stordalen... | reverse complement strand
CGTCCTTCAAGATGAAGCCAATCTATGAAGCGGCAGCTCGGGTGGAAGTCGACAAGGAATCCTCCCAAAGCACACTCCCCTTCCAGGACGAGGCCGCGTATGACGAGTACGTTGACATGGACAGCTACCTCGAGACCCAGACGAAGATCCTGGAGAGCGAGACGCTCGCTTTTCAGACGATTAAGACGCTGGATCTCGGGAGATATCCCGAGTTCGGCGGAGCTCCCGGCGGCCTGACGTTCGGGCAAGGAGGCGCCGGGGCCAAGCGGCCAGCCATTTTAGGCGCCTTTCTGGGAGGACTGAGCGTAAAGCGCGTGCCCAACAGTCGCCTGATTGAAGTGAGATTCGAAGCCCAAGACCCACGGCTTGCGGCGCAAGTGGTGAACGCGCATTTGCAGAACTACATCGAGCAGAATTTCCGCAGCAAGTATGACGCTACAATTCAGGCATCGAATTGGCTGTCCTCGGAGCTCGAAGAGCTCCGGATAAAGGTTGAGAAATCGGAAGACGCCCGCTTGGCATACGAGCGCCAGAATCAGATCTGGCAAATTGACGAAAAACAGGACATCACGACGCAGAAGCTTGCGGACTTGAGCAAAGTGGTGACGGAAGCCCAAACCGGACTAGCGGAGAAAGAGGCATTGTACCGGATGGCCCAGACGGGGAACGTGGACGCCCTGCCCGCGGCCCGCGAAAACCCGGTGATCCAGGACTTGCTCAAGCGGAAATCCGAAACGGACGACGCGTACGCAGATGCGATGAATCAGTACGGCCCGAACTACCCGAAGGTGCAGCGCCTGGCGGCCCAACAGAAAGAAGTGGCCGACGATCTAGCCAACGCGCAGAAGACGATGGTCGAGAGCATCCAGGAGGAATACAACACGGCCAGCAGCCACGTCGAGATCCTGCAAGCGTCACTCGACAAGCAGAAAGCGGAAGCAAACGACCTGGCGGAAAAGCTCGTGCAGTACCACATCCTGGAGCACGATGCCGAGGCCAACAAGCAGCTGTACGACGGCTTGTTGCAAAAACTAAAAGAAGCAACGATTTCGGTGGGCCTGCGATCTAGCAACATTCGGGTTGTGGACCCGGCGCTGATGCCCACGAGCCCTTCGCGGCCGCAAAAGGCGCGGAATATCACGCTGGCGTTTCTGGTTGGGCTTGTGGGAGGAGTTGGCCTGGCGCTCTTCCGCGAGTATCTCGACAACACGGTGAAGTCGCCGGATGACATCGAGGCGCTGACCGGTCTTCCGTCGCTGGCTGTGGTTCCTGCGCTGCCGGGATTGGCCGGCCACCGCAGCCGGCTATCGTGGTCGTCTCGCGATCCGGTTCCGCACGCTAGTACGGGCCCGCGCGTGGAATTGCTCTCCTACCTCCAGCCGAAATCGCAAATTTCGGAGGCCTTCCGGGCGCTGCGGACCTCGCTACTGCTCTCGCAGGCGGAACATCCGCCCCAGGTGATCCTGGTGACGAGCGCGTTGCCGCGAGAAGGGAAAACGACGACGGCGGTGAATCTGGCGGTGACGTTCGCGCAACTGGGCGATCGCACGCTCTTGATGGATTCCGACTTGCGCAAACCCGGGATTCGTCGCGCGATGAATCTTACGATCGGCAAAGAGCTGGGCTTGAGCTCCTATCTCGCGGGCGTTTGCACGCTGGATGAAGCGATTCTGCCCCATCCCACGATCAGCAACCTTTCGGCGCTGACGACGGGCCCGGTGCCGCCGAGTCCGGCGGACTTGCTCTCGTCCCACCGAATGCGTGATGCGATTGAAGAAGTGAGGCGGCGGTTTAAGTTCATCGTGATCGATTCGCCGCCGATCATGGCGGCGACGGATGCCGTGATACTTTCCGCGTTGACCGACGGAGCGCTCCTGGTTGTGCGGAGCGGCGAAACGCCGAAAGAGGCTTTCACGCGCAGCCGGGATTTGCTTGCGGCGGTGAAGAGCCGCCTGCTGGGCGTCGTTCTGAACGCGGTGGATTCCAGCGCGCCGGATTATTACTACTCCTATCGCTACTACCCGTATGCCTATGGGTACGGCTATGGAGAAGACATCGCGAAGACACCACAATTTCCTGCAGGGCCGGACGAAAATAACAGCTCTTCGAGCTAGGAGGCAATTTTGCGTCACTTAATCACTGGCGGTGCAGGTTTTATCGGGTCTCACTTGGCGGAAGCGCTCCTGAAGCGCGGCGATGAAGTGTTCATCCTCGACGATCTTTCCACGGGCAGCGTGGAAAATATTCGCCATTTGAAGGCACACGAGCGCTTCCATTATTTTTTCGATTCAATCACCAACAAGCAGATGCTGGCCGAGCTCGTGGATGAATCGGACGTGGTATTCCATCTGGCGGCCGCCGTGGGTGTGCGTCTGATTGTCGAGAGCCCCGTGCGGACGCTTGAAACGAACGTCTACGGGACGCAACTTGTGCTGGACGCGGCATCGAAGAAGAAAAAGCTGGTAGTGACGGCGTCGACTTCAGAGGTTTACGGCAAGAGCGACAAAGTGCCTTTTCACGAAGACGCCGACTTGGTGCTCGGCGCTACGACCATGAGCCGCTGGAGTTATGCGGCGTCGAAAGCACTCGATGAGTTTCTCGCACTGTCATATTGGAAGGAACGGAAGCAGCCCGTGATCGTGGTTCGGCTGTTCAACACCGTGGGTCCCAGGCAGATCGGCCGGTACGGGATGGTGCTTCCGAATTTCGTGCGGCAGGCGTTGGATGGCGCGCCCATCACGATTTTCGGGACGGGCCGGCAATCGCGCTGCTTCTGCGACGTGCGCGACACGATCGAATCGATTCTCAAGTTGGTCGGGAACGAACGAGCCGTCGGCGAAGTCGTCAACGTCGGGAGCGATGAAGAGATTTCGATCGAAGGTCTGGCGCACATCGTGAAGAAGCGTACCAACAGCGGATCGGCGATCACATACATTCCCTACGATCAGGCGTATGAGCCCGGCTTTGAAGACATGCAGCGCCGCGTGCCTTCGCTCGCCAAGCTCCAAAAGCTCACGGGCTTCCGCCCGGCGACTCCGCTTTCGGAAATCGTCGATCGTGTGGTTGCGCACTTCCAGAAAAAAGCGGACGAGGAACTGCCGACGGCCGCTGGCCGTAGTTCGTCGGCGACCGCGTCCCTTTGAAATAGAGACCGGCCGGGCGCGATTGCCTCTCGCTCTCCACCCATGGCAGAAGCGGAAAAGTGCTGCACGATTCCAGCGCGCCAGAGTTGGTTTCCGGATCGATTCTGGTGCATCGACTCGCTAATCGTTGCCAGGTTCGATGTCAGGACCGTGTCCGTTCCGTAGGGGCCACTTCTTTTGCTATCTTTGGATAGACCATGAGCAGTACTTCAACGACAAATCGAGTGGCACGCGCCGCTTCGGCCCGGCTTGCAGGAGCCGCAGCACCCGCGGCGGGTCAGGATTTGGAAAGGAAACGATGGAGCACGACTCTTTCGGTAATCGTCCCCGCGTACAACGAGCAGTTCTTGGTCGAGGCGAGCCTCGCACGGCTCGAAGTGCTGGGTGAATCGCCCCTGCTGGAACGGACCAAGGTAATCGTCGTGGACGACGGATCGTCGGACGGTACGGCCGATGCCATTGCGCGTTTCCGCGAATCGCACGAATCGCCGAGCAACTCGAAATTCTCCTGGATCTGGGTGCGCCACGAGAAAAATAGTGGCAAGGGAGCGGCCGTTCGCACCGCGCTCCTGCACGTGGATACCGAGCTGGTGGTGATCCACGATGCCGATCTGGAATATCACCCCGGCGACCTTCTGAGGATGGTGGAAGTGTTTTTGTACGAGGATGCCGATGCGGTTTTCGGTTCGCGCTTTATGTCCGGGGGATACAAGCGCGCGCTGTTCTTCCGGCATTCGCTCGGAAACAAATTACTGACTTTCCTGTGCGATCTGGTCTGCGATCTCAACCTCACCGACATGGAGACCTGCTACAAGATGGTGCGGGCAAAGTTGCTCAAAAGCATTCCGCTCGAGAGCTCCACGTTTGACGTCGAGCCGGAACTGGCCATCAAGCTGGCCAAGCGCGGCAGCCGGATCTTCGAAGTTCCGATCAGCTACTCAGGCCGCACCTATGGCGAAGGCAAGAAGATCAAATGGACCGATGGTGTGCGCGCCCTGTGGGCGATTCTGCGCTACGCGGCTTCGGACCGCATTTTCGTCGAGGACGAAAGCGGCGGCGAAATTCTCGAGCGGCTGAACCGGGCGCCGCGATTCACGCGCTGGATGGCCGACGTAATTCGGCCGTACATCGGCGAGCGCGTCCTCGAAGTGGGGGCCGGGACCGGCAATATGTCGGTTCATCTGATGCCGCGGTCGGTCTATTGGGCCACCGACGTCAACTCTCACTATCTGGACTATCTTGTCACGCTGCGCGCCACGCGGCCTTACATGCGCGTGACCTATACGGATGCGATGGACGGAGGAACGTTTCCCAAGGGGCAGTCGTTTGACACAGTGGTTTGCCTCAACGTAGTCGAGCACGTCCAAGACGATCTGGGCGCGCTGCGAAATGTGTGGAATGCGCTGAGCGACGGCGGCCGCGCCATTGTCCTGGTTCCGTGCGGGCCGGGCCTCTACGGCACCCTCGACGAAGCGCTTGGGCATTTCCGGCGCTACACACGCGAGCAGTTGTTTGACGCGGCGGAGCAGGCCGGGTTTCGCGTCGAGCAGGTGCTGAAGTTCAACCGGCCGGGTGTGCCGGCGTGGTGGCTAAATGGGCGCGTCCTGCATCGAAAAACATTTGGGCTGGGGCAGATACGGATGTTGAATATTTTGACGCCGGTCTTCCGGTTAGTGGACTCGTGGCTGCCGCTTCCGCCACTTTCCATCATCGCGATACTGCGGAAGGAAAACGAAGAAGGGCGTGCGAATTCGACGGCGCCCGCGGCGTCGTAACCAATGTGGCGATGGCCTCGAAGCCTTGCCGCAAGAGCCGGGATGCGCACCGGTTGAGGAAGCGGAACTCGCTTGCATAGGTTCACAAAATACGAAGCTCTTCTGGCGATCATATTCCTGCTGACACTGCCGCTCAGTAATCCCTGGGTGCGGGGCGACGGCGTGGGCTATTACGCTTTCGCGCGATCCATGCTCATCGAGCACCGCCTGGACTTCACGAAGGATTGGCTGGCGGCCAACACCAGTTTTCGAATGGGTCGCACGGACGCGCAAGGAAACATCTTACCGGCCGAATACACCGCAACGGGCCACCTGGACAACCACTTTTCCGTGGGGCCCGCGATTCTGTGGTCTCCATTTCTGGTGGTGGCGCACGGGGGCGTACTCCTGTGGGACCGCCTCGGTGGGAAGATTCCTGCCGACGGTTTCTCCAAACCTTACAGGGTGGCGATGGCCGTGGGGACTGCGCTGTATGGGTTTCTCGCGCTGATGATTTCCTTTGTGCTGGCTCGAGGGTACGTTCCCGAGCGCTGGGCATTTCTTGCCACTCTTGGTATCTGGCTCGCGAGTTCGTTGCCGGTGTACATGTATTTCAATCCGTCGTGGTCCCACGCGCACTCGGCTTTCACGGTGGCGCTGTTTCTCTGGTATTGGATTCGCACGCGCGCCGCGCGGACGTGGCTGCAGTGGATTGTTCTCGGGGCGATCGGCGGCCTGATGATGGATGTTTATTACCTGAGCGGAGTTGTGCTGCTGCTGCCTTTGCTCGAGTCGCTTGCCTGCTATTGGGAAGGATTGCAGGGAACGGCGAGAGAGCCGATCGGGCGCCTTTTCTTGAAAAACATGCTTTTTGCGGCAACCGTCTTCGCGCTATTTGTGCCGACGCTGATCTCCAAGACGCTAATTTATGGAAGCTACTTGAATTTGGGATACAGAGAACGCTGGCTCTGGAGATCGCCCGCATTCTTCAAAGTCGGTTTTTCTTCTGATCACGGTCTTTTCAGTTGGACGCCGATACTGATTCTGGCGCTGGCGGGGATTTTCATTCTCCGGCGGCGCGATCGTTCCCTGGCTTGGTGTCTGATTGGCCTCTTTGCGGGATATCTGTACGCGATCGGCTGCTATCAAGACTGGGACGGGCTTTCTTCTTTTGGCAACCGGTTCTTCGTTTCGTTAACGTCAGTATTCGTAATAGGGCTAGCGGCATTCTTCGATTGGCTCGGGCGCGCATGGAACGAAAAGCGTGCCTTGATCGTTTCCGCGAGCGCGACTGTGGTCTTGACTCTCTGGAACCTGGGCCTCATCTTCCAATGGGGAACGCATTTGATTCCGGCGCGCGGCCCCATTTCCTGGCGCGATGCAGCGCGCAACCAGTTCGCGGTTGTCCCCGCGGAGGTATCACAGAATTTGAAGAATTATCTCATCCACCGGTCGCAAATGATGGATCGCATTGAACAAGAGGATGTCAGGCAGCTTCGGCATTAATGACAGACAGAAGAACTGTAAAAGCCGTCGACGAGATGCCGATCGCTCCTGGACCTGCAAGTGTCCTTGAGCCACTGCCGATTGCTGGCCCAAAATCTGAAGGGCTTGGGCCCCTGATTTTTCGAAATGTGCTTACGTTGATTGGAGGGCAAGGACTCAACCTCGCGCTCTCCGGAGCTGCGACGATTTTGTTGGCTCGCTATCTTGGAGCCGCGCAATTGGGCGAGTTCGGCGGGCTTTACGCATACGTCGGATTGTATGGATGGCTGACGACGTTTGGCCTAGATACCATCCTCGCGCGGCAAGTGGCGCAGAATCGCGACCAAGCCGGAAGCATTTTACTGACGGGCGTTTGCCTCAGTTCGGGCCTGGCCGTAGTCGCCACGATGATTGCGCTTGTTCTCGCGCCCACTTTCGGCTACTCGGCCGCACTGCGTCCGCTGTTGATTTTCGCGTCTGTTGACGCCCTCTTGCTAACTCCTCTTCGCATGCCGGGAATCGTGTTTCAGGTGGACTTGCGGCAATGGTATGGCGTCGGAATCAGCATGGTGCGGCAGTTCGTCTGGCTGCTCGTGCTGCTTCTCTTGGCCGCTGCACATGCCAGTCTTCTGTTGATCATAGTTGGACGGACATGCTGCGCCGGGCTCGAAGTAGCGCTCATCCTCTTGGCCATCCATAGCAAGAATTTCCTGGCCGGCCCATGGCGCGTGCTCTCTGGCGAGGCCAAGAGCTATCTGTCGTTTGGATTTCCAGTCGCGATGAGCACACTCGCGGTCGGGATCTACCATCGAATCGATCAGGTGATGCTGCACAAGCTGGCAAGCGACCAGGTTCTCGGCAACTACGTCGCGTCGGTCCGATTGACAGAGCTCGTGAACCTGTTTCCAATTGCGGTGATGGCGTCCATGTTTCCGATTCTCGCGCAGACTGTTCGCGAAGAGGCCCGCTTTCGCCAGTACCTACGTCTCAGCTTTCGGTCCCTGATGGCCATCGCATTCGGCGTGTGCGTTTTCGTGACGCTGTTCTCAGGTTTAATTGTGCGATTGGCGTATGGAGCCAAATTTGCGCCTGCCGCTCCGCTGCTCGCTGTGCTGATCTGGTCGGAGGTTCCTGTATTCTTTGGGGTTGTGATGTCAAATGGCCTCGTTGCGGCGAACCTGCAGAACTATCTGCCTCTTTCCACCGGCATCGGGGCGGCTGTAAACATTGTCCTGAACCTCTACACGATTCCCCGCTGGGGAGCGGCCGGTTCTGCATGGGCAACAAACATCAGCTACACACTTGCCGCGATTCTCCTTTTCCTGGTATTCCGGGGAACACGTTCCCTGGCTTGGCTAGGTTTCCGCATTTTGGCGCCACCTTGTTTGCTCGCGTTATTCATCACGGCAGTGCTGAAAACAATTCCCCTGCCCGGATTCTTCGGTTTCCTCGCTGCGGTGGGGATGAGCGGGCTGGGCGCGTGGCTATTGGGCATCGTACGAAAGAGCGATTTGGAGCAGCTTGTCCGGCTGATCGGGAGGACACTCACCTCCGCCAAACCCCATGCGACTTGAAAAGCCTAGCAGTAGACAACCCGAACATGCACCTGCCGGCATCAGGACGAGCAACAGCCGCGAGCGGAGTCTGGAAAGTCCGCAGCCCGCTGACCCAGGGACCGCCGCATTGAGAGAGAGGCTCCGGGCCTTTTGGAACTCTCAGCAGTGCTATTGGGACATCACGTCCTCCGGACAGTGCGTGGAATCGCCGGCCCGGCAACGAGCCGCCGACTTCCTGCCCGCAGGTGAATCGATCTTAGATGTTGCTTGTGGTACCGCTGCGAATTCCGCGTGGCTGAAGGACCGCTGCCGGTATTTCGGAGTGGATCTATCCGTCATGGCGCTTCAACAACCAATACATCCCCTCCTCAGGCTTGCGTGTGGAGATGCCGAACATTTGCCTTTCCCCCACGGCGTCTTTGACGGAGTCATTGCGACCTATGTACTCGAGCACACGGTTGAACCTATTGAGACACTTCGAGAGATGTGCCGCGTCACTAAACCAGGTGGAAGGGTCGTCCTACTGGGCCCCGCATGGGATTTTCCGTTCTGGTATCCGAATTCCCTGCGAAGCAGAAGCGGAGATCATTGGTGGCGCGTGCGCTACACGGTGGGTCGCTTTTGCAGACAGTTAATAGGTTGGTGGTTTGGCCGACTGCCTTTTGAAAGGGTTAACGAGCCCGATGCTTTTCATTCTGATTTCATCTATGACGCGGATGCCGTGTACGTCGTTTGGACGTATGAGGTGATTCGGATTATGAGGGAATGGGGTCATCGACTCATCCACTGGGAAGTGGACGATCGACTGCTCGGAACGAATCCCGCTGTTCGTTCGCTCAAGCGTCTTCTGATGCGTCTTCCAATTTATCGTTATGCCGGGGGTTCCATCCTGCTGGTTTTCGAGAAATGATCGTCGTCGCAATGACCGCCCATGGTGTTCGCGCAGAAGTTCTCATATGTCATCGATAAACATACTGTTTCTTTGTCGTAGGAAGAACTTCGGTTTCGGCCAAGAGAGCCTCGCCCACGCACTTGAAAGGCGTGGCGTCACCGTGGTCTGCGCGGAAGACGATTGTCCTTGGGATGAGGATATCGAGCGGATCCTGGCACGGTTGCCCCGTAAGCCGGCCTTGATCATTCAGGCCGAGTTAGATCCGCTCCTTCCCTGGGGGTTGGACAAAGTTGACGTGCCGACCGCGTGCATTTTTTCCGATCCGTACGCATATCTGCATCGCCGATTGAAGTGGGGGATGCTGTTCGATACAGTTCTTCTTCGTCACCCCGGATTTGAAGATGCCTTCCGCCATGCGGGGCACAACAACCCCGTGACCATGCTGCACGCAGTGGATGCCGAGTATTTCAGATACGAGACAAAAGAACGTCCGCTGGACATCGGATGGGTCGGGCGAAGTGCAGGTCCCTTATATCGAACTCGGCGGCGGGTCCTCGAAGGACTGGCAGCCAGGTTTCGCATGAACGAATGGGACCGCCTCCACTCGTACGAGGAATTGGCTCGGGTTTTCTGTGCGAGCAGGCTTATCGTAAATATCGGCCGCGATGATTACCCTATAGATGCGTCGTTGCATTTTGCTGAAGCGGCGGCCGCCGGCGCGCTGTTTGTCACAGTCTTTCCGTCCGAAATGACTCAGTTGGGTTTTCAGGAAGGCGTTCACTACGTGGGCCTCCAATCAGAAGCGGATATTCACGACGCTGTTCGATACTACCTGGATCATGATGTTGAACGGACCCGGATTGCCGAGGCTGGCCGTGAAAAGGTTCTGCGCGAGCACACGTATGACAATCGGGCGAGTTTCCTTTTGGAGCGAATCGAACGGTCAGCGGGCCGCTTCTATGCGCCCGCAAGACAATGGCCTGAGTGGCGCACTCGGACGGACTACATCGATTACTATGCAGCCAATCGCGTTTTCGATTGTGCATACACGCAGTGGCGTCAGCTGGCCACATCCAGCCCGTCGCACGTGCTGGAGAGCGGGTTAGTCGTCGGTCGCGGCTGGCTGGCTGAGCTGCGACGACGCGTCGGCTCGATAAAGGAAACGCAAGCCAACAAGTTAAGGCCAGATGGATTTCGCGACAACGAACGTTGAGGAAGGCCACGCACGGTGAGAATTCTGATCGCCACTGATGTACCCCGGAAAAGGGAAGCCGGTACGGCGGCTGTCCTGCTGAATCATGCCGCCGAGCTCCGGAAGCTGGGGCATGATGTTGAAACTTGGTTTCTGGAAGACGTTGTGGATCCGGACGCATGGCCAAAGCGTCTCGTTGCCTTAACTTTTGCGGTTCGCGTGGCGAAGCGAATCCTGAAGGCGCCAAAGAAATATGATGTCGTCGACCTGCATGCTCCGGCAGGGTGCGTCTATGGGATTTGGCGCAGGGTCTTGGGATCTGAAGGCACTCCCCCTTACGTGTTTACCATGCAGGGGATACTGGAGCGCTACGCACACACGATGCGCCGGGAACACCTCAAGGCGCGAGCATGGCATTTTGGCTGGAAAAACAGGTTATGGCACCGCGTGTATCATCGCACGATGTACGGATGGGCCATCAGGACGGCGGATTATGGCGTAGCTTCCAATCGCGAGGCGTGGACTTATCCGGAGCTGCGATATGACCGCGATTACGGTCGGCTGTGGTACGTTCCGAATGGAACGGAGGAAAGTTATTTCATAAACCGTGAGTATCACGAGAAGCCCGTTATTAAATTGCTGTTTGTCGGCACTTGGCTTGACCGCAAGGGCGTTTACTATCTTGCGGACGCGTTTCGATTGGTGACGCAACAGAAACGCGAGGTGGAATTGACCGTGGCTGGCAGTTTCTGCCCCGGCGACGAAGTGAGACGATTCTTCGCACCAGAGATTCGGGGCAGAGTGAACGTGATTCCATTTGTCAAGCGCGAGGATATGTCCGCACTGTACGCTGATCACGACATTTTTGTTTTCCCGTCGCTGATGGAAGGCATGCCGCTGGCGCTTCTAGAGGCGATGGCGACGGGAATGCCGGCCGTCACTACCGAAACCTGCGGTATGGCGGATGTCGTAGAGGACGGTTTCACCGGATTCCTTGTGCCGCCGGCAAATACGGTGAGACTCGCTGAGGCAATTGAGCAGCTTTGTGAATCCGTAGAATTGCGGAAGCGAATGGGACAAGAAGCGCAGCAGACCATGCGGCGCTACACTTGGGCACGCGTTACTCAAAAGCTGGAAATGGTGCTGTCCTTGGCGGTGCAGCAAGCTGCAAAGCACTGACCTGGCGGGACACCCTCGTTTTCACGCTTGAGGTGATTCGATGGAATTATCGAGTCCTGATATCTCCTGGAGCCGAACACCACGAGCTCGTCGAGCCGGGGTGTTGAGCTACCTTAGGGAAACGCACGGACTGCGTGCGTTGACGACAGCTAAGGTACTCTGCAATAAGGCCTCCTACTGGTTTGTGCGTGCAATGCACAATCAGAATCCTCCGAAGCTGGATTGGGATGCGAGTCCTCGGCACTGGTACAGGTATCCCTTTTCGCTACGAGGAGAGGTCTTGTGGAGCCCGCAATTGGCCGCCTGGTTTTGCCCGGAAAACGAAGCCTCGATAGAGCTCATGCTTCACGAGTCCTCTGAACCAGTCGAATGGGTAGACTTGAGCGAAGGCGACGTTTTCTTAGATGTCGGTGCTTTTGTCGGATGGCATACGATCCGAGCGGCCAGAATCGTTGGGCCTTCCGCTCGTGTAATCTCGCTCGAACCCGACCCCATCAATCGGAGGCAGCTCGAGACGAACCTCGCGTTGAACCACGTAACGAACTGCACGGTGATACCCTTCGGTGCGTGGTCAAAGACAGGTGAAGATCTGGGATGGTCTACGGAAAAATCTCCCGATTGTTGCCGAATTGAGGGGAATCAATCTTCAGGGGGCATCAAAACGACGACGGTGGACGATCTGGTTGCCGAGATGCGATTGACTCGTCTGAACTGGATAAAGATGGATATCGAAGGAGGCGAAGTCGAAGCATTAAAAGGGGCCGAGAACACCCTTCGCGATTTTCGCCCTCGCCTATTTGTCGAGGTACACAATACCGTCCAGTCCGTGAAGGAGTTGCTGAGGCGATATGGTTATTCGATTGAGCGGGAAGTCTACGACCATTCTCCGGAACCTCACGGCTGGTATCAAGCTCGTGCTTCATAACGCGACGAATCCAGAGGCCACTGCCTGTTTGGTCTCCGGTGGAAATTCCGACGAGCTAATGGCTCCTGGAAACTGGTCGCGGCGCTTCTTCGAGGTTACAGCTCTGTGAAAGCGACGTCTCGGTCTATCCCATCGCTAGATGGGCTGAGAGCGGCATCGGTGGCGATTGTGATTTTCTCGCACGCCCTCGGCTTCCAACCTGGGCGTGAAGCGAAGTTCCCTTTTCCTCAACTCAGCTGGCTTGGACAATCCGGAGTAGATGTTTTCTACGTGATCAGCGGTTTCCTGATTACGTATCTCCTACTCAAGGAGCGCGAAGCCAAGGGTACAATCCGCCTAAAGAACTTCTATTTTCGACGTTTCTTTCGAATTTTCCCTCCGTTTTATGCCTATTTGGCCGTGGTGATAATCCTTTGGAGTACAGGGATGGTTGCTCAACATTTCCGAGATCTCATCTACGCGGCAACGTACACGTGGGACTATCGACGGAACGAGCAGGATTGGCTACTGGGACATATCTGGTCTCTGAGCGTGGAAGAACAGTTTTACTTGCTCTGGCCACCATGTCTTCTGCTTTTGGGCAAAAAAAGAAGCACCTATGTGGCACTTGGTGTCATTTTGCTTTCTCCTGCTTCGCGGTTCCTTAGCTACGTGTTGGTGCCGTCGTGGCGCGGCGAGGTAGGCGTCATGCTTCATACAAGGCTGGACACCATCATGTGCGGGTGCGCGATGGCATTGCTCTGGAAGGAAGAGAGATTCAATCAATGGGCAGACAAGTTGCTCAATCCCTTTCTGTTCGCATTCTCGGTCCTATACATTGTGATCCTCTCACCATGTCTGACCACCCGCTTTGGAGGCCGGTACGATTGGGGGATAGGCTATACCTTACGCGGGCTCTTGAGTTCGATTGTGTTGCTCTATGTAGTGAGGAAACCAATTTCGCTTCCGGGCCGCGTCCTCAACCTAGGGTTTCTTCGCCATGTGGGGGTCATTTCCTACAGCCTGTACCTCTGGCAACAGATGTTCACCGGACCATACAGTTTTCTGTTTCCTCTAAATGTCGTCGCCATTTTCGCGTGCGCGGAACTGTCATACTGGGTGGTTGAACGACCCTCGTTGCATTCGCGCGACTTGATTGGAGAACGTTTGATGAAGGCGCCAGCTATATCGAGCCGCAGTCGCGAAGCTGGCGTAACATGAGCGACTAGAGGCGCAACAAAGATGCGATCTTTCGGTTCGAGGACCTGGGGCTCTTCGAAGTGCAATTGAAACACCGCTACAATAGGATCACCGCTGGCGGCAAGCGTGCCAACTAAAATGTGGATTGCGCTTCTCGGCTGGAGGGACACGCCTGTTGATGGCGTCGAAGACTACTGCACTTTCCTGGGTAAATCGTTGGAAAAAAGAGGAATCGAGCTGAAACAGGCGCGAGTGCCATGGATGGAGAATGGCTGGATCGGGGCTCTACGGTGGCTCGCACAAGAGAGCGCCGCGTGGTGTGACAAATGGGTAATCGTTCAATACACTGCGCTCAGTTGGTCGCGCCGAGGCTTTCCGTTTTTCGCGCTCGCCGTGCTTGCGATCCTTCGTCGCGGAGGCGCGCGTGTAGCGGTCGTGTTCCACGAGCCAAACCGGCAAGGGGGCGCGCGCGGGGTTGACCGTTTCCGTGGCTCATGCCAGGACTGGGTCATTCGGAAGCTGTATCGAGGAGCGACGAAAGCCATTTTCGCCGACCCGCTCAAGAAAATCGCTTGGCTGCCGACAAATGATTCGAAAGCGAAATCCATTCCCATTGGTGCGAATATTCCAGAGTCAGCAACGCGTACGGAATTCTTGGGCTCTGGGGAGGATAAGACGAAGACTGTCGCGGTTTTCTGTCTGACCGAACCGCCAAAACAGAAACTTGAGCTGACTGACATTGCTTATGCTGTTCAATCAGCTGTGGCAAACGGCTTGAAACTTCGCGTCGTGTTTCTTGGACGAGGCACCGAAGAGGCGAGAGAGGAAATTGCGCAGGTGTTTTCGAGAGTTCCCGTCGAAGTCTCCATGTTGGGAATTCTTGGAGATGATGCGGTAAGCGAGACCCTAGCTCGATCCGACGCGATGCTTTGCGTTCGCGGAGAAATCACTCCGAGGCGCGGAAGCGTGATCGCCGGAATTGCCTGCGGCGTGCCGATCGTTGGTTATTCGGGAGCCGCCGAAGGAACCCCACTCGCGGCGGCTGGAATTGAGTTCGTTCCATATCGCGATCGCGAAGCCTTGGGCAGAGCCCTTAGCCGTGTCCTTACCGACCTGGATCTGCAAAAGCGCCTTCGCGAGAGAAGTTTCTACGCTCAGCAGCAGTTGTTCTCGTGGGATGTAATTGCAGCGTCCTATTTCGATTTTCTCGAGTGTGGACAGAGTTGAAATCTCTGTTAAATGTTGAACCGCGCGCTCTCACGCCGGCAGCTTCCGCGCATCTGGATTTGATTCGGGGGTTGGCGGCCTGGGCCGTGATGTGGGACCACATGCGCGGTCTCTTTTTTGTCGATTTCCAGCAGGTGAACGATCCCAATCTCCCTTCGAAGATCATCTATTTCTTCACAGGTTTTGGAAACGAAGCGGTACTCGTCTTTTTTGTATTGAGTGGATTCCTTATATCCTCCGTAATCTTCGGCAGGCGGGCGTCAGGAACTTGGTCGTGGCGCGATTACGCGATTGACCGCGCGTCCCGGCTATACGTTGTGTTGATTCCGGGGCTGTGTTTCGGATTGTTGTGGGACAAGCTCGGCAGCTCCATTTTTGCTTCGACAGGCATCTATTCACATCCCCTGGAAAGCTTTGCCTCCGCCATTGTCCAGACGCGGCTCGGGATCGGGACTTTCCTCGGGAATATGTTTTTTCTGCAGACGATCGTAGTCCCGACGTTCGGGTCCAATGGACCGCTGTGGAGCTTGGCCAACGAATTCTGGTACTACGTCCTATTTCCCGTGGCGCTGGTCGCGGGAATCGCCTGGATGCAGCGCTCCATTGTCCGCGCGGTCGCACCTACTATTCTCGCAGTGTGCGTAGGGGTTTTCGTGGGATGGCAGATACTGCTGGGCTTCCTCATCTGGTTGGCGGGAACGGTTCTAGTCGTAGCATATTCCAAATGGCCGCTCCGGTTAAAAGGCTGCTTGATACTCTACGTCGTTGTTTCTTTGCTTGTGCTATCGGCTTGTCTCGTCGCCGCGCGAACGGGGAAATCGGTCATATTCGGCAGCGACCTGGCGGTGGGCCTCGGATTTGGTCTGTTTCTATTCGGAGTGCTCCACATGAGCTTCGGAACCAGGCGCGCGAGCTATCCAAGAGTCGCGCGCGCTCTAGCCGGATTCTCGTACAGTTTGTATGTGCTGCATTTCCCGTTCTTGCTTTTTCTTAGGGCTTGGATCGTCTCGCCGCAAAGATGGCAGCCCGATGCGGCACACCTGGCCTGCGGTGTCTTGATAGGCGTGGCAGCGCTCGGCTTCGCATGGCTCGTCTCACTGTTCACGGAGAATAAGACTCGCGTTGCACGTCAATGGATGAGGAACGTAGTCCCCGCCCTCGACGGCCGGTCCCGGTGATGCTTCATGCGGTTCCAAGCCGTGTAGACGTGTCGCTGATATAGAATGCTTTTGTGCTTGCCGAGGCGCGAACTCGAACCAATGTCTGCAGAGTCAAGGTGACAAGAATTTGCTGAGCCACCGCATCCCCGCCATAAAGAACCAGGCTTTGATTGGCATGAGCCTGTTTGTTCTCGCGCTCTGGCTTGCCTGGGTAGTCGGCGGGAAGATTGTCGCTCAGGACATGCGGTCTATGCTGTATGCCGTTCTGATAATTGCTGGCTGTGTTGTGGTCGTTACGGTATTACGCAACTGGCGCACGGGTTTCTATCTCTTTTTCGTCTGGATGCTGTTCGAAGATCTCGTGCGGAAGTTCATGGGCAATAACCTGGAGCTTTTTTTCGGCAAGGACGTTTTACTGATATTCGTGTATATCGCGCTCTTCATGGAGATCCGCCGTGGCCGCGAAAAAACCTTCCGTCCGCCGTTTCTTCTATTTCTCAGCTTGTTCGTGTGGCTCGGCGTCATACAAGTGTTTAATCAGAATTCACCCAGCATTTTGTATGGCTTGCTCGGCTTCAAGGTGTATTTCTACTACATACCCCTTCTATTCGTTGGATACGCGCTGATTCGCAACGACTCTGACCTGCGGAAGTTCCTGGTGGTCAGTGCGGTCCTGGCGGGCGTGATTTCAATCCTGGGAATCATTCAGGCGATCGTAGGCAACAGTTTCCTGAATCCGGAGGTCCTGGCTCCCGAACTCCAGGACTTAGGGAATTTAACAAAAGTAACGCCGTTGTCCAATCGCGCGCTGTCTCTTCCAGACTCGGTTTTCGTAAGTTCGGGTCGTTTCGACGAATACATCGTCTGGATGTTTATCCTGACCATTGGCACGGCCGCTTATTTCCTGCTTCATACCCCCCGCCATCGCAGGCTTATCTTCGGTGTGGTCGGTATACTCGGCGTCGCAACACTGTTGAGCGGCTCCCGGAGTACGGTGGTTGGCGTTGTGATGAGCGCTCTGGTCCTTCCCGCTGTATTTCTATGGGGAGCGCCCTGGCGATGGGGACAGGCGCACCGGTTGGTTAAAGCAATCCGCCGGACTGCTATCGCGACGGCGCTTGCCCTTGCGGCACTGATCCTTCTGTTTCCGGAGGATGCCGGCTCCCGCATCGCCTTTTATGCAGAGACGCTTGATCCGAGGAGTGCGGCATACGAAGGCGGGACCCGCAGTTGGGACTACCCCGTCGAAAATCTTCTTTCCGCTTTTGAAAAGCCCAATTGGTTGCTTGGGAATGGCATCGGTACCGCGTCGTTGGGCGGCCAGTACGTCGCCAAAGTACTCGGAACACGACCGCTGAATCTTGCTGTCGAAGAAGGCTACGGTCAATTGATTGTCGAGATGGGAATCATTGCTCCTTTTCTTTGGATTCTCTGGACCGGGTCGGTCGTGTACTACTCCTGGAAAATCGCGCGCCGCCTGCGCGACACGCGCCTGTTTCCCATCGCGTTCGCTATTGTCTGGTACACGTTTATGCTCCTCTACGTGTTCACCTATTCCGGGCTGCCCGCGTATCAGAATTTTATTTCCAATGCCTATTTGTGGTTACTCCTCGGAATTCTCTTCCGATTGCCGGATCTGCTAGGCAACGTACAGCCGGCGGGCGTGGTTCCCTTAAGAAGACCGCTCCTACGTGGATTCCAGTTTTGATAGCGGTGAGAGGGCGCCAGCGAGATTCAAAGTCCCCGGCGCGAAAGCCCTGCCTTGCAGTCGTTTCGCCGTTCCTGGATAAGCGCCACGGCAGCGAGCGAATCATGACCGAATGGCTGTCCCATCTGCCGGACGAGTTCGACATACATATCTACAGCCAGCGCATCGAGGACGTTGATCTCTCGAAGTTCACTTGGCATCGCATACCCAAATTGCCCGGACCTCATCTTCTTAACTTTTTATGGTGGCTTGCCGCAATTCATCTTTGGATTGGTTGGGGCCGCTGTTTCCGCGGCCTGCGGCACGATCTCCTGTTTAGCTCCGGCGCGAATTGGCCCGGTGCCGATGTCATCTGCGTTCATATCGTTTTTTCAGAATACCGTCGTCAGGCTAAGGGCGAAATGAGTCTGCTGCGAAACTCGCTGTGGAACTGGCCCACTCTCGTTCACCGCCATATCTACTACGCTATCGCCAATTGGCTGGAGCGTCGTGCATACACTAATCCGGACACGACCCTGGTGGTCTATTCACAGAAGAGCGCTGGAGAACTTGAACGGGTGTACCGCCGGAGCGACCGAATTCCGGTGATCTACCTTGGGTTGGATCACTCCGTATTTGATCCGGCAAGCCGAGCTGCCTTGCGCGGCGAGGTGCGCAAGGAGCTCGAAATCACAAAGGACGAGTTTGTAATTATTTTGGTTGGCAACGACTGGCGCAACAAGGGAGTCCCTGTCCTATTGGAAGCGTTGGAGCAGCTGCGCGAATTGCCCATCCGTTTACTCGTAGTCAGCCGCGAAGATTCGTCGGCCTGTTGGGGCCTGGTCAAAGAGAAACGGTTGGAGGGTCGGGTCCGATACCTGAGGCCGCGCAAAGACATTGAATTCTATTACGCGGCGGCGGATGCTTATGCCGGACCGTCGCTCCAGGATTCCTATGCGATGCCGCCAGCAGAAGCGATGGCTTGTGGCTTGCCCGTGATTGTTTCTTCGGCGGCGGGAGTTTCTGAAATCATCACGGATGGCGCGGACGGCATAATCCTCAACGATCCCAAGGATGCGATGACGCTTGCAGCGATGATTCGCAGGTTATACGAGGACGAAGCATTCCGGACGCAGCTCGGGGAAAAAGCCGCATTGACAACGCTGAAGTATACCTGGGAGCACAATGGCAGGGAATTGGCTGCGGTGTTCGAGGACGTCCTGCACAGAAAAGCGGCGCAAGCGCCTGGGGAAAAAGCGATGAAGGCGCGCGGAGTCTCCCGAAGATCATGAGCGCTTACTCACCAAAAGAATACTGGGCAAGCGTTGCAGATGACTTTCGTTCCGCGGATGCCGCGGGACTCGCCCCCGTCCTGCATCTTGGCGCGCCGATATGGTTTAACCGGCTGATCGACAAGTTGCAGTTTCGGGCAGTCCAGAGAGCTCTTGCGCTGGCGGAGATTCCGCGCGGCGCCCTTGTTCTGGACGTGGGCTGCGGCACGGGGCGATGGCTCCGTCGCTATAGGGAACTCGGATTTCAGGCCACGGGCGTGGACGCTACTCCCGGGATGCTAGGCCACGCGATCGAATGCGGAACCAATGCGCCGCTCATCGCCGGGGAGGCCTGCTATTTGCCATTCGCCGATGAGAAGTTCGATTGCGTTTCGGACATCACGGTGGTCCAGCACATTCCTCGACCACAGCAACCGCTGGCCCTCCGCGAAATGGTGCGTGTCCTCAAACCAGGCGGCCGGCTCATGCTGATGGAACTCCTCCATGGAGAAGACGCACACATTTTCCCGCGGAGTCCGCAGGACTGGATCCAGCAGGTTGCTTCCTGCGGAGCAAAGCCAATCGGATGGTTCGGCCAGGAATACTTGCTACTCGATCGGCTCTTTGTTCGCGTGGCGCAAACGCTGACGAAGGGGAACGGGAGTCACGCCAGCGCGGGCGTGATTCCCTTGCAGGCATCATCGGAGCATTCCACGATCGCGCGCCGCATTTATTGGAACTTGCGGCACGTGACGGCTTCGATTTCGGCATGGATGGATCCCGTGGCCGAGAAGATTTGTCCTGTTCACATGGCGACGCATGGCATCTTTGTGTTCCGAAAATGACCGCGCCTGAATCTACGTCGCCACGCAAGCGGATCGTTGGTTTGTTCCCCGAATTACTCGGAGTAGGCGGCATTCAGGAGGCTGGGCGTTTGACTACCAAAGCCCTCAGCGAGATCGCTAGTCGCCACGTGTGGTCGACAGATTTTCTGAGCCTCAATGATCCCCCCGGCTCGCATTTGCTTGAAGGAGACGGACGCTCCATTACGATTCGTGGTTTCGGACGCGCGAAAATATCGTTCGTTATTTCTGCAATCGGCCGAGTGCGCTCGGCGACGAAAGATGGCACACCAATCGTCCTCGCAGGCCATCCCAATCTTGCGGTACCCGCCGATTGGATGCGGCGAACGTCCCCTCGGGCCAAAACGATCGTGATGGCGCACGGCATGGAAGTTTGGAAGCCGCTGCCATCGTTTCGGCGTCGCGCGCTCCTACGGGCGGATCTCGTCCTTGCTCCGAGCCGTGACACAGTACAGAAACTTATTGATGTGCAAGGCCTCGCGCCGGAGAAGATTCGCAGGCTCGCTTGGCCGCTGAGCGCCACTTTTCTCCGCATGGCAGATGCGCCCGCCGGGCTTCCTTTGCCGCCCGCGTTCCCCCAGGCAGGTCTCGTCATCCTGACCGTGGGCCGGTGGGTCTCCTCGGAGCGATATAAGGGCGCGGACGAATTGATCCGGGCCATCGCGCAACTTCAAATCGCCGTTCCGAGTTTACAGTTGGTGGCTGTTGGCGGGGGCGACGATCTTTCGCGTCTCCGCGAGCTCGCAATCGGTCTTGGCGTGGCCGACCGCGTGCACTTCCTTGAAAATCTCTCGCGCGAGGAAGTCGCAGCCTGCTATGCGCGCGCAGATCTCTTCGCTCTGCCCAGCACGGGAGAGGGTTTCGGGCTGGTTTATCTCGAAGCGATGGCTTTCTCAAGAGCAGTGGTCGGAGTGGCCTGCGGGGGCACGACCGACATCGTCGAAGACGGCGTTAACGGTCTCCTGGTTCCTCCCCACGGTGCCGACGCACTTGCCCATACTCTCGGCCGGTTACTCGGCGACGAACCCCTTCGCACACAACTGGGCAAACGCGGAGCCGAAATCGTCCGGAGGAAATACGACTTCGGCGCTTTTCGGACCGAACTCGAACGCATTCTGTTCGATTCCATTCTGCGGGAGCAGGCTATGGCTTGACGCAATCGCGCGTAGTATTCTGAATTGTGTTGATCGAGTAGCAATCGATCCACAGGTTATGAACCAGACGAATTTCGAGTGGACTCCGGAGTTTTGGCAAGGTTGGCGTGAGTCGAGCAACCCCTATCGTCAATATAAGTCCGAGCGGGACCGCCGACTGGTCGTCGAGCTTCTCAAGCTTTGCAATCACGACCGCGTCCTCGAGGTCGGCTGCGGCTATGGTTGGATCTCTCAAGCTTTGTGGGACGCCGCCAATGTTGAATGGACGGGAGTGGATCTCTCGGTTGAAATGATCGGTCGCCTGCGCGCGGCCTATCCCGGGCGCGGATCTCGGACCCTGCTCGTTGACGCCCACAAGCTTCCGTTCAGGGACGGCGAGTTCGACAAGGTTCTCTGCACGGGGGTCTTGATGCACATCTCGGACAATGCAACCGCCGTCCGTGAGCTTATCCGCGTCCTAAGGCCCGGCGGCCGATTGCTTTGTAGCATCAACAATGCCCTTTCCCCATTCTCCCTTCCGGTGCGGGCGTGGAACCGGCGCAAGACTGGCTTCGTGCAGAAATTTCAGATCCCCCGATCGTTTCGCCGGCGTCTCTACCAGGAGGGCTTGCAGTTGGATGGCATGGCGGGGGATGGGATAATCGCCACTGTTCCGCTGGCTGCAGGGCCATTTCGTTTTCCCCCTGCGAGTATTTCTTCGTTCGTTTGCAGATGGGACGAACGGGCTACCGATCGCTTTCCCTGGTTGGCCTATGAGGTTTGGTTCCGTGGCGTGAAGGCGATTCCGCCGTGCGCATCCTAAAAGTTGTGCAAGCCTATTATCCCTTCCAGGAGTATGGCGGTCCTGTGGTTAAGGTGCGCGCTCTCGCGCGCGGGCTCGCTCAGCGCGGCCATCATGTAACGGTCCTCACGGCGGACCTTGGACTCCGGAAGGGCAACGGGCACGGAATGAAGGTCGAGCGCTGCAAGTGGGGCTGGCGATCTGAACAGGATGGCGTCGAAGCCATTTATCTCTCCACGCTCGCCCAGTGTCGCGCTATTACGATCAATCCGCGTGTGATAGGATTCTGCCTGGCGTCCATCAGGGGATTCGATGTGGTTCATTATTATGGCCTCTATGATTTGCTGGGACCGGCGGTCAGTTCGTCTTGCAGGCTGCGGGATATCCCCTACGTAATTGAGCCTATGGGAATGTTTCGCCCGATCGTCCGCAATATATGGTTAAAGCGGATGTATCACAGACTGCTGGGTAGATCGTTTATTGGCAAAGCGCAGTTTTTGATTGCGACTTCGGACCAGGAAAAAGGCGAGTTGATCGACGGCGGGATCCCATCTTCTCGGATTGTTGTCCGACGGAACGGCGTCGAAATTCCCGAGAGGCTGCCCGTACGAGGGGAGTTTCGCCGCCAATGGGGCATTCCACCAGACGCGAAGGTTGTGCTCTTTCTGGGTCGGTTAATATCGAAGAAAAGCCCGGATCTTTTGATTGAGGCGTTCGCGCAATGGCGCGGCAAGTCTAATCGCGGCATGGACTCTGTGTTGGTTCTAGCCGGTCCCGAGGAAGACGACGGTTTCGTTCCCCGGCTTAAGAGGGTGGCTGATCAACTCGGATTGGGCCAGAGCATTCGTTTTGTTGGGCCGCAATATGACAAAGACAAATGGCAGGCCTATTGTGATGCAGACGTCTTCGTCCTGCCATCGCTCAATGAGAATTTTGGCAACACTGCCGCCGAATCGGCCGCGTGCGGGACGCCTGTCATTGTTACGGACCGGTGCGGAATCGCATCGTACGTTGGGCAAGCGGGGCTCGTGGTTGCTCACGATCGCGGGCAGATGAAACTGGCGCTTGGGCAACTGTTGGACGACCCAAGTCTGCGGCAGCGTTACCAGGAAGGTTGTGCCAAAATGGCTCGAGCGCTTTCCTGGGATGGTCCGATCGGCGACACTGAGAAGTTGTACGAGCAATGTTTGGCGGGCATGACCCGGCAACGACGGTTCCGGTTTTGAACACACCCTGTCCACGGGACTTGCTGATGGCGGGGCAAACGCAAACCGCATGAGTACACAAGTCATCCTTCGGAGCCTCCGCGCGGACAAGCCAATTGTCCAGCGAAGCTCGCCTGGGCCGAACAACGCCTCGGACGAGTCTCCCGAAATGGATTTGCGGCGGCCGACCCACACCCTTTTCCGCGCAGTCTGGTACGCCGGGAACATTCTACTGATCCTCGCAATTCTGTTGGCCGGTTATTCGGTGGTTTGGGAGTATTCGACCCGCAAATACCTCAAGGGATTTTCGGATGCTGTCGTTCCATTGTCCTCGTCGGCCGAGGAAAAGGCGGAAGCGATTCTGCGCTGGATGTCGAACGGCCCTTCGCGGCAAGTCGCGGGCCCGGACGCTTCTTCGCCCGATCGCGATCCGGCCGATACGCTCAATTACGCGTCGTTATTGCGAGTTTGCGGTTCGGCCACCAATGCCTTCATCAATTTGGGCGACAGCGCCGGACTGGTGGTCCGCCGCCTCCTGCTCCTCGATTCCCGGCGATTGACCAAGCACGTGGTAGCGGAAATTTTGATTGACGGCCGCTGGATCGTCGTCGATCCCGCATTTCGAACGGTAATGCGCGGCAGCGATGGCCGCCTGCTGACGAGTGAGCAACTCAGCGATCCCGCCGTCTTGTCCGCCGCAACTCGCGGTATTAAGAATTACGATCCTAATGACACATACGAAAGTACCGCTCACGTCCGCATATCTCGCCTTGGTTTTGCCAGCCTCCCTCTGAGAAGCGTTCTCAATCGCCTTCTCCCTGACTGGGAGGATTCAACCGCGATCAGTTTGCTCCTTGAGCGCGAATCGCTGGCCACCATGGTCGCCGCGCTCATCCTGGTATTTCTTCTTGGCCTGCTCCGCGTGGGATTGCGCTGGTATGGAGAAAGGCGTCTTGGGGTCCGGCCGGTGCGCGTTCGCCAGCAAATCCGGCGCGCGTTTCACGCCTTTGTGGACACGGCGGGCTGAAGCCAAGCGGAGTCTACGGCGCCATCAAACAAAACGGTGGTCAATCAGCAATCCTACGAGACGTGGAAATGAAGTCTCCCATGGCAGTCAGAACAAAGTGTTATGAGATTGTTTTCTTCGTCGTGCCCGAGAAGAGCTCGGGGTTGTATATGGTGGAATTGGAGGTTCTTCAGGCTACCACAGTGCTGGCGGCGCCAGGCATCGCGGTCCAGTATTCGCTTCCATAGCCTCCCTAATTCCGATTTTGTGAAGGAGGAGGATCCGTGGCGGCTTGGAAAGCTTTACGGTCTCGACCACGACGACCAAACACCTACGGGTCTTTTTCGGACGTTTCAAGTCTTCGCAAAACTGACCACGAAAGCTCAAGTGGAAGGGGAGGATCCCGCCTCCCCCAACAAGCTCAAGAAAGAAATGCTCGGAATCCTCGATAATGAAATACTGCGACTCTGCAGGTTTGGGGGAAGCTAAGGGTGAAAAGTCAGTATCAAGCCCAGGCGGCATTAGTCCGCGCCCCACTTGTCTTGGACCGCATCGTACGCTACAAAGCACATCTGAGCCGCGAAATTGAGCGAACCTTGAACCAACTCGAGCGCGTGCAACGGATGCGTCGGGCCACTCAGGGCTGGCGACAGTGCGGATCGAGCTCCATGATTGGCCACGACAATGGTCGATTGGCGTCCTGCCCAAGGAGCCACTCTTTACGCGAAGAAGGGCAGCAGAGGGTGCCTGGTCGGAGGCGTGTTGCATTCCGAAGTGACCGGGTGCTATCGTGGTGTTTAAAGGCCGTACTGCAGAAGATCGGGCTCCAGCCTAAAGTGCGGTATCCGATCATCGATGCCCTCCGATTTACCCTCGCACTTTGCAAAGCGCCCTTGTCTTTGTGTCGCGGTATCTCGATGACCTGTTCCGAAGCCCTTTCACAAGGCCGGTAAGAAGACAACCACCGGTGTGTCCTCCTCAAAGCGTTATGTTGAATCAGTTGGAAAGGCCGGGAGAGCAGACGGTCTCATTCCGGGTACAACGATGCTGAGGGACTAACCACTGCCCCGCTGCGCTGCGCGACGTAGGCAATCCACGAAGCTCCATAGATGGCTATCGCCACTAGCGCCATCGATCGAATTCCGACGAATATCGTCAGGGCTTCAATCGCTCCTCCCAACAGGCCTCCGAGGATGTTGGAGCCCAGGCCCGCAGCAGCAAATTTGGTTTCTCTGAACATCTTTGCAAATATGAGGCTGGAAAACAGAACGGGAAGCGCGGTTACGATGCCACCCACAGTGGCACGATTGAGAATGGTCAGACGCGTCAGCATCGTGAAGGGGACGAAGTAGCTCAGTAGGAGAGAGAATCCGAGGCAAGCATAGAGGGCCGGTAAATTTGTCACAGGTTTGCGGGCCACGACGAGGTTAGCAATGATTGCCACAATAAATACCGACACAAAAACAGCTACGTTAGTTACCCAAGTGGCGCCGAAAAGAATAGCGAGCTGTGAGATGTTCTTGGTTTCAACCAAAAGGAACGCAGCGCCCATGCAGAACATGGGCCAATCGATCCCGGCGGAAAGACTGGGAATAGTATCTCTCGCGGCACTGCGAATGGACAACCAGCCGAATCCAATCACAAGTAGGAGCGAGCCCAAATATACCCACGGAATACCCTCGGGGTTGTAGTATAGAAACGGCCAGTTGTCGCGCACTAACCGGATATGCGCCCCCCCGATGTTGCGTGTTTCGTCGTTGGTCCCCGTGATGCTTGAGAGTTTCTGTTTCGCCGTCGGCAGGCCTGGACCTGCGACAAAACTTAGCACCCAAACGTAGTCAGAAGACCTCAGAGCTAGAGGTGGTTGATCAAATGCTGCTTCTAAAGTGTTATACAATCTCTGCGCAACCCAGTCCCTCCACCCGACCGAGAAACCGACGACGAGCAGGCCGTCTTTCGGGTCGAGGAGTGACCGGGCCTCTCGGAAACTCTCCAGGCTGTACAGCAAGAACTCAAGTCGCAAGGACGAGACCACCGACAATGCCGTTTGCGAGTCCACCAGACCGAACACGATTAGGTCGTAACTCTTGCCAGCCGCCAACGCCTCGTGGAAAAAGGCTCTCCCGTCATTGACGAAAAGGTGAACCCGCTCTGACTGGTAGGGGTGCTCGGGATGCAATTGTTTGCCCAGCTTCAAGATCACCGGATCGATTTCGACGGCGTCCACGCTTTGACAGCCAGCACGTAGTGCCGCTGCGACGTCGTTGCCCGTGCCTGCACCGATCACGAGCGCCCTCCTGCAACTGGGCGCTATCTTGTAGGCCAGGTCGTAGTAGGCGAGCGGTGCTTTGAGCTCGGGGTATCTCTGGATCGCCACGGGACTCAGGTCCAGCGCGTCTTGGTGAAAATCATGATCCACGCTGAGTTGGTATGCGTCGCCATATTCCGGGGAAAGACTGATTCGGTAGTAAGGTGACCAAACGACTCGACCAGAGTGCCCCATGACAAAGGCCGCACCGAGTGCCACCCCGAGGAGCAGGCCATCGCGAACGCGGTGATCGGAAAAGTAAATCAGGCACGCGAACATCGGGACCAACCAGACCCACGGCGGCAAGGCAAACAATATTAGAACCACGTACAACACCGTCCCAAAAAGGCTTCCTACGAGGTTTAGCGTGTAGGCACTCAGAGACGGCTGTACGGTCCGCAGGAGCTCCCCGATCCGCTGGCCTAGTTCCCCGAAGATAATGACCACGACGACGAACAGGATCGCTCCAGCGGCAAAAGCCATTACGCCAAGCGCCCAGGGCACCGCTCCGTCTGGGAATACTCGCAGGATTTGCCCGATGATCGGCGTGACACGAGCGACAGGAACCAACGAGGGTGAATTGATACTACCAGCCCATTGCGTGATGCCCCTGTCTGGAAAAAACAAACGGGTCAGCCGAAGCTGGGCTGAGAATACCAGCGTAAGTGTCAACAAACTCATCAGCGAAGGTAAGAGCCACGAAAAACGGCTTCTCCGCTGTTTCAACATCCCGACACCTAGGCCCAAGAAAACCGCGAGTAGGGTGAAGTTTTTTAGGTAGGCGAACATCCGGATCTCGGCGCCCATCCATCGGATAAGAACTGATTCCGCGTAGAGCGCGAGTCCGCTTAATAGGACCAGGTCAGTCTTGCCTGAGTCGGCCCTCCGAAGCGTCATCGCCGCAGCCTTCTCGATCTCGACATGCAGTCACGGGTACCAAACGCCATACCAATCTGCCAACGAATGATTGGCATACGAGTTGCGTTAAGGTTTCTGCTCCGCCCGACAGGCACGATACGCTATCCGCTCGGGGGATTGCAAGAAGACCTGCCCGAGTGTAGCGCGTGGCATCGCGGTGAAGCTGAAGGGGGGTAGCTTCCATGAAGCCCCGGATTCAAAGGTACTTGCGACAACGTAGTGGATACCGATGACGACATACGCGGATTAACGAACGGCGATGGCACAGGCAAGAATTGAAAGCGAAAGGATCCGATTGAGGCGACTTTTTTCACGCGCCCCAGAGGCCCCCGCACCGTACGTGAGCCGAGGGTTTGAGTGAGCTTTTGACCGGCTCGAGCGCCTGCGGCGCATACGCTCGCGTCAACCAGGGGCGCCGACTGCGCGACTTGAGCTTGACGACTCGTCAAGAAAATCGTCCTTTGCCAAAGTTGGTTAGCCGTACCGCGACACATCTGCCCTTTGAGACGGCGATTTGTCCGATCACGTATGGCGCTGGGCTCCGAGGGCGGAGGGATACCCACCTAATTAGTCTCCGATTCTCTTCGAACCCCTGACTTCAGATAGTTAATCCAGAGTTTGCCCACAGTGCTATAAACCGCGAGGCTCTGTTCTCAGATCAGGAGGGCAATGTGCCCAAGCTACTTCTGGCCACACTAGTACTGCTTATATCATCACCCGTTGTGGCAACAATCTGGCCCATCCCATCGACGGCTAATCTCACACGCTCGGGAGGCGACAACATTCCAATTTCAAACGCCCAACCAAGCGCGAAGCAGGCGTTGGCATCCGGAAACTGGGTTATGCAGGTTGCAATGTTCAGTGATGCCGCTACAACGTCTAGAGATCCGACTGAATATGCCGGGCGTCGTCCCTACGTGGACGTGACGGCTTACGGAGCCAAGGGCGTCAAGACGGACGATACTGCTGCGATTCAGGCCGCGATCAAAGCTGCTTGCGCGATGACGATCGGTGGGTCTGGCCTGATCCCGCAAGTCTACTTCCCCCCTGGGTACTACGGCGTGCGGCAGCCCCAACTACCATCGACAAGTGCGCCGCTTATTGTTCCGTGCTCAATCGAGTTTGTAGGTGGCGGAGGAACCGTCCCGCAGTTCGAAACGCAGCCTGTCCCTGACATTTCCTTCATACCGGGAGCGGCACCGAATGCCGCGCCGCTTTTCCAGGTTGTCGCTCCAAGCGTCACTTTCACTCATCTTCTGATAGACGGCTACAACCAAGCCGTGCAGCTCAAGCAGACTGGCAACACGCGGTTTCAGGACACTTTTCTGCGAGCGCAAGTCACAGGTATGTCAGACAATTCCCCGCTCGTGGAGATAAACTCACTGTGGAATTTCTACAATGGCGGCGGACTGGGATTTGGCAACCCCAACCCTTCGACGTTTAAGAATCTCTACGACGTAGAGTTTCTTGGCGAGGCTAATCCGTCCGGTCAAATCACATATCTTCAATTCTTTGCGAACGTAACGGGATATGGCGGCGGATTTCTCTACGACCAACGTGCGCCGGCGTTAAATGGCGTGCCCAGCCAGTTTTATTGCAGCAATGTGAGTTTCGAAGACAACGCAAATTCCTTCTTCACGGTGAAATCAAGCACCGACAATCCAATAGGGATATCCGCCGTCAGCTTCGATCACTGCCAGAATCAAGACCCACTCAACTCAACGCCACAAGCCGTTTTCAACATGGATCAGTCGGGCGGGACAGCCTCTGGAATTACCGTCAATCAATCGGGTGGCACGGCCTACGCCATCATGCAGACGCTCGGAGCGGTCAATACGTACTCAGTGTCAGGTTGTAATGTCGGGTGCGGCAATCAGGCGGTAGACGCAAAAGGAAACCCTCTCGGCAGTGGGTACGCTCAGACGTCTGGCGGGATAGATTTTGTCTCGAATCTTAACGACCCGTTCCGGTTAGTGAATAATTTCGATCAGCCGACACGAGCGCTGCCCGACGGGACCGCCATTCGCGCGTTCGCAAGTGAGCACAAGTTTGCAACCGTCGGTCTTGACGGTTCACTAGGATGGCTTTTCGGAAACGGCATAAGTAACGGATGGACAGCGCAGCTCGTGCAATCAACGCAGAACGCACTCGACGTTGGCTTTTCGACGACCCTCCCGCCGACGGGAGTTACCGCAACCCCAGCGCGCGGCGGAACTCTGACCAACGGCTCGTACTACTATTTCGTATCACCTGCGTTTAGTGGAAGCACCTGCGCGGAGGCATCCGTCGGAGCGCCCTCTCTTGTTTCCAATGTAGCGACCACCACCGCTGGGAACAATCAAGTAAAGGTCTCTTGGTCGCTCCCTCCGGCTGCGTCGGCTTCACTCACCGGCTTCTGCGTCTTTCGGTGCCCCGCACCAACATACATTGGTGAGCAAACTGGCATATACGTTTCGGGAGCGACTTCGACAGGCGTGACGGATACCGGATCGAACTTCAGCAGGTCAGCGGGAAGTGGCGTCGAGTTCAACCACATGCAGGCGTTTCACCGCTTCACGCCAACGTCGCTCGGCATTGGAACTCTCGACCCTCTGTTCAATGCCGATATACGGGGCAGCATCGGGGGAGCGACCTACAATACGCAGACTAATTGCTCATCGAGCGCGTCTCCAGCGGCATGCGTCTCTTCGGCAGCGGGGAGCGTGACAGTAGCCGCTTCCGCCACCACCGAGGTCGTGAATACAACGGCAATAACGGCCAACAGTCAAGTGCTCCTGACGTTCGATTCGTCCCTGGGAACGAAGCTAGGCGTGACATGCAACACCACTGCGGTGCAGGGCACGATCAGTGCACGTACGGCCGGGACTAGCTTCACGATAATGCTACCAAGTGCGCCGAGCACGAACCCTGCCTGTTTCAGCTATGAAATTGTTAACTGAGATGCGCCCGCGGCCGTGTGAAATCAAGTGCCTATGGCGCAGAAACCAGCGCAAATCGTACTGGTCGCGGACCTGGTCCGAGATGCTCGAAATGTTCTGTCATAATTACTATAAATGTAGTACAAGGGCCGTCGACTCGCCAAAATTCACGCGGGCGGCGGCTTGAGTTTCGTGAAAGCAAGAACTGCTAAACGAATCAAGGTGTCATCCTTAAATTCCCGGTGATCAGGAGGTCTGAGCTCGACATCTTTCCCTGTTCTCAGGGATTCCACCCAACCAATTTCAGGCTTACCATAGCTTGGCTTGTTCGCCGCTTTGAGTGGCGGCACAGATCTGACAACCGTGCGAAAACTACTGATTCAGAATGCCCGCGTGATCACGATGGATCCCCAATCGGGAGACCTGCGACCCGGCGATATTCTGATTGAAGGTGAGCGCATCGCGGCTGTCGGTTCGAGAATCGCGCCGGCTGATGCGGAAATTCTCGATGGCCGCCGCTTCATCGTCATCCCTGGCCTGGTGAATGCGCACATGCACACCTGGCAAACAGGGCTGCGAGCGATCTCATCAAACTGGACGCTGCTCGAATATTTTCGCTGGGTTCACGCCGGCCTTGCGACGCGGTTCAATCCCGACGATATCCAGATCGCGACGCTTGCCGGCGCTTTGAATCAGCTGAACTGCGGCACAACCACTCTGGTTGATTGGTGCCACAACAATCCAACCCCCGCGCACACCGACGCAGCGATCGATGGTCTGCGCGAATCCGGGATACGCGCCGCTTTTTTTCACGGCTCGCCGAAGCCCGATCCCAAGCCCGGTGAGCCGCACTTCTCCGAGATTCCGCATCCAAGAAGCGAAGTCGAACGGCTGTTGCGCGGCCCGTTCGCTTCGCGGGACCAGCTGCTAACCCTCGGCCTCGCGATCCTTGGTCCGCACTATTCGACGCTCGAGGTCGCGCTCCACGATTTTCGCCTCGCGCGCGAGCTTGGCTTGGTCGCTTCGATGCATCAGGGCGGCGGACCCGCAAAGACTCCGAAAGGCTGGGACGCGCTCGAGCAAGAAGGCTTGGTCGGCGACTTCGTGAACATCGTTCATGGCAACGACCTGTCCGATGATCAACTGGCGCGCTTCGTCGATCGCGGCGTCACGTTTTCGGTCGAGCCTGAAATCGAGATGGCCCAGGGGCACGGCCATCCAATTACGGGGCGCCTGCGCAAACTAGGCGCGGCCCCGTCGCTGGGAGTGGATCTTGAGAGTGTGATCTCTGGAGACATGCTTACTGTTTCGCGAATCGCGCTGGCGCATCAGCGCGCCCTGGACAACGCCGCATGCCGGGCCGCGACCGGAGCCATTCCCGAAACGTCCAGCATCCCCGTGCGCGATGCGCTGTCTTGGATCACTGTCGAGGGCGCGCGAATGCTCGGCATGCAGGATCGCCTCGGCACAATCAGCCCAGGAAAGCAGGCGGACCTCGTGTTCATCCGCGCGGACGCGCTGAATCTATGGCCGGTCCACGATCCCGTGGCCACGGTGGTCATGCAAGCCAACCTGGCAAACATTGACTCGGTGATGGTCGCGGGCGAATGGCGCAAGCGGGATGGCAAGATGCTGTTCCACGATCTCGATCGCGTGAAGGCCGAGCTCTCTCGTTCCGGCAGCAGGATTCTCGCCGAACTTGGATGGCGGCCGGAGTCGCAGCAACCAAAGAGCGGCGCGCGAATCGCCACGCATTGAAGAAAGAATAGGAGTAACCGAAATGAAAGTCGGTTTCGTTGGCTTGGGAAACATGGGTTCGGTGATGGCTCGCAATCTGATCAAGGCGGGCCACACGCTCAGCGTTTACAACAGAACGCGAAGCCACGCCGAGGAATTGCAACCGCACGGCGCGACGGTCGTCCGCACTCCCGGTGAAGCTGCGTCTGGAGCGGAGGCGGTCATCACCATGGTTGCGAACGATCGCGCCGTGGAAGACGTGATCTTCGGGAAAGGCAACGTGATCGAGTCACTGCCTGCCGGCGCAGTTCACATTTCCATGAGCACGATGAGCGTGGCGCTTTCCCATCGGTTGGTGACGGCCCATCGGGAGCGAAACCAGCATTACCTCGCCGCGCCTGTTTTCGGCCGGCCGGACGCTGCCGCCACGGCGAAAATCTTCATCACGGTCGCCGGGCCCGCGGAGCAGATTACGCGCTGCCAAACCCTGTTTGACGCCATGGGTCAGAAAACATTTGTGGTCGGCGACGAAGCGCCCGTGGCAAACCTGGTTAAGGTGACCGGAAATTTCCTGGTTACAACCACCATTGAAAGCCTGGCGGAGGCTTTCGCCCTCATCCGAAAATCGGGAGTCGATCCGCAAAAGTTTCTCGATGTACTTACCGGGTCGTTATTCGCAGCGCCCATCTATCGAACCTACGGCGCCATGATAGCCGCCGATAATTTCGAGCCTGTCGGTTTCCGTATGGAGCTGGGAATGAAGGACAATCGGCTGGTTCTTGCCGCCGCGGAAGAAGCTGCTGTCCCCATGCCGATGGCCAGTCTTATTCGCGATCGCATGTTGGCCGCCACGGCGCAGGGGATGGCCGATGCGGATTGGTCGGCCATTGCCCGCATTTCGTTTCGGGAAGCGGGTCTCTGATGTGCGGAATTTGCGGCGTTGTCGGAATTGAGTCGAGCGAAACCGGCGAAGCCATCGTCCGCCGCATGATGGCCGCCATGATCCATCGCGGCCCGGACGAAGAAGGCATCCTGCTCGCCTCGCCCGTCGCCGCCGGCATGCGCCGCCTGAGCATCGTGGATTTGCCCGGCGGCAGCCAGCCAGTCTGGAACGAGACCGAAACCCTCGCGGTTGTTTACAACGGAGAGATCTACAATTTCCGCGAACTTCGCGCCGAACTCGAAGCCCTGGGCCACCGGTTCCGCACGCGCTCCGATACGGAAGTTGTCGTCCACGCTTACGAATCCTGGGGCGAGCGCTGCGTCGAGCACCTGCACGGAATGTTTGCCTTTGCGGTGGTCGAGCTGCCGCAGGGCCGCGGCGGACGCGCGGCGCGCGTCTTCCTGACCCGCGACCGGATGGGCATCAAGCCGCTCTATTACGTCCTGGTGGATGGCAAGTTGCTTTTCGCCTCGGAGGTGCGCGCGCTTCTCGCGAGCAGCTGCGTTCCCGCGCGAATCTCCTCCGAGGCAATTCCCGCCTATTTGCTTTTCGGCTCCGTTTGCGAACCGCTCACGCTGATCGAAGGCGTGGCATCTCTTCCGCCGGGCCATTCGATGAGCGTGCCCGCCGCCGCGCCCGCCAGCGCTCCTGAGCCAACGCCCTATTGGGATGCTCCGAGCGCTGTGCCGAAAGCAGTGCCGGAATCAGCGGCAGCTCCCGCACAGCGCGTTCGCGCGCTGCTCGAGGGCGCGGTCGCCTCCCATCTCGTCGCTGATGTCCCGGTCGGCGTGTTCTTGAGCAGCGGGATTGATTCCACCGCGATCGCTGCGCTCGCCAGTCGCGCCCGCGCGGGGATCCACACGTTCACGGTCGCGTTTGCTGATGCGGAGTTCAGCGAATCCGAAATTGCCCGCCGCACCGCCAGCCGCCTCGGAACCGATCACAGCGAATTGACGCTCTCCGACCGCGAAATGATCGCGCGGCTCGACGAAGCCATCGCGGCGTTTGACCAGCCCAGCATGGACGGCATCAACACGTACTTTGTTTCCTGGGCGGCCCGGCAGGCAGGCTTGAAAGTGGCGCTCTCGGGGCTTGGCAGCGATGAAATCTTCGGCGGCTATAGCCCGTTTCGCTCGACCTCCAAAGTTGCGCGCGCGGCCGCGGCCGCGCGCCTGTTGCCCCAGCCGCTTCGCGCGTTTTTTGCCGGCGGGCTCGCCCGCGCGAACGCCTTTGGTTCCTCGCCTGACTCATCTCGAAAAGCATCGGCGGCGTTTCTCGATCCGGACGCGCTGCCGCACCCGTATTACTTCACGCGCCTGCTCTTCACGCCGCAAGCAGTCGCTTCCGCGTCGCGCGGAGAGTCCTCTTCATGGAGCGAATCGCTCTGGTGGCGATGGCTTTCTGATTCCTCCCGCCGGGCGAACTCGATGGATGGATTCGCCGGAATTTCCTGGCTCGAGCTGCGCTCCTATATGCTGAACACGCTTCTGCGCGATACGGACGCGATGAGCATGTGCCATTCGCTCGAGGTGCGCGTGCCGTTCCTGGACGCGCCTCTCGTCGAATATGTTCTGTCGCTTCCCGAGAATGCCAAGCGCGGCTCCGCGCGTCCCAAAGCGTTGCTGATCGAGGCCCTTGGCGATCTTTTGCCCGAGGAGATCGTGGCGCAGCGAAAGCGCACGTTTACTTTTCCGTGGGAACACTGGCTTCGCGGAGCGCTTGGCAAGCGCGTCGCGGCGGGACTGGCGGAATGGTCGCCTGCTCTTGAATCGCAGCTCAGTGGAGATTTTGCACAAGCCATTTGGAAAGATTTTCTCGCGGGCCGCACCACGTGGTCGCGCCCCTGGAGTCTTTACGTCCTCAATGAATGGGTAAAGCGAAATGTCAGCGCCAACAATATGAGTGGCGTTGATTGCCATAAATCCGCGGCCGTGGCTATATCTTAAGAGTGGGAAACGACGCGCCACTAGCGAGCGCGGCATCCAACCAACGATGATCGTACTGGGAATCAACGCCTATCACGCCAACGCCGCCGCGGCCATCGTCGTGGACGGCCGCTTGATCGCCGCTGTTGAGGAAGAGCGCCTCAATCGCGTGAAGTACGCCGCCGGATTGCCCGCTCGCGCGATTCAATTCTGCCTCGATCGAGCCGGCGCGAAATTGACGAACGTGGACCATATCGCCATTCCGCGCGATCCCTGGGCGCGCCTGGGCACGAAGCTTCGCTTCGCCGTGCGCATGCCCCGCTTCGCGCTCGATCGCGTGCGCGTGATGAGGCGCTTCGCCGGCGTTCGCGAGGATCTCGCCGCCGCGTTCGACGTCGCGCCCGATGCCATTCGCGCGCAATTCCATCGCATCGAGCACCATAGGGCGCATCTGGCGAGCGCGTTTTTTGTTTCCCCGTTCGAACGCGCCGCGGTGCTTTCAGCCGACGGTCTCGGTGATTTCGGGAGCTTTATGTGCGCCGCGGGTGAAGGGACGAAGATGCGCGTCCTCGGCGAAGTGGCGTTTCCCCATTCGCTCGGCATGTACTACACCGCGCTCACGCAATATCTCGGCTTTTGGAAGTTCGGCGACGAATACAAAGTGATGGGCCTCGCGGCCTACGGCCAGCCGGAATTTCTCGACGAGTTTCGCCGCATCGTCCGCGCCCACGGCACGCTTTCGTTCCGGTTGGGTCTCGAATATTTCACGCATCAGACGCAGGGCTCCGAAATGACCTGGCACGATGCGGGCAGCACGCCGGTGCTTGGCCGGATTTTTTCGCCCTACCTCGAAAAGCGGCTTGGACCCACTCGCCAGCCGGACGAGCCGCTCACCGCGAGGCACCACAATATCGCCGCGAGCATGCAAGCGGCTCTGGAAGAAGTTCTCGGGTCGTGCTGGAATGGTCTTGCCAGGGAGACCGGACAAAAAGCGCTGTGCCTGGCCGGAGGCGTTGCCTTCAATTGCGTCGCCAACGGAAAGATTTTCGATGCGTCACCCTTCGAGCACGTTTACGTGCAACCCGCCGCGGGCGACGCGGGTCTTTCCGTCGGCGCTGCCTTCGCTGTTAACCACCAGGTTCTGGGCCGCCCGCGCGAGTTCACCATGGACCATGCGTATTGGGGCCCCCAATATTCGCCGGCGGAAGTTCGCAAAGCGGTTGATGGCGCCGCCGCTTCGGACGGCGCCGAAATCGCGGCGCTCGACGAGGCCGCGCTTGTGGAAGCAACCGCGCGCCACATCGCCGCCGGAAAAATTGTGGGCTGGTTTCAGGGTGCGGCGGAATGGGGACCCCGCGCGCTCGGCAATCGCAGCATTCTGGCTGATCCGCGCCGCCCCGAGATGAAGGAAATCCTGAATCGCCGCATCAAGCACCGCGAGATTTTTCGTCCCTTCGCCCCATCCATTATTGAAGAAGCTGTCGGCGAATTTTTCGAGAAAACGCACCCTTCGCCCTTCATGACCTTTGCCTACCCGGTGCGCGCGGAGAAACGCGCCGTAATCCCGGCGCCCACCCATGTGGACGGCACCGCGCGCCTGCAAACGGTCAGCCGCTCGTCCAATCCTCTTTATTGGAAGCTCCTTCGCGCGGTCGGCGATCTGACGGGAGTGCCGGTCGTGTTGAATACCTCGTTCAACGACAACGAGCCGATCGTCTGCCGTCCCGAAGAGGCGCTCGATTGTTTCCACCGCACGCAGATGGACGTCCTCGTGATGGGCAATTTCATTCTGCGGAAAAAATCTTCCGTCATCGCCCGCGAGGAACCTGACGAGCGGTTTGCCAAGCCCGCATAATAAGAGCGCATGCACATTCTGCTTTTCAACGAATACTATCCGCCCGACACCTCTGCCACGGCGAAGATGGCGGCGCGTGTGGCCGAAACCCTCGCCCAGCGCCACAAAGTAACGGTCGTCGCCGGGCGCCCCTCGTACGATCCGGATGAGTTCTACCCTTTTGCCTTTCTCCGCCGCGACACGCGAAATGGCGTCGTCGTCGAGCGTGTTGGTTCCACCGCTTACCCGCGCCACCAGATGCGCCGCCGCGTCTCGAATTATTTGACCTACCTCGCCCTCGCGGTTCCCCGCGCCATCGCGCTCCGTCCTGACATTGTCCTCGCGATGACGGATCCCCCCGTCGCAGGCATCGCCGGCGCCTTCATCGCGCGCAGGCTCCGCAGGCCGTTCGTTTACAACATTCGCGACATGTATCCGGACATGGCCGTCGGTGGCGATATCGTCCGTCCAGGCGCGTGGGTCAATCGCTGGGAGAAGATGCATCGCCGCGCGCTAAAGCAGGCTGCGCGGGTGATTGTTCTGGGAGACGACATGCGCGAACGCATCCTCGCAAAGGGCGTCGCGCCGGAACGCGTGGTCGTCGTGCGCGACGGCACTTCGTTTCCGGCCTCGATGCCCGCACAAAATGATCCCGTCGTCCAGGAACTCCGATGCGGTTTCGAGTTTGTTGTCCTCCACGCCGGGAATCTGGGCTTTTACGGCGCCTGGGGCACACTACTCAAGGCCGCGCAGATTCTAAGCAACGAAAATACGGGCCTGGTGTTCATAGGGAGTGGCGCAAACCGCGCGGCGCTGGAAGCGTCCGCTGCGAATTCGCCTAATGTTCGCTTTTTGCCGTTCCGGCCCGTCGAGCAGGTGCCGCACGTGATGATGGCCGGCGATCTGCACATCGTCACTGTGCGCCGCGGTCTCGAGGGTGTGGTGGTTCCGAGCAAGCTCTATTCGATTCTTGCGGCGGGGCGTCCGGTGCTTGCCGTAGCGGCGGCAACCAGCGATGCGGCGCGCATCGCCGTTGAATCCGGATGCGGTCTGGCGGCCGATCCGGACGATCCGGCCGCCGTGGCCGCTGCCATTCGCGAGCTGCGCGGCGATCCTTCCAGGCTCGCCGAAATGGGCCGCCGCGCGCGAGAAACCGCAAAAAAATATGCTACAGTGAATGAGCTCGAACGCTTCAACAAAATTATGGAAGAGGCCGCAGGCGAGAGAAATGGGGGGCGTCATCTGGGATCGTAAGCAAGTACTCGTAACCGGCGGTGCATCTTTTATCGGGTCGCATCTGGTGGACGCGTTGCTTGAGCGTGGCGCGCGCGTGCACGTGGTGGACGATCTCACCAGCGGCAGGCTCGAGAACATCGAGTCGCACCTCAAGAATGGCCGCATCACTTTCGTGGAAGCGGATTTGCGCGAGCCAGGAGTAACGCGCGCCGCGATGAAGGGGATCGAAGTCGTATTTCATCTCGCCGCCGATCACGGCGGCCGCGGCTACGTGGATTTGCATCAGGCGGGACCGGCCTCTAATCTTTTTCTCGATGGGCTCGTTTTCTGGGAAGCCGTCAAGGCGGGCGTCGAAAAAGTCGTTTATGCCTCCTCGGGTTGTGTTTACCCCAACTACATGCAGACCGATCCGCAGAAGGAAATCTATCTCATCGAAGACGACGTCAAACCCCCGCACGACGCCGACAACATGTACGGCTGGGCAAAATTAATGGCGGAATTGACGCTACAGGCCTATCACCGTGAGCACCAGCTCGGTGCGGCTTCGCTCCGCTACTTCACCGTGTACGGACCTCGCGGGGTGGAAAATCACGCCGTAATCGCCATGATTGCCCGCGCGTTTATCAGCCAGAATCCGTTCGACGTCTGGGGCAACGGTATGCAGATTCGTAACTGGACCTACGTGGACGACATTGTCAGCGGAACGATCCTTGCTGCCGAAAAAATAAATGACGGCACGGCCGTGAATTTGGGGACCATGGAACGTGTCCGCGTGATCGACGCCGCCCGGATGGTGCTCGAATTCTCCGGGCACAAAGCCGAGATTCGCCTGCGGCCCGACATGCCAACCGGCCCCGTGAATCGCGTCGCCGACAACAAACTCGCAAAGAAATTGCTCGGCTGGGAGCCCAAGATGGCTTTCCGGGATGGCCTACGGAAGACGATGGACTGGTATGCGGCCACCCACCAGCGGGAAAAGGTGCGTGGCGTACTCGAGAAAATGCTCACTGCGCGGTGACGGCCGCGCCACCGCCGCAAACGCTCCAATGACGAGACGAGCAGTCGCCAAATGACTTTCCCCTCGGATCTGATCGCCTTTGCGGTTGCCCTCGTGGGATCGCTGCTGTTGACGGTACCGGTTCGCCGACTCGCGTTGCATTACGGGATGGTGGACCTCCCCGGCCCACGCAAAGTTCATCTCAGCCCCATTCCGCTGCTCGGTGGCATCGCCATCTATCTTGGATTCGTGCTCGCAATTTTGTTCACGTTTCACGGCGTGCCGCATCAGCAGATGGTGGCCATTCTCGCCGGCGCCACGCTTCTCGCCCTGGTTGGCTTGCTCGACGACGGTGGCCTGCTGCACCACCAGGTAAAACTCTTTGTCGGCATGCCCCTTGCTGCGTTGTTCTTGTACGCTTCCGGAGTTCGCGCGCAGTTTTTCTCCGAATTCGTCCCCGGAACTTCGGGCATTGTGCTCGACGCTTGCCTCACGTTTGTGTGGGTCGTGGGAATCACTGCTTCGTTTAGCATACTCGACCACATGGACGGCCTCTGCGCGGGGATTGCAGCAGTGGCGGCGGGCTTTTTTACCCTTTCCGCCACCCTGAACGGGCAGACCATGGTCCGCACGCTCGGCGCCGCCGCGTTCGGGGCTGCTCTCGGCTTTCTGCACTGGAATTTCAATCCTGCAAAAATTTTCATGGGCGATGGCGGGGCAATGTTCCTCGGATTTCTGATGGCCACGCTTGGCCTCAAGATTCGCCCGGAGGGATCCCACTTCCCTGCTTCATGGCTGGTTCCGGTGCTGATCCTCGGCGTGCCTATATTCGATACCACTCTTGTTTCGATTTCCCGCGCGCGTCGTGGGCTCCTGCCGTTCACCTCACCGGGCAAAGATCATACGGCGCATCGTCTCTCCAACATCGGTCTGGGCCATCGCGGAGCGGTGCTGGCGCTCTACGGTTTAGCGGTATTGTTCGGTGGACTCGGAGTGCTTACCCCGTTTCTCTCGCTCGCGTCGGAATCCGCGCTCGCTGGAGTTCTGCTGGTTGCGGGCCTTATTGCCATCCTGCTGCTCGAAAACGCACCGTACGAGCGGCAGGCGAAACTCGAAGGACCTTCCTCCGCGCACTGAGTTACGCTGACGCACACCTGGCCCGTTTTGCCGCCCGGCTGCTGAACATGTATGTTAGATTGACATTTCCTAGAGATTAAAAAATAAGATGAAACGATTTCATTTCCGCTCCGTCGTTGGCTCTGTTTTGTTCCTGTGCGGCATTCCTTTGGCGGCGCTGTCTTCCCCTCCGCGGCCCGATGTGTTGCTCCAGGCGATGCAGCGCGAATTACAGCGGGCCTCAACGTCGCTCGCGAAATCCGACCCCGCTCCTTATTACCTGAGTTACTCGGTAACGGATGGAGACGGTACGACAATCGCCGGCACCGACGGTGGTCTAATCGTCTCAACGAGCCTCCATCGCCGCGTGGCGGACGTGATGATGCGCGTCGGCTCCTCGGCACTGGACAACACGCACTCGCAAAGCCGGCCCTCCGGCATCATTTCGGGTACCCTTCCGCTGCGCGACGATCCCGATGGGATTGCACGGGTACTCTGGCTGCTCACGGACCGCGAATATGAGCAGGCCTCGGCGGCGTACCTGCGCGTGAAGACGAATCAGGCCGTACAATCGGCAGAGGAAGACAAGTCCCCGGATTTTTCTCAGGAAACTCCGCAGGACTACGCCGGAGCATCTTCGGCGAATGCCGCCCGTGACGTGAAACCTTGGGAAGATCGCATCCGCCGGGTCTCGGCCGGATTCTTGAAATATCCCGAGGTGTATTCCTCGATTGCGCTCCTGCAGGATGGCTCGAGCCGTTCTTACCTCGCGACCAGCGAAGGCGCGGCGCTCGAACAATCCTCGGCGACCGCTCGCTTGATAATCCAGGGCGAAACGCGCGCCGATGATGGAATGGATTTACTGCGCGTCGAAACATTTCAGGCCGCGTCACCCGATCAGCTCCCGTCGGAATCGGAGTTGCTGGCAAAGGTGGACAAGATCGCCGCCGATTTGAAGGCGCTGCGTGCCGCCCCCGCCGCGGAGCCGTACGCGGGCCCGGCCATGCTCTCAGGCCGTGCGGCCGCCGTCTTCTTCCACGAAGTGCTCGGGCACAGGCTCGAAGGCCACCGCCAGCGCGACGAAAAAGAAGGCCAGACGTTCACGAAAAAAGTGAATCAGCAGGTGCTGCCTGCGTTCCTCAGCGTTGTGGACGACCCGACGATGAAGGAATTGAATGGAGTGCAGCTGATGGGCGCCTACGATTACGACGACGAAGGCGTTCCGGCACAGCGCGTGATCGCGGTAGATAACGGCATACTGAAGAATTTTCTGCTGTCGCGCATGCCCATCACAAACTTTGATCATTCCAACGGGCACGGCCGCCGCCAGCCTGGACTGATGCCGACTGGCCGGCAGGGAAATCTGATCGTTACCTCGACCAAGACCGTGAAGGATTCCGAATTGCGGCAGAAGTTCATCGACGAGATCAAAAGGCAGGGCAAGCCCTATGGCCTCTACTTCGAGGATATTCAGGGCGGCTTCACGCTGACCACCCGAGCGCTACCGCAGGCGTTTCAGGTGGTCCCGGTGATGGTTTGGCGCGTATACCCGGACGGACGGCCCGACGAACTCGTGCGCGGCGTGGACATCGTGGGCACGCCACTTCTTTCGCTCAATACCATCATGCTGACCGGAGAGACGCTCCAGGTGTTCAACGGAATTTGCGGCGCGGAATCCGGGCAAATCCCGGTCGCAGCCGCTGCCCCGGCTATGCTCTTTTCCGAAATCGAGGTCCAGAAGCGCGCCAAGGGCACGCAACGGCCGCCCATCCTGGCGCCTCCGGGATTTGAAAATGCGGCGCCCCCTCCCGCCAGCAAGGATGCGCCTGCAATGGCGCCCAAGCCATGAGCGCACCCACGATAAGGGCATATCGCTTGCCGCTGCCGTGGATTCTGTCTCTGCTGTCACTTTTCTCCGCCGTTCCCGCTCACGGTCAGCAGGGCGCGATGGCCGCACGTTCTTCTTCGTCCAAGCCGCCGTCCACCGATCCCGTGCTGCAGGCCATGCGCGAAGAGCTCGATCGCTCGAAATCGCACCTGAAAATGGACAATGTGCCCGCGCCGTACTACATCGAATATCGGGTCTCGGACGTCGAGCAGTACGAGGCGGAGGCGGCGTTCGGCGCTTTGCGCGAGGAGGATCACGTCCACCAGCGCATCGTGCGGGTGGTCGTGCGCGTAGGCGACTACAAGCAGGATAGCTACTACGGGCCCGGTGTGGGCGTTGCGACGCTTGGCCCGATCGATAACGACGCCACGACCCTGCGCTGGCAATTGTGGACCGCAACTGATTCGGCCTATAAAGCCGCCAGCGAGGCGCTGGCAATGAAGCGAGCGGCCCTTCGCCAGTACACTGCTGACCAGCCCTTCGATGATTTCGCCCATGCACCTACTCTGGAATCCATTTCGCCGTTGGTAAAGCTCGAATTCGATCCCAAGCTGTGGCGGGAATCGCTGGAAAAAGCGACGGCTCTTTTCCGCAACGATTTGAAGCTTGAGTCGCTCACTGCGTCGGCTCGCTTTCGCGCCGTGAATCAATATTTCATCAACAGCGAAGGAACGGTTACGCGGGATGGTTACGCAGTCTATTTGTTGACCGAAGACGGCTCCACGCAAGCAGCGGATGGAATGCGCCTCGAACGCTCGCCCTATTTCACAGCCGCGAGTCTGAAAGAATTGCCGACACCCGAGGAGTTTCAGGCAAGTACGGCAAAGATGGTAGATACACTGAAGGCCCTGCGCGATGCCCCCGTTGTGGATGAGGACTATCGCGGGCCGGTTCTATTTTCCGCCGATGCAGCCGGCGATATTTTCAACGGCATGGTTGGCGGAAATATTTTGGGGAAGCGCCCGCGCCCGGGTGAGTCTGCGCGGACCACCGGGGACTACGCCTCGAATTACAAAAGCCGCGTCCTCCCGGTTTTTCTGTCCGTGGAGGATGACCCCACACTGAAAACTTTCGCGGGCAAGACATTGATCGGCAGCTACGACGCGGATGACGAGGGCGTCCGCGCGGTGAAAGTCCCAATTATCGCCGACGGCCTGCTCGTAAACTACCTGCTGGGCCGAGAGCCCATTCGCGATTTTCCGGATTCCAATGGCCATGGGCGCGCTGCTCCGGGCCAGTCCGCATCCCCCAATATCGGGAATCTGATCGTGCAATCGAAACAGGCTCTCTCGCCCGAACAACTGAAGCAGAAGCTGATCGACATTTGCCACCAGGAAAATAAGGAGTTCGGCTACTACGTCGAAACGCTTGGCGGCGCCGATTACGAGCCGCGCCTGCTCTATCGCGTATATGCAAAAGACGGCCACCGGGAGCTCGTCCGCGGCGCGGGATTCGATGAGCTCGACACTCGCGCTCTCCGCAACGAACTAGTCGCGGCCGGCAACGATTCGCTCGTCGGAAATCGCGAGGGGGCCGTGCCAACGACGATCATCGCCCCTTCCATCCTGTTCGACGATCTGGAAGTGAAGCGCACCGACGCTAAAAACGCCAAGCTGCCGGAATATCCGTCGCCCGATCTTACTTCCTCGCGCTGAACTACCGCTCGTCCCGCGCGCGTCCAAAATCTTCCAAGCTATCGCTTCGACGGAAAATCAAAGCGCATCCCCACGCGCCCCGCAATCGGCAGGCCTCTCTGCTCGGGGGAGAGAGTCGTAGCCGCCGTCGTAACATATTCCTCGTTGAAAAGATTTTCCACCGCGCCGAAAACCTCGACGCCGTGGCTCATATCACGCGATGCCATCACATCCAGCACGAAAAAGTCGCCCATCGGCAGCTGGTTTGTGTCGAACTGCATTCCCACCATGCGTCCCTCCACCGATAGCGAGATACGCAACGGGTTCGTGTAGCGCGCCTGAAACGTCAGCACATTGTGCGGCACCTGCGCCACCCACGTGTTCACGAGCGACGGCTGTCCCGGCGCGCTGATCACCTTCGCATCCACGTATTGATAACCGCCCGAAAGTTGAAAACGATCCGTGATCCGCAGGGTCCAGTCGAGTTCAAAACCAGGTGCGCTTGTGCGGCCCAGATTTTCTCGCACGAAGGTAAGAGTGTTTGCAGTAGGCGCCGGGCAAATGGCTGGAACGGGTGTGACCTGGCAATTCACGCTCGAAATCGGGTTAATGATCTCATTGAAAAAAAAGGTCCCGCGAAATTGCAGCCGCTGATTCAAAGCCTGCACGGCAACTCCCGCCTCGCCGCCCGTCAGCCTCTCGGCTGTCAGGTTCGCGTTCGCATCTGTCAGGTTATTAGCCTGCCGGAACGACCGGTAGAGTTCGTTCAGCGTCGGCGCGCGAAACGCCCGATATACGGACGCCGACCAGGAGACATGCGAATTCATCTCATGAACCAGACTCGCCCTGGGGTTGAACGCGGTGTACGAGCGACTGGTGTAAGAAAGATTTGAGGTCGGGCCCGGAGGAGTAATCGGATCGGTCACCAGAAAGGCATCGAAGTTGCGCCAGTCGTCGAATCGCGCGCTGATCGCCAGCGTCCATCCCGGGGCGATTTGAACGATGTCCTCCCCGAATAGTCCCGCGGTCCTCTGATGGCCGCCTGTCGCGGTGTCCCTCAAATTGCTTCCCGTAGTGGGCGAAAAAATCTGCTCGTTGCTATGGCCGATCTCCACGTGATCGTCGTACCCCGCCACAAGAGTTTGGCGCTTTCCCAATTGGCGCGACCACACGGCCGATCCGCCGATCCCCTGCGCGGGAACCGTCTGTAAATCTGTCAGGTGCTGGCTGTTTTGATCCAGCGCAACAGAGAAAAAGCTCTGGTGGTACGTTTCAAAGTCTCCATAGGAACGCAACTGGAGTGAACCGAAGGTGCCAAGATCCAGATCTGCGCCCAGCGCTCCCTGTCCGAGCCGAATGCTGTTCGTCTGTCCGATCGTTCCGTTGTTGCGCGAGTCATCGAAATACCACCCGCGCGCGAAAACTTCGCTGTCTTTGCCGATTTTGCGAGCGATCGTCAGGTCGCCGGTTCCGTGCTGTGAATACGCGTTGGTGTCCACGCTTCCCTGATCGGCCGGAGGAACCAGCATGTAGCCGTCCGTGTGAAACGCTTCGCCTGCAAAAGTCGCTTCCCAGCGTCCGATCCCTCCGCTCGCCGCAAGCGACACCTGCTGCGTGTTCTGGTTTCCGTAAGAAGTCTCCAGTGACAGGCCGCCGTACTCCGCAGGCCGCGTGAGAAATTGGACTACGCCACCCAGAGCTTCGCTCCCGTACAGGCTTGATGCGCCTCCCTGCGCCACCTCCACGCTCGTTACTGACAGGGACGGAACGCGGTCCCAGTAAACCCATGATCCAAACGGATCATTTAGCGGGATGCCGTCCTCAAGCACGAGCGCGCGGCTGGCGCCGTTCGCTCCAAGCCCTCGCAACGAGATTCCGAGCGTGGTCGGATTCGCGGTGCGGCTACTGGACCGCCGGAAAAGACTGAAACCCGGGACCTGGCGCAGCGTATCGTCGAGCGTAAGAGCGGGCGTCGCTTGCAGATCGTCTTGCGAAAGCTGGATGTCACTGATCGGCGAAGCTCCGATCGGCGTAGCCGTGCGCGCCGCCGTCACCGTCACCTGTTGGTTCACGGCCATAGGCTGAAGGACGATGCTGATTTGCGCGGGCGTGCCGGATGCTGCGGTCCAGTTCTGTTGCACCGGTTGAAAGCCCTTAGCCGTCACCGTCACTACTCCCGAATTTGAAGGCACCGCATCAAACGCGAATGCGCCTGAGGCGTCCGTCGACGTCTCTGCTGAGTACGAGCTTGCTGTGAGCTTCACCTGCGCGCCCAGCACCGAAGCACCGCTTGAATCGCGCACGACGCCGGCGATACGTATCCCCTGCGCGAATGCGGGCTGCACCGATGCAAGGCTCAGCACGATAAAGAGCGCCAGCAATTGGCTCAGGCCAAGAGAGGACAGAAATGGTCGATTTAGGATTGAGTACATGGCCGGACATTGTAGCCTGACCATTAATTAATTCTAGAGGGTTTACAGAGCCTCGGGGACTCCCAAATGGAGGTTGCCGACGGCCACGCCATTACGCTATACTTTGGGCGTTACACAGAAGCCTTTTGGTAACAGGGTTTTAGGTTCTAATCCGGGAGGAATCGCCATGGAATGGACCACACCTCAGCACGAAGTAATCGACCTGAACTGCGAAGTCAGCTCGTACGCCAACGCTGAACTCTAGTTCTTGAATGAGAATTAAGGTCCTCGGCTCAGCCGCGGGCGGTGGGTTTCCGCAATGGAATTGCGGATGCTCGAACTGCATCCGCGCGCGCCGGGGACTTTTTAGTTTCCGCCCTCGAACTCAGGCCCAAGTGGCCGTTTCCCCAGCACCTTCCACATGGTTTCTACTTAATGCCTCGCCTGACCTGCGGCAACAGCTCTTAGCAGACCCTGAATTCGCCCCGGCTGAGAACACCCGTGGCACGCCCATCGCCGCCCTCATCCTGATGAGCGCGGACGTGGATGGTGTGATGGGCCTCCTTCACTTGCGCGAGTTCCAGCCTCTGCGAATCTATGCGACGCCTTCTGTGCTCCGCGTCCTGAGGGAGGAAAACACCCTTTTCCGCAGCCTTGAGCGATCCGTGCCTCCGGTGCAGTGGGAGACCCTAGGGCTGGACCGGTCGACCGCAATCTTTCAGAGCGCGGGCGAATCGAAATCCGCCTTCACCTGCAAAGCCGTGCCGCTCGGTGGCGACTATCCGGATTACGTGAGCGACGGTCTCCGAAAAAATCTGGCGAAAGAAGAAGCCGTAATCGGGCTGGAGTTTGTGCAGAACGAGAAGCGATTCTTCTATGCCTCGAGTCTTTCAGGTCACAACGAGGAGTGGAAGTGCCGCGCGAAGCAAAGCGATCTCGCCTTGCTGGACGGAACTTTCTGGACCGACAAGGAACTGATCGACGTGCGGGGCAGCGGAAAGACCGCGCGGGAGATCGGCCACGTGCCTCTGTCCGGACCGGGCGGATTGCTCGAACAACTGCCGCCCGCTGCCAAAGGCCGGCGCGTCTTGATCCATCTCAACAACACGAATCCGGTGCTTGATGAAGAGAGTGCCGCAAACCAGGCCGTCCGCGACGCCGGCTGGGAAGTCGCTTATGATGGAATGGAGTTTGAATTATGAGCGACGATAAATCCACGACGATGCTACCGGAAGCTGACTTCGTGGCTCGATTTCACGCCATTGGCAAGGAACGCTATCACCACCAGCATCCGTTTCACCTCCTCATGCACGAAGGGAAGCTGACGCGCGGGCAGTTGCAGGCCTGGGCGCTGAATCGCTATACCTATCAGAGCAGCATTCCTATCAAGGATGCCGCCATTCTCGCGCGCACCGTGGATCCTGCGTTTCGGCTGGCGTGGCGCAAGCGCATCATTGACCACGATGG
>Ga0182024_10002363_pt1 | contig 47013 bp, 44 predicted proteins | sample P32metaG_FD_120480 | JGI IMG/M metagenome (GOLD analysis project Ga0182024, IMG submission 120480) | Permafrost microbial communities from Stordalen Mire, Sweden - P3-2 metaG (Illumina Assembly) | ecosystem: Environmental > Terrestrial > Soil > Wetlands > Permafrost | place: Sweden: Stordalen... | reverse complement strand
TACAAAGCCGTGTGGATATCGCCTTTCCCACCAGTGTCCTCTTTGGCAATCAGCCCGCGTTTCTCGAGCTCCGCCTTGACCTGATCTGGGTCGAACGGCGAAATGCCGAACGAAATATGACTGATAACCACGCCGCGCTCTGATGGCGCCGACGGCATCGTTCCGGCCTGCCCGCCACGTCTGCGACGGATGGTGATGTCACCGATGTCGCCGATCTCGCACTGATTTTGACTGCCTTCGTCGACCCCGGGCTTCCAACCAAGGAGCGCCGTGTAGAACGCCACGGTTTCCTTGTAGTTTGAGACCTCGAATGAGATGTGATCGAGCCAAACGGTGTTCCAATTCGTCGATTCGAACGGCGCGCTTGCAGACGTCTTGCCGTTCGCGGGCCGCTGCCGTCGGATATCACGACGACCATTGCTGATCTGCAGGTTGAACCCGTCAGGGTCCTTCACATGGAAGCTCTCAAAGTCCTTGTGGTTGTCGGCCACTGGCATGAGCCCGCGCTTTCGCAGTTCCCCTTCGACTTTCTTGGCGTCCCACGGCTCGATACCCCAGCACAAGCCGTCGAACTCTCCCTGACGCGGAGCGGGTGCAGCAGCGCCAGCGGCTGACGGCGGCGATGTCACCTGATACCCGCCGCGGAGGATGAGACGGCACCGGTCGTCGATGTCGAGCACCGCCTGATTACCATCGTCGCTCCTGATCTTCCAGTTCATCAGCGCGGCATAGAAGGTGGCCTCCTTGGGGTAATCCGCCACCTGGCAAGATATATCCAGATGGACGGTCTTCCATCCGGTAGGTTCGAAGGGAAGCTTGGCGGGCGCGGTATCACATCCCGGAGTGCCCGCATGTGCGCCCCCGCACACGCCTTGTGCGAATGCAGACGTCGGACGAATCGCTATGGCGATTCCGAGCGCTTTCAGCAACTGCCGGCGCGACGACCTGCCATGATTGAACTCATTGAACAGACTCTTTGCTTTGTCAGTCATCAGTGCTGCCTATTCCAATGCGCCTCCACGACCGAGGCCGATGCCGGAACGCGGCCCTTATTCCGCTTCTTCTTATCTAGGATGTTTATTCCGGGTCATATAAGCAGTTCGACGTATGTAGCATTGCAGCATGTGCAGCTAGATTCCCGGTCAGACGAAAACAAAAACTGATCCCCTTAGTCCAATTACCGAACCGACCCCAATCCCTGGGGGGGCCTGGGAATTTCTTCGGCGTAACCCGGAATACAGAGAGAATTTTATCGCTTATGCTGAGGCAACTCCGAGCGTTGCTTACGAAATTGCCGGACGACGGGGCCTTGATCTGGTAGCGCAAAGCGAATTAGTGCTGAAGCCAGGGACCTCACCTCGTCCGGCTTCAACGCTTGGATTCGACGAACGTCCAGGCTGTTTCGGTCGCAGTTTTCAATTTATGGCCGACCCCAGCACATAGCTGCACATTTATTCACAGAGAAATTGTTGGACCTGTGTTGGTATTGAAAAATCGGGATACAAAAAGACAAGTTAAAGCAACCAGATAGCTCCCAAATGTGACGTCCACCTACGCACCATTCACATGCGCCCGGTCCGGGCGCATGTGAATGCCAAGCCCGCCCGCGCGACAGTGACTTGAGGGCGGGCGCGGCAGGCCAAGGCGCGCCATTAAACAAAGCCAAGCGGCGCGCCGTTGAACCGCCCTGCCCCATGCCGCAGGATCGCCCCAGATAAAAGAACCGCCCCGGGGAATCCCATGCTCGACCGCCGCCTGATGCTGTCTTCGCTGCTGGCCTCGCCGCTGGCCGCCAAATACGCGCAAGCCGCCGCCAAGGCGCCGCCGATGAAGATCACCCGGATCGAGACCTGCTACTGGAATTCGCGCGAGGACGCGGAATTCTGGCCGCACTGGACCTGGGTCAAGATCGAGACCGACGCCGGCATTTACGGCATTGGCGAAACCTACCCGCGCCAGCCGACGGAAGCCGACGCCATCCATTCCGCCGCGCCCTCGCTGCTCGGCCGCGACCCACGCGACATCGAGCGCATCTGGGCCGACCTCTATCGCACCTTCGACTTCCAGGTGATCGGCGGCGCGGAACTGCGGGCACTGAGCGCCATCGACCTGGCGCTGTGGGACCTGCTGGGAAAATCGCTCAATGCGCCGGTCTATCGCCTCATTGGCGGGCGCGCCAATCCGAAAATCCGGCTCTACAACACCTGTTTTCCCTACAAATACGACTTCAACACCGAGCCGGAAAAGATCATGCGCGAGTTGATCGACACCCGCGGCATCAAGGGCATCAAGATCTGGCCCTTCGACGGGTTCGCGGCCTACAACCAGAACCAGTTCATCACCTGGAACCAGATCGACAAGGCGATCACCCCGGTGAAGAAGCTGCGCGACACGTTTGGAAAAGAGATCGAAATCGCCATCGAATTCCACGCCCAGTGGAATGTGCCGTCCGCCATCCGCATCGCGCACGCGCTGGAGCCCTATCAGCCGATGTGGCTGGAGGACATGCTGATGCCGGGCAATTTCCAGCAATATCATGAAGTGGCTGCCGCCACCTCGGTGCCCCTGATCGCGGGCGAACGCATGGGCGGCAAGATGGAATTCCAGCAACTGTTTGAATCCCGCACCACCAAATACGCGATGTTCGACATCACCTGGTGCGGGGGCATGACGGAAGCGCGCAAGATCGCCGCCATGGCGGACGCCTATGAGCTGCCCATCGCGCCGCACACCGCGGGCGGGCCGCTGCTGTTCTATGCCACCACCCATCTTTCCACCGCCCAGCCCAATGTCTGGATTCAGGAAAGCTGCCAGCGCTTTTACGAGCATGACTGGAAGCTGATGCTGGAAAACCCGATAGCGCCGGAAGACGGGCACATCACCATGCCCGACGAACCGGGCTTTGGCATGCGCATCAAGCCGTCGGCCTGGAATCATCCCAAGTCGATCCATCATGTGTCGGACAGGGCGTCGGGCTGTTTCGCCCGGGGTGACCAGAAATCGACCTGCCCCTGAGCCGTTTTCCCTGTAGGCTTCGCGGCAAAACAGACCGGAGGGACCGTTCTATGTTTCGCATGCTTGCTCGCGCCGCAGCGTTGCTGGGGCTTTTCTTAGCCGCGCCTGCGGCCTACGCCGCCGACACCTATCTGGTGCCGTTCCCGGCGCACCACATCATCGCCAACATCTACTATGTGGGAACCAAGGGTCAGGCGAACTATTTGATCACCACGCCCGCGGGCAACATCCTGGTCAATCCGGGAACGGAAAAGAACCCGGCGATGATCAAGGCCAGCATCGCCAAGCTGGGCTTCAAATATGCCGACACCAAGATCATGCTGATCAGCCATGCCCATTTCGACCACGATGCGGGCGCCGCCCAGGTCATCAAGGACACCGGCGCGAAATACGAGGTGATGGACGCCGATGTGCCGGTGGTGCAATCCGGCGGCAAGCTCGACTTCAACTATGGCGACAAGGGCGGGGTGAATCTTTATCCCGCGACCAAGGTGGACTGGGTGCTGCATGACGGCGATACGGTTTCGCTGGGCGGCACGGTTCTGACCGCGCACAAGACACCGGGCCATACCAAGGGCTGCACCACCTGGACCATGGCCGTGAAAGACGGCGGCAAGACGCTGAACGTGACGATCGTAGGCAGCCCGAACGTCAATCCGGGCTATATCCTGGTCGGCAACAAGAAGTATCCGAACATCGCACAGGACTATGAAAAGACCTTCCGGGTGCTGAAGGCATTGCCGACCGATGTCTTTCTGGGCGCGCACGGCGACTATTACGGCCTGGACGCCAAATATCCCAAGCTCAAGCCCGGCGCCGCCAATCCCTTCATAGACCCGGATGGCTACAAGGCCTATGTCGCCAATCGTGAAGCTGCGTTCCGGAAAGAGTTGGCGCGGCAACAGGCCGGCGGCAAGCCGGGATGACGGGGCCAACCCGCCGCGATGCGTTTGGTGCGGCCGCAGCCCTTGCGGAGCTGGCGGCTGCGCCGGCATCGGCATCGGCACAAACTATGGCGGGCCTGAACGGCTATGCCATCAATCTGGATACCTGGTGCAAGCAGGCGCCGTTCGAACAGCGCTTTGCGCTGGCGCGCAAACTGGGATTCAGAACCATCGAATTCTGGACGGTGGATCGCGGCAACGGCACCAAAGCGTCAGACATCAAAAAGCTCGTGGATGACAATGGTCTGGATGTGACGCAGTTCGCGCCCGCGTGGCCCAATTTCGCCGATCAGTCGAAATTGCCGGACCTGCTGAAAGTCACCGAACAGGCCATCGCCGACGCGAAAACCTTAGGCTGCGCCAAGTTCACCATCACCGGCCATGCGCTGATCGACGGCATGACGCGCGAGGCCCAGCTGGCAGGCTATACCGCAGGCCTGATGCGCATCGCGCCGCTGCTGGAGCAGGCCGGTGTCACCGGTCTGGTCGAACCCTTCAACCGGGTCAATCACCTGAACCATCTGCTCAATGGCTCGCAGCCGGCGCTGCCGATGGTGCGCAGCGTGAACTCACCGCGGGTGAAGCTGTTGTGGGACTTCTATCACATGCAGCTGGAAGACGGCGATCTGATCGAGAAGTTCACCGCCGGCGCCGATCAGGTGGCGCATGTGCAGATCGGCGATGTGCCCGGCCGACATCAGCCCGGCACCGGCGAGGTCAACCACGCCAACCTGCTGCGCGCCGTTCGCGCGGGCGGATACCATGACAAGATCGGTCTGGAATTCATGCCACTGGACCAGGACGACGCCAGAGCGGTCAAGGACATGCTGGCGCTTGGCGTTGGCTAGTGGATAACTTCGACGACGGCCAATAGCGCGGCTGCCGCGCCCAGCGCCGGACAGAGATATTCCGACCAGGAATGCAGCGGCGCGGAGTGCACCCATTCCCGGGCGGCCGTCACGCGCGACTGGCTGCGGGCAAAGAAATAATCCTCGTGACGGTAATCGGCATGGGCGGACAGATGGGACATGACACTCTCTCTTTCGCTCCGAGAGATATGCATGCCGGGCCTAAAACAGCCTGCGCTTGTCGCATGGCGGGCAGGACAGCGGCGCATGCCCTATAATAGAGTGCGAGCGCGAATCGGAGGGTTCATGCCGCGGCTTGGGGCGGGCATTGTGGCGCTGGGGTTTTTGCCCCTGTATGCGCTTGCCCAGGATGAACCCCGTCTATTCGCACCCGCGCCCACCAGAACCGCCGCAGCGTCAGACTCTATTCCCACGGTGCGCGCGGCGCTGGACGAACCGCCTGTACCCACCGCCCGGCCCACTCCGGAAATCCGCAGCACGCTCAGCGATACCGAAACGCCGGTGCCGACCCCGCGTCCGTCCGTCACCTATGAACCGCAGAAGATCGCTTTCGCCGATGGTGTCGGCGCCCAGTTCGACATCGCTTACGCGTCGCTCGCGGGCTTTCGGCCACTGACCCTGGACATTTACACGCCAAGGCCCTCGCCCACCGCGCTGCCGATCGTGCTGTTCGTCCATGGCGGCGGCTGGAGCAGCGGCGATTCCCGTCACGCGCCGGCCTTTGCCGATTTCCCCCGCGCGCTGGCGGCACTGGCGGCACAAGGTTATGTCGTGGCCAGCATCAATTACCGGCTTTCCCGGGAAGCCCATTTCCCCGCCGCGCTTCAGGACGTGAAGGCCGCCATCCGCTGGATGCGCGGTCATGCAAGCAACTTTAACGGCGATCCCACCCGGCTTGCGGTGTGGGGCATGTCGGCGGGTAGCCAGTTGGCGGCGATGGCGGGGACCACCTGCGGGTTGATGCGCTTCGAGCCGGATGCAAATTCCGGTGCCAATGCGAGCTATGACGCGCCCAGCGACTGCGCCGAAGCGGTGATCGACTGGTTCGGTCCCACCGATCTGGAAAATCTGGCGGCCGACAATGGCAGCCCCGCCAAGGAAGGCTTTGTCGCCGCCGGCCAGACCAGCGATGAAGGCCGCTATCTGGGCTGCGAGCCCGCGGCCTGCGGACCGGGCGTGATAAAACTCGCATCCCCACTGGCCTTTGTGTCGGAAAACGCGCCGCCGTTCCTGATCCAGCACGGCGGCGCCGACACCACGGTGTCGCCCAAACAGTCGCAGAAGCTCTATGACGCGTTGAAGAAGAAAGGCGTGCCGGCCCAGATTGTGCTGTACCCGGATGCAGAGCACGGGTTCACCAAGAACGGCAGTCCCGATCCAGCCACCGTGACCAAGGCCATGTCGGACCTGACCGCGTTCCTGGCCGCGAGTTTTGCCGACAAGCCGCCAAAGCCCGGCATCCGCCACACCGTGGCGAACTAGAACCCCTTAATCTTAACGGCCACTGGCCTGCTTCTTGAAGCGAGAAAGGCGGAATAACGCCTTTTGGGGCCCGGAAACCTTATGGACCAGCAGATTTTCACCGACGGGATCGGACGGATCACCGTTATCGGCGGGGTCGTGCGTCTCGATTTTGTCACCTATTCCCCCAATGAGACAGACGCCCAGGGCAAACCGCGCCAGATCTTTGCCCAGCGGGTGGTGATGGGTACCGAAGCATTTCTGCGTTCGGCCGAAAAAGTGCGTGAGATCGTGCAACAGCTGTCTCACCCCGGCGCCCATGCGCAAGCCCAGCCCGCGCCCGTTCAGCCGCAAATTCAACAGCCCCAGCCGCAGACCCAATCCAAGGGCGAGCCGCCTTACACCAACGGTCCGCTGTTTCCGGCCAAACCGGTTCTTTAGCCCGTGATGGTGGCGCGCTTGGCGGCCAACTGCGCCCGTATCGACAATTCCGCAGCCAGCAGGCACTGGGCCTGATCCTGGGCGATATGGGTGCGGCCCACGATATCGGCCACGAATTGCGGGCCGAATGGCAAAGGCCCGTTGTTGCAATCGATAGTGCGGGCGCGTTGGCGATCGACAATGAACAGATTGTTGCCTCGGCGCGCGACCGCGACATCGGCATATTTGCGCACCTCGATATAGCCGTCGGTGCCCAGGATAAAGAGACGGCCATCGCCCCAGGTGCCCAGCCCGTCGGGCGTGAACCAGTCCAGCCGCACATAGCCGAAGCCCTTGTCGCCCTTCAGCATCATGTCGCCGAAGTCCTGGAAATGCGGATGACCCGGATGGCGCACATTGGCCATCTGCGCCGCCACGACCTCAGCCTGGGTCGAGCCGGTATAAAACAGGAACTGGTCAATCTGGTGCGAGCCGATATCGCAAAAGATGCCGCCATACTGCACGTCCTCCCAGAACCAGCCCGGCCGCGGCACCGCGCCGCCATTGTCGCCGGCGCGCTGGATCACCTGATGCGGCGCGATGTTGATGGTCTGGATCACCTTGCCGATGGCGCCACGCTTGACCAGCTCGCCAGCATAGACCGCGGCCTTCACCTCCAGCCGTTCGGAATACATGATGGCGTAGATGCGCCCCGTCTCGGCGATGGTCTTTCGCACCAGCGCCAGGTCTTCCAGGGTGGTGATGCCGGGCTTGTCGGAGAGAAAATCCTTGCCCGCCTGCATCGCCCGCACGCCGATGCCCGCGCGCTGGTTGGCGACCTGCGACGACAAGACCAGCCGCACGGCGGGGTCGTGCAGCACCTCGTCCTGGCTCTTGGCGATCTTTGCATTCGGATAGCGGCGCGTGAATTCCGCGCGCTTGTCGGGCTCCGCGCCCCACCATGCCACCAGTTCGCCGCCGCCGCGCGTCACCGCGCCAATCATGCCATGGACATGGTCATGGCTGATGCCACAGACCGCAAAGCGGATGTGATGTTGCGGCTTGGGTTCCGGCGCGGGCGCCAAAGTCTCGGCCTCCGCGCTCGATGCCAGCGCCAGTATCGCGCCCATGCTTTCCAGAAATTCGCGCCGCTTGGTCATTTCCATCCCCGTTAACCATAGGCCGTGCTCGCCCGGCGTTTTGGGCCAGTGTATCATTTTGGGACACGCAAGGAGCCGGCCATGAAGACACTAGCCGCCGCGATCGCCCTGGCCAGCTTACTGCCGCTGGCGGGCTGCGCCACGCCTTACGGCTATTCGCCAGGCGCCTGGGCCTATTACGACGGCGACTATGACTGGGGCCAGGATGGTTATGACCGGCCCATCACCTATTACGGCGACGCGAGCTACGGCCGGTCCTATGGCAATCGCTATTATGCGGGCCAGCCCTATTACGGCGGGAGCGCCGCCCAATCCTATTACGCGCCGTCGCAGCCGGCTTATGGCCCGTCCTGGTACTCGACCTATTACAGCGGCTGTGGCTGTAACAACTAAGCCCAGTTCAGCAGGCGTTGCAGATTGCCGCCCTTGACCTTGGCGATGTCGGCGGCCGAATAGCCCTTCATATGCACATTGGCGATGTGGGGGGAATCGCCGCTCCACACCATGCGCGCAGGCCCGAATTCCTTGATCACGCGGCTGGTGAAAGGGATCAGGCTTTCATAGTCCGGCTTGCTGTCGGGAGCCATGTAGCCCAGCTCCGACAGCTTCATATAGACATTGGGATACTTGGCCAGATCCAGCACATCGCCATATTCCCAGATCATGCCACTCTTGGGATTGCACATATGGTCGATCAGGACCTTGCAACCCGGGAAAGCGGCGATCGCGGCACCCGCATCGCGCGCATAGTTGGGACCAAGATCCAGCTCGATCACCAGGTTCAGATCCACGGCCTTTTTCCACAGCGCCCGCACGCCGGGCTCCGCGAAGGTGGTGAAGTAGTATTTGTCGTTGCCGCGGTGCAGATGGAAGCGGGTGGAGCAGATGCGCGGATGCATCTTCACCAGCGCTTCCAGCTTGGCGGGCGCATCGTCATCCCTAGGGAAAAACATGCTGGTGGCCTTGAACTGGCTGGGGCTGGTGCGGGCCAGGCAATCCAGCACCAGGGTGTGGTCGTCACCATATGGTTCGGGATGCACGAACAGCGCCCGGTCGATGCCGACCGCCTTCATGCGCGCCTGATAATCCGCCACCGGGTCCGCCGAAAGCCGCGACGCATCCGGCTTGTAGGTGCCGCGCGGGCTGAAGGGAAAGCGCGCGGTGTCAGAGCAGAACATGTGCTGATTCCACTCGATCACCGGCGTGGTGGCGGCCCAAGCAGTCGTGGAGGCGGTGGTCGAGGCGCCGGCGGTCAGCGCAACAGCGCCCATCGAAACCATAAGATCGCGGCGATCCAGCATATCCGTCCCCATTGCTTTTGGTGATGGGCGAAGGGATACCATGCCGTCCAGAAGCGGGAAACATGAATACCGGCACCTTACGCGAAAAGGCGATTGCGCTGCACCGCAGCGGCAGGCTGGCCGAGGCCGAACAGCTGTACCGTGAGGTGCTGGCGGCCGATCCCCGCGATTTCCCCGCGCGCCATCTCGTGGGCGTGATCCATGCCCAGCAGGGCCGCAACGAAGACGCCTTGCGCGAGATCGACGCCGCGCTGGCGCTGAAGCCCGATGACGCCGAAGCCCATCTCAACCGCGCCAATGTGCTCAAAGTGATGGGCCGTTCGGCCGAGGCGCTGGCTGGTTATGCCCGCGCCCTGGACCTGAAGCCGGGCTGGCCGCAAGCCGAAAACAACCGCGGCACGGTGCTGCGCGATGAAGGCCTCTATCAGGATGCGCTGGCGGCTTACGACCGGGCGCTCGCGGCATCGCCCGATTATGCCGAGGCGCTGAACAATCGCGGCATCGTGCTGCAGGATCTGAAACGCCCCGCCGAGGCGCTGGAATGCTATGACCGTGCGCTGCGGCGCATGCCCAGTTTTGCCGCCGCCTTCAACAATCGCGGCAGCGCGCTTCTGGACCTGCGCCGCTTCGCCGACGCACTGTCCTGTTTCGACCGGGCGCTGGCCTTGCGGCCAGGCGATATCGAAGTGATCAACAACCGGGGCAATGCACTGCAGGGCCTGGCGCGCTATGACGAAGCGCTGACCGCGTATGACCAGGCGCTGGCGCTGAATCCCGATCATGTCTCGGCGCTGAACAATCGCGGCAGCGCGCTGCAACAGTTGAAGCGCCATGAAGAAGCACTGGCCTCGTTCGACAAGGCGGGCTCACCGGAGGCCTTTGGCGGCGCGGCCATGGCGGCGCTTAGCCTGTGCGACTGGGACCGGGTCGATGCGATCGGCGCGGAGATGGAGCGGCGCGTCCGGGCGGGCGATGCCATCTCGCCTTGGGGTCTGCTGGGGTACAGCGGCGACGAACAGCTGCAGCGCCAATGCGCGGCGCAGGCGATTGCCAGGCGTTTCCCCCACCTGCCACCACCCCTGGCCACCACCGCTTACCGCCATGACCGAACAAGGCTTGCTTACATTTCTTCTGATGTCGGCCACCATCCGGTCGCAACCCATATCGTGCAACTGATCGAAAGCCACGAGCGCAGCCGTTTTGAGGTGATCGGGGTGGGCACCAATCCCGATGACGGCAGCCCCCAGCGCAAACGGCTGGCGGCAGGTTTCGACCGCTTCATCGATGCACACGGCCAGGCGCCCATGGCAATCGCGCAGCAGCTGCGCGCCCTGGAAGTGGACATACTGGTTGACCTGAACGGCCACACCCAGAACGACAATCTCGATGTCCTGAGCCACCGGCCCGCAGCCGTCCAGGCGAGCTGGCTGGGCTATGCCGGCACCACAGCCGCGCCTTTTATGGATACTCTCATCGCTGACAGTATTGTCGCGCCACACGCGCGCGCCTTCAGCGAAAAGCTGGCCATGCTGTCCTGTTTCTTTCCCAACGACAGCAGCCGGACCATCGGCCCCATGCCATCGCGCCAGGATGCGGGCCTGCCGCAGGACGCTTTCGTCTTCTGCTGTTTCAATGCCAACTGGAAGATCACCCGCCCGGTTTTTGCGATCTGGATGCGGCTTCTGGCGCAGGTCCAAGGCAGTGTGCTGTGGCTGAAGCAGCCGGGCGAAAAGACCAAGGCCAATCTGCTGGCCGCGGCTGGGGCCGCCGGCATCGATCCGTCGCGGCTGGTTTTTGCCGGGCCTGCGGCGCTACCGCAGCATCTGGCGCGCCATCAGCTGGCCGATCTCTTCCTCGACACCCTGCCCTATAACGCCCATGCCACCGGCTGTGATGCGCTATGGGCCGGGCTGCCGCTTCTGACCCAGCGCGGCACCGCTTTTGCCGGACGGGTCTGCGCCAGTCTTTTGACCGCGCTCGGCCTGCCCGGACTGATTGCTGAAACCGCGGCCGGCTATGAAGCGACGGCGCTGGATCTGGCCCAAAATCCGGACCGCCTCAAGGAGATGCGCCAACTGCTTGCGCAAAAGCGCACAACATCAATCCTGTTCGATACGCCGCGCCTGGCGCGCGAGCTCGAGGCGCTTTACGAGCAGATGCTAGCTGCCGCCGTGTAATTCGCCGCGGACGCGCTCGACCGTCTCCGCCGACACGGCAGGGGCGGCGTTGCCCCAGGTATTGCGGACATAGGTGAGAATATCCGCCGCCTGCTGATTGGAGAGCTTCCATCCCAGGCTGGGCATGGCGGGCGCCGTCGGTGCTTTGGCCGTCGAAACCGCGCGCGTGCCCGCCAGCACCACCCGCGCGATGGTGTCGTCGCGCACCTGCAGCACATTGGGGTTTCCGGCAAGCGCGGGGAACAGCGCATTGCCCTTGCCATCACGGCCATGGCAGGCGGCGCAGTTGATGTCATAGCCGTCCTTGCCGGCCTTCATCTGCGTTTCTACGCCCGTCGCCGCGCCGCCATTGCCGCGCGATGCCGGCAGGTCTTTGAGATAGACCGCGACAGCGTTCAGGTCGGTATCGCTCATCTGCGAGGTGGAATTCTCCACCGCTTCCGCCATGGGACCCGAGGCGATAGAATGTGCGTTGCGGCCCGTCTGCAGATATTCGGCAATGTCGGCGGTACTCCAGCGGCCCAGGCCAGCATTCTTGTCACTGGTCAGGTCGGGCGCGTACCAGCCGGCTAGCACCGCGCCGGTCAGCGGCCCCTTGTCGGCGCCGAACATGTTCTTGGGCGAATGACAGGCGCCGCAATGCGCCGCGCCATTGACCAGATAGGCGCCACGATTCCACGCAGCACTCTTGCCCGGTTCGAGCGCCTGCGGCTTGGCGTCAAAGAACAGCGCGTTCCAGCCAGCCATAACAATCCGAAGGTTGAACGGAAAATGCAGCTGGTTGATGTCAACGCTGTTCTTCACCGGCTTGACGGTCTTCAGATATGACCACAGCACCGCAACATCGCCGTCACTCATGTTGGCATAATAGGGATACGGCATGGCGGGATAGAGCCGCTTGCCGCCCGGTGCAACGCCGGTCTTCATCGCGGCGCGGAAGTCGTCCGCTGTATAGTTGCCGATGCCGGTGTCCTTGTCGGGGGTGATGTTGGGCGCTACCAGCTTGCCGAAGGGCGTCATCAGGGTGACACCGCCTGACAGGTCCTTGCCATGACAACCGGCGCAGTCGCCCAGCACCGCCTGGTATTTACCTGCATCGGCCGCGAAAGCGGACGTCGAAAGAGCGACGAAAATCGCACTTAAGAAAAATCTGCTCATGCGTGCACCAGCGCGCCGGGCGACTTGATATATTTGGTGGTGATGGCCTCGGCCGCCCAGAAGGCCAGCGCCGCCACCGTGCCGGTGGGGTTCATGCCGGCATTGTGGGCAAAGGCGCTAGCCCCGATCACGAACACATTGGGCACGTCCCAGCTTTGCAGATATTTGTTCACCGCACTGGTCTTGGGATCGGCCCCCATCACCGCGCCGCCGGTGTTGTGGGTGCTCTGATAGGGTACCGAATTCCAGCCCTTTTTGAGCCGCGACACCGCGGAAAATTTGGCGTTGAAGGGCCGCACCATCTTCTTCATCTGGTCCGACATATAGTTGGACATGGCAACGTCGTTGTCGGGGAAGTCGAAGGTAATGCGCAGCAGTGGCCTTCCGTGCCGGTCGGTATAGGTGGGGTCGAGGTCGAGATAATTCTCCCGCACCGGATAGGACGAGCCCTGCGAGCCGATGCCCATCGTATTGTTGTAGCCGTCCACCGTCGCCTGTTTCCACCCTGCGCCCCAGCGCGGGCTGCCCGGCAAAGTCGGGCGGTTGCCGATCGGCCGCCCGTTGGAGACGTTGCAGGCGATGCCGGCGCCACCCACGAAATCCAGCTTGGAATGATCGAAGGCATCGCCGTTGAAATCATCAACGACCTGGCCCAGCGCGCCTGCCCCGATAAAGGGGTTGAAATGCTTGCCCTCGAACATCATGCGCGCGCCGGCGCTGGTCTGGTAGCAATAGTTGCGGCCCAAGGTGCCCTTGCCGGTCGCCGGATCGTACTGGGTGCCGATCTTGGACAGCATCATCAGGCGCACATTCATCAGCCCATAGGCGCAGATCAGCACCATGTCGCCGGGCTGCTCACATTCCACGCCCTTGGCGTCCAGATAGGTGACGCTTTTGGCCATTTTGCCGTCGGGGGTGAGATTGACTTTCAGCACCTCGCACTCGGTGCGAAGCTCGAAGTTCGGCTTCTTGATCAAGACCGGCAGGATGGTGGTCTGGGCACTGGCCTTGGAATAATTGCCGCAGCCAAAGCGTTCGCAGAAACCGCAATAGCTGCATTGTCCCATCCGTACGCCCAGCGGATTGACATAGGCTTGCGACAGGTTGGAGGAAGGCAGTGGGAAGGGGTGATAACCCAACTCCGTCATCTTCTGCGCGAACATGGTCGATGTGTAGGGCATCTTCAACGGCGGGTTGGGATATTCGCGCGACCGCGGACTTTCAAAGACATTGCCGCCGGGCTGTAGCTGGCCCTTGAGATTGCCCGCCTTGCCGGAAACGCCACAGAGATATTCGAAGGTATCGAAACTGTGTTCGATCTCGTTCCAGGTCACGCCCCAGTCCTGCAATTGCAGATTCTTGAGCTTGGCCGCGCCATAACGCTGGGTCAGATGGGTCTTAATGGAGAAGTCGCTGTCCCAGAAGCGCCAAGTTTGGCCGTTCCAGTGAACTCCGGCGCCGCCCACCCCGTTGCCCGGGAGGAAGGAACCATAGTCGCGCATCGGCAGCGCCGTCTGGCGCATATCGTTGCGCATGGTCATGGCTTCGACATTGGGCTGCAAGAACAAATCTTTGCGCACGGCATAGCGCAGTTCGTCCTGCATATAGGCGATGTTGAAATCGGTGGCGGTGTCGCGCCATGGCCCGCGCTCGATGGCGACCACATTCAGGCCCGCATCGGTCAGATGCTGGGCCATGATCGAACCGGTCCAGCCCAGGCCGATGATGACGACGTCTTTTTTCGGCAGCATACGCGCCATGGTCAGCCCTCCATCCCGTAGATGGAGACCGGACCCTTGGGATAGGGCACATTGTGCTTGTCGATATGGTCGCGATAGTCGTAGCGCGCACCGGGAAAGCCGATCATCTTCCAGCTCGCCATGCCCCGGTTGCCGCCATACAGCGGATCGGCGAAGAAGCCTTCCACCGTGTTCTGCAACATCAGCTCGAAGAATTCCTTGGTCGTAAAACCGGCCCGCAGCTTCAGCTTGATCTTGCCGGTGTCCAGGCCCGCCAGAACCGTGTCCTGCTGCTGCGGCGTCAGCGCCACGAAATCCTTCTTGTAGGTGCTGTTGGTACAGTCAGCGAGCGCGCGCAGACCCAGCCGGTAACGCCCCGCCGGGGTCAGGTCGCCCTGGTAACCTTGGGTGGAAAGACCGGGCATGAACGGCCCCTTGTTGTAAAGCCGTGACGCCTGGCCGAACGAACCCGCCAGCTGACGGTCGATGAACACCGCGCAGCCGCAATCCTTGCCGCCGGGCGACAGATGATCGGCGGGGATCAGCCGGTCGACAATGGCTTCCACCGCCGCCGCCTCGCCGGGATGAAAGAAATACCAGCCCAGCGGGTTGACCGGCCTGGGCGGCTCGCCCGCAAAAGGCGACCAGGGAAGTTTGCCGGAAATAGTTTCGCCGTGAGCGGCAAGGATCGGCATGGCCGCGGCCGAAGCCAGAAGGCGGCGGCGGCTCAACACATGGTGCATCTGTTCCCCAACCCCTGCGATTCTCTTTTCGTTGATAGTGATCCTAGGCGCAGGTTCCCGCATGATCAATTTTGCAGACGCGAAAGCAGGCATGGCGCTTTTTTGACGTACGCCTTGTAACCAAGAAACCTTTGGAACTGTGGGATTTCCCCGGAACGATGGCGCGCGGGGTGGGTTCAGAAATCAGGGCTGGGTAACCCACTCCCACGGAGTTCATGACATGACCAACCAGAACCAGTCTGGCCAGAACAACCCGCAACAGCAGCGCCACCAGAACCAGCCGCAGTCGGGCCAGCAGGCCGGCCAGCAGCAGCGCCAGCCGGGCCAGCAGGGCCAGCAGGGCAAGGATCAGTCGGGCCAGCAGTCCGCCAAGCCCAACCAGAACGACCAGGGCAACAAGCAGCGCTAATCCCGTTTTCTGAGAAAAGGGTCCGGTTCCAGCCGGGCCCTTTTCTGGACCCCAATTGTATTTATTGCTGCGAAAGACCAAATTCGCGGCCCATGCCTCCCAAACGCCCCAGCATCAGCCGTCTGCAGGCCGAACTTGCCCGCCGCATCCTGCGCTTTCTGCAGGACCAGGGGGCTCAGCCTGGCCATCGTCTGGTGGAGCTTGATCTGTGCCGCATCTTGGATGTGTCGCGCACCCCGGTGCGTGGCGCGCTCAAGCTTCTGGCGGCGGACGGCGTGGTGACGGAACGGCCGGGGCGCGGCTATGCGCTGGCCCGCCTGCCCGCAACCCTGGCGGACGAAAAACCTGCCGGCGACGACGCCGAAGACGCGCGCCTGTTCGAGGCCTTGGCCGATGCGCGCGCCAAGGGCGCTGTGCCCGACCAGTTCACCCAGCAGGACGCGATGCGCCGTTTCCATGCGCGGCTGGGCAGCGTGATGCGGGTGCTGCGCCAGCTGGCGGAGTTGGGCGTGATGGAGCGCAGGCCCGGCAATGGCTGGGCCTTTGTGCCCGATCCCGCGCGCATCCTCAGCGAGAGCTACGCCTTCCGCCGCGCCCTGGAGCCGCAGATCCTGCTGCAGCCCGGCTTCCGGCTGGACCGTGACTGGGCGCAGAAAGCGCGCGAGGAACACTTGAGCCTGCGCAGGAAAGCGTGGCGCGCCGGCGACGGGGCGCGCTTTCACGCCGTCAATGCGGATTTCCATGCGCAGCTGGCAAAAAGCTCCGGCAACCGCGCCATGCTGAGGGCGGTGGAACGTCACAACCAGTTGCGCCAGTTCCTGATCGGCGGGTGGGATTATCTGATGGAGCAGGTCCACAGCGCCATCGACGATCATCTGGAAATTCTGGCGGCGCTGGAAGCCGGCTATGCCGATAAGGCGGCCGCGCTGATGTTGCACCATCTGACCCAGAGTGCGTCACAGTCGCAGAAAGAGGAAGCGGCCTAGTATATATCCCGGCGATAGAGTCCGGCCCGCGTCATTTGCTCAAGTTTTTCCTCGCTCAGAATGGCGACCAGCGCCTCCTGCACCCCGGCTGCCATCTCAAGCCCGCCGCAGACCAGAATGGAAGCGCCGCGTCCAACCCAGCTTGCGATTTCGCCACCCGCATCCGCCACCAGATGCTGGACATATTTCCTGGGAGCCCCGTCCCGCGAAAACACCAGATCGGTGCGCGCCAAGGTGCCATCGGCCTTCCACGCCACAATCTCGTCGCCATAATACAGATCGCTGGCCCAGGCGCACTCGCCAAACAGCAACCAGGCGTCACCCAGTTTCTTCTTTTGCCGGTGCAAAAGATGCGCACGCAGGCCGGCAAAGCCGGTACCCGCGCCGATCAGAATCTGGGGACTCTCTCCATTCTCTTTGGCCGCGGGCGGGTGGAAATTGGGATTGGGGCGCAGGCGCAGCTTGATGATCCCGCCCACATCACTTGTCTGCGTCAACCAGCCCGAACCCAAACCCAAGCTGCCGTCATCTTTCACGGCCTTCCGCACCAACAACTCCATGCGGCCGCCCTCGGGCAGTGAAGCAATGGAATATTCGCGGGCGCCAAACCCTTCCAGCCGCTCCACCAGCCATTGCACCGAAATGCCTTCCACCTCATGCGGCCTGGGCAGGCGGGAATGGGCGATGATGTCGCGCAAAAACGTCCAGTTGCCGCGCCACTTGAAACTCAAGGCCCCGTCGAGCTGATGGCGGGCGAGAAATTCCTCCACCGCGGCCTCGCTGTTGCGCGGCCAGACCTCGGCAATGTCACCCGCGGTCCAGATGAGATGCGCCGGATTTTTCGGCACCAGCGCAATCGCCCAGGCCTCGCCGCCCGGACTGCCGGGATTGAGCAGCCGGCGTTCGGCCAAAATCCAGTCCTGCGGCGCACCCGGCATCAATTGTTCGACACTGGTGTCGGCGCCCAGCCTGGTCAGCTGCTCACACCATTTCGCCATGGTGGCGTCGTCATCGTCGCCATCGACGCACAGCACATCGAACAGCCGCGCCGCCTTGCCCGATGCCAGCCAGCGGTCGACGCTGCGGCCAAAGCCGCAAAAGGTGGCATCGTATTTGCGGTCGCCCAGCGCCAGCATGGCATAGCGCAGCCCCTTGAGCTGCGGCGCCGTCGCCATCTGCTTTTTGACAAAGGCGCGCGCGGAATCCGGCGCCTCGCCCGCGCCATAGGTGCTGGTGACCACTAGCAAGGTGCCGGCCTCGGCCAGTTCACCCGCCGTCAATCCGCCGAGCGCCGCCACGCGCACGAACGACCCGCTCGCCGCCAGCGCATTGGCGCTGAGCCAGGCGATGCGTTCGGCCGCGCCCGTCTGGCTGGCGAAGGCGACCAGAATCTTGCCGCCGGCCTTGGGGCTGCGGAACAGGGAACCAAAAACCATGACCGCGCACTAACATGGGCGCCCTACCAGCGCAAACCCCCGGTTTTTCAAGACTTTTCCGGGGTCGTGGACCCGCCATGCGACCGGGAACCCAATTCGCGCGTTGTCTCCCCAGACCCTATAGGCCGGAGAAACCATGCACGTCGACATCATCATGATTCAGCCGCTGATTGCGATCCTGTTCGGGGTTCTGATCCTGATCCTGCCGCGGCTGCTGAATTATCTGATCGCGATCTATCTGATCTTCATCGGGCTGGTCGGCCTGTTCCCCCACATGTTCACCACCACCGTATAGGAGCGATGCCATGAGCGCGCATGTTGAAAAGCCCCATGAAAAGATGCCGGAGCATCTTTCCACCACCAAGCCCGCCACCACCAAGGAAGAGAAGATCGACGCGCAGATGGCGGACAGCTTCCCCGCCAGCGACCCGCCGTCCTATTCCGGCGGCAATCACATCGTCGGCGCGCCGACGGAACGGGAGAGCGATTCCCCCACGTCCGATCATCCCGCGGTGATCGAGGCCGAAAAGAAAGTGAATAGCGGCGACGCCAAGCAGCCGCACAAATACTGAAGTCAGCGAAAGATGCCGGGATTGCTAAAGAGTCCCGGCATCTTTTGACACCCCGTTAACGGGCAGCGCCTAGGCTGCTGCGCGGCTAGGGGGCGGTTTTCAGGAGCCGCCGATGAAAGTCATCACCGACAAAGACACCGCATCCAAGAAGGCGGCCATCAGCCCCGCCGCGCTGCCGCCGGTAACCACCAAAAGATGGGTCGCACGCCGAAAAGCGCAGGTGGTCGCCGCCGTGCGCAGGGGCGCCTTGACCCTGGCGGAGGCCTGCCACCGTTACGGCCTTTCCAGCGAAGAATTCGCCGAATGGGATCGGCATTATGAAGCCGAAGGCCTGCCGGGCCTGCGCGCGGGCGTGCGGCTGCATCACCCGGACTATCCGGTGCATTAATTAGCCGCCGAGTGCGCCCAGCACGCCGCTTTCGGTCAGGATCTGGGGCAGGATCACCGGCGTGGTGGCGTGCGGCGCATAGTAGAGATAGAGCGGCACGCCCGAGCGGCCATTGTCTTTCAGCAGCTGGGTGATTTCCGGATTCTGGTTGGTCCAGTCGGCCACCAGATAGGCGATATTTTTGCCGGCGAAAGCGCCTTTCACCGAAGGCCGCGACAGGACCGCGTCTTCGTTCACCAGACAGGTGATGCACCAGGCCGCGGTCGCGTCCACGAACACGGGCCGCCCCGACGCGCGCAGGGAAGCAAGTTTGGCGGCGGTGTAAGGCTCGCCCAGTTTGCTGGTGGCGACAGAAGGTGTCGAAGCTGACGCATCGCGCAACAGGCTGACGCCATAAAGCCCGCCCAGAAGAACGATCAGCGCCGCGGCCACACCGGCGATGCGGCCGCTGCCATTGCGCGTCACACTCCACAGCCAAGCTGCCAGCGCGAGCGCGATGAAGGCGGCCAGAATGATGGCCACGCTGCGCGGGCCCGCTTCCTGCGCCAGCACCCACACCAGCCAGGCGGCGGCCGCGTACATCGGGAAAGCCAGGAACTGCTTGAAGGTCAGCATCCAGGGGCCGGGCCTGGGGATGAAGGCCAGCGCACGCGGCCACACACCGAGCAGAAGGAACGGCAACGCAAAGCCCAGGCCCAGGCTGACAAACACCAGCAGCGCCAAAGGCGCGCTCAAGGTCAGGGCAAAACCCAGCGCCGCCGCCATGAAGGGCGCGGTACAGGGCGCGGCCACCGCCACCGCCAGCACGCCAGTGAAGAAGGCTCCGGTGAACCCGCTTTTCTGGGTCAGGCCTTCACCCGCCGTGATGGAGCCCACTTCAAACAGGCCCGAAAGATTCAGCGCCACCGCGAACACCAGGAGCGCAAAGCCCGCCACTGCGATCGGCGATTGCAGCTGGAAACCCCAGCCCACGCTTTGGCCACCCTGGCGCAACAGCACGATGGCCACGCCCAGCACGGCAAAGCTCACCACCGCGCCGATGGCATAGGCGAAGCTTTCACCGCGCCCTTCTTTGCCGTGGGTGGCCAGCGACAGCGCCTTCATCGCCAGGATCGGCAGCACGCAGGGCATGATGTTCAGGATCAGGCCGCCGACAAAAGCGAAGACCAGCGCCAGCCACAGGCTGAGATCGCCGCTGTCGCTGCCGGAAAATTCCGCGGGCGACACCGGTCCTTGCGGCACACTGACATCCAGCGCCTGGGTCGAACCATCGGTTGAGGTCAGAACCAGCAAGCCGGTCAACGCGCCTTTCACATTCGCACCCGGCGCCAGCCGCAGCACCAGCCCGTCCTTGGCATAGCCCACCACTTGCGGCTCGGCGTTCTTGATGATGCCGCTGGTGGCAGGGAGGAAGTCGGCTGTCTTGGGGTGGGTTGTCGCCAGCGCCGGTGCGGCGACATAAATGTCGAGCGTGTTGCCCTGCGCACCCACACTTCCCATCGAATAGGTCAACTTCCAGGGCGAGGCCACCGGCAACAGCGCGCGCGCCGCCGCGAAATCGTTCGCCACCGCTGCGTCAGGTATCTGTGCGCCGACCGCCAGATTCAGTGTCAGGACTGCGTCTTCCGGCACACAAATCTGCTGGCACACCAGCCAGCTGGCATGGGCGCTGAGCGTCACCGGGCCTTTAGCGTCTGCCGGCGCTGTTAAGGTGGTCAACAGCCAAGGCGTGCCCTCATAGCCATAGTCCATCAAAGGGCCGACCGGCAGCCGCTTGGGCCGGGGCCACTCAATCGCGCCAGCCTTCCAGCCCGGCGGCAAGGTCCACTGGATGTCGGTGGGGGCGCCGGCGTCGCCGGGGTTCTTCCAATAGGTGTGCCAGCCGGGCGCAATCTTCTCTTCCAGCGCCACCGTAATGGTGCCACCGGGCGCGATGGCCTTGTCCTCGGCCACCAGCCGGGCATGGACCTTAGGCTGAGCGTCCTGCGCCCAGGCAGGCGTCACCACGGGTGTGGCCGCCAGCAAAACAATCAGGAGAAAAAGGATGCGCTTCATGGCCCTGCCCTATATCGCGATACCGTGCTATTCGCCAGTTTTGGCAGGCGGGTTACCCGCACGCGGAGCAGGGGCATGCGGATTACGGGCGGAATCTATGGCGGGCGGCATCTGGTCGCGCCCGGTGACATGTCGGTGCGCCCGACATCCGACCGCACCCGCCAGGCGATTTTCAACATGCTGCGCCACAAGGATTTCGGCATCGGCTTTGCGCTGGAGGGTGCGGCCGTGCTGGACCTGTTTGCCGGCACCGGCGCCCTGGGGATCGAAGCGCTCAGCCATGGCGCGCGCTGGTGCCTGTTTGTCGATGACAGTGCCGACAGCCGCGCCCTGCAGCGGGAGAATGTCGAAGCGCTGAACCTCACAGGCGCCACGCGCATCTGGCGGCGCGATGCCACCGATCTGGGTCCCATCGGTCCCTCGGCAGGCGGGTCGTTCAGTCTGGTGTTCCTCGATCCGCCTTATCACAAGGAGATGATCCCCAAAGCGCTGGCCAGCCTGAAAGACGGCGGCTGGCTTTTGCCCCATGCGCTGCTGGTGGTGGAGATGGACGCACAGGAGCCGCTGGATGCGCCGGGCTATGAACTGCTGGATGAACGCGACTATGGCGAGACGCGAGTGCGGTTTCTGAAGCTTATATAACTCCAACCTCTCCATGGGCGGGCTTGACCCGCCCATCCACCTTTCCTGCAACAAGTTGGATGGCCGGCTCGGAGGCCGGCCATGGAGAAATTAAAAATGACGCATCACCGGCGCCCAAATAGTTTTTCGATATCCGCGAGCTTGAGTTCGACATAGGTCGGCCGACCATGATTGCACTGGCCGGAATGCGGCGTGGTTTCCATCTCGCGCAGCAGCGCGTTCATCTCCTCGGCATTCAGGCGCCGGCCCGCGCGCACGCTCATGTGGCAGGCGAGCGTACCGGAGACTTCCTCCAGCCGTTCCTTCAGCGAGAGCGCATTGCCGGTCTCGGCGATCTCGTCCGCCAGGTCGCGGACCAGGCCCTTAACATCCAGCTTGCCCAGCATGGCCGGTACTTCGCGCACCACCACTGCGTCGGGACCGAATTCCTCGATCACCAGTCCCAGCTCGGCCAGCTCAGTGGCGCGCGCACATACCCGCGTCACTTCCGACGGATCGAGATCAACCACTTCGGGGATCAAGAGCGGCTGGCGCGTGACACCGCCATTGGCCAGCGCCTTTTTCATCCGTTCATAGACCAGCCGCTCATGGGCGGCATGCTGGTCCACGATCACGATGCCGTCGGCGGTCTGGGCCACGACATAGGTCTCGTGCAGCTGGGCCCGCGCGACACCGAGCGGCGCATCAGACGCGCCTTGCACAACCGGCGCCTCTTCCATCCGCACCGAGGGTGCTGCCTCGAACATCGCGGGCGCGTCGTGGAAACCAACCGCGGCGAAATTCGGCGCCTGACGCTGGGACGACGCCGCGCTCTGCAGCGCGGAAAGCGCGGTGCCCGCCACAGTGGTGGAAGCGCGATGACCGGCCGCATTCAGCGCCTGTTTCAGTGCCCCCACGATGAGCCCGCGCACCAGGCCTGCGTCGCGGAAGCGCACTTCCGTCTTGGCGGGATGGACATTCACGTCCACGAAACTGGGATCGCAGTCCAGGAACAGGGCCAGTGCCGGATGGCGGTCGCGTGCCAGGAAATCTGCGTAAGCGCCGCGCACTGCCCCCACCAGCAGCTTGTCGCGAACGGGACGGCCATTGACGAACAAAAACTGCATCGCGGCATTGGCGCGGTTGTAGGTGGGAAGCCCGGCATAGCCGCTGAGCGTCACGCCCTCGCGCCCGGCTTCCACCCGCACCGCATTGTCGCCGAAGTCGCGGCCCATGATGCGCGCCAGCCTGGGGAGCCGCCCATCCATCAGGTCGGGCTCGGCCTCCAGGTCCAGCGCCTTGCGGCCATCCAAGGTCAGGTGAAAGCCGATATCGGGCCGCGCCATCGCCAGCCTTTTGACGATGTCGATGATGGCCAGGTCTTCGGAACGCGCCGATTTGAGGAATTTGAGCCGCGCCGGCGTGGCATAGAACAGCTCGCGCACCTCGGCGCGGGTGCCGTGCTGGCCCGATGCGAGAAAGGCGGCGGGCCTGGGCCCTTCGATCCTGCCGCCATCCACCTTGATCTCGGCTGCCTCGCCGCCGCGCGCACGGCTCGTCAGGCTCAGCCGCGCCACCGCGCCGATGGACGGCAAGGCCTCGCCGCGAAAACCCATGGTCAGGATGTGCGAAAGGTCGTCCTCGCCATTGGCCACGGGAAGTTTTGAGGTCGCATGACGCTCGATCGCCAGCCGCAAATCATCGGCGGACATGCCAATGCCGTCGTCCTCGACCAACAACAGATCGGCGCCGCCACTGGCGGCCGCGATGATGATACGGGTGGCGCCCGCATCCATCGCATTCTCCACCAGCTCCTTGATCGCGGCGGCGGGCCGCTCGACGACTTCGCCAGCTGCAATCCTGTTGACCGTGCCTTCGGAAAGCCGCCGGATCGCCATTACTTCTCCGCGAGATATTGCCGGGCGAGAATCTTGCCTTCCTCGACACCGGGCTGATCAAACGGATCGACGCCCATCAGCTTGCCCATGACGATGGTCTCCAGCATGAAGTGCATCATCAGCGCGCCCATGTGGAATTCGTCCACTTTGGCCAGATGGATCTGACGCACCGGGCGGCCATTCTTGAACAGGGTCTGGGCGGTGGCGCGGGCTTCCGCATCCACCAGATCGCCCAGCTTTTTGCCGGCCAGATATTTCAGCCCCAATTTGTTGGCGCGCGCGCGTGGCGCGGCTGGGCCCTTGCCCCTGGTATCCACCGTCATCAGCGTGAACAGCGCATTGCCTGGCCCATCGCGGAACAGCTGCAGCTGGCTGTGCTGGTCCACCGGCCCCAGCACCGACACCGGCGTGGAGCCCTGCCCGTCTTTACCCAGGCTTTCCGCCCAGAGCTGACGCCACCAGCCGCCAAACACCGCAAGATCATCCGTGTACGGCCAAAGAATGGTGGTGGCGAGCCGGTTCTGCTGGCTGAGCGCAAAGTGCAGCGCCGTACCCACCGCCGCCGGCGCATCGGCCGGGGTCTTGGCGTTCAGAACCTGCTGCAAGGCCGCTTCGGCCCCGGCGCGCAGCTGCTTGAAATTCAACCCCATCGCCAGGCCGGGCAGCGCGCCCACCATGGTCAGAACCGAATAGCGTCCACCCACGCCAGTGGGGTGGTCCAGCTTCACCGCGCCGATGGAGTCGGCAAAATCCGCCAGCGCGCTTTGATGCGGTTCGGTGACGATGGTGAAATGCTTCTTGAGGCTTTTGACGCCCAGCTTCTCCAGCGCGTCTGCTGCAGTCAGCACCTGCATCAGGGTTTCGGCGGTACCGCCGGATTTCGAGATGGCGATGAAATGGGTCTTCTTCAGATCGAAGCGCTTGAGCGCTTTGGTCCAGGCAAAGGGATCGGGATTGTCGTGGAACTCCACAAACGGCTTGGCAACCTTGCGCAGCGCCGTCAGCGCCTGCCCGCCCAGGCTGGAGCCACCGATACCCAGCACCGCGACAGTGGCAAATCCCTTCAGCGCCGCGGCCTGTTTGGTGGCGGCACGCAGGTCGTCCGTGCGGGTGGGTATGCCCAGAAGCTCCAGCCCCTTGCTGGCATGCTGCTGGCGCAGCCAGTCCAGCGCGGCCGCGCTTTTGGCCAGCGCCTGGTCATAGCCGTCGCACGGGACCGCGCCCTTGCCGGACAAAGCCAGATCGAGATTGACGGAGAAAGGCGCGGATGAAGGCATGGGGCACACTCTATCAGAGGGGTTTCAATTGCCGCCTCCAGCCTCATCAACCATCAACAGGCTTCAAGGCTTTTTGGCGGCCTGCGGCGTCGTTACCGGACCGGCCAGAGGCTTATCCGAGGGCTTTGGCGCCGGCATGACACCTGGAGTCGTGGCGCCCTGGGCCTGTGGGGGCCCGGCCGGCTGCGGCGGCTTGCCGGGCGGCAGGGGCGGGCGCGGCGCCATGGGCTGAGCGCGGCCGTCGGCGGGGCTACCGCCGATCACGACCGTGAGGCGCGCGGGGTCATACAGTCTTTTGGACACCCGTTTCACATCGGCCAGGGTCACAGCCTGGATCAGGGAATTGCGCCGGGCGACATAGCCGATATCCAGGTTCTGGCGCTGGAAGGTGCCGAGCTGCGAAGCCGTGCCGCCGTTGGAGGCAAAGGCCAGCGGGAAGGAGCCGGTCAGATAGGTCTTGGCGTCGTCCAGCTCCTGCTGGGTGGGGCCATTGGCGGCAAATTCCGCCAGCGTGTCCTTCACCACCTGCACCGTCTGGCGCACGGCATCGGCGCGGGTCGCCACCGATCCCACCATCACGCTGGCCTTGTTGTAGGAGGTGAGCGAGGTGGAAATGCCGTAGGTGAGGCCACGCTTGACGCGCACCTCATCCATCAGCCGCGACGAGAAGCCGCCGCCGCCGATCACATAATTGGCGACATAGCCGGGAATGAAATCGGGGTCCTGGCGCATGATGCCCGGCAAGCCGAACATGACACTCGGTTGGGGCACCGGCAGCGGCACGACATGGGTGCCGGGCGCGCCCAGCCGCCCGACATTGGGCAGCGCCGGCGGCTGCGCCCCTGACACCGGCAGGAAGGTATCGCCCAGAAGCTTGGTCAGCACCGGTGCGGTGATGTCGCCGGCCACCGCGACCTTCAGGCCGTATTTGGTCCAGTGGCCGCGCGCGAAGTTGCGCAGGTCTGCCGCTGAGATCGCTGACACGCTACCGATCTCGCCGGCCACCGGATGGGCATAGGCATGGTCGCCAAAAAAGGCGCGCATGAAGGCGCGGCTGGCGACGCGCGGCGGCTCGGCATCTTCCTGCTGCAGCGACTGGATGATCTGGGCTCTGACCCGCGTCAGCGCCTCAGCCTCGAAGCGGGGCCGGGTCAGCGCCAGCTGCAGCAGATGCATCGCCTCCGGCGCATTCTCCTTCAGCGTCGAGATGGAAATGACCAAATAATCACGCTCGGCCCGGGCGCCGAAATTGATGGCACGGTTGGCCAGCGCCTCATGAAAGGCCTTGGAGTCCAGGCCGCCCGCGCCCTCATCGACCATCGAGGCGGCGAAATTGGCCAGCCCTGCCTTGCCCGCCGGATCATAGGCCGAGCCCGCCGGCAGCGAGATGCTGAAAGAGACAACCGGAACGGTGTGATCTTCCGTGAACCAGACCTGCGCATTTTTGCCGAGGTCGATGTTCTGGATGTTGGCCGCGTGCGCAGGCGCCGTGGCCAGGATCGTCAGTGCGAAGGCGGCGAGGATGCGTTTCACTTTTCGCTCCCCGGGATCAGATAGGCACTGACCGCCTGCTTGCGCGACAGCATCTGGGCCGCCTTGCGCACGCCCTCGGCGTTGACCGCGCGAATGCGCGCTGGCCATTCGTTCACATCGTCCACCGTCAGGCCGATGGCCAGCGCCTGGCCATAAGCCGACGCCAGCGCAAACTGGCTGTCGCGGCGATAGGTGACGCTGGCGATCAGCTGGGTCTTGGCACGGTTGAGCTCGACATCGCGCGGCAGGGCAATGGCGCTGACGCTCAACACCTGGTCCACCGCCTTTTCCAGCGCCTCCAGGCTGACGCCGGGGCGCGGCACGGCATAGACCGAGAATTCGCCGGAGTCGCGCATATCGCCGTCGTAATTGGCGCCGGCATCGGTGGCGAGTTTCTTCTGCTCCACCAGCACGCGGTAGAGCGTGGAAGTCTGGTCGCCGCCCACAAGCTGGGCAAAGGTCTCAAGGCCTTCCGCCTGCCCGGGCATGCCCTGGGCGTAGGAGGGCACGCGGTAGATGCGGCTGAACAGCGGCACCTTGGCGTCGGGCCGGGTGATCACCATGCGGGTTTCGGCCAGGCGCGGCGGCGAGGCAAATTCGGCGCGGGGCGCAAGCTCGCGTGCCGCCACCTTGCCATAGGCATCCTGGGCCATCTTGCGCACTTCGTCGGGCGTGACATCGCCCGCAATCACCAGAATGGCGTTGTTGGGCGAATAATGATGGTCGTAGAAATCCTGCGCCGAGGCGCGGTCGATACGGCGCACTTCCTCCGACCAGCCGATCACGGGTCGGCCGTAAGGATGGGAAAGATGCAGCGCCGCCTGCATCTGTTCGCTCATCAGGGTTTGGGGTTCGTTGTCCACCCGCATGCGCCGCTCTTCCAGCACCACATCGCGTTCCGGGCCGACATGGGAATCCGACAGATCCAGATTGGCCAGCCGGTCGGCTTCCAGCTTCATCGCCAGAGGCAACCGGTCCTTGGCGATCTCTTCGTAGAAGGCGGTGTAGTCGTGGTCGGTGAAGGCGTTATCCTCGCCGCCGTTCTTGGCGATGATCTGCGAAAAGGCGTCGTCGGGCACCTGCTTGGTGCCGCGGAACATCATGTGCTCGAAGAAGTGTGCCATGCCGGACAGGCCCGGTGGATCGTCCACCGCGCCCACCCGGAACCACAGCATCTGGGTCGCCACCGGGGCGCGATGATCGGGGATCACCAGCACCTGCATGCCGTTGCCCAGCGCGAACTGAAAGGTGTTGTTGCCGGTCTGGCGCGGATTGACGGGAGCAGGCGCCGACAGCTTGGCGCGGTCATCAGCCTTGCTCGAGGGCGCGGCAAGACCGGCAAGCGGGGTGGCCAGCGACGCGGCAATCAGGCCGGCGCTGGCGAAAAGAGCAGACCTATAACCAGTCAAACCAGCCGCCGCTCTCTTCTTTCTTGGGCGTGCTCGTCTTGCGGCCCTTGTTGACTTCGGCGTCGGCGTTCACCGGCTTGCCGTTGTCGGGCGAGACCGGGCTCGCCAGCAGGCGATCGGTGAAGCTGCGATCGGAATTCTGGATGGAGGCGCGCTGGTCCGCATTCAGCCGGGCGCGGATGCCGGGATCGGAATTCTGGGCCTTGGCATTGGCCAGGAACATTTTTTCGCCGGGCGAGTAGTTGCCGCGCATGCCGGCAGCGACGTTCTGTGGATCGGCATTGCTGGCGAACAGCGCCTGCTGGGCGCTGTCGGATGGATCCAGCGTATTGGTCGGCGGCGCACCCGGCAGCGGCGGGCGCAGGGCGAAGTCCGGCGGGATCACCAGCGGCGCCTTGGTGGTGACGGCGAACTCGTCCGGCGATTTCTTCTCCAGGCCCGCGGCATGGCGCAGGGAATCGCAGCCGCTCAACACGGACAAGGCCACGCCCAGGCCCAGGATTGTGGTCAGCACTCTCATCTCAAACCTCTTGGCCCGGACCCTGCGGGGACTGTGGTTGCAGCACATCATACAGGATGGCCATCGCCCCCAGCGTGATCGCCAGATCGGCAATATTGAAGACATACCAGTCATAGCCGAAGCCGTAAAAGTGGAAAAAATCCGCGACTTTCCCGTAGATCACCCGGTCCACCAGATTGTTGCCCAGAGCGCCCCCGATGATCAGGCCATAGCCGATGGCCAGCGAACGGCTGGTGGCGCGCCACAGAAGCCAGCTCAGCACGGTCACCGCCGCCACCGACAGGCCAATCAGCAGGAAAGTTCCCAGCCGTCCGGACGCCGGGAACAGGCCGTAGGAAATGCCCGGGTTCCACACCATCACCAGGTTAAAAAACGGCAATACGGGCACCACCTGCCCCGACTGCAGGTGAACACTATAGAGCATGAACAGCTTGAAGCCCTGGTCGGCGACCAGCGACAGAGCGGCGGCGATCAACCCCATTTCACGGGGCTCCAGCCCCTTTTTTGCCGATGAGGTCATGCCGGCCCCAGAGCTTGGACCGCATCGGTGCAGCGTTTGCAGAGATGGGTCTCGGGATGATGGACCACCTCCTCCAGCACCCGCCAGCAGCGGGCGCATTTGGAGCCATCGGCCTTGGCGAATTTGGCGGCCGCGCCCTTGATCTCGGGAATGACGTAAAGGCCGGCGAGATCGGCACTGACTTCGATGGCAGCCGTCGAGGTGATGGCGATTTCGGCAAGATCGATGCTGTCGAACAGCGCCTTGTCGGCCGCGTCCGTTACGACCAGGACGGGTGCGGCTTCCAGCGAGGACCCGATGCTTTTGTCGGCACGCGCCAGTTCCAGCGCCCCCGTCACCACCCGGCGCAGCTCGCGGATGCGCGACCATTTCTTGACCAGCGCAGGATTGGCCCATTCCCCAGGCGCAGGGAAGAAATCATTCAGATGCACGCTGTCGTCCGGGAAACATGCGGTCCAGGCCTCTTCCATGGTGAAGCAGAGGATGGGGGCGAACCAGGTGACAATGCGCCGGAAGATTTCGTCTGTCACCGTGCGGGTGGCGCGGCGGCGCGCGGCATGCGCGGGATCGCAATAAAGCGCGTCCTTGCGGATGTCGAAATAGAAGGCCGACAGGTCATTGGTGCAGAAATTGAACAGCGTGGAATTGACCAGGCCGAAATCGAATTTCTCGTAAGCCGCGGCGACCGTCACATCCAGCTCGGCCAGCCTGGCCAGCATGAAGCGTTCCAGCTCCGGCATTCGGTCGTAACCGATGCGTTCCTTCTCGCTGAAGCCCGACAGGTTGGCCAGCATGAAACGCACCGTGTTGCGCAGGCGGCGATAGGCCTCGACATTGGCCTTGATGATGTCCTGGCCGATGCGCAGATCTTCGGTGAAGTCCGATGACGCCGCCCACAGGCGCAATATCTCCGCGCCGTTCTTTTGCGCGATCACCTGGGGCGCCAGGGTGTTGCCCAGGCTCTTGGACATCTTGCGGCCCTGCTCATCCAGCACAAAGCCGTGGGTCAGGACGCCGCGATAGGGCGCATGTCCGCATGTGCCCACGCTTTCCAGCAGCGAGGACTGAAACCAGCCGCGATGCTGGTCGGAGCCTTCCAGATACAGGTCCGCGCGCTCGGCCTTGGGCCAGTTGGGATCGATGGGGTGCTCGACCACAAAGACATGGGTCGAGCCGGAATCAAACCACACGTCCAGAATATCGGTGATCTGCTCGTAATCGTCCGGGTTGCGGCCATCGCCCAGAAAGCGCGAAGCCGGCGAGGTAAACCAGGCATCGGCGCCTTCGGCTTCAAAGGCCTGCTCGATGCGCTTGAACACGCCCACGTCGTTCAGCACGGTGCCGGTCTTCTTGTCGACAAAGATGGCGAGCGGCACGCCCCAGGCGCGCTGGCGCGACAGCACCCAGTCGGGACGCCCCTCCACCATCGAGCCGATACGGTTGGCGCCGCGCGGCGGATACCATTTGGTCTCGCCGATCGCGGCAAGCGCCAGCTCGCGCAGCGTTTTTCCGCCCATGAACGGCTTGTCGATGGCGACGAACCATTGCGGCGTGGCGCGGAAGATCACCGGCGCCTTGGAGCGCCAGCTATGCGGATAGGAATGGCGCAAGGATCCCTTGGCCAAGAGCTTGCCATGGGCGATCAGTTCCTTGATCACCGCGCCATTGGCGTCGCCGTCCTTGCCTTCGGGCGTGAGGATGCGCTTGCCGGCAAAGGCCGGCACATGGGGGGCAAAGCTGCCATCAGGCAGCACAACATTGAAAGCATCGGGATTGTTGCGGGCAAAGTCGGGATAGACCGACATGATGAGCTCGAAATCGTCCTCGCCATGACCTGGCGCGGTATGAACAAAACCGGTGCCGGTGTCGGCGGTGACGTGGGCGCCGGGCAGCACCGGCACGTCGAAACTGTAACCCAGGCTGCGCAGGGGATGCGCGGCGACCAGCGACTTGAGTTCGTCCGCCGTCACGGTGCGCACGCGGGAAAGCATCATCTTGGCGTGCTTGGCGACCTGCTCCGCCAGGGTATCGGCCAACAGCAAATGCTCACTGGGCCGCGCCAGCGAACCATCGGTGGCGTCGGCCACCTCGTACAGCCCGTAGGAAATCTCCGGCGAGAAGGCAATGGCGCGGTTGCCCGGAATGGTCCAGGGCGTGGTGGTCCAGATCACGATGAAGGTGTGCGCGAGTTCGGGCGACGACTTCACCAGCGGAAATTTCACATAGATCGTGGGCGAGCTTTTTTCGTGATACTCGACCTCGGCATCGGCCAGCGCGGTCTTTTCCACCGGCGACCACATCACCGGCCGGAAGCCGCGATAGAGCAGCCCGTTCTCCACGAACTTCATCGCTTCGCGCGCGATCACGGCTTCGGCCTTGAAGGTCATGGTGGTGTAGGGATGTTCGAAATCGCCGATCTGGCCCAACCGTCGGATCTGCTCGCGCTGCACATTCAGCCAATGGCCGACAAAGGCGCGGCATTCACGCCGCAGCACATCCTTGGGGATGTCATCCTTGGCCTTTCCCTCGGCGCGGAATTTCTCTTCCACCTTCCATTCGATGGGCAGGCCGTGACAATCCCAACCGGGCACATAGGGCGCGTCCTTACCCAGCATCCCCTGCGAACGCACGACAAAGTCCTTCAGGATATGGTTCAGGCCGGTGCCGGAATGGATGTCGCCGTTCGCATAGATCGGGCCGTCATGCAGGATGAACAGCGGCCGGCCTTTCGCCTTGGCGCGGAGCTTGCCGTACAGGTCCATTTCCGCCCAGCGCGCCAGCCATTTGGGCTCGGCCTCGGGCAGGCCCGCCTTCATGGGGAAATCGGTCGCAGGCAGGAACAGGGTCGCCCGGTAATCGGGGGATTCGCTGGGTTTATCGGACTTTTGGGACATCGGGCACCGCTTCTAACAGGGGGTGCCGGACCCGTCCACTAGGCGGCTATCAGGGGCTTTTTGCCAGGATTTCCCTGGCCCTGGCGGCATCGGCGCCGATCTGGGCGACCAGCTCGGGCAGTCCGGCGAACTTCGCCTCGGGGCGGATATAGCGGATCAGCTCCACCGATAGGTATTTGCCGTAAAGGTCGCCATCAAAGTCGAACAGATGGGTTTCCATCAGCGGCACCTCGACCTGGTACATCGGGCGGATACCGAAATTGGCGACGCCGTCATGGCGGGCCACGGCGCGGTCACCCTCCAGGATGTTGACCCGCACCGCATAGACGCCGAAGGCCGGCGCCAGGCAGTGGCCCAGATGCATGTTGGCGGTGGGAAAGCCCATGGTGCGGCCGCGCGCATCGCCATGCTCGACGCGCGCTTCGATTGCCCAGGGCCGGCCCAAAAGGCGCGCCGCTTCTTCGGGCTTGGCCTCTTTCAGCAGACGGCGGATCAGGGTGGAGGAAATCTTCTCGTCGCCCGATGCGGTCACCGTATCAAAGGCTGTGACGCTGAAACCTTCCATCTCGCCCATATAGGCAACGGTCGCCAGGTTGCCGGCGCGCTTCTGGCCGAATTCAAAGTCATGGCCCACCACTGCGCCGGAAATGCCCAGGCCTTCGACCAGAACAGTCTCCACAAAATCCTGCGGGCTTCGCCGGGCCATGTCGCCGTCGAAGGTCAGCGCGAACAGCGCATCCACGCCCAGATCGGCCAAGAGCCGCGCCTTGGTGCGCAGCGGGGTGAGGCGAAAGCACTCGGGCGAAGGACGGAAATATTCCTGCGGATGCGGCTCAAAGCTCAAGACCGCCAGCGGACTGCGGCGCGCCTCGGCCTGGATCTTGGCTTCCGCGATCAGGGCGCGATGGCCGCGATGCACGCCGTCGAAATTGCCGATCGCCACCACCGCGCCTTTGAGGCCCGGCGGCACGTCGTCGAAATGCCGGAATATCCGCACTTCAGTCTTTAGCGCTGCTGGATCTGCGGGGCGCGAGCACATGCGCCTCGGATTCCAGCACCAGCTTGTCGTCCACCTTGCAGACGCAGTCCATGATCACGGCCCGGCCATTGACCTCGCGCACCGTGGCGGTGGTCACCACCTTGTCGCCGATGCGGACTGGCAGCTTGAACACGATGCTGGCGGACTGAAAGATCGAGCCATTGCCCGGAAGCTTGGTGCCCAGCAGGGCCGAGATGAAGCCGATCGAGAGCGCGCCATGCGCCACCCGGCCGCGAAACACGGTCTTGCGGGCGAACTCCTCGTCGAAGTGCACCGGGTTCATGTCGCCGGTGGCCTCGCCGAACAGCTGGACGTCCCGTTCGGTGACGACATGCTCCATGGCGGCAGACATGCCGGGCTTGAGTTCGTCGAGATAAACCGTCGTCATCGCCTCACCATCTGAGCGCGCGTGTGACGGCGCTGGCCTTTGCCCCGAACCGGAGGAACAGGGACTCCATATGTTCGGCAGTATAGGGCCGGGTTTCCTCGCCATGAACCCCATCGGCGATGAAGAGTGCCTCCAGCCCCGCCCCATTGGCGCCTCTTATGTCGGTCAAGAGCCCGTCGCCCACCGCCAGGGGACGCTTGGGGTTGCCGGCGGCGGCCAGTGCCGAATCATAGACCGGCCGGTGTGGCTTGCCGTAGTAGATGACGTCGCCCCCCAGATCCTCATAGGCCTTGGCGAGCGAGCCGGCGCAATAGAGCAGCCGCTCGCCGCGATGCACCACCAGGTCGGGATTGGCGCAGAGCATGGTGAGCCCTTTTCCCCGCATCGCCTGCAATTCACCGGCATACATCTCCGGTGTCTCGTTCATGTCGTCGCGCAGGCCGATGGCCAGCGCCACTTGCGCCTCTTGGATCGGCGCGCGGGCGATGTCGAGGCCCGCGATCATCGGCAGGTCGCGATCGGGGCCGATATAATAAAGCTGTAGCGTCTTGCGGACCGCGCGCCGGGCCAGTTCCTCGCGCGCAGCACCACCGGATGACACAATCGCGTCATAGCAATCCGGCGGCAGGCCATAGCTGGTGCACTGGGCGGCAACCTCGGCGGGCACACGCGGCGCGTTGGTCAGAAGCACCACTGGACCATGATGTTCCTTGAAGCGATAGAGCGCCTCAGCCGCGGCGGGATGATGACGCTGGCCATCATGCACCACCCCCCAGACGTCGCAGATCAGCGCGTCATGGCCGGAAGCAATTTCGGAAAGGCCGGAAATCAGACGGGGAAGCATAGTGGGAGGGGTGACATGCGACATTACCTTCCGTCAATGCCGCAAAAGGCGCTTAGTTCAACGGCGCCGCCAGACGGTCGTTGGTATACAGGCCTTGTTCCAGCAGATGGCCCTGGGCGTCATAAAGCGCGCCATAGCCGCTCATCACGCCATCCTTCCACTGGCCGATGCGCACCTTGCCGTCCTTGCGATAGACCACGGCATAGCCATTGAGTTCGTCGGTAGCGAATTCGCCCACCCGCTCGCGATAAATCCGCGCCGGCGCGCCGGTATAGACGCCAATGCCGAAACGATCGCCGGCGCGGGTTCCACCGGCATAGCGGTCGCCATTGGCATAGGTGATCACGCCGGCACCGCCGTGCTGGAAGGCCGCCAGCCGGCCGCCCCATTTCGCCAAGCTGTGCGGCGTGCGTTCAAATCCGAAACCGGGTGTTCCGGCCTCAGCCAGCTTGAACATCCGCTCGCCATCCTCGGCCATTTCGCGGGCGCGGCTTTCGGCGGAGCGCGCCCTCTCCACCGCCATCTGCACATTGCTGTTGAGAGCTCCACCGTCGGGCTTGCTGGCGGGCATCGGCGTGGTCATGGCGGGCGTCTCTACCGGCGGCGGAGCAGCTGAGGCCTCAACGATGGGCGCTTTTGCGGCAGCAGCTTTCACCGGCGCGGGTTTGTTCAACGCGGCCAGTTTGGCTTTCGCCGCCGCCGCGAACATGCCGGCGGGATATTTGGCGAGATAGGAATTGAGCGCCGCGGCGTCGCCGCTGTCCTTGACCGAATCCCACAGATCACTTTCAAGCTTGGCAGGATCCATGGCGGGTGCGGCCTGCTGGGGCGCGGGTGCGGCGGCCGCCACCTGCTGCACCGGCGCCGGCGCGGGTTTGGACGTGAGCGCAAAGCCCAGCGCCGCGATCGCGGCAAGGGCAGCCAGCACCCCGCCGAAGATCAGCGCCATTCTGTGCTTGCCCGGTTCCGGCGACGGCGGCGCCTTAGGCGCGGGCGTCGCAGGCGTGTCGACCTCGCCGGCCGGCCGGGGCTCCAGCGCCCGTGGCAGCACCGCGTCTATCTGCCCGCCGATGCGGTCCATCGCATGTTCCCAGTCGTCGAACAGATCGATCCATTGCCGCGTCGCCAGTTCATAGGTGAAGTCTTCGCTGGGCAGCACATCCTCGGCCCTGACCGGAATGACCATCAGCTTGCACTGGCTGGCCAGCGCCATCTCTTTCTTGATCTCATCGGAATTGTTGGCGTTGGAGGAAAAAATCATCACCATCACGCCGGCATCGCGGATAGCGCGCACGATGGCGCCCTGGAAATTTTCGCCCGGCTTGACGTCGCGGGTGGACATCCAGCAGGGATGGCCACGTGCTTCCAGCGCCTGGCAGATCGCTGCGGCGGTCTTCTGATCCTTGCTGGAATAGCTGAGGAAAACTTTCTTCATCTTGGCCCGCCCGACGCCTGCGACCATAGAGCAGACCGGCTGTTTCAGCCAGCTTTCCTGACCGGCCACGCCCCGCGCGCCTTGCGCGCGAAACTATAATCGGGGCGCAGACCGCGCCCCGGGGGGCGACCCAGCGGGCGTTAGCCCGCCCTTTTGAACGGAATAATCGAGGCGGCTTCCAGCGCACTGACCGGCTTGATCGTGTCCTCGCGCACCGCGCGCGGTTCACCGAACAGGTAACCCTGGGCATAGTCCACCGCGTAATCCAAGAGCTGCAACACGGTCTTTTCGTCCTCGACCCGTTCGGCGATCAGGTTCAGGCCATGGCGGGTGAGCAGTTTCTTGAAATCTTCGGCGGCAACGGCGGCGCCGGCATTGTTCATGCCGCGCAGCATGGTGGCGGAGCGCACTTTCAGGTGACGGAAGCCGATCGCCTTCAGGCGCAGGAAATCCAGCGCCAAGGTGTCGACATGGTCCATGGAAAGGGCAAAGCCCATATTCGCAAGCGTGGTGAGATTGCGCTCGCCTTCCAGGCCTGCCTTGATCACCGCTTCCTGGCTGAATTCGAAGATGATCTGGCCGGCCAGATCCTTGTTCACCCGCATATAGTCCAGGAACTGCGGGAAGAATTCCTTGTCGGTCAGGGTGTCGCCGGAGATGTTGCAGAAGATGCCGATGTCGCGGCTCTTCTGGGTCAGGCGGCGCGCGATCTGCACGCAGCGGAACAAGAGCAGATTGTCGACCACGCTCATCAGGCCCGCCTGGCCGGCGACCTGCATGTACTGGGCCGGCATGATGACCTGGCCGCTCTTGTCGCGCAGGCGCGACAGCGCTTCGTAATACCGCAGCTTGCGCTGCGGCAGGCTGACGATGGGCTGCAGATAGAGATCGACGCGATTGTCTTCCAGCGACGAGCGGATGGTTTCCAGCAGCTCGCCCTTTTCGCCCAGCGTATTGAGATAGGCAGACGCGGGTCCGCGCTGGGGCTTGATCGCGGGTTGCGGCTGGGACGCCGAACTCTGGGAAATCTTGCCGGCGAAGTCGCGCATCAGGGTTTCCAGAACCTTCAGCTCGGCCACGATCTTCTTTTCCTGGGCCACGCCGCGCTGTTCGATCTGGCCGCCGATTTCACCCAGCCGGGCGCGGGTGTCATGCAGCGCGGTCTCAAATTCCAGATGGCTCTTGCGCAGATGCGCCAGTTCTTTTGCCACCGCATGCTTGTCGCGGCGGCGCGCGAAACCCGCTGCCACATGCTGCACGCAGACAAAGCCCACCACGCCCGACAGGATCGCCACCGGCCAGCCGGTGAACAAGGCCAGGCCGGCGCCCAAGGTGGCGCAGACGAAAAAGACGGTGAGGGTCAGAAGAACCCGGGTGACGGCGGAAATGCGGTCGCTCATGGGACGCATCATCCCAGCGACCTGTTTCCAATGTATTAACCAGGAAAAATCTGCCGTGCCCGGCTTTGTCCGGTTAAGAAGCGGTTAATTCGGCGGCGGTCCGCGGTCTTCTTCGCGGTCCTCCGTGCGGCGCGTCATATTGCCGTTGATCAGCCGCACCACCACCCGGCGGTTGCGCGCCTCGCGCACGCCATCGCCGGTCTGCACCGCCAGGCCTGTCTCGCCCATGCCCTCGGTGCGAACGCGCTCGCGCGCCACGCCTTCGCGCACCAGCACATCGGCCACGGCGCGGGCGCGCGCGTCCGACAGCGCCTGATTGTGCTCATGGGTGCCCGAGGTATCGGTGTGGCCTTCCACCACAAGCTGGGCGCCGCGCTGGTCGTTGGCGGCATCGGCGATTTCCTGCAGCACCCGGTCGGCGTCGCGGTTCACATGCGCGCTGTCCAGGTCGAACAGCACGTCATCAGGCAGCTCGAAATCGGTCTCGCCATCGCGCTGGCTCACATGCCAGGGACTCTGCGGCTGGTCGTTGGGCGGCGGGGGCGGCGCATTATAGCCCTGCGCATCCGGCGGCGGCGGGGGCGGCGGCGCGTCATAGCCGTAGTCATAGCCATAATAAGGATAGTATGGCGCGCCATAATAGTAAGGCGACCAGAACGGATCGTAGTAGGGCGCGTAATACCCGGCGCAACAGCCAAAGCCGAAACCGAAGCGTGCGCCGCCACGGAAACCACCACGGAAGCCGCCGCCACCGTGGAATCCGCCGCCGCCATGGAAGCCGCCGCCGTGAAACCCGCCGCCACCATGTCCACCACCGCCACGCTGGGCCATGGCCGGCGCCGCCGCCAGAAGAAGGGCTGCTGCCACTACGATACCAACACGCTTCATCTCATCCTCCACGACCGGGCCTCACGCAAAATGAACCCGGCTACATGAACCGTAACTGAACAGGCCTCCGGCGGTCGCCGGAGGCCGTATTGCCTCTTTATTTAGTGATGATGGTCGTGGCCGCCACCGCCGCCGTGGCTCCAGCCACCGCCGCCGCCATGGTTCCAACCGCCGCGGCCACCGCCGAAGTTATGCTGGGGCTGGGCATTGAAACTGGTCCTGCCCGCAAAACCGCCACGGAAGCCATTGAACGCCGGCTGCCGGAACCCGGCTTGCGGAGCAAAACGGGCGAAGTTCTGGCGTCCGCCAAAGCCGCCGCCACGGGCAAAAGTGCCGATGCCATGCTGCGCGAAGAAATCACGCCCCAGTGCCGCGCCGAAATGACCGCCGCGGAATTGTGCGCCCCGCCAGCCGCCATGGATCCAGAATTCACGGTGACCGCCAAAGTCGCGCCAGAAGAAGGGGCCGTTGTCCCAGCCGCCATCAAAGAACACCGAGCCGTCATAGACCGGCAGGTCGTAATAGTCGTCGGGGCAGCCGTAAGTGGGATCGCAATAGCCATAGCCGCTGGCGTCATATTGCGCGTCGGGTTGCGGGCCGTAGCCCGGCTGACCGTAACCCGGAGCGGCGCCGGCATAGCCTTGGTCATAACCCGGCCCATAGCCCTGCTGAGGCGCATAGCCCTGCGGAGGTCCATATCCCTGCTGGGGTGCATAGCCCTGTTGCGGACCGTAGCCTTGCGGAGGTCCGTAACCCTGCTGCGGCGCATAACCCTGGCCCTGGTCATAACCGGGCCCATAGCCCTGGCCCTGATCATATGGGCCATTGTCCTGATAAGGCTGCGCGCTGGCACTACCGGCCAACGCGCCCAGCGCACCGAAGGCGATGATGGCCGCTTTGAACGAATGTCTCATGGTCGTCTCCATCTCAGAGCCCACGAAGATTGGTTGGGCGTTGAGAATGAAGATGGGCGCCGCGCGCTGAACCCTGTCTGAACCAATCAAGTTTTATTTGTGTTCATCTGCTGCGTGCGATTGCGCATGAAAACCGGAAAGTGCGCGCGCAAAAGAAAAAGCCCCGCGCAGCGATGCGCGGAGCCGTTTCTTGTCTGATAGCGATCAGCGCTTAGCGCTTAGCGATGACCACCGCCGTGGCCGCCGCCGTGGAAACCGCCACCGCCATGGAAGCCGCCGCGACCACCAAAGCCGCGGCCGTAACCGCCGAAGTAGACGCTGGGGCCATAATAGCCACCGTAGTAACCGGGGCCGTACCCCGGGCAGCCATAGTACGGATCGCAGTAGCCGCCGTAGCCAGGCCCATAATAGCCGCCATAGTAAGCCGGCACGCCAAGGCCGATACCGATCGAGACTCGCGCTTGCGCGGGAGCAGTGGCGGCGACGGTAGTCGCAGTGGCGACGCCCGCCACCATCACGGCGCTCAGGGCGATTTTCGCGATTTTCTTCATCTTGGTCTCCTTGGTCGAATTCCGGACCCCTCAAGTGATTTGCACTTTGATAGAGACCGGCTGAACCACACATGAACAACGTTAAGACCATCAAGCCGTTGCGGGCATAGGCCAAATACCCTGAAAAGACCCCAAAGGTGACTGGTTGTTCAGCCAGGCGGTTCCGCCCAGATCCGGCTTTTTTGGCGCCCCATGGCTTGACCGGTTTGCACCGCCTCCCTAAATACCGGTCGCAGCCTTGGCACTCACAGGGTGCGAGTGCTGCAACCTGTCTATAATCCAATAGTTCCAAAAACTTAGGAAAGAGGATCCCAATGAAATTCCGTCCGCTTGGCGACCGCATCGTGGTCCGCCGCATCAAGGAAGATCAGAAGACCGCTGGCGGCATCATCATTCCCGACACCGTCGCGGAAAAGCCCCAGGAAGGCGAAGTCATCTCGGTCGGCCCCGGCGCCCCTGACAACAACGGCAAGCTGGTCCCCACCACGGTCAAGGGCGGCGACTATGTGCTGTTCGGCAAGTGGTCGGGCACCGAAGTGAAGCTGGATGGCGAAGAGCTCCTGATCATGAAGGAGAGCGACATTCTGGGCGTGCTGGAAGGCCGCAAGAAGAAGTAAGCGCCGCAAGCCGCAAACCAAATCCCAAAAACAGAATTCAGGAGAATTATCCAATGGCAGCCAAAGACGTGAAATTCGGCGCCGACGCCCGCGAGAAGATGCTTCGCGGCATCGACATCCTGGCCGACGCAGTGCAGGTGACGCTGGGTCCCAAGGGCCGCAACGTCGTGATCGACAAGAGCTTCGGGGCGCCGCGCAGCACCAAGGACGGTGTGACCGTGGCCAAGGAGATCGAACTTTCCGACAAGTTCGAAAACATGGGCGCCCAGATGGTGCGCGAAGTCGCCAGCAAGACCAATGACATCGCCGGCGATGGCACCACCACCGCCACGGTTCTGGCGCGTGCCATCGTGCGCGAGGGCTCAAAGTCGGTCGCGGCCGGCATGAACCCGATGGACCTGAAGCGCGGCGTCGAGAAGGCGGTCGACGCCATCGTCGCCGAGCTCAAGAAGCGCTCCAAGAAGGTCAAGTCCAATGACGAGATCGGCCAGGTCGGCACGATTTCGGCCAATGGCGACAAGGAAGTGGGCGACATGATCGCCAAGGCCATGTCCAAGGTCGGCAATGAAGGCGTCATCACCGTCGAAGAAGCCAAGGGCCTGGACACCGAGCTGGACGTCGTCGAAGGCATGCAGTTCGACCGCGGCTATATCAGCCCTTATTTCATCACCAATCCCGACAAGATGGTGGCGGAGCTGAACGACGCGCTGGTCCTCATCCATGAGAAGAAGCTCACCAGCCTGCAGCCGATGCTGCCGGTTCTGGAAGCGGTGGTGCAGTCGGGCCGTCCGCTGCTGATCATCGCCGAGGAAATCGAAGGCGAGGCCCTGGCCACCCTGGTGGTCAACAAGCTTCGTGGCGGCCTCAAGGTCTGTGCCGTCAAGGCGCCGGGCTTCGGCGACCGCCGCAAGGCCATGCTGGAAGACATCGCCGTCGTCACCGGCGGCCAGGTCATCAGCGAAGACATCGGCATCAAGCTTGAGAACGTCAAGCTCGACATGCTGGGCAAGGCCAAGACCGTCAAGATCGACAAGGACAACACCACCATCATCGACGGCGCCGGCAAGAAGCCCGACATCCAGTCGCGCGTCGCGCAGATCAAGGCCCAGATCGAAGAGACCACCAGCGACTACGACAAGGAAAAGCTGCAGGAACGCCTGGCCAAGCTGGCCGGCGGCGTTGCGGTGATCCGCGTCGGCGGCGCCACGGAAGTCGAGGTCAAGGAGCGCAAGGACCGCGTCGATGACGCGCTGAACGCCACCAAGGCCGCGGTCGAGGAAGGCATCATCCCCGGCGGCGGCACGGCGCTGCTCTACGCCTCCAAGATCCTCAAGGATCTGACCGGCGACAATGAAGACCAGACCCAGGGCATCGCCATCGTGCGCCGCGCGATCCAGTACCCGATCCGCATCATCGTGCAGAATGCGGGCCAGGAAGCCTCGATCGTCGTCGGCAAGCTCTTGGAACAGAAGTCCGCCACCTATGGCTATGACGCCCAGGGCGAGAAGTATGTCGACTTCATCGAAGCCGGCATCGTGGACCCGACCAAGGTGGTGCGCGTGGCCCTGCAGAACGCCGCTTCGGTGGCGGGCCTCTTGATCACCACGGAAGCCATGATCACCGACCGTCCCAAGAAGGACACGGCTCCGCAGATGCCCGGCGGCGGCGGCATGGGTGGCATGGGCGACATGGACTTCTAAACCATGTCGGTCAGGTCACCTGACTAGAAATGCGAAAGGCCCGGCGAGCAATCGCCGGGCCTTTTTTCTTTCCCGCAAGTTCCGGCTGAATCCGGTGGACGGCACGAAATCCGCATTGCAAGTCGCGCCAATTGCGCAGAGCTTGCGGCGACATTTCGCAAACGAGGCAGCCATGCGTCATCAAACCGTCGCCAAAATCACTCGGTACGTGCCTTGAGCAGCCCCTGGTCATCGCCCGGCAAGGGGCCGCCCATCAACTTCGGCGGCATGAAGGGCCTGCCGCCCAACCTGCTCACCGGAGCGGCGGTGCTTCTTGTGGTGGTGATGATTGTGCTGTCCACCTATTTCACCATCGACCAGGGCGAGCGCGGCGTGATCCTGCATTATGGCGCGGTGGCGGGCGAAGCCGAGCCGGGGCTGCATTTCAAGATGCCCTTCGTCACCACCATCGAGAAGATCTCGGTGCAGATCCAGAAGGAAGGCTTCGAAAGAACCACGGACGGCGACACCCGCCTGCAGGCCTATTCGCGCGACCAGCAGCCGGCAACCATCGCCATGGCGGTGAACTATCACGTCACCGATGCCTCGGAGGTCTATGCCGAGTTCGGCTCGCTGGACAGCATGAAGTCCCGCATCATCGATTCGCGCGCCTATGAGCAGTTGAAGAATGTCTTCGGCCAGTTCGATGCCGCCGACGCCATCCAGAAACGCGCCCTGCTGAACGCCGAAGTGTTCGCCGCCATCCGCAAATCCGTCAGCGGCCCGGTGGCGATCGACAGCGTGCAGATCGAGGACATCAGCTTCTCGGGCCAATATGAAGCCGCGGTCGAGGCTCGCATGCAGGCCATCGTCAAGCAGCAACAGGCCGAAGCCGACAAGCAGAAGCGCATCATCGATGCCGATGCGTCCGCCTATGAGGTCAAGGCGGCGGCCGACGCCAAGGCGCACCAGATCGAAGTCCAGGGCAACGCCGAGGCCGGCGCCATCAAGGCGCGCGGCGACGCCCTGCGCAACAATCCCAGCCTGCCCACCCTGGTCGCGGCCGAGAAGTGGAACGGCGTGCTGCCCACCACCATGGTGCCGGGCAATACCGTGCCTTTCCTGAATATCGCCAAATAGCCGGGGCATGGACTAAGTCCGGCGTTCAAAGCCAGAAAGGCCCGGTGCGCAATCGCCGGGCCTTTTGTCTTATGCGGCGGCGGCCATCTCGGCGGATGCGCAGGGCAGACAGACCGTGGCGCGGGTACCCACCCCCAAATCGCTTTCCAGCGTGAATCGGCCGCCCATCGATTCAATCATTCGCACGGTGATGGCCAGGCCCAGACCGGTTCCCTCATGGCTCCGATTGAGATCAGAATCCACTTGAAAGAACGGCTTCAGCACATTCTCCAGATTCTCCGGAGCGATGCCGATGCCGGTGTCGGCGACCGTTATGGCGACAAAACCGGGAATGGGAACAGCGCTCAGCGTGATCTGGCCCCGCTGGGGGTAAATTTTATCGCATTGGACAGCAGATTGAGCAGGACCTGCTTCAGCCGGATGGGATCGGCGCGGACTGCCGGCACATCGCCGGCAAGATTCACGCACATCGTCACATGCGCCTTTTCACAAAGCGGTTCGACCATGCGCGCGAGAGAGGCCATCTTGCCGGGAAGATCGATATCCTTGACGTCGAAAACCAGGTTATGGCTTTCCAGTTTTGAAAGATCCAGCACGTCATTGATGATCTTCAGCAGATGGACACCCGACCGGTGTATGTCGGCGGCATACCCCCGGTATCGATCGTTGATCGGACCAAAATACTCGCCCTTGGTAAGCTCGGAAAATCCGATGATCGCGTTCAGCGGTGTTCTGAGTTCATGACTCATGTTTGCGAGGAAACGTGACTTTGCGCGGTTCGCCGCGTTTGCGACATTCTCCGACGCGGTCACTGCCGCCAGACTCCGCTTCAGCAATTTGATACTCCGGGTCAACGCAATAGCGGGCAATATCAGGGAAACCGCCGCAAAAGCGGTTTCCACCTCGATGAACCGCCAACTGCTTTCGTTTTCCTCGACGGCGTCATAGGGCCAGTTCATAAACCAGAAAACGTGTGCCTCACCCCAGAACTCCCACACACAGGCCAGGCAAAACATCGTAATCAAAATGGCTGTCACGGCTATCGCAATCCAGGCCGCCGTGGAAAATGTGGCGGCGGCCGCGACAATGGCAGCCGGGCCTTTGTTCGCAGCGGCGCGGCGCAACAGCGAGGCGCCTGCCTCCCCGACAGGGGCAGCAGATACCGAATGCCCCGGGCCGACGCCGCGCAGTGTTTCACTGTTCATGGCATGCAAATGCGTCACGGGAATCGCTCTTGGGACGTCGCGTGCAGGCTAGGTTGTGGGGTTTAAAAAACTCGCTCCGGCACCATGCGTAAAACTACCTAGAGGGAGCTTTCCGGGAATGCCGGGGCGCGGCGGCAATCCTGCCTTTTTGCCAGGAACGGGGTACCGCCGGGGGGCTTTTCGGAGTAAAAGGGGTCCAGCGGGCCGCAACCACGGCAGAATGACGGCCCGGCTTATGACGGGGGAAGCGCATGGTCTTGAGACAGCGTCTTCTGGTTTGCGCCATGGCCTTCGCGATGGCCGGCAGCGCCATGCCTGCGCTCGCCGCACCCTGGACCCGCGGCTTTGTCGTCAGCGCTTACGAATATGCCTTCCGCTATGGCGGGCGCTCCGACTTCACCCGCACGGGCGAGGCCGAGCCGGGCGTGGACTGCCCCCATGGCAGCACGGTGTATATGGCCAGTCCCGACCAGACCAAAATCGCGATTGCGCGCCCGGCCTGGCGCAGCCAGCAGGAGATCGACTGGATCACCGCGCCCCCGGGGCTGGACAAGAGCAAAACCCCCGGCCTGACCCGCCGCCATATCTGGGCGCGGGCCATGTCCTATCGCGGCTACAAGCGCGGCATCGAGACCTATGTGAATCCCTGGGCGGCGGAAGACCCGGGCGAGCCCGAAGTGGTCAGCCGCATCGGCGACGGCTTCAACCTGGACGGCAAGATCGGGCCCACAGACTTCATCAGCCCCGACGGCGAGCGTGGCATCGACAATGCGCTCTATCGCGCCTGGGGCTGTGATGCGCCCTGGCGGGGCAACGGCAATGCCACCCTGGACCTGCGCGCCAACGACAAGATGCAGGAGGGCCTGTTCACCATGGTGATCCGGGTCAGCGGCAACCAGGACCCGATGAACGACAGCGACGCCACCGTCGAGATCGGCTATTCGCCTGATAAGATCGTCAAGGACTCCCATGCCGGCATCGCCACCGACTATTCCTACCGCATCCTGCAATCGGGCCAGTACACAAAGCTGAAAGCCAAAATCAAAAACGGCGTGGTCGAGACCGAGCAGGTCGAGCATCTGCACGCCCCGCGCATCGCCTGGTTCTATGACCAGACCGGCGACGCCAATTTCGCCAGGGGCAAGATCCGGCTGAAGATCGCCGCCGACGGCGGCTCGGCCACCGGCATGGTCGGCGGCTATCGCGACTGGCGCGACCTGTATGCCGAAAACACTTTCGCCCAGGACGGCGGGCAACAAGGCACCCGCGAGCATGAGGATGCGGTCGGGCTGTATTATGCCCTGCGCCGCAATGCCGACGGCACGCTGAACCCGAAGACCAAACGCTTTGACGGCATCTCGAGCGCCTATCGCCTCAAGATGGTATCGGCCTATGTGGTCGATCCCGCGAAGCCGATGGAGATCCCCAAACTGGCGATCGAGGAGGACCGCAAGGCCGCCTTTGATGCGACCAAGCTGGCGGTCGCCCGGGGTGCGGACAGCCGCGTGCCGCAAGCCGTGCCGCCCGGCACCACTGAGGCTTCCGTGCCGGCGATGGAGCATGAAGTGGTCGATCTGCCCAGCAAGGATTTCTTCCTCAAAGTTCTGGACCGTCCGCACTATCCGGGCGAGGACGCCAACGGCAATCCGCCCTGGGACGGCGGCTACACCGCGCCGGCTGCACCACCAAAGCAGCCACAGCAGCCTGAGAAACAGGTGCGCAATGAAGTGCCGGTAGCGAAGGGGCAGTGAGTGTAGCTGCGCTAGTGATCGGTCAAGTCATCTGATTAGAAATGCGAAAGGCCCAGTGAGCAATCACTGGGCCTTTTGTTTTCCGAATCAATCGGAACTGTCATTCCGAAAAATCGGGGGCCAATCCCAGCGGCACAAAAATATCAATGGTATCCGTGGCTTCCGATACCTCTCCGGCATAGCTTGACATCCAACTTCCGCAAACTCAGCTTAGACGTGTCTTTAGTGGTAGAGCAGTTTTAGCTCTTGTCTGGCGCTTCGCCGGACTTTGTTCGATTGGGTTCTTTTATCGGCGGGAAACAAGTCGCTATTTCAGCGGCATGTGTGCTTGCCGCTAAAATGCCGCCTTGTTTCCTGCCTCCGACGGTAAAGACATCCCGGCATTGGAAAATCCGCGCCAATTTTTTGAGAAAATTGACGGGGCCAAGTTACGGCTATCAAGGCCCCGGAAATTTATTCTGCTCTGTGGGGGGATAATTGCTCCCGACGCTGCAACTTCGCCTTCTGCGCGCGAAGAATTCTTGCGATCTCTCGTCGATCGCAAAATATTCGATGGCCATGACGTGCGCCTGGCTGAAGATATCGATGCATTCTACCCCGATATTCGCGGTAAGTTGACAACTGACGAAGTCATGTCATTGCGGGGTGAGTTGGCGTTTTGTCATAGCGTTGAACCGGACATAGTTCGTTTGGGGCAAAAATATGGGCACGCAGCCATTCAATCGCTGTTTAAGAAACGCTTTCAGCCATCGATCTAACTTATTCGGGAATTCCGGGGACACCATACCCAACCCGGCACAAACGTTTCGGGCGTGCGGTTCAGGCGTTGGCGTGGACCTTGTCCGCCAGCTTTACGGCTTCATTGTCCTGCGCGGCCTTAGTCTCGACGTCTTGCGCGGTCTTTTTCGGCGCAGGGCGCGCGGCCACAGAGCGAGGCGGTTTGGGACGGTCCTTGCGGCCGGTCACAGAAAGCCGGGCGAGGCCGCCCACCAGCTGGGATTTGCGGGGATCCGCGCCGAGCGCGTCATGTGCGACTGGGTGATGCGGAAGGCACGCGCGCGATGACGGCTGAGCACATCGCCGATGAAGGCGACATAGCGGACAATGAACTCCGCCACCGCATGCAGCTTGCTGCGCTCGACCAGCGGGCGCCCGCCCGCATAGCTTTGCACCCGGTACTGTCCATGGTCGCATTCGATGCCCCAGCCGCCGGCAAGGCGCTGATCGTGACCGCGTTCCAGCCAGCGGTCGGCCAGCTCCGGATGACGCAACAGCGCCTGCTCGACATCCTCCACCGTCAGCGCCTGGGGCGCGTCCAGATACCCGCTGTTGCGCAGCAGGCGGGCGGTGGATTCATTGCCTTCTTCGTAAAGTTCGGGAACTTCGCTGATGCGTTCGGCAAGGGTCATGGGAACACCGGGGCGGGGATGAGATTGCGGAATCAGCTATGCAACGCCCCCCTCGCGCCCCGGTTTCGCCTGCCCCAAAGATGCCTTCAATTCCCCAGCAAATGCCAACCTCGCCAGCTGGCCCGCTAGCTGGCGGAACCGTTCATCAGGCGCAGATAGTGTTCGGCGTGCTGCCAATGGCCTTCACGGGTGACAGCATCGTTGCTGCCGGCCGCCTGTGCGAGGTCGCAATAATGGTCGTATTTCCG
>Ga0182024_10002362_pt1 | contig 47016 bp, 39 predicted proteins | sample P32metaG_FD_120480 | JGI IMG/M metagenome (GOLD analysis project Ga0182024, IMG submission 120480) | Permafrost microbial communities from Stordalen Mire, Sweden - P3-2 metaG (Illumina Assembly) | ecosystem: Environmental > Terrestrial > Soil > Wetlands > Permafrost | place: Sweden: Stordalen... | reverse complement strand
ACTAGTGCTGTGACCGGATGAATAGTTGGTTTTTATCCGGACGACGAGGCGCCGTGGAGCCCCATGCGTCAGCTTGGGGCTATTACGGTTCCCAGTGCAAGCCCCAAGCTGACGCATGGGGCTGAGTGCCAACAAATCATCCCGTCACGGCACTAGGAGACCTCCATGCTCCGGTTCTTTCTCGCCCTTAGCGCGATTCTTCCTTTTTCCTTTGGGCAAACTCTTCCGGTCTTTCGCTCCAAAAATAGCTCCGAAGCGCGAAATGGCTCAAGTGGCACGATTTCTGCGCACAATAACTCACACCGCCTGGCGATGGCTTAGCTCCAGCTGGTTCGTCACTTCGGCGTCGCTGACCTGGCGAAAATCCTCATACCATTGCCCCACTGCCGCGAAGGGAAGGGGTTTCGCCAGGCAGATGCACTCGTCGCCCTCACTCTCCACTAGCTGGCAGGCTTGCCGGGAGCCGACAGGAACGGCGATTCTCAAGCTGACCGGCAGCAAACTGCGCACATAGCGCGCGGCAGCCAGCATGGTGGACCCGGTGGCCAATCCATCGTCCACCAGGACGGCGGTCCGGCCGCGCACGACTGGAGCCCGACGCGCGCCGCGGTAAAGCTTCTCACGACGCTCCAGTTCCGCACTTTCCCGGGCGACGACCGCGTCGACGTCCTGTCGGGGGATGCGTAAATCCCGGATCAACGGTTGATCGAGAGCCAATGCTTCCCCGGCAATCGCGCCCATGGCGAGCTCGGGTTGCCAGGGAACCCCCAGTTTGCGCGCGACCACCACGTCCAGCGACAAGTGTAAAGCCTGGGCGATCGCAAATCCGACCGGCACACCGCCACGAGGCAGCGCCAGGATCACTGTATTCAACGGCAGTTTATGGTGTTTCAGCTCCTCGGCAAGCAACCGGCCTGCTTCAGTGCGACTTTGAAATGGAAGGCCTCTCATAACCACCTCACTTCAGCATCCAGCTTGACAAATAGTGGTGGACTCTGGCGTGCACAACTTTTGAGTTAAGATCCAGGAAGTATGAGCCACTCAAACGTCGTTTTGAGAAACAGCTTCCGGCCCAGACGCGGGTTTCCCGGTTTTGAAAGATGGCTGTTGCGGCAGATCTTCAAAGCCATCGGTCCGGCGCCGCTGCGGCTGAGGTTCAAGGATGGCGAGGAAATGTCGCCGCCGGGCGCCTCTCCGCTCGCCACCATTGAAATGCGCGATCTCCCGACGCTTTTCGGCATGATGATCGATCCGGAGGTCGCCTTCAGCGAGGCTTATGCCGAGGGCCGGATCGAGGTCCATGGCGACCTGGTGAAAGCGTTGATCGCCGTTTACGAATCCTGGCCGGCCGGCCGGGCGAATACCAGCTGGTATCAGCGCCTGACTTCGAAGTGGATGGCGAGGACGCAGGCGAACAGCCTGTACGGGTCCCGCCACAACGTTCATAGCCACTACGACCTGGGGAACGATTTTTACAAGCTGTGGCTGGACCGGCAGATGGTGTACACCTGCGCCTATTTTCCCGATCCTTCGGCAACCCTGGAACAAGCGCAGGAGGCGAAGCTCGATTACGTTTGCCGGAAGCTCGACCTCCAGCCCGGCGAACGCGTAGTCGAAGCCGGCTGCGGCTGGGGCTCGCTCGCGCTCCACATGGCGCGCCGTTACGGCGTAACCGTGAAAGCGTTCAACATTTCTCATGAGCAGATCCAGTATGCGCGCAGCCGGGCGGCGGAAGAGGGATTGGCGGAGAAGGTCGAATTCGTGGAGGACGACTGGCGAAACATCACCGGGACGTTCGATGTGTTCGTCTCGGTGGGAATGCTGGAGCACGTCGGCATCGGCGACTATGCGCGACTGAGTGAGGTCATCCATCGTTCCATCGGCGATTCCGGCCGCGGCCTGCTCCACTTCATCGGCCGCAGCTACAAAGGAGCGTTCAGCCGCTGGATCCGCAAGAGAATCTTTCCCGGCGCCTACGCGACAACGCTGGCCGAAGCGATGAGCGTTCTTCAACCGCACAAATACGCGGTGCAGGATGTGGAAAATCTTCGACCGCATTACGAGCGAACGGTGGAGCACTGGCTGGAGCGGTTTGAAGCGTCCGGTGAACGCGTCTCCGAAATGTATGGCGAGTGGTTCCGGCGAGCGTGGCGCCTGTATCTGGCCGGGTCGATTGCCGCATTTCACACCGGCACATTGCAACTGTTTCAGGTTGTGTTCGCGGGCTCACGAAGTCCTCGCACCTGTTGGACACGGGCTCCGCTATACCTGGATTCGAAGTCCGCGGCGGAAGAGACCAAATGGACTTCTACGATGTCTTAATTGTCGGAGGAGGTCCGGCGGGTTCTTCCTGCGCCTGGGCTCTGCGGAATTCCGGCCTGAACGTGGCCATTCTCGACAAACAGGTCTTTCCCCGCGACAAGATCTGCGGCGGATGGATCACGCCCGCCGTTCTGAGCAAGCTGGAGGTGGGTGCCGGCGAATACGCCCAGAAGAACCTGCTGCAACCGATCAAGGGTTTTCGCGTCGGCACGATAGGCGGGTCCTCCATGGAGATCGAATATCGCCAACCCGTCTGTTATGGGATTCGCAGGCGGGAGTTCGACGACTTCCTGTTGCGGCGTTCCGGCGCGAGGCTTCTACTCGGCGCACCATTGGCGAAGCTCGAACGGGAGGGTGAGGGATGGATCGCGAATGACGGGATTCGCGCCCGCTTCGTGGTCGGGGCGGGCGGCCACTTTTGTCCGGTGGCAAAACTTTTGGGCGGCAAGGAAAATGGCGAATCGCCTGTGGTCGCCCAGGAGGTCGAGTTTGAAATGGATACAAGCCAGCTTGCGGGCTGTCGCATCCAGGGAGATTTCCCGGAGCTGTACTTCTGTTCCGACATGAAAGGATACGGGTGGTGTTTTCGCAAAGGTGACGTTCTGAATGTCGGTCTTGGGAGAGCCGATCCGCATCACCTGCCGGCCCACGTCGCGGGCTTTTTGAAGTTCCTGAAATCGGCCGGGCGTATTTCCTTTGACGTCCCTCCTCTGCACGGGCACGCCTATCTTTTGAACGGCGCATCGACGCGTTCCGTTGCCGGCGATGGCTACGCGCTGGCGGGCGATGCCGCCGGTCTGGCTTTTCTTCAAAGCGGCGAGGGAATCCTGCCGGCTGTCGAATCCGGATTGCTGGCTGCCAGCAGTATTCTGGCACGCGATTTCGGGAGCTACCGGGCCGCGCTCGCCCCTCCGCCGCGATCCTTCCTCATGAATATCGGCAGTTCCCTGCCATCGCTGCTGGTCGGCCTGCTCGGTAGAAATCTTCTTAAAACCCGATGGTTCGTGCGCGACGTTGTTGTGAACGATTGGTTTCTGCGCACTCCTCACTAGTGGCTTGTCGCAGCCAGATCGTTACTATATCCCCTCCATCACTGTCGGGGTTCCACACACCAAATGGAACCCCGACAGTAATGGAGGGGATGTACAACAGTAACGGTTTCTTCGCGACCAGCCAGCGCCTATGCGATCATTCGAGATGCGATGAGTAAAGGATTTGAGATTCACTGCTACGACTACGTCAACCATCCTTATGCGCAGGTTCGCGATGCGTTGAGTAGGGACCCGCTCACGCTGTTCCGGTCCGCGACTAAAGCTGCGGCTTCCCGCGCGCAATCGGTCGCCTCGGAATTGCGAGTCGACGTCGGCGGCATCGGAGTCGAGGCCGAAATCACGATCTTGGTCAAGAACATCGAGGAAAAGATGCCGGAAGCCCTGTCGACTCCCGCCACGCGCATGCAACTGGAATGGGAATCGGCCACCATGCCGCACCTGTTTCCGCTGATGAAGGCGGAGATTTCCATCTATCCGCTGACGGCAACCGAAACGCAGTTGGATTTCCTGGGTACCTATGAGCCGCCTCTGGGCGCGCTGGGTGTGGCGATGAACGCCCTCGTCGGCCACCGCATTGCAGAAGCCTCCGTTCATCGCTTCGTGACCGACGTAGCGGGATACCTGCGGCAGGCCATGGCCTGAGCACGCCGGTCGCCGAATCCCCGCCCTGACGAGACGGGGTTATAACCCCTGGCGTCAGCCGGGGGATTCTTAGTAGTGCTTCGACCTCTGGAACGTGTGCGCCTCTAAGCCCCATGCGTCAGCTTGGGGCTATTGCGATTTCCCGTGCAAGCCCCAAGCTGACTAGTCTGTGTGAAAACCGCGGCGCTGACCGCTCCTGCAAGTCGCAGCTCCGTTTATCTTGATGAATCCCCAAGGCTCGAAACAGAGTCGCGACTAGCAGGAGCGGTCCAAACCGACTTTTCACACAGACTCTGACGCATGGGGCTGAATGCCGACAAATCACCCGGTCGCGGCACTAAGCAGTGGACATCGCCGCCTGCATCATGGCGCGCGCGTATCCCACGTTGTAGGCGAAGGCCGCGTAGCCTCCCCCTCCCGGATATTGCGACCGGAAGCCCGGCCGGTCCCGATCGTAATCGATCGCCCGAGGATGCTCCGGATAAACCAGCCTTGGATATTTTTGCTTCACCAGTTCCTTCATCACCGCGAACATGTTATTTTCGCCCTCGTCGATGAACACTTCGGTGTAATTTTCGTAAGGCTTCCGGACGCGGACGTTGCGATAGTGGACGTGATTGATGCGGTCCCTCGATCCGAAGTAATGGCACACCTCCACCGGAGCGTGACCCATCTCTTTGGTCACGCCGCAATCGAAGGTGATTCCGTTCGCGGGACTCTTCACGATGTCGATCAGCCGCTTCCAGCCCTCGACCGTCCCCATAATCTGCCCCGACCCGCGGCTCAGCGGCGCGGGCGGATCGTTGGGATGCAGCGCGAGCCTGACGCCCGACTGTTCCGCAACCGGGATGACGGCTTTCAGGAAATACGTAATGTTGGCCCACATCTCTTCCAGATTGTGAACGCCTTCTTCCGCGATCGGCGGCAGGTCCTTCACTTTGTCGTTGTCGAACGCAGTCAGGCCCGCGCCCGCCCTGCCGATTTCCTCGTAATATCCCTCCACGATGCGGTGCGCGTAGAAGTTATACTCGACCACCGGCAGTCCGACTTTTCCCGCCGCGCGGATCGACTGCTTTACCTTTTCGATCTCCTCGTCGCGCCCCGGTCGCCCGTAGATGGAATTGGGGAACCCGGAGATCATGAGGTTGCCCAGGCTCAATCCTCCGGCCCTGACGCGATCCATCATGTCTCTGAGCCTGGTTTCTTCCCACGGAATCCGCGGCCCGCCCGTCAACACATGATCGACGCCAAGCTGTTTGATTTTTCGCAGGCCCGCCTCGTCGATGGTGCCCGCCGCGAGGCTGCCCGCGCCGACTTCCAGGCAGATTTTCGGCGTGTCCTTTCCTTCCACCTGCGGAGCGGATGCGGCCGCCGCAGCGTGACCCTCCGGAGCCGTCGCGATGGCGGCAAGGCCCGCAGTCTTGATCAAAGCACGACGCGAGAAATTGTCTGGCATATAATTACCTGGAAATATTACGCTCGGCAAGCCATTCTTTCAACCGGTCCGGCCAACCCATCACGGGCGCAGGCTTCTTGGTCGGCCGCAGCCCGAATCCGTGCCCTCCGTAAGCGTAGATGTGCATCTCCGCCGGGATGTGCGCCGCCTCCAGCTCGAGATAAAATTTCACCGTCGGCTCCACGTGGGACCGGTCGTCGTCGGCGCACACCATGAACACCGGCGGCGCGTCTTTCGGCACTGGAAACAGCGGCGTTTCATCAGGCTTATTCGCGCCGGGCCGGTACCAGGGATAAATCAGGACGTTGAAATCGGGCCGCGAGCTGACCCGCTCGATCGGGTCGCCGGCGTCCGGTTTCCCCGCGTCGAACTTCGTCTCGATCATGCCCGCCACTTCGCCTCCGGCCGAAAAACCGGAAAAACCGATCTTCTCAGGATCGACGCCCCACTCCTTCGCGTGGCTCCTCACCAGCCGCACGGAGCGGGCCGCATCCGCGTAAACCTGATCCGGCAGAGTGTATTTCGACCCCGGAGCTTTCGCTAGCCGGTACTTCAGCACAAACGCCGCGATGCCGTTGGAATTTAGCCAGTCGGCGACTTCCCAGCCTTCCTTGTCGATCACCAGCTGCGTGTGGCCTCCGCCCGGCGCGACGATCATGGCCGCTCCCGTCGCCTTGTCCTTGGGAGGAAGGAAAACGTAAATCGACGGATAATGCGTCACTGTGAAATTGCCCGGCCAGCCCGTGTACTTCGGATTGGCGGACGGTTTCGATACCTCGGGCGCGGTGATCCCCTCCGATCCCGGCGCGCCGTTCGTCCAGAGCTTGATCTCCTCGCCGCGATCGGCCGCCACCGACATGCCCGCGGCCAGCAGAGACAAACAGAAAAGTTTCGACATGGAATCCGCCTGGATGATAGTGTACGGCACTTCAGCACGTGGCGCGAACCCAATATGATCGCGGCTCGGAATCGGCGCTGCGCGAAATCAATCGCTTAACCGAGCCGCGACCACAGGGAGCGATCATCTGAGCTATTCTGGCGCCGATAGGTGCGTTATTTTAGAGGATTGGCGATGAATAGACGCAGCTTTTTTCGCATCGGCGCTGCCGGCGCACTGGCGCTGCCTCAACTCCCGAACCGGCTCCTCGCTGGCAGGCGCGTCGCCAATCCATTGGAGCGGGCGCCCGCGCTGCTCCTCAAGAAGCTGTCGACGCCCATCACCGGATTCCCGACCATCGAGCCGATCTTTGGCGGCGTTTTCATGCCCGGCGCGACCCAGACCCAGTTGATCGGCGCGAACGGCTTCACGGCCCTCAACACCCAGGTCCAGACGCTGGCCGCGCAAGGCTACGTGCTCGCGTCCCTCACCGCGATTCGTAACATGAACGCCACCTGGTACTACGCGTCGTTCGTGCCGGGCACCGCCAAATATCAACTGCTCCGCACCTCCGACCCGAACCTGTTCCAACAGACGTTTACCGCGAACAACTCCGGTTATCGTCTGGTCGATTTCGCCATCACCTGGGAATTGACCGAGCTCTATTACGTCGGTTATTGGCTCGCAGTGCCGTCGCCTGTCAATCAGACGCTGGTGTGGGATCTCAACTTCATCGACTTGAGCACGCAGTGGAACACGCTCTCCAGTCAAGGGCTGCGTATGACGCGAGTTCAGGCGTTCCCGCAGCAGGACGCCGCAGCGATGTCCGCCCTGTTTGAACCTGGCACCGGCGGTTATGTGCTTTGGGATACCAGCCTCCCCGGATTTCCGGCGGACACAACCGGAAGATTCAGCGCAAGTTCGCTTGTCGGTTTGGGATACGACCAGGTCAACGGCAACATGATTGGTTGCTGGGAGGGTAAGGCCGCCTCCGCTCAATTTATCTGGAATCAGGATTGGAACACCTTGCAGGCGACGGCACAGCAGATGGCGGCAAACGGATTGATTCTCCATGCGGTCGCGGCCTATCCGAACGCACCGGATTTTGACGATTATTTCGCGGCGAACCTCCAGCCGTTCGTAATGGGCTACGCCTATTCTCTCGGCAAGAACGGCCAAGTCGTCTCCGAAGGGTATGGATATTCCCGTGGTCCCCACCAGCCCAACAACCCGAACACTCCTTTTACGCCCTCCTCCCGCAGCAACCTGGCCAGCGTTTCCAAATGGATCACCGCCATCGCGCTCGAGGCGCTCATTCTGGAGTACCCTGCCATCACCCTTGACACACCTTTCTGGCCACTCATCTCGAGCATGGTGCCGAATCCCCATCCTTCCGTGAAAACGGCAACTCTCCGCAACCTGGCCACCATGAAGAGCGGCATGCAGACGCCCCCCAACGAAGGCCCCTTCTACGGGAGCCTCTGGCCCTACCTCAACGGCTACCTGGCCATGCCCCTGGTGGGAACGCCGGGTGTCACCTACTCCTACAACAACGAAAACTTCACCTGCCTGCAAGGAGTAATCGATCAGGTCACCGGCGTCGATTACGTCACCTGGGTCACGCAAAACGTGCTGATCCCGGCCGGGATCGATACTTCCGTTTTAAACCCCGTTCCGGACCCTCAAGCAACCGCGACCCTCAGCTACGCGGGACCGAACGATCCCAACGCTGGAGATTATTGGCCGCAGATCGATTTCGTCGCGCCCGCCGGCTGGATCTCTCCTTCACAGGAGCTGTTGAAGATTTTGCTCGCCCTCCGCAACACCAGCGTTCTGCCGACATCTTCGATCAGCGAAATGTTGAACGACCAGATCGGCTGCTTCATCTATTCCGGAAGCTTCGGAAACAACTACGGCAAGAACGGCGACATTTACGACGGCGCGGGCCAATCCGCAAATACTGGCATCATGCGCTTCTTAGAAGGCTACGATATCGCCATCGTGGCTAATAGTTCGGCTCCGCTCGACATTCTCGAGCAGTGCTTGAACGCCTTCAATTCCCGAGGCATGCTGGCCGCCGACTCGCCGCCGGCCATTCAAACCGTGATCGGCGCGGCGACCAATCTCCCGAAAGCGGCGCCCGCGGCTTACGTCGCGATCGTCGGCGCGGGATTCACCGATCAGGCCTCCACCGACTGGACCAGTTCGATCACCGGCGTTGCGCTTCCCACCGCGGTCGGCGCCATCAGCGTCAACGTGAACGGGCAGCCCGCCTACGTCCAGTACATCAGCGCGACGCAAGTGAATTTCCTGTTGCCCGCAAATGCCGCAACCGGCTTCGCCAACGTGGATCTGATCACGCCCACCGGAGTCATGACCTCGACCATCGAAATCGACGCCGTCGCTCCAGGCCTGTTCTGCTACACGCTCAAGGGCGTGCTTTACCCGGCATCGGTGTTCGCGACGGCTACCGGCGTCGTCTATGTTGCCGCCACCGGAGCCGTGTCCGGATTTAACAGCCGACCGGCGGCCCCCGGCGACATCATCGAGTTGTACGCCACCGGCTGCGGTCCCACCAGCCCCGCCGCGCCCGACGGAGTTGTGTTGACTAAGGCGTACCCCGCGGCAAATCTCGCGGCGGTTCAGGTGACCATCGCCGGACAATCCGCTCCGGTGCTGTTCGCGGGCCTCGTCAGTCCGGGCCTGTGGCAGATCAATGTTCAAATCCCGTCCGGCCTCACCGGCGGAGATCAACCGCTGGTTCTGTCCGTGAACAGGGTCGCTTCGCAGCCGAATGTGAAGATCACTCTTCTCGGCGGCTAGGCGCGCGTCGCGCAAGTCGCATCTACTACTGGAAATCGTATACACTCGTGAGATTCAGGAGAGTTGCACTTTGTCCATTTTAAAATTCCTTGGTCTCGCGCTCGCTCCGCTCGCGCTCGCTCAATCAATCGATACCCGGCTTTATTCCGAAATGCACTGGCGCTCTATCGGACCGCCCCGCGCCGGACGCGCGCGTGCTCTTTCCGGGGTGCCCAGCCAGCCCAACGTCTTTTACATCGGCTTCGATAACGGAGGCGTCTGGCGCTCCACCGACTTCGGTTCCACCTGGACCCCTTTGTTCGACGCCCAGCCCACCGGCTCCATCGGCGCCATCGCCGTCGCCCCAACCGACCCTAATACTATTTACGTCGGCGCCGGCGCGGGCATCATCCGCCCCGACCTCGCCACAGGCGACGGGTTTTACAAATCGACCGATGCGGGCAAAACATGGATGCACAGCCAGAGCCTGACCGACTCGCAGATGATCGCCGACATTGAGGTCGATCCGACCAACGCGAACCGGCTTTTTGTCGCGGTGCTGGGGCATCCTTACGGCCCCAACACGGAGCGCGGCATCTTCCGTTCAACCAATGGAGGCCTGACCTTCGAAAAGGTTCTTTATAAGGACGAATACACCAGCGGCAACGATGTCCGCATCGACCCCAAAAATCCCAACATCGTCTACGCGGCCCTCTGGCAGCAGCAGCAGGGATTCATGGAAAACGGAGCCTTCGGCGGCACCGATGGCGGCATTTTTAAATCCATCGACGGCGGCACGACGTGGAAGCAACTGACCACCGGCCTGCCTCCGATCATCGAAGCGAATCTGGCCATTTCTCCCAGCAATCCGAAAACGCTCTACGCGACGGTCGCGGCCAGTACTCCGGCAGGCGGTGGACGCGGTGGACGTGGAGGCGGTCGCGGCGGAGATGCACCCGCACCCGCTGCCGGCGGACGCGGCGGAGGACGCGGCGGCGGAGGAGGAGGCATCTCCTTCTACAAAACCATCGACGGCGGCGACCACTGGTTCCTCGCCACCGAGGATCCCCGCGTTTCCGAAATGGGCTCCACGCGCCATCCACCGGACACCCGTCCTCTAGGGCGCATCGGCGGAGGCGATCTGGCCACCATCACTATCGACCCCACCGACGAAAACGTCGTTTATAGCTGCTCTACAGTATTCTGGCGCACAGAAGACGGCGGCCAAACCTGGTCGGCCGTGCGCGGCGCGCCCGGCGGCGACGATTATCAGAAAAGCTGGGTCAATCCCAATTACCCGCAAATTATTCTGCTGGTCAGCGATCAGGGCGCGGTGGTCTCCGCCAATCGCGGCGCGTCCTGGAGTAACTGGTACACGCAGCCGACGGCAGCGATGTATCACGTCACCGCCGACAACGCGTTTCCCTATCGCCTGTGCAGCGGACAGCAGGATTCCGGCTCCGCGTGCGTCGATAGCCGCGGCATGGACGGCGAAATCACGTTCCACGACTGGCATCCCGTAGGCATCTCCGAATACGGCGAGGCCGCTCCCGATCCAAAGAATCCGGATCTGGTGTACGGCAGCTCGCGCGGAGAAGTGTCTCTCTACAACCGCGTCACTGCGCAGAAAATGAACGTCGGGCCCCCTGGTGGAGGACGTGGCGGAGCGGCGGCTGAAGCTCCTGCTTCCGGTCCTCCCCCGCGCAACGTGCGCACACAGCCGCTCAATTGGTCTCCGAAAGATCCGAACGTTCTCTTCTTCGGGACCGCCGGCGTCTGGAAAACCACCAACGGCGGTCATAGCTGGACCCCTATCAGCGGCGATCTCACCCGCGGAGAGAAATGGGAAATTCCAGCGAACGCCGGGAAATACGCATCGACCACGACGGCCTCGGCGCAAGGCACCCTCACCGCGCTCGCGCCCTCGCCTCTCGACGTCAACGTGCTGTGGACCGGCTCGGGCGACGGCCTCATTCAGGTCACCATGGATGGAGGCAAAAAGTGGACCGATGTCACGCCTCCGCAGATCAAGCCCTGGACCCGCATCTTCAACATGGACGCAGGCCACTTCGATACGAAGACCGCCTACGCGGCTGCCAACACTCTGCGACTCGACGATATGAATCCGCACCTGTGGCGCACTCATGACGGCGGCAAGACCTGGACCGAAATCGACAAGGGAATCGACGGCGGCGCGCCGGCCAATTCCATCCGCGAGGATCCTCGCAAGAAAGGTCTCCTTTACGCGTCCACCGACACCCAGGTGTGGGTTTCGTTCGACGATGGCGACAACTGGCACTCGCTGCGCCTCAACATGCCCGCGATCTCCGTTCGCGATATCGAAGTGAAGGACGATGCATCGTGCCTCTGCTCCGATCTGGTCGCCGGCACGCATGGCCGAGGCTTCTGGATTCTCGACGACGTCACTCCTCTGCGCCAGGCCGCCGAAGCCGCCGCCGCATCAAGTGCATTCTTGTTCAAACCGGCCACCGGAATCCGCATTCGCTTCGGCACCAACGATCCCACGCCCTGGCCTCCGGAGATGCTTGCGGGAGAAAATCCTCCGCCCGGTGCGATTGTCGATTATTACCTGCCATCGTCGTCGAGCGAAGTGAAGCTCGAGTTCCTCAACACGCAAGGCAAAGTGATCCGGGCGTATTCAAGTGCCGATAAGGTCATGAACCCTGACCCGGCCACCGATCCGGTGGCCTACAACAAAATCTGCCAGCAGAATCCAACCGCGGCCGATTGCAGTCTTCCTCTTTACTGGCCCGCTCCTCCGCAGATTCTGAAAACCAGCGCTGGCATGCATCGCTTCAGCTGGGACATGCATTACGATCCCATCCCCGGTGCGGGCGGAGGCGGACGCGGAGGCGGCGGCGGAGCGAACGGAGCCGTCCCTCATCGCACTTACCCCGGCGTGAATTCGCCCTGGGTCGCCCCCGGCACCTACACCGTCCGGCTGACCGCCAACGGCCAGACCCTCACGCAACCTATCGTCATTAAGATGGACCCGCGCGTGAAAATCTCTCCTGAAGTCCAGCAGATTTTCACGTGGACCACGAGGATGGAAGACAACGCCCGAACCGCTGCCGTGGCCTATAAAGAAGCACGCGAACTGGTCGACAAACTGAAAGCCCGCGGGAACAGCGACGAGCTCATCAAGAAGGTGGAAGACCTCGCGCCAGCCGAAGCCGCGCCCAGCGGAGGAGGGGGTCGAGGCGGTCGTGGCGCCGCGCCTGAGGCGGTTCCCGCGCCAAACCTGTCCAACATCGCGGGACAATTGGTCGGCTCGGTTCAAGGCATGCAGTCCGCTGAAATGCCGCCCACCGCGATAGAAATACAGTCGGCCTCCAAGGCCGAAGCCGCCTACACCGCTCTGATGGCGAAGTGGACCGCCCTAAAATCCACCTGTTGCAGCGCCGCGAAGTAGAGTGGCGTGGCGCACGCCCCCGGCGTGCCGCGTCGACACTCGTGTCGATGCATGCGTCGAGAAAAGTCTCGACGCGGCACGCAACGAGTGCATGCGCCACGTTACTCATACCTCAACGCCGGAGCCCTTCCAACGACCGAAAAGGCATAGCGCAGATCGCCCCAGAGATTGCTCATGCCCTTTATACAGTGGATCAATTTAAAAGTTACACCGGCCGGAACAGCAAGAGATCGAGGCTCAACGTCACCTGCATCGCCTCAGGCTTCTTGGCCCGTATTGGCCTGTAAATCGAATGCAGCACATCGCGAACCGCGTCCGCGTCAAGATCTGCCGAAGTGATCACCCGCCGCTGCTCCACTAGCTTGAAATCGCCTGCGAAAGTGTCGGCGGTACGATCCACCCGATCCCGCCCTGCCCCGCGCAGCTCGATAAAATCCTCCGGCGCCGGAATCGCCACCAGCATACGCCCGTCCTCGCGCAGCACCCGCCTGAATTCGGCCGCATTCATCCGCGCCGTAATCGACAAGATCAGCGAGAACGACCGGTCCGCATAAGGAACAAACCGGTCTGCGTTCGCGACAATCCACTCGCATTCCGGATAACGCCGCGCCGCGGCATCCACCGCCGCAGTCGAAATATCCACGCCGTGCGCCTCGAAACCAATCTCGCGCGCCAGCGAAGCAAGGTAGAATCCGTCGCCGCACCCCGCATCGAGCACCACATCCTCGCGCGATGCGCGCGCTGCTTCCGCAACCCCTTGCAGCAGAGGTGCGGTCACGCCAAGATCGTGTAATCGCCTGCGACCTTTCACCGCTTCCGAAGTGTCCCCAGGCTGCTTCGATCGCCGATCCTGGGGCTGAAGCAAATTGAAATACCCGCTGCGAGCCGCATCGAAGGAGTGGCCGCGGCGGCACACCAGCCGCTTGTCTTCGCGCGCCAAAGGCAGGTGGCAATCGCGAACCGGACACAGCAGCATTCAGGTTTTCTTGGCGCCGAAGCGACGCCCGATAATCATCTTCACAATCAGATGATCCGTCGCGCCCGTCATGCCGATACCCACGCCGAAGTTAAACTCCCAGTCCTTGCTGACGTTGAGGTCGGTCACCGCGAAGATCTGCTGCATCTGCTCCGGTATGGGAAGAAATCCGGTCACCGGCCCGAGCGATCCGTAGTATTCAAACCCCGCGTTGACTACTTTTGTCACGTCATAGCCGACCTTCACGTTCGGCGAAAAGACCACCCCCTGCGGCACCGATGGCCCGTGAAACGACCGTTCCAGTGCCGGGTTGAAACACAGATACAGCTTGCCGATGGTCTTGTCGACAATCGGCCGGATCTCCCACGTCCAGGTATCGGGCGAATAAACCGCACGCTGGTAGCCAATTTCCGTCGACAGGCTGACGCCGACCGGCCACTTCCAAGCCTCCGGAACACGCACGCGCGGCCGGATGTGATCGCCCACCCACTGCCAGCCAACGCGCTTGTCGGCGCTGGTGAAGACGTAGAACCCCACCTCAAACCAATCGTTGAAGCCGTGCGTGATTTCGAGCGTCTCGTGCAGTTGGTGCTCAGTGGGATACATCCCGTCGACCACCGATTTCACGCCGATGAACGTGAAGTTGCTGTGCAACTCGAACATCGTGTTTCCCGGCGCGACCAAATCCGAGCCGTAAACCTGAATCTCGTAACTGCCCTGACCATAAACGAAGCCCGCGCTGACGGCGAGCAGCAGAACGCCTCTGAGAGCAACCATTCTGACCAGTTTCACACAATCGCTATGACAGGTTGAGCGTCTTCTTGAGCCACGCGATCATCTCCGGCCTCCAGTGCTGCATCTCCGGAGCTTTCCAGCCCGACATTCCGTGGCCTCCGCCTTCGATAATCACGATGTCGCACGTCGCACCCACCTTGTGCATCGCGTCGCACATCGCGGGTGTCTGCTCGTAAGCCACCTGATCGTCCTTCGTCCCGTGAATGCACAAGAATGGAGGCATCCCCTTATGAACCGCCGCGATCGGCGCCAGCGACCACAATTTCGCCAGCCCCACTTCGTCCAATTGCTCAACGCCGAAGAAATGAATCCCTCCGCCATTCGCCGCATGGCGGTTGATGCTCGTCATATTGAAGCGCTCCGGATGATCGCGCCTCGCGAGCGCCAGCTTGCCGTAATCGACAGGCCCATAAAAATCCACCACCGCGGCAATCTTAGTGTCCTTCGTCTCATGCGTTCCCGCGTAGTTCACCAGCAGCCCTCCCGCCGATTCGCCGATCAGGACAACCTTCGATGCATCCAAGTGGTACTTCTTCGCGTTCGCCTTCACCCAGCGAATCGCCGTGCTGACATCCTCGCGCGTGTCGACAAATTTAAACTCCGGCGCCATCCGGTAATCGATGCTGAACCATGCAAATCCGGCATTCGCGAGCGGCTCGAACAGCGGACGAGGATTGGTGCTCTTGCTCCCTTCGTCGAACCCTCCGCCGTGAATCAAAATCGCCGCCGGAAACGGCCCCGCCCCATCGGGAACATGCATGTCGAGCAACAGCGACTTGGTGCCAGGATGGCCATACTCAACGTCCTTTTGGTCAACAGCCGCCGCCAGCGCCGTCGCGCAGGCAACCACGAACAGAAGTTTGAAGCGCATAACCCAATTCTAGTGCGGCGTTATCCCCTCCATCACTGTCGGGGTTCCATGAGAGGCCAATGGAACCCGACAGTAATGGAGGGGATGGTGTCAATACGTCGCCCGCCCGCCGCTCGCGTCATAGCACTGCGCCGTGACGAACGAACAATCCGGACTCGATAGAAAATGGACCACCGCCGCAATTTCCTGCGGCTTGCCGGTGCGCCGCATCGGAATTTTTTCCGTCATATACGCCACCTGTTCCGCCGTCAGCTGACGCAGAATCTCCGTCTCGACCACCGCCGGCGCGACCGCATTCACGCAAATTCCCTCCGTCGCGACTTCCTTCCCCAGCGATTTCGTCAACCCGATCACTCCCGCCTTCGTGGCCGAATACGGCACCATTCGCGGGTTGCCTTCCTTGCCCGCAATCGACGCGATGTTTACAATCCGCCCGTAACCGCGGCTCCGCATGTGCGGCACCACCGCGCGGCAAAAGTTAAAAACTCCGGTCAGATTGACGGCGATATTTTTCTGCCACTGCTCGTCCGTCTGCTCCCAGATCGGCCCCGCCGGACCCGCGATTCCGGCGTTATTGACCAGAATGTCGATGCGCCCGGTGCGCTTGAGCACCTCCTCGACCGCCTCCGCGACATCGCCCGCCAGCGCAACATCGGCCCGGACGGCAAACGACCCGTTCCCAATCGCCACGGCGACACGCGTCGCGCCCTCGAGATCCAGATCCACAATCGCAATGGTCGCGCCGGCCCCTGCCAACCGATGGGCAATCGCTTCCCCAATCCCCGCAGCCGCCCCCGTAACAATCGCCGTCTGCCCGCTCAAATCGAAATTCACAACCATAAAGTTTAGACGAAAACCTCTCAGCCCTTGTGGCGCACGCACTCGTGCGTGCCGCGTCGAGACTCGTCTCGACGCAAGCTGAGCTACTCCACCACCGCAAACGCCAGCACATTCGCCCCCGACGCGATTGCCACATACTGCCGTCCATTCACCACGTAGGTCATTGGCGAAGCCTTCGGCGGCTGGCCCGTTTGAAAATGCCACAGCGTTTTCCCCGTCGCCGCGTCCACCGCCGCGAACGCGCCGCTCGATTCGCTATAGAAAACCAATCCACCGGCGGTCGACAGCACGCCACCATAATTCGGATCCGGCACGCTCTGCTCCACTTCCCAAGCCGTCTTCCCCGTTTGAATATCGATCGCCCGCAGATACCGCTTGGGCGGCTCCGCTCCCGGCACGCTGAAAAAATTCCCGCCGCGATCGAACCGCCGCGGACCCTCTCCCGCTTCGCCCTTTCCGCCGCCGAAGTCCGTACTACGATACACACCGCAATTCTCAATCGCCATTACGTAGTAAAATCCAGTGGCCGGATTGTAGGCGGTCGACATCCAGTTCGCCGCGCCGCGAATATCGGGACAAGTCGCCGTTCCCTCCGGCGTCGGAATATTGCCCGGCGCCTCGATCGGCCGGCCCTTGGCATCGATCCCCGTCGCCCACGTCAGCTTCTTCACGAATGGCTTGGCCAGCAGCAGTTCTCCATTCGTCCGATCGAGAACATAGAAAAACCCGTTCCGATCCGCATGCAGCAGCAGCTTCCGTTCTGTACCCTTAACCCGCGCATCCACTAAAACTGGAGGCTGAATCGCATCCCAGTCGTGCAAATCATGCGGCGTGAACTGAAAATGCCAGCGCAATTTTCCCGTCGCCACGTCCAGCGCCAGAATGCAGTCGGTATAAAGGTTATCGCCCTTTCGCTCACTGCCGTCGCTGTCCGGATACGGATTCCCCGTCGGCCAGTAGAGCGTGCGCGTCTCCGGATCGTAACTCCCGGTCAGCCACGTCGACCCTCCGCCCGTCGCGAGCGCGGTTCCCTTCCACGTCTCCGATCCAGGCTCACCGGCCTTTGGCACCGTCCAGAACCGCCACGCGAGTTTGCCGGTCTCCGCATGATACGCGTCCACAAATCCGCGCATCCCTTCATCCGCCCCAGTGACGCCGGCAATCACCAGATCGCCCGCCACCAGCGGCGCCATCGTCGAGCCATAATGAGGCTGCTCCGGAGGCATGAACACATCCCATTGGAGCGCGCCGGTCAGCCGGTCGACACAAATCAAGTGCGCGTCATCGGTCGTCATGAAGACGCGATCCCCCAGCAACGCGACTCCCCGATTCGCGCCTCCTTTGGCATCGCCAGGCACCAGCGGATGCGTCGTCCGCGGACGCACATACTTCCAAATCTCCACCCCGCTTCGCGCATCCAGCGCATAAACCTGGCTCGGCCCGCTGATGTACATCACGCCTTCGCTAACCAGCGGCGTCGCTTCCAACCCGAAATAAGGAATCGTAAACGACCACTGCATCGCCAGCCGCGCGACGTTCTTCTTATTGATCTGCTCGATCGCGCTGTGCCGGTTCCCGCTGACGTTCCCGTTGTACGTCGGCCACTCGCCTCGCCCCGGATGCAGGACCTGTTCAATCGCCCGCGCGTCCACCGGCTCGGCTGGTCCGGTCAGCGCGCCCACCCCCACACCGCCCAGATGGCTCATAAACGCCAGCAAATCGGTTATTTCAGGCGCGTCGATCAAAATAATATGGGGGCTCTTCTCTCGCGACAGCACTTCATACTCGCCCTCTGCGAGCAGCAGCAACTTGCCTTCGACCGTCCGCAATTGCAGCGAATGCAGCGTCTCCTGCCGCGCCAGCCCTTGCAGCCGCCGTCCGTCCCGCAGCCGCACCGTCAGAAAGCTGTACCGGTCCGACGTGCGCCCATAGCGCGTAAGCTCCGCAACGGTCCTCTGCCGCCCGATGCTCGACAAATCCGGCCCCACCCCTTTCCCCTGCCCCATTACCCGGTGACACTCGCCGCACTTTGCTTGTCCGAAAAAAAATCGCTCGCCCGCCGCCATATCGCCGGGCAGGTGCGCGTCGAACGCCGTCTGATTCATCGACCGGATGAACGATGCCAACCCTTCCAGATCCTTCTCCGGCAGCGCAAACGCAGGCATGCCGCCCGAGGTTCCATGCTGAACCGTGTCCGCAATCTGGCTCGCCGAAAGACGGGTTCGCTTCAGCGCCGGCCCGCGATCCGTGCCCGATCCATCCTGGCCATGACACAGCGCACAGCGTTCGGAAAACAGAGCCTCCGGCGTCTGCGCGCACGCCACGAAGCAAAAGAAGAAGATAAATCTCATACCGAAGGCTGTCCAGCTTCGCGCTTCACCCACCGGTAGGCCGCAAGGGAGTTCTTCCAAAAATACTTCTCCTCCACCCTTCGACCCTTGCCGCGAACATACTCCCGAACCACGCTTAGCTCCACGTTGTAGGGCGCCCACAGATCGCTATTCGGCCAGTCGCTCCCGTAAAGCACCCGGTCCTCGCCGAAAATCCCCCACATCTCATCCAGCGTGGCACGATAAAAACCAAGGTCCTCCGGCACGCGGCCATTTTCCCGCCGCAGCACCTCCGACACCTTCACATACACGCTCGGCCTATTGGAAAACTCCGTCAAATCAGGCAGAGGCTTCAACTGCGGCAGATGATCGATCACCACGCGCAACGCCGGAACTTTATCCGTCACCCCCAGCACCGCGTTCAGCAGCGCCGCATTCGGATTGGCTGTGTCCAGCACCAGCCCCGCATTGGCGAGCGCCTTCATCCCGGCCACGAACTCCGGCTTCTTGATCTCCGCGCCCAGATCGCGATCCCACAAATTCCCGTAGCGAATCCCCCGGAACAACGGATTCTTGTGAAATCTCTCCAGCTGCCCGCGAAATTCCGGCTTGCCCGGCTCCAGATTGCCCACCGTTCCTACCAGGATCGAATCCGTCGCCGCCACATCCAGCACCCACTGGTTATCTTCCAGCCAAGTGCTGCACTCCACCTCGATCGCACCCACGATTCCCAGCGGCTGCGCGATCTTCCGATACCGATCCGGCAGTGCAGGCTTATAGAGGACAGCGTTGTCCTTCGCCGGCCACGGCACGCCCTGCGCCCTGGTCGGATCGAACAAATGGATGTGAGTGTCGATGATCGGAACGGGCGTATCGGCCAGGCACGCCGCGGCAATTCCCAGAAACGTCCTGCGATCCATCTTCATTTCGCACCAGTCTACGCTAAAGTACGAATATGTGCCGCAGCATCAAGACTCTCAGAAGCGTCGAGCCGCCCGCCACCCCGGGCGACATCTCCGCCGCCGCATTGCAGTTTGTCAGAAAGGTGAGCGGTTACCGCAAGCCGTCGCGCGCCAATGAACAGGTTTTCAATCGCGCGATTGTAGAAATTGCCGGCTCGGTGGAAAAACTTCTCTCAGAACTCGATTCCTCTCGAAAGCCTTTGTAATTTTTGGCCGAGAACCCATGCGTCAGCGTGGGGTTATTTGGGGCCCGAACCAGCCCCAAGCTTACGCATGGGGCTTCAGGCGGCTACTCGCGCCGCTGCCCCAGCAGCGTAAAACTTCCGATCAGAGCCAGCACCGCGCCGCAGATCAGTAACAGCCAGTTGTGAAAATCCTCGCGGCCTTCAAAACTGACGGTCGACGTAAGGAACACGCCCTTTATGAGCATTCCCAGCACGTAAACCGACCACAGAGGAAGCAGGAAACGCAGCCTGCCCGTCACCGCCAGAAACACACTCAGAAGGCCCGCGACGCCCAGCCCGATCAGCCAGTGGGCCAGTTCCGCGCCCTGCCACGGCAGCATCTGCACCTTCATATGCTCGGCGCCGGACGCGACCCCGACGACTCCCAATGCCAGCAAGGCCGCCGAAATCATCGTATGGAACAGGTAACAGAAGACGCGCAGCAACCAGGCGATCGCTCTCATGTGTTTCGTACATTGTATCAGCCGTTCGCCCTCGCCGCGCGCCGTTCGTCACATATTTCCCTGATGGCCATAGAACCGCCGCAACATGAACGCATGAGAAACACACTCCTCGCTCTTGTTCTGGCGCTGCCCGCGATCGCCCAACCTCCCGTGCAGCAGCCAGCATTCCAGGTCAAAATCACCGGCCACGGCCCACCAATGATCCTGATCCCCGGCCTCGCCTCCTCCGGCGAAACCTGGGATTCCACCGTCGCCCGTTACCAGGACCGTTATGAATGCCATGTCCTCACGCTCGCCGGATTCGCCGGTGTCCCCCGCATTCCGGCCCCCATGCTCGACCAGGTCCGCGACCAGCTCGCCACCTATATCCGCGACAAGAAACTCGTGAAACCCGTCATCGTCGGTCACAGCCTCGGCGGTTTCATCACCCTCGCGCTGGCGTCCAAGTATCCGGACCTTCCGGGCAAGCTGGTCATTGTCGACGCCCTGCCTTCGCTCGCCGCCATGTTCCAGCCCGACATCACCCCGGAACAGGCCAAAGCCCAGTCCGGTCTGACCCGTCAATATATGACTTCGCAGCCGGCCAACGAACAAGCCACCCGCGCGCAGATCCGCGCCATGGTCACCAGCGATGCCGATTTCGAGCGCATCATGACCTGGGGCCGCGCCTCCGACTATTCCGCCATCGTCGACGCCATGGTGGAGATGTACGGCTCCGATCTGCGCGCCGATATCGCCGCCATCCACAGCCCCACGCTGGTGCTCGCCACCTGGATCGGATACAAGCCATACACCGATCGCGAGAAAACCGAAGCCAACACGCGCCGGGTCTACGCCAGGCTGAAGGACGTCGACATCCGCATCACCGATACCTCGCGCCATTTCATCATGTACGATGATCCGCAGTGGTTTTTCGCGCAAATCGACGAATTCCTTGGTGGCAAATCGTGAAGAACCGCAACCTCGCTTATTGGACTTGCCAGATTCTCGGATGGGGCGCCTACAGCACCATGGGGACTCTTGGGACCATCGCGGCGCAACGCGGCGTCCTGATGATTCCCGGCGCCTGGATCACCCAACTCATCGTCAACTGGGTGATCTTTTTTCTGGTGATTATCCTCCTGACTCACCTTCTTCGTGGACAAATCCGCAAACGGCAATGGCTGAGCTTGCCGGCGCGGAAATCGGCGCCGAGGCTCGCGGCGGGGTCCATTGTTGTGGGCCTGTGCGCCGCGTTTCAGGTCCTCGGCGTCGATGCTGTAACGCTGGGCGCGTTGTCGGACCGAACCTCCATCCTCTCCGTCACGTTCGGCCTCATCGGTATGTGCTCGATGTGGACTCTGCTGTACGTCGCCATCACGTCCATCCGCGACGCTCTCGAAATGCGAGTGCGTTTGCGCGATGCCCAGTTGCGCGCGCTCGAAGCGCAAGTCAATCCGCACTTCCTGTTCAACAGCCTCAACACCATTCGCGGGATGATCGTGGAGGACCCGTCCGTCGCCCAGAACATGGTCACGCGCCTCGCCAACATCCTGCGCTATAACCTCCAGCGCGAAAAAAGTTCCACCGTGCCATTGGAACGCGAAATCGAAGTGGTTGCCGATTATCTGGCCATCGAATCCATTCGCTTCGAGGACCGCCTCAGGGTCCGCATGGAAATCGATCCCGCCGCCGCCCAGGCGCAAGTCCCGTCGATGCTGATCCAGACGCTGGTCGAAAACGCCGTTAAGCATGGCATCGGCGCCAAGACCGGAGGCGGCGAAATCGTGATCCGCGCGTCGGTCCGGAACGGCTCGCTCGCGCTCGAAATCGTTAATTCCGGCCAACTGACCGCGCCCAGCGCCGGCACCACGCAGATCGGCCTTACCAACGCCCGCGAACGCCTGCGCCTGCTCTACGGCGCAGAAGCCTCGCTGCGCGTCGAAAACCGCGACGCCTCCACCGTGGCGGCCATGGTCTCGATCCCCGCATGAAAGCCGTCATTATCGACGACGAACGCATCGCCCGCCAGGAGTTGCGCCGCCTGCTCCTGGCTCACCCGGAAATCGAAATCGCAGCCGAGGCGCAAAACGGCTTCGAGGCCCTGGACCTGATCCCCAAGCTCGCGCCCGACGTGATTTTCCTGGACATCCAGATGCCTGAAATGACCGGCTTCGAAATGCTCGCAAAGCTCGACGATGTCCCGCAGATTATCTTCACCACCGCCTACGACGAGTACGCCATCCGCGCCTTCGAAGTGAGCGCACTCGACTATCTTCTGAAGCCCATCGCCGCGGAAAGGCTCGCCTTGGCCGTCGCCAAGTTGCGTCCGCGCAAGATCCCTCCGCGCTTGGAGCAAGTTTTCGTCCGCGACGGCGAGCGATGCTGGCTGGTCCGTGTCGCCGACATTTTTCTGCTCGAATCCGAAGGCAACTACACCCGCGTCTGCTTCAAAGGCGAGCGGCCGTTAATCTCAAAATCTCTGGCCGCGCTCGAAGCCCGCCTGGACCCCGCCGTTTTCTTTCGCACCAGCCGCGCGCAGATCGTCAATCTGAAATGGGTGCAGGCGGTGGAAACGGGTCCCGCGGGAAACCTGGTGATCACCCTCCGCTCCGGCGAAACCGTATCCGCCTCCCGCCGCCAATCCGCCGCCCTGCGCGAAGCCATGAGCCTGTAATAAGCTGATTCGCCGACGAAGTCGGCGCACCGTCGGATCAATTCTCGTCACCCGATGGAAAGCTGGTGGCGTACAGTTCGAATGAATCGGGAAAATTTCAGGTGTACGTGCAGACCTTCCCCCGCACGGATCGCGTCTGGCAGGTTTCGACCACCGGAGGTTATGAGCCTCGCAGGCGCGCCGACGGAGGCCGAGATTTACTACTTGTCGGAGGAGCGCAAACTGATGGCTGTCGCCGTGGGGACGGGTCCGGTTTTTAGGGTTCCCAAAGCGCTGTTCCAAACCCGTGTGCCCCCCGGGGTGAGCCCCATCCGTACCAACTATGTTCCAACCCGCGACGGCAAGCGCTTCCTGGTGAACACGCTAAGCGGAGACGCGGCGCCTGCTCCCATCACGATCGTGCTGAACTGGCAGGCTGGTTTGAAGAAATAATGATCATCGTTCCGCCTGCGTCACAATGAGAGGATGCGTAGTCTCGCACTCATCGTCCCCCAACCTGCACTAGACCAAGGCCATTCCTCAGCCGAGCCCACCAGCCCCGCCGAGACAGGATTGTTTTCAATATACGCAACGGTCCTATCGATTTGACCCGAGCTACGCAGGTAGTGATCGAAAGACTCGTCCTGCCAAAACGGCCGACCGGTCCGCCCCAGGATGCGGTTCGCGCTTCTCGCAGTCGACCCTTTCAGCCATCTCATCACAATCTGAACTGAGACAAGAGGCAGAATCAGCAGATGCACATGATTTGGCATCACGGCCCAGGCAACGAGCCGATAAAAACGCCTTTCATAACCTCCAATCAGAATGGCGTTTGAAACGAGCTCGGCAATTCGAGGGTCACTGAGCCAGAGCGGTCCGGAAGGGCACCGGTCTAATACGCGATCACCAGCAACAAATGCCTGAGCGGGAGTGGCGTACACGGCAGACTCCATCGCGGCCGGCAGTGATCCCCACACGCGCCAGGTCAGGAACAGAAGTGCATTCTCTGGGTGGAAGTGCGGCAATCTCCTTCGATAATCAGGCACTGATAATACCTGGCAGGCGAAACCGCCTGCCCCACCAACACAAGTGCCTCACGTCTCCGAAGAATCTCATCAAATAGACAAGGGTGGGGCAGGCGGTTCCGCCTGCCATGTTCCGTGTCACAATAAAGGCATGCGTAGTCTTGCACTTTTCTTTGCTCTCAGCCTCCACGCGGAATCTCCCAAACTGGCGCCTCCCGATCCGGCGCGCGAGCAGCAGAATTTAGATAACATCAAGCAGTTCGCGTTAACGCATCTGGACCGCAGCGCGAATCTTTCCTGCACCCAGATCGGCGCGCCCAGTAACTCAAAGACCATTACCATCGAACTCGCGCCCGCTCGCCATAGAACGGCATCCAGCATCGACGCCGCCGGCCTTCTGGAGGATGTCTTCGCCCCCTCCAGCGCCACCGAGTTTCAGTGGGACCACTGGTCCAATATCAAGGGCAAGACCGAAGCCGTCTATCGATATAGCAGCCGCGTCAATGGAAGAACCCGCGCCGGGCTGGTCTTCGCCGACGAAACCGGCATCATCTCTCGCATAACGTTCCGCGGCACCGACGCACCGGCCCATCTTTTCTGTTCCGCCAAATCACGCTAGAATTATAGTAGGAGTGATTCTAGATCGATGACACCGCGTAGCAGGCAACTCCTGCACGAGATCGTCGAAGCTTATATCCATACCGGAGAGCCCGTGGCCTCGCGCGCAGTGGCTGGACATTCGCGCCTCAGCGGCGCCTCAGTCCGCAACATCATGGCCGATCTCGATGAGCAGGGCTATCTCTCGCAGCCTCATACATCCGCCGGCCGCGTTCCTACTGAAAAAGCGTTCCGCAGCTACGTCGAATCCTTGAGCCTGCGGCGCCTGGCGGCAGCCGAGATCGAACGCCTTCGTTCCGAATTCGGCCGCTTCGATACCGTCGAAGAACGCGTCGAGCGCACCTCGCGCATGTTGACCGAAATGACGCACGGCGTGGGCATCGCCGCCGCCATTCCCAAGGCCAGTCCCGCGCTGGAACGCATTGAATTAATTGCCCTTCCCGATCGCCGTGTACTGATGGTGGTGGTCACGCGCGACCGTCAGGTGCGCAATCGCGTGGTGGGCCTGGAGGAGCCAGTTTCGGCCTCCGAACTGGATTCGATCCGCAACTATATCAATCAGAATTTTTCCGGATGGTCGCTCGAAGACGTTCGCAGTGAACTGGCGCAAAGGCTGCGTCACGCGAGCGCGACCTACGACGCCATCCTGCGGAAATTGACGGTGTTGTACGCCAAGGGATTGCTCGATTTGCCGGCCGCGCCGGAAGTTCACATGGAGGGCGCCAGCAACCTGGTGGGCCTCGATCTGCACCTGACCAAGGAGAAAATGCGCGAGTTGTTCCGGACACTTGAGGAAAAGAAACGAGTTCTGGAACTTCTCGACCGGTTCCTGGAAAATCCGGCTGGCGAGATCGGCGTCCATGTGGGATTAGGCGAAATGCACCCGTCGATGGGCGAATTATCGCTGATCGGGTTGCCGGTGACTCTCGACAGCGGGATTTCCGCGGTCATCGCGGTTCTGGGTCCGATCCGGATGAACTATGTACGAGTCATGTCCGCCGTGCAACACGTGGGACAGGCGTTTCGCGACTCTTAGCGACGTTTAAAACGCCATTCTCGAGCTGTCCTAACATCATTTATGAGCGATCAGACGACAACCGAAACGCAGGCGCCCGATCCAGGCGAATTGCAGAAGGAATTGGATCAACTGGCCGGTGAAAAAGCCGAGTTGCAGGACCGCGTCCTGCGCGCCCAGGCCGAGTTTCAAAATTTCAAAAAACGAGTCGAGCGCGAACGCAGCGAAATGTTCGAATACGCTTCCATGGAAGCAGTGCGCGCGCTGCTGCCGGTGCTGGACGATTTCGAGCGATCCCTCAAAGCGGAGTCGCCTGATGAAGAACATGTCAAGGAATACGTCAAAGGCATGGCGTTGATTTACCAGCGTTTCTACGAAGGCCTCAAGAAACTGGGCCTGGAGCCGATTGTTTCCATAGGGCAGGCGTTCGATCCGCATGTTCACCATGCGGTGGACATGGTGGAGACCGAAGAGGCGCCGCCGGATACAGTCCTCGAAGAATTTCAACGAGGCTATAATTTCAAGGGCCGGATGCTGCGGCCGGCGATGGTGAAAGTGGCTGTTCAGCCCCAGGCGAAATGAGTTCCGTGACCAGACGAGACTACTACGAAATCCTTGGTGTGGAGCGCGAATGCGACGACGGCGTGCTGAAGTCCGCCTATCGCAAGCTGGCGATGCAGTATCATCCGGACCGCAATCCGGGGAGCCACGAAGCCGAGGAACGATTCAAGGAAGCGGCCGAGGCATATAGCGTCTTAAGCGATCCGCAGAAGCGCGCGGCCTACAACCGGTTCGGCCATCAGGGCGTGCCGTCGGCGGCGGGCAACGGCGGATTCGACGCGTCGGGATTCCCGGACCTCGGCGATATTTTGAGCGACGTATTCGGATTCGGCGACGTGTTCGGGCGCGGAGGCCAGCAACAGAAACGAACCAGAGCGCAGCGCGGCGAAGATGTCCGCTACGATTTGGAAATAGGCTTCGAAGACTCGATGCGCGGCCTGTCGGTGGACATTCAGGTGCCTCGCCTGGAAGCGTGCGGCCGTTGCCACGGCAAGGGCGCGGAGCCCGACGACGGACTCGTCACATGTCCGATGTGCCGCGGCCGCGGCGAAGTGATTTATCAGCAGGCGTTTCTTTCGGTGCGCCGGACGTGTTCGCAATGCAGCGGGCGCGGGCAGATTATCCGCCGTCCCTGCAAAGAGTGTCGCGGCGAAGGCTATCTGCGGCGCGAACGGAAACTGAAAGTGAACATTCCCGCGGGCGTCGACAACGGGACGCAGCTTCGCCTGAGCCAGGAGGGCCAGCCAGGAGCCAACAGCGGTCCGGCGGGCGATTTGTACGTGGTGCTGAAGGTCGCCGAGCACCCGATTTTCGAGCGTCACGAAAGCGATCTGCACTGCACGGTTCCGATTAACATTGGCCAAGCCGCGCTCGGCGCGTCGATCGACATTCTGACCTTCGACGGATTGCAGACCATCAAAATTCCAGAAGGCTCGCAAGCCGGAAGCCGTCTGCGTCTAAAAAGTCTGGGAGTGCCGCACCTGAATTCCACCGCCCGCGGCGATTTGTATGTGCATCTGGAAGTGAAGGTCCCCTCCAAGCTGACGCGCGAGCAGCGCAAGCTGTTCGAGCAGTTGCGCGATTTGCTGCCAGTAGAAAATGAGCCTCAGGAGAAGGGCATTTTCGATAAGGTCAAGGATTATTTCCTGTAAGATGGGGAAAGATGGACCAAGAGCTCAAGCAACATCTGGAAGCGATGGAGTCGCGACTGGAAAGCCGGCTGGACGACCGGATCGAGACACTCGACAAGCGAATTGGTGCGATGTTCACCCTGGTAATCGAGGTGAAGGAAAGCTTGGAGTGGCAAATCGAGGGCGTGGCAAGCCGCTTCGACGCGCAGGCGATTCGGATGGACCGGCAAGCGGCAATGCTTCAAACGGGTGCCCGCTGGACGAACCGCATGATCGCTTGGGCCGAGAAGGTGGATGTCTCGCTCGACAAGCGTATTCAGGAACTCGGCGAGGTCCGTAGCCGGCTCGAAAAGCTCGACGGCGGCGCGAAGTGAACGCCGCCAAATTGCCATGATGGAGTGAGGAGGAAACACGCGGGCTGCCCCAGTTTTCCCCATGTGCGCGATGAAGGTGCTCGTCATTGGCAGTTGTACGAAAGCTAAGAATGTTCGGAACTGTGCCGGTCCGCTGACTCAGCCTGACTTCGATGATCCATCCGTGTTTCAACGTCGCCAAGCGGAACTCTCCGCTTGGGCGTTACCTGCCGGAGAGCTTTATACAGGATGGCAGCACCGTTACATGATGAATGGTGTTAAAGCGCTGCGCAATCGCTTCGGCTCACCCGCTTGTTCCGTCAAGATCGTATCCGCCGGCTACGGGCTCGTGGATGAAGAACAACACCTTGTGCCATACGAGGCAACATTTCAGGGAAAGCCAGCCCGTTGGGTTCACGAACAATCCAATCGGCTGGGGATTCCGGCCGCCATCCGCGAGGCCATTATCGGCTACGATGCCGTGATGTTTCTGCTCGCCAAGAATTACCTAATCAGCACTCACCCTCCTCTTACACCCGGACCTAAACAGCGATTTATATTTCTTACTTCGGAGGTTGGACCTGCGTTTGACTCGAACTCAATAATTGTTCCCGCTGGTCCCAAAGAAACCCGATTCGGAGCAGGAACCATAACGCTCAAGGGCAAGATGTTTGAATTATTAGCGCACGGGTTGTGCAGCACCCCTGAAATGTGGGGCAAACTGCTATCCGACAATACCGAACGCACAGCGCTGGCACTGATTTCAGATGGGCGGAAGAACCTATGTGCCGCATAGTCGATTTGAACTGTCTTTACGAAGTCTTGGACGGCTTGCAACAGAGGGTCGGAGGCTGTCGCCGCCTCCAAGACTGCACGGGAAGAAACGCCTGGCCGGAGCGCGGTGTGTACTTCTTCTTCGAAAATGGCGAGTTTCGGGAAGACCAGAAAACGCTACGCGTGGTGCGGGTCGGGACACATGCGATAACAGATAGCTCACGAACCACTCTTTGGAACCGTCTGCGCACTCACAAGGGGAATTCCGGTCTTGGCGGCAATCATCGCGGCTCCATCTTCCGGAAGCGCATTGGACAAGCGCTCTGGAAAACTCAGAACCACGGCCTTACGAGCACTTGGGGTATTGGCAGCAGCGCTGCGAAGCCTGTCCGCCTAGTTGAGGGTCCGCTCGAACGGGAGGTTAGCACTTACATCGGGCAGATGCCATTTCTTTGGATAAGCGTTCCTGACGCCCCGAGTCCGAAGAGCGACCGCGCGCGTATGGAACTCAATTGTATCGCTCTGCTCAGCAATTTTGGAAAACCTTCCATTGACCCGCCATCACCGAACTGGCTGGGACTTCAATCCGGTGAACGAACGATACGAGAATCCGGGCTGTGGAACACAGATTCTGTCGAGAAATCTTACGATGCGGAGTTTCTCGGAATCCTCAGGGCCTACGCTAGAGGCACTCACTGAGCCGTGCGCGCGGCGCCTTCCCCCTTTATGCCGACTGGCCAAACGCTCCACAAAGGGTAAGTTGCGGGACGAAAACCGCCACAAAGAGATCAACGGTGGCGCAGTCCCGTTTTGTTGTCCCATTGTTGGGGCGACGAACATGCCGTTAAACCGTTAGACGATGTGTGCGGAGCATATTTCATGCTCCGCACAATTTTGTTTTGTGGTTATTTGCTGGCTACAGGCTTGGCTGCCGCGGCTGCGTTTAGTTCTGCACGTAACATGCGGGTTTTCAGCCGCAACGCAATCTTCTGCTTCCGAAGCCTGTTGAAACGAGCGGTATCGCCGCAGGTTTTTGACATCTAGGCCAAACTTACTTGTTCGGCCTGCAACCCTTTCGGGCCCTGCTTCACAACGAACTGGACGCGCGCGCCCTCGTCGAGCGAACGGTATCCCGTCGCCTCAATCGCCGAGAAGTGCACAAACACGTCTTCGCCATTCTCGCGTGCGAGAAATCCAAATCCTTTTGCGGCGTTAAACCACTTGACCGTTCCGGTCTCTTTCATAATTGTCTCCTTAAATCTAGCGATGGAAACGCAGGGAAAATCGATTGATACAGGAGGCTGCAAACTGGTGTTGAGCGGTGAGGATCAAAGCGAAGTGCCAAGTTTTCAAAAGCTTTAAGCATATTAGCACAAAACGGGCGGCTGCCTACAACAAAATAATGTTCTTAGACAAAAAAAGGTACAATTGCCCATGTTCGGACTCATGAAACGGGCGGACCGGCTGGCGTATTGCGGCTCCGGTAACACCATCGGGGCGATGTATGGACAACCGGCGCGCCTTGGAAAAGCCGGACTTCTGGAGTTCCTGCAATGGTTGCGGCGATTCGGGCGAGTGCGGGAGTTGCTGCGATTGTCGACGAGGGGGCTCAGCTGGGCGTTGGTGCTGGTTTCGGCGGCCCATGCCGATGGCGCCGACCTCCAGTCTCTTTATCAGGCCCACCAATGGGCGGAACTGCGCGATGCCGTGCGTTCTCATAAGGTTCCGTCGGCTTACCGCGGCATTGTCGACGCGGTATACGGCGACGACCGGCGCGCGGAGCGAATTCTCAAGTCCGTAATCCGGTCGGCGCCCAATTCCGAGGAGGCATACCAGGCATACGAATGGCTGGCGCACATCTATCTTCGCACCGGGCAGTACGCCCGTCTGACTGCCAATACGGAGGCGCGATGGGCGGCGTTTCCGAACAGGAGCGAGCTGAAAACAGAGCGGAACGCGATGGCCGGATTCCGAGGCTTGCCGGACCAGACGGTGAGCGCGGCTCGCCGTTTCACGCTGCTGCATGAGCGGGGCGAAATTTTTATTCCGATTCAGATCAACAAATCCTCAGCGACGTATTTCTTCGATACGGGAGCTTGGGTGAACTGCATGAGCGAGTCGGAGGCAAAGAGACTTGGCTTGACGGTCCACCATGGAGACGGGTCTCTGTCTCAGGCGGCGGGGGCAAGAATCGGATTTCGGACGGCGGTGGTCCAGGAACTGACCGTGGGCGAGATCCACTATACCAACGTTTCCTTCGCGGTGTTCCCGGACGATCAGGAGCCGTGGTCGGACCTGGCGCCGGGCCGGCGGGGAATCCTCGGGATTCCGGTGATGCTCGGGTTCCGGACGCTGCGCTGGAGCCAGGATGGCGCGGTCGAGATCGGCGCGAAAGCCGCGCCCTTGCGCGATCCGAACCTGTTCTTCGACGACGATCATCTGGCCGTGGCGGGGGATTTGGGAGAGAAAAAAATCCTGGCGACTCTCGACACCGGAGCGGAGGATACCGATCTGTACGAGCCTTTTACGAAAACATTCGCGGCGTTGACCGGGGGCGGGAAGAAAGACTCGACCGAAGTACGAGGGGTGGGGCACGCGGAGAATTTCGATTCCATCGTTATCCCTGAGTTGAAGTTCCGGCTCGGCGGGTTGGAAGTGGTGCTGCAGCCGGCTCACGTGCTGTTAAAATCGCTGGGAGCGAAGTGCTGCGTGGGAAATTTCGGGATGGATCTTTTTAAACAAGGGCGGGCGTTTAAGATCGACTTCGGCGCGATGAAGTTCGAGCTGGAAAGCAGTCGCCAGTAGCCAGGAGCCAGTAGAAAACCCTGCTATCCGCGCCCGCTGCGGGTGATGGCTTCCGCCAGACGAGCTTCGATGGCTCCGAATTCCTCCACCGGAATTTTCATCTTTCTGCGCCAGTTAGGATACTGCCAGGTGCTGCCGGGGAGATTTTGCTGCTCGGTTTCGCCCGTCAGATCCTCCTGATTCACGACGGCCAGCGCGCACGGTGTAGAGAGAAGGAAACCGATGGGGTCGCCGGCGAAACCAGTGCCTTCGAGGACGGCGTGGAGGCGGCCTTTTTCGTCATCCCTGGCCGCGTGCTGGAAACGGTATGCCTCATCGTCAATAAGCCCGGCCGCTTTGCGCGCCTCGATGTCACGACCCGAATCGAAGCCGGCCAGCGTGGGCAGATCGTGCGTGGTGGTGGAAACGACGGCGTGGGCGGGATATTCTTCGGGTCGGCGAAAATTGCCTTGGGCGTCGCGCTCGAACCACAAGAGGCGGTAGCTGAGAATTCCTGTCTCGGCCAGCGACTGGCGGACTTCTCCGGTGACCGTACCCAGATCCTCGCCGATGACGATGAAGTTGCCGCGTACGCTTTCCAATGCCAGGATGCCCAGCAGGTCGTTCGCGTAATCGCGGACGTACGTGCCGCGGGTTGCGGGCATGCCGTCCGGAATCCAGTAGAGGCGGAAGAAGCGCATGACGTGATCGATGCGCAGGGCGCCTCCGTGGCGGGCGTTATTGCGGATGGATTGGGCGAAAAGCTCGTAGCCATTGTCGCGATGGGCGTCGCGGTCGGGAGGGGGGAAGGCCCAATCCTGGCCGTTGGGCGAAAAATCGTCGGGAGGCGAACCGACGCGGGCGCCTTTAATATAGAAGGCGCCGTTGGCCCAAAGGTCGGCGCCGAATCGGTCGGTGGCAAGCGCGAGGTCGTGATAAATGCCGATCTTCATACCTTGGTCAAGCGCGTGCACCTGAGCTTCGGCGAGCTGACGGTCGATGTGCCACTGCAAAAACTTATAAAACTGGACGCTGTGATGATATTCGCGGGCAAATTCGGCGACGGCGGGCGAGCGGGGATCGTGAAATTGTTCGGGCCAGTCGGTCCAGAGCCAGATGTTGGGATCCCGTCGATGCATTTCGGCGTCGAGGGCGCAGTAGACGGCGAAATCGTGGAGGTGCGCGCCTTGTTCGGAGATATAGGCGTCGAAGTCCGGTGAACCTGGGAACCCCGCGAAGACGCGCGCCAGCGCGGCAAGCTTCAAGGCGGCCACTCGCTCATATTCGACGAATTCGGACGCTCGCAGCGATTTAATTTCGTCGAGTTCGGCTTCGGTCAACGTCACGTCGCCGGTGCGCTCGACATCGAGATAGAGGAAGTTGCGATAGAGAGAGCACTGCGGCAGGTAGGGGCTGGTGTTATAGGGCCGCCGATTGGGGATGGCGTGGAGAGGATTCAACGCGATGAACGCGCAACCCGAACGAACGAAGGAATCGATGGCCGCAAGCAGGTCTGTGAAATCGCCGCAGCCCCAGTCGCGGGCGGAGCGGAGACCGTAGAGGCTGACGGCGACTCCAGCGGCTCGTCCTTCAAAAGACTTGGCGCGCGCGGGGCACACGATAAAGCGCGCTTCGGCGAAAATTTCGAGGCGCGGATTGAGGACTCGATAGAGGCGGAGATGATGATAGCCGAGGCGGAGGGAGGGAAGAGGGAGACGCTTGGCGCCGTCGTCCAGATTCGAGAGCTCGGGGAGCCAGAACCAGTGATGCTCGACATCGCCCGATTCCCACGTGACTTCGAGCTTGATGGTGCCTGTTTCGTTGGAGGGAACACGGAGAGGCAGAGAATCGTCGTGTTCGCGCACGACCACGGTCGAAGGAAGATAACCCGAATGCTGCGGCGGGAGGCTCTGGAGGATCGAATCCAGCACGTCGTCCGGCGTGCGATGCGTATGTCCCCAGATGTCGATGTATTCAAGCTCGATCCCGTGAGCGGCGGCGGCGCTGGCCCGGAGTTCTATCGATGGATCCAACCTTTAATTAGAAACCAATTGTGCCTAGTTGTGGATATCGAGGGAGAAGGCGGGCGAAAGCCTGGTCCCGACGCCCAGGTAGAGCGGGACGGCGGTTCCGGTGGGGACCGATAGGGGGAGCTGGATGGCAACCTGCGGGCTGCCGACTTGAATCACCGGGACGGCGACGCCGCCCAGGCTCGCGAACATGTTGGCGGGAGTTAGTGCGGTGATGCCGTCGGCAAGGCCGACCACGTTTAGTATGAGCGTATCGCCCGGATGCGCCGGTTGAGTGGAGGAGATTTGCGAGCCGGAAACACTCGTAACCGAGGCGATGACCGGAGGAGGCGCGTCGACTTTCATGACGATCGGCGGGATGGTGGCGCCGCTGGGCGAGGTCAATTGCACAATCGCGGGTCCCACGGGGAGCCCGTTCGGCACGATCACTTCCAACTGGCCGTTCAAAAATGCCGGGTTGACCTGCTGGTTGCCGATGGTCAAGGTCCAGCCGGTCAGGTTCTGCGGCAAGCCCGTGGCGTTGATAATAGCGGCGCCACCGGCCGGGACGCCGGCGAGCCCGGTAACGGCGTTGATCACCGGGGCGTGCAGGCTGATCTGGTTCGGATTCGCGGCGAGAACCTGCACGTACAGGGTCTCGGTTGCGGTTTGCAGTCCGGTGGTGACGGTCACGGTGGTCGCGGTGGGGGGCGCCTGCGGATTCACCGAGACGTTGACTTGCAGCAGCGCCGGATTGATGACAAAAATCTGTTTCACGACCACGTCGCTGGATCCGAATCCGACGGTCGTCTGACTGTTGAAATTCGTGTTACTGCCATTGATCTGAACCATCGTGTCCGTTCCCGGCAGAAGCGAAGACGGGCTGATCTGGATCTGGGCAGGGTTGGCGTAGTTGTATTGATACTGCGGAGGGTTTCCAAAAACAATTGCCTGTCCCGAGGTCTGGCCGTCGGGATTGAGAGCTTCGACGGAGGAGTTGTATGGTCCAGGCGCGGGCGGGGCGGCGAGCGTAAACGATCCATCTCCATTGGCGTTCAAAATGGTCGCCACCGTGCCGTCGAAGACGAACTGCGTCGATTGCGACAGGCTGGCGCCGTAGACGGTAAGCGTCCCGTTGCCGAACTGGTCGGTGCCTTGAATCAGATTGGTCAGCGTGGGAGGGCCGGAAGGGACCACGTAAAACGCCGCCGGCAGCACGTAGAGGTCGTTAGCCACGGTCACGGCCAAGGCCACAGGCGTGGTCGACTGCACGGAACTGGTGTAAACGGCCATCGAGATGTAGTTCTTGCCCTGATATTGCGTGTACCACTTGGTATAGCCGGGGACGACCGACGCCGCCGCCTGGCTGCCGATGACGCTGACGGTCAGCCCGGGAGCCAGTTGCGTTCCGACCGTCGTACCGGGCGCGGTGAAATCCAGGCTGAAGCTGCCGTTGCCTTCGAGCATCGGACTGGCCTCGACGGCGTTGTTGACTCCGCCGGAGAGTTGCATTCCATAAACCACCGGGCCGGCGCTGCCTTGCACGTTGAAGTTGGCGAACTGCACGGTGTTCCCGGCGTTGACCGTGAGGGTTTGGGCCTGCGTCCAGTCGCGCGTGCCGGGGAAAAACTGGGTGACGAATCCGATATTGGCCTGGAAGGGATTCTGCGCCGCGTCCAAGGGCAACACGATGGCGTCGGGTCCGGATTCTCCCTGTGCCGCGGGCGGAAGAGGATGCACGTAGAGCAGATAATTGCCCGGAGGAATGGCGTCGATGCGATAGCTGCCGTCGGGATTGGTCAAATTGCTGACCGCGATCCCAGTGGTGGGCGAAATCGCCACCACGCTGGCCAGGCTGACCCCTCCTCCGCTCAGCGTCACCTGTCCGGTAATGCTGCCGGTCGAAGCCAGATAGCCCGGCGTGGGATAGAGCAGCGTGAGCCCGGCGATATCGTCGGCGGCAAGCGGCATCGCTTTCGTGGTCGACCGGGTGATATAGGTCGACATCGTGGCCGAAGTCAGCGTATGCTGCAACCCCAGCGAATGTCCGAACTCATGCACCATGGTGGTGAAGGAGCTGTCGTAAAAGCTGGCCTGCTGGGGACTGGTGACGGTCAGGTTCTTGCGGAACTGGACTTGCGACCGCAAAATCGGCAAAAAAGGCGTGTTGTTATTAATGAAGGACACGTTGGCATAGGTGGTCACCTTGGTCTGGGCCAGAATGCCGGGGGCGATGTTGTCATCGGAAAAGACGACGTCGATTCCCGGCGCCGATTGCTCGGTGGCGGAGTTTTCGAGCCCGCCGTAGGCCAGCTTGATCTGCGAGCCGGGCACGTTGTTCCAGGCCTGCGCCGCCAGTTGCAGTTCGCTCATCACGGCGGTGAAGCTGTCCCCCTTCACGAATACGTCCGGCCCCTGATCGGAGATGAAGTAGTAGACCGTGTTACCGGTGAGCTGCGTCAGATCGAAGTGCAGCATGATGGGATTGAAGGGCCCGCTACGGCCGGCGAAATAAACGAAGTGATAGTAGCCCGAAGCGATCGAGGAAAGCGCGGCGATCGCCGCGGCCATGCTCAGAATTCGCTTCGGGAAGGTCATTGTTTCGCCGCCCCCGCAGATCCAGACTTCTGAAGCGTCTTGACGATCAGGCTGCGCAGATCGCTCCACTTCATGGTCATTCCCAGGTCAGTAACCGGCTTGCCGGACTTGTCCAGCATCTGATCGGCAATTGCCGGCCGGTTCAGCACGGTTTCGCCGGAGGCATCCTGCTTCAGGTTGAACATGCCTTGCGCGAGGCCGATCACCTGCGTCATTCCGCTACGGCTGGTCCACAGAAACAACACATATTCCTGACCTTGGACGAGCACCGGCGATCCGATTCCGATCTGCCGCAAGTTCCCGTAAACGCCTCCCGGAACCGCCACTTCAGCCGGAAGGATAGCGCCCTGCTTCAGCGTCTCTGAAACCTGCAACTGATAGTAGGTGTAAATATCCCGTCCCGTGGCCGCGGACCGCGTACCGGTGATGCGGGCCCTGACGATGTGTGTGGACTGGGTGATCAGATCGTTCATCGACATTTTCAGCAGCGTGGTGGCGCTGGCGACGGCAAGCAGGGCTACGCTGGCCAGAAGATGGAACGAAATACGCATTCGCCATCTCTTTAGCACTTCGTGGGCCGGATCTGGATGGCTGAAAATAAATGACTTAAGCCCCTCTGGAGAGGGCATTTTGTGGACCTTTGACACGGGTTTGAGACAGGAAGACCCAGGGGCCAGGGGCCAGACGCCAGGGGCCAGTTAGCGCGCGTCCTTCGCTGGCCCCCGGCCCCCGGCCCCTGGCCCTTTGCCTTCGCAGGCCAGCTGGAATACTTCAAAAACCGGACGGTGGTTGGAATCGGGAATGACCCGGACATTTTCCTCGCGGCAACCGGCGGCGGTGGCTGCCTCAAGGAAGCGGCGGTGGGTGCCGGCGAAGTTTTCGCGCTTGTCCACGTGAGCGATGAACAAGGCGTTGGGATCGGCAAAGAGACGCGCGGCCTCGCCCTTGTCCAAGTCCGAAGGGGTATCGGTCTGGAAAGGATCGTGGCCGCTCCTCATTTTCAGGTGGCCGTTGTGCAGGACATCGAGCGGAAACTGGATGCCCCAATCGAGCACGTAAATCGTCTGGCCGGGAACTTCGGAAATGGCCTCGGACAGGGGATAGATGGCGTCGGTGTAGATATTCTCCGCGCCATTTCGCTCAAACTGTGCGAGGTTCTGGTTGATCACCAGCACGTTTCCCGCGACCAGCAGGAAGCAGATGGCCGCGACCAGCCAGTTCCAGCGGATGGAGGCGATCACGATGGCGACAAAGAGCTGCGGAAAGGGCCACAGCAGCACAGTGTGGTGCAGGGAGGCACCGGCATCGCGCGTCGAGGCCATGAAAAACCAGGCGACGGCCGTGAACACCAGGGCGAATCGCGCGGCGCGGGAAGGCCACCACAGCGGCACGGCGAGGAGCGCCAGAAGCGCAGCGTACTCCATGCCTCCGCCGCGATGTTCTCCCAGGTGGTCGCGAATAAAGACCGCGGCGCGGCCGCGCAGCGACACGGGAGGTTTGGGATTGTCGGTATATTCTTCGGAAACAATATATCCGTATAGGCCATAGCCGCCGAGGGCGCTACGGAAATGGATAAACTTCGCAGGCGCGCCCCGCGGCTCCAGATGTCCGTTGGTTCGAAAGGTCTCCGCCCGGCGGTGGCCATTGTAGATCACGAAGGGCAAGGAACCAACCAGAAAAGCGGCGGCGGCGAGGAGCAGATGACGGCGGGTGACCATTTTGACGACCTCGCGTCCAAATACGGACACTGTGGCCAGCATCAGCCCGGCGAGGGCCCAGACGAAGATGGCTTTGTTCCAGAGGGCGAGGCCCAGAAAAAAAAATCCCCAAAGGAGATCCTTTTGGAGCCGTTCCTGCGCATATTTAAGCAGAAAAAAGCAGCCGGTCACAAGCAAAAGATGTTCGAGCGCAACTGGACCCCAGTCGAAGGTGTTGGTAAGGAGAAACGTCGGGTCGGAAGCCAGCAGGAGGGCGGCGACGGTGGCGGTGCGGCGGCCCGCGGATCTTTCGGTCAAGTAAAAGAAAATATAGACAGTTAGAGCTCCGGCGAGGACCATGGGGAGGCGAATAACCCAGGGCGTCCAGCCGGGATGGGCCTGAAAACTGGACCGGAAAACGGCCATGAGGGGCCAGTAAAGGAGCGTTTTAAGCGTTCCAATATACGTCATCACCATCAAGGGAATGTCGTGATGGAACAGGCGGAGGCGGAATTCTCTTGTGGCGGGCTGGTAATATGGGCCGGCGAATAACGCCTCATCCATTTGGATGCCGGCGTAGGGAAGCAGGGCGCATCCGGCCAGGATGGTCAGGCAGCAGGAAAAGGCGAGAAGGAGCCGCGAGGCAAGATTCTTCACAGGCGATAGAAAGAAATGAGATTTTTTACCGATTCTTCAGACAGTATAAGGCATCGGGGCACATCCGGAAACTTGGGCCGGGACGTAATGCTTTCGGAGCTGGAGACCGATATGAGTACGATACATTGGGCCGAGTACGAGGGGTCGGAAGCGCGTGGCGGAACTGAAGAAAAGATTGGCACTTTAATTGCTTGCAGAAAGCGGCAACAGTATGCTATGCTGTGCGAAGCAGATTTGGATAGCGGCGATCGCGCCGGGCGGAGGCCTGGCGGCAGGCGAGCGAAAGCTCCGTCAAAAGATCTCCCCGCATGTTGGCCGTTCGGCCAACCATCCACGGCGGACCTTCTCGCATGGAAGAGTTCGCGATCAAAAAAGCAGATCCGTCGTCAAAACGGGTATGAAGATCTGAACCTTTTTGCTGGGACCAGCGTCTAAGGATGTGACGCGGACAAACGAAAAGATAGAAGAACGAAAAAAACAAAACAAAGAAGAGACAAGAGGCAGCCATGACAAAGAACGAGTTAAATAAATTTAAAAATATTCTGGAGGCGAAGCAGGCAGAGCTGGTCGCGTTTGTGCGAAATCGCGAGGGAATTGCCATCGAGAAGAGCCCGGACGCCCTGGACGAAGTGCAGCACGCTGCGGAGCGCGAGCTCGCGATCCGCAATCTGGACCGCGAATCGCAACTGCTCCGCAACGTGCGGGCGGCGCTGCGGCGCATCGACGAAGGGACCTTCGGCGTGTGCCTGCATTGCGAGGAGGACATCAGTCCGAAGCGCCTGGCAGCGGTGCCGTGGACTCCTTTCTGCATCGGATGCCAGGAAATGGCCGATCGCAACCAGGCCGGCGACGCGTCGGAGAATTTCGACGAAATGCTGGTCAGCGCGGCTTAATTTCCTGGGCTGCTTAAAGAAGTAATTCGAATGTACGAGATCATCCTGCCCGCTTTCTCCTTCTCCCGGCGGTAGGAAAAAAAGCGCTCGGCGTCGCAATAAGTGCAGACGCCGGGCGTTTCGATATTTTGGGGCGCCACTCCGGCAGCCTCCAATTGCTTCCGGTTTTCCAGGGCGAGGTCGAGGTGTGTCCGGGAGTCGAATCCGAACTGGCGCGCGACCTCCTCCCCCACCTCATAACAGCAGACGCCGATTCCGGGTCCGATGGCGGCATGAACGTTCGCCGGCGAGGTGCCGAATTCGGCGTTCATTTTCTCGAGCGCCCGGTCGACGATGTGAGCAGCAGTACCACGCCATCCGGCGTGAACGGCGGCGACGGCGCGATTGCGCGCGTCGGCCAGAAGAATCGGGTAGCAATCGGCGGTGCGAACGGCGATTACGAGACCCGGACGGTTGGTTACTAGCGCGTCTCCTTCGCCGCACATCCCATGAAGTTTGGCAGTAAATACCAGATTCGAATGGATTTGCTTGAGCTCAGCAAAGTCGGCGGAAGGTGCCTGGCCGCTGCGGGTGCCAAATCCGTGCTGGACCCATGGGAGCCGTTCTAACAGAGGCGAAGCTACGAAATCGATTGCCATCGAATGGATTGTACCCCTTACTCTAAATGTTGAGGGCATGTGTCCCTAAAGTGAATATTATGTCGATGAAAAAGTACTGTCTGGCCAGCACTTTTCTGTTGACAGAGGTCCTATCGGTTGGTACACTCGGTTTTGTCGATAAACGACGAAAAATGTGTCGGAGGATTACTAGCTATGAAATTGTTTAAGAGTTTGGCGTTGGCCACACTGATGATCGGAAGTGCGTCCGCGACTACTTATTACGTCGTCGGAACATGTGGTAGTTTTAGTAACCCGAATCCGACCCCGATCTCGGGTACCTTTGTGTGCCCCACGGCAGCGGCGTTGGGGATTATCGAAAACTTGACCGTCGCCAGCGAGTTTCTGATTTACGATAGCGACTACAGCAATGGACTATCTGGAAGCGTCACCGCCGTTACGAATTGGACTTTCAGCGGGGCAACGTTTGCGTTTGGCTCAGATACGACAACGTCGACGGGGGGATCGAGCTCTTCCCAAGCTGTTTCCACCGATGGTTTGACGTTTAATGCTTCGCAAAGCCTTCCGCCGACCGTTCTCGCAGGCTTTTATGACGTCGCCAGCGCGTTCGGAACTCCGACGATTAACTGGACGAACCAAACCACGTCGGGTTCGGCCGTCGCAACCACGGGTTACGCTCAAGTCGTTTACGACTACAACGTGACGAGTAGCACCCCGGAGCCGGTTTCCATGCTTCTTCTCGGCACTGGGCTAGTGCTTACTTTCCTCGGACGTACCCCGTTCGTTCGCCGGTTCTTCTCGAAAGTTTAGCTGCCGATCCGATTTCGTTTTACCCCATGCCCGCGCTGAGAAATCAGCGCGGGTTTTTCATTTTCCGGGCTATCATGAAGGAAGTCTTTTTGGACCTCGGGGAAACGGAAGTGATCGCGTCCAGAACCAAGCGGACATTGCTGCTTCGCGCGTCGCTGCTTCGCGCGTTGCTGGTTCTTGGTTGCGCGCTGCTAGGCGCCAACCAGGTCCGCGCGCAGTTTGCCCGCGCCAGCATCCTCGGCCAGGTCACCGACTCCACCAACGCCCCCGTCCCCAACGCCACAGTAATCATCACCCGTCTGGACACCAATGAACGGCAGGAGACCACCACGGACGCGAGCGGGGGATTTTCCTTCGCCTTTCTCAATCCAGGCGTTTATCGCGTAGCGGCATCGGCGCCCGGGTTCAAGTCGCTCGAGAGGAACCGGCTCCAACTGGCGAGCGACGACACGGTGGCGCTGCCTCTGGCACTGGCCGTAGGCGATGTTCACGACCAGGTGAGCGTCGACGCACAAAGCGATCCTCTGGACACCTCGAACGCGTCCCATTTCACGCGCCTCAATCCACAAAAGCTGGTGGAGCTTCCTATCATGGGGCGGCAGGCCTATTCACTGGTCGCGTTGACGCCCGGAGTCATTTTCACGCAGGAACAGTTCGGCACGACGGGATTTGCGGGGCTTCATGGATGGGATGCCGACGGCAAGTTCATCATCAACGGAGGCATCGTGGGGACGAATCAGTTTCTACTGAATGGCGCGCCGGTGAGCTTGACGGGATCGTGGCAATTCTCTCCTAATCTCGACGGAGTTGAAGAGTTTCGCGTGCTGACCAACACCTACGACGCGCAATACGGGCGAACCGGCGGCGGCACGGTGATGACCACGCTGAAGAGCGGCACCAACGCCTGGCATGGGAACGTATTCGAATATTTTCACAACTCCGTGCTGGACGCGAATACGACGCAGAATAATCAGTCCGGCCAGCCGCGCGGCAAGCACAACACGCACGATTACGGAGGGACTGTGGGAGGGCCTTTGCGGCGCGACCACGATTTTATTTTTTTCAGCTATGAGGGTTTCCGCGAAATTGTTCCGTTCCCAGTGGTGAGCGACACGCCCCCGGTAAGTTTGAGAACAGGATCGGGTTTCAAAACCGACAGCATCAGGGTCTACGATCCTCTCACGGCGCACGAATGCGTAGTGGGGAAGGACACCAGCGGCACTAACGCCTGCTTGGCGTCGTATATCCGGACGCCTTTTCCCAATTCCGCCATTCCGTTGAGCCGCATCAGCCCGATCGGGAAGGTTATCCTGGATCTCTACCCCGATCCGAATGGACCCGGGCTGACGCAGAATTACATCGCCGGCGGCAACGTCGGCCGCTACCACTACGATCAGCCGATGGGGCGCTGGGATCATCTGTTCAACGACCGCGACCGGGTGAGCGCGGTGGTCACGGTGGAGCGCGGTCACGACTTCACATCCACCAACGGCTTCGCGCCTCCGGCCGAGGTGGGCAACCAGACCGACTACCGTTTCGACCAGAATTACATCGCCGAGTACACGCACATCCAGTCGCCGTCGACGGTGTTCAATGTCAGGGCGTCGTTCGGGCGCTTCAGCGAATTTTTTCCGGATTCGTCGGGCGCTTCGAACCTGACGGCCGCGCAACTGGGCATGATCGACATGATCCACGCGCCGACGGTGACCACGGACGCTCCGCCGAGCTTCGATCTCTCCACGTACAGCTCGATTATCGGAAACACGTATAGCTGGAGCACTCAAAACCAGTGGTCGCTGCAACCGGGCATGATTCAGACACGCGGCCGGCACGTGATTCACTATGGCATCGAATTCAGCTACGCGGCGATCGGCAATGCCGGGCCGGGCCGCGCCAACGGCGAGTTCGCCTTCACGCCCGGGTGGACGCAACAATATGTGAATCACAACCAGGGATCGAAGGACGGCAGCGGCATCGCGGATCTCCTGCTGGGCCTCGCCGACACCGGCTTCGTCGACTATAACGACAGCGCCTATCGCACCTGGCCGTACTTCGCCGCCTACGTGCAGGACACCTGGCGCGCCACGCCCAAGGTGACGGTCACCCTGGGACTGCGCTACGACGTGCAGATCCCGTTCATCGAGCGCTACAACCGCATCAACGCCGGATTCGACTACAACTCAGTCAATCCTCTATCGAGCCAGGTGATGGCCAACTGGAGCGCCGACGCCGCGACCTACAACGCCACCAATCCGAAATTCGCGTTCCCCGCGGCGCCGGTTTCGCTGACCGGTGCGCAGCTGTTCGCCGCACCGGGAAACCGCAGGCCATATAACACCGATTGGACCGACGTTCAGCCGCGTTTCGGCATCGCGTTTAGTTTCGCGCCGAAGACGGTGTTGCGCTTGGGCTCCGGGATTTTCTACCGGACGGCGACGCAGCTCAACGAGACCACCGGATTCAGCCAGAGGACAAATTACATTTCGTCATTCGACGCGGGCGTGACGCCATCGGCCGGGCTGACGGGCCCATATTCGCTCCAGCAGCCGTTCCCGAGCGGGATTCTCGCGCCCACCGGAGCTGGCGGCGGCGCGCTGACCAACGTCGGCGGAGACATCCAGTACGACGGCCGGTCGAGGCCGATTCCGAGGACCTATCAGTATTCAGTGGGAGTGGAGCGCGAGCTGCCGTGGGCGCTTCTCGTTGAGGCCTACTATTCCGGCAGCCAGACCGTGCACGATTCGGTCACCGCGGAATACGACGCGCCGCCCCCGGCCGATTACACGAAGTATTTGAGCAACGCGACGTTCTTCACGCGCAACGTGCCGAATCCGTTCTACGGAATCCTGCCGGTCACCTCCGTGCTGGGCGCGTCCTCGCAGATTCAGGCATACAACCTGCTGCGCCCATATCCGCTGTTCAATGGAATCGAGGAACTGACGGATCCGCAGGCCAAGTATCGCTACGATTCGTTCCAGTTGTTCGCGCAACGCAAATTCTCAAGCCTGTCGGACGCAGGCGTGTTCACGTTCCTTCTGGCGTACACCTATTCGAAGTCGACCGCGGAGAATCACCGCATCGATCCCTGGAATTTGCAGCAGCCTCTCATCAACGATCTGAGCACGCTCGACAAGCCGAACGTGCTTGCGCTAACCGGCCTGTGGGATTTGCCGATCGGTTGGGGCAAGCGCTGGTTCAGCGACGTCGGCCGCTTCGGAGGCGCCGTGCTGAACGGATGGGCCGTCGATTGGACGCTGACCTACGCGTCAGGCTATCCGGTGCCGAGGCCCGACGCGAATTTCACATGCGCCAGCTTCGCCACGCCGACCGGCCAAACGGCGTACGAGTATTTCAACACCACCAAGGGATGCTGGAAAGCGTACGGTCCCTATGATCCTCGCCTGCTGCCCGATATTCTCCCGGGCATCCGCAACCCCGCGGCGCCGCAATTGAACGTCAGCGTGGAGAAAACGTTCTGGCTGAGCGATCGCTACACGCTGCAATTCCGGGGCGAGGCGTATAACGTGACCAACACCCCTATCTTGCCGGCTCCGAACACGACGTTCGGAGATCCGACCTTCGGTCAACTGCCGATCCAGCAGAATAATTTCCCAAGGTTCATTCAGCTGGCGGCGAAGATCGTTTTTTGAGATGACGTGGGGTGGAAAGGAGACAACCAAAGGACGTATGATCGAGTCAGAGGCCGTCATGACTGTTCGTGAAAATGTCCATCAGCTTGTCGACACACTGCCGGAAGATAGGCTCGCGGATGTGCTCGACTATCTTGCGGATCTGAACGACACAGACGAACTGGACAGCGAGACGGAGGGCGCTATCGAGCAAGGGCTCGAAGACATTAGCGCCGGCCGCACCATAACGTTAGAGGACTACCGCCGGACCCGCGGGTTGTGAAATACCGCATCGAGATCTCGAGTCGCGCGGCACGAGATCTCGATCGCCTCAGCCGCGATGTCCAGCAGCGGATGATGCGGCGGCTTGAGCAACTGGCGGACGATCCTCATAACGCTCGTTTGTCCAGTCAGCTAACCAACCAGGGAGAGTTGCGGAAATCCCGAGTTGGCGGCTGGAGAATCATCTTTACGTTGGACCTTGAGAAGCGAAACCTCTTCGTCGTGACGGTGGAGCGGCGAGGCCAGGTTTATCAGCGCATCTAAGACAGTTGTATGATGTTGGCGACGCCGTATGAAACTCTTCCTGCCATTCGTCCTATCGCTCACCGCCTTCGCTCAGGCCCCCAATCCCGACGCCTTCTATAAGCTCGGCCCCGATTCCCTTCCTATGGACGGAGTCCCCAAGGGCGAGATCCGTGGACCCTTCAAAATCGACAGTAAAGCCTATCCCGGGACGTTTCACACCTATTGGGTTTACGTCCCCGCACAATACGATGCGTCCGTGCCCGCCAGCCTCATGATCTTCAACGACGGTCAGGCGTTCAAGAATCCCGATGGCGACGCGCGGGCGTTTAATGTCATGGACAATCTGATCTACCGGCGGGAGATTCCGGTCATGATCGGCGTCTTCATCAACCCCGGCCACACGCCGGAGCAGCCGGAGCCGACTCCGGCCGAGTGGGGCGACCGCACCACGAACCGCCCAACTGAGTACAACTCGCTCGACGACCGCTACGCGCGCGTCATCGTCGACGAGCTGATGCCTGTGCTTTATAAGGACTACAACATTTCGAAGGATCCGGAGCGCCACGGCATCGGCGGCGCAAGTTCCGGCGCGATTGCGGCGTTCACCGTCGCCTGGGAGCGGCCCAACGATTTCCGCAAGGTGCTCAGCATCGTCGGCAGCTTCGTGAATCTGCGCGGCGGCCACGCCTACGCCGACATCGTTCGCAAAAGCGACAAAAAGCCGATCCGCGTCTATTTACAGGACGGCCGCAACGACAATCGGGGCGTGCGCGCCAACGGCGAATACGACGAAACGCGCGACTGGTTTTTTCAAAATGTCCGCCTGATGAAGGCGCTCACCGAAAAAGGCTACGACGTCAACTACACCTGGGGCATGAACAAACACGGCCAGAAAATGGGAGGCCCGATTCTGCCGGACATGATGCGCTGGCTGTGGCGCGATCAGCCTGTTTCCGTCGACGTCCACGACATGGTGGAGCGTTCGTTCCGGGAGCCGGTCAAGAAAAACTGACCGGGTGTGCTACGATACCCTGTTCATACCCTGGAGTTATCGTTGACGACGACCGCACCCCCTCAGTCACGCAGCGTTTTCCCTCTTTTCGTCCTTCTGATCCTGTTTTCGGCCAGCGGCATGTGCGCGCTGATTTACGAAGTGGTCTGGTACCAGTTGCTGCAACTCGCCATCGGGTCGACCTCAGTGTCCCTGGGCATTCTGCTCGCGACGTTCATGGGAGGCCTGTGCATCGGCAGTGTCTGGTTCCCTCGCCTCCGTCTCGCCCAGCATCCTTTGAAGACTTACGCGGCGCTGGAACTGGGCATCGCGGCGTGCGCGGTGCTGGTGCAGCTTAGCCTGCCTTCGCTCAATCGCCTCTACATCGCCGGAGCCGAGCATGGGATGCCCGGGATGCTGTGGCGCGCCGTCCTCGCGATGCTCTGCATGCTGCCGGCGACAATCCTGATGGGCGCGTCCCTGCCATCGATTGTCCGCTGGGCGAAAAGCGGCGTTTCCTGGTGGGGGTATTTGTACACCGGCAACATCGCGGGCGCGGTGATCGGCTGCCTGGTGGCGGGATTTTATTTGCTGCGCAGCTACAACATGGCCACGGCGACCTATTTCGCGGCCGCGATCAATGTCGTGGTAGCCTGCGTCAGCTTCCTGCTGGCTTCGCAATTGCCGGGCTCTGCGGTTTCAGAAGAAGCGCCGGAGGCGTCCGTCGCCGATTCACCGCGCTGGCCGATCTATCTCGCCATCGGACTTTCGGGCGCGACGGCGTTAGGCGCCGAAGTGGTCTGGACGCGCTTGCTCAGCATGCTGCTGCTGGGCACGGTCTACGTTTTTTCGATTATCCTGGCGGTTTTTCTGGTCGGCCTCGCCATCGGCAGCGGCGCAGGTTCGTGGCTGATCAGGCGCGTGCGGCCGCAAGTTGCGCTCGGCTGGTGCCAGATTCTGCTGCTGTTCGGATTCGCCTGGACCGCGTACATGATCGTCGACGTGCTTCCCTTTTGGAAAGACGATGCGTTGACTACGCCCGATCCCTGGCACATGTATTATCTCGACTTGAGGCGCTGCATCCTGGCGATTCTTCCGCCCACTCTGTTCTGGGGCGCGAGTTTTCCTCTGGCCTGCGCGGCGGCAGCCCGAAAGGGCGAAGATTCCGGCCGCACCGCGGGTGCGATCTACGCGGCGAACACGCTGGGAGGCATCGTGGGCGCGCTGGCCATCAGCCTGGTGCTGATACCTTGGATCGGGTCCCAGCAGTCGCAGCGTGTCCTGGTGATCGCGGCGGCCATCGGCGGCGTTATCGTTCTGCTGCCGATTCTGTGCCGCTCCGGCGTGGGGATCGCAGGTCTGGCCGCATCCGGCGGCGTCGCGTGTCTCCTGGCGTGGTCGGTCGATCCGGTGCCCGGCGAACTGATCGCCTATGGACGCCGAATGGCTCTGAATCACGATAAGTCAAAAATCCTGTACGCCGCCGAAGGGATCAATTCCTCGGTCGCGATCACCGAATGGCCGAACAATACCATCTATTTGAACGTCAACGGCCACGTCGAAGCCACCACCGAAATTTACGACATGAAGCTGCAAAGGATGGTCGGCCACCTTCCCGCGCTGCTGCATCCGAATCCGAAATCCGT
>Ga0182024_10002361_pt1 | contig 47017 bp, 42 predicted proteins | sample P32metaG_FD_120480 | JGI IMG/M metagenome (GOLD analysis project Ga0182024, IMG submission 120480) | Permafrost microbial communities from Stordalen Mire, Sweden - P3-2 metaG (Illumina Assembly) | ecosystem: Environmental > Terrestrial > Soil > Wetlands > Permafrost | place: Sweden: Stordalen... | reverse complement strand
GTGTCTCCTTCCAGTTGGTTGTCTGGACAACTCCCAACTTACCAGGAAACGCCCGCCCTGCCTTTCAGCCAACTACCCTTACACCTGCTTCAGGTGAACGCGGAATGTCTTGGACAGCAGTGATTTCAGCCCGAGCGAATATTCCGGCAAGTGGATGACCTTGCGCCAGTGATCCGCCCGGCAATTGCGGAGGAATCGGCGGCTGCCGCGCGGCTTTTCGATCAGGTGGTGGCCGATCCTGGCAAGGGCAGAGACTCTATGTTCGGCGAGCGGCTGAAAACGTTTGTCAAGGCGCGGACCCCGCTGGTGATTAATCAGCTGGATGGAAAATCGCAGGGGGAGCGGTTTGAGAGTAACGTAAGATAATCGCGCTCAGCGGACTGGTTTTGGTTTGAGCGAGTTCAGATCGACTGCCATCCCCATGGCCAGATAGCCGAGCCGGTTGGGATGGAGCTTGTCACCCGCGCCGCCCGTCGTGCTCTCCGGAATGAATTCCGCGCGCAGGCCACCGGTTTGCGGGTCGAGCGTGGCTTTGTCGAAATCCGCCACGGCGTCAAAGAGGCCGGAGGTGCGGATGAATTTGTTCAGTATTTGCCGCTTTTGTTCCTGTTCCGGAGTGGCCGCAGTGTAGCCGACGGCCGATGTTACCGTGGCGCCGATGATGCGTATGCCGGGGATCTTTGCGCGCATTCGCGCGACACCCTCTTTCATTCCGGCTTCGACGGCCTCGGCGGTTGCGTTGCCATTCCGACTGAAATCGTTGATGCCTTCGAGCCAGATCACTGCGGCAACTGCGGAGAGACTCAACACGTCGCGGTCGAGGCGCTCCAATGCGGAAGGCCCGCCCGAGAAGGGCGTTGCGGCGGTATAAGTTGCAGGGCCAACTACCTGATTCCCCCCGATTCCGGCATTCAACACGGAAAACCTGTTGCCATAAGCGGCATGCACGCGGCGCGAAAGAACGTCCGGCCAGCGGTCATCCCCGTTCAGAGTGGAGGCGGTGCCGTCGGTGATGGAATCGCCGAACGCGACGATTGCATGCGTAGCCGCGGGCGCCATCATGTCCACCGCGTCGAGGAAATACCAGGAAGTTGTGGAGAACGGGAATGAGGCTTCGCCTTCTTCGGCGCCTTTCGATCCGGAAGCGGGGCCGGACAGATAGGAAGTGGTGAGCGCCTTCGCGTGCCATGTCATGGGACCGCTCACGCCCGCGATATGAAAGCTGACTGCGAGCTTGCGGCCTGTCATTTGCGCCGCACTCCCGGGAGCTAAGGTGATCGGGTCGCTCCAGGTTGCGTCTCCCGGCGCGATTGAGATTGCCGACTTGCCGTGGAATGCAACGGGGCGATTGGTGCCAGGCAAAAGAGCTGCACCGCTCATCTGTACGCCCACAAAGACGCCGTCGAATGTGACCGGCGTTGTGCCGAAGACGTTGGAAAGATGAATTCGCGCCTGGGCACCCCAGATGTCGGGTCGAACGATCAACCGGAGCGACTGGTCGCGCGCGCCGGAAGCGGGAGTCGGGAATACGAGGCTGAGATTGGGTTGCGCCGAGGCGTTGCCGTTGGGTATGGGCCGTGCGGAGACGCGATCCAGCTGGCGACCCAATGCAGCGCCGGCGGTTGCGCGGGTAGTAGAGCACAGGCGAGAGCGAGCAGGGCCAGGATGGGCAGGAAGCGTCGGGACACCACATAATTCTACTGGAGATAACGCGTTAAGGTTTGAATTTCGGCATCACGAAGCTGTACGCCGTATAACGCATCTCGCTCCAGGCCAGATCCGGCAGCGCATATCCTGGAAACAGCGGCCTCGATACTGGCGTGAACTTCACGCGAACCCGAATCGCTTTGCGCCCCTGCGTCAGAGCGAGCGGGACCAGAAATTCGTCGTCGCGGAAGCGGCGGTTCGAGGTTTGCACTACGTGTTGCGTCGCCCCGAGTTCTCCCGACGGATTTGAAAATACCGAGGTGTTCGATCCCGCCAGGTACCAGATGCCCGCGGACTTCCACTCGGGCCGGGCAGAGTCGCCGTCGGCCACGAATACCTCAGCGCGCTGATTCGGAAACGCATAGTCGAGCTTCCGCCGCAGCATTACGCCGAAGTTGTGGGCGTCGATTTGCAGGGTGAACTCGGATGTCGTCTTTGTCGTGCGGCCACGATCGGTTTCTGTGGGATAAATCTCGCGGCCCTGCAATGTGTCCGGTCCCCATTCGTACCGCGATGCGATTTCGTACGGCGCGGAGGCATCGGGCGACGTATAACGGTGCGCACGCTCGCTGGCATCGTCGCCGACACTCAGTTCGTCCGTCTGCACCAGCGATGCCGCGGGCAGGCCATACCAATAAGTCACCGTCTCGTAATGCTGAGTCGATTCGTTTACGCCTCCGTGCTCCAGCTGGATGCGCGCATTTTTGCCGAAAGGCATCATATCCGCCAGCAGGAAGCGATAGGCCGACTCGATCTCGTCTTCGTCGCTCACCGCCGTCTGCGCGTTCTTCGCGCCGGTAGGATGGCCCGCGAACGGAAGCGTCATATTCTCTCCGCCCCAGTAGTCTCCGCCGCCGCCCCACTCTTCTGTGCCCGTGCCCTGAGCCTGTGGCGTGCGGCTGTCATCGAAGAAGAAGCGCGGATCGCCTTCGAGCGTGTTGAGCACCGCCGCATGCGAAAAGATAAATGAGGTTCCGACGAACTGGCCCGACCAGTCGCCGCCGCCTTCGGTTTTCGTGGTATCGAGCAACACCAGATCTTTGCCGGGCTCCGGAGTGGCGTGGTCGCGATAGGTCGCGTGAAAATAGCCCACCTGATTCGCGGCATCGCGATACGGCGCGGAGCGAACCTTCCATTCGATATCTCCTACCGCCGCGACTGTCCCGATCAGCTCGACCCGCGCGGAATGAAAAAATGGCATAGGGAAGTAACAGCTCAGGTACACGCGGTCCGCGCTGTACCGCACCACCATCGGGAATGATTTGACCAGATACTCGCGATTGTCGCGATTGTAGAGCGTGCCTGCGCCGAAGAACAGGCCGATGGGAGCATCGATCGACGCAGTGGCGCGACCATCCCATGTGACACGAAGGCGCGCGCCGGAGAATTTCAGCGCCTGATCACGTGGCACGGAAAACTCCAGGGCGCGGACCATGCGCGGGCCACGGGTTTCGGTCCACACGGGGACGGTCTGGTTTGCCGCAACGTCAACGCGGCCAGATTGTTCGCGGATTCCGTTGGTTCCGGCCGGGGCGAGATCGCTGCCCGCGCGACCGATGAGTTGCAGTACGTCGGCATCAGGTGCGCCGCCGTCCCACGGCGTGATGGGTTGCGATAGTTTCGCGCCGCCGACGAACTCGTCGTAAATGTAATAGCCGGTTCCGTAAAAGGTGCGCGAGTAGGCCATGCGGAACGACTGCGTAAAGCCGATGGGAACCCAACTCAGATCCGCGCCTTTCGTATCGGCCCATGTCCACGCCATCGGCTTCGGGAACGCGCGCTCGGGCAGAAATGTTGAACCCGGCGCAGGGTGCAGCGGGTCCCCCGTGGTGGTTTCCTGTACGAGGTGGTCCTGGTGGTCCACTTCGTAATGCCAGGGGCTGCCGTGCCAGTGGTTGTAGCGAACGAAGTAGAGAATGCCCGGCGATTCGACATCGAGCGCGACGTTGAAATCGTCGGCTTCCTGATAGAGGAAGTGAGAAGCGTCGGCGCGCTCATTGCCGCCGGTGCGGTCGTAAGTGCTGCGCATGTAGGCGCGCTGCCCGATATGCTGATACGCCCAGCGATCCCACTGGCGATAAGCATCCGCGCCAATCGGGATCACGGGTGGCTGCGCGGGCGCAATCGCAGACATGCCGAAGAGAGCTATGCCAGCGGCGGCAATCAGTCTCATTTGATCACATATTGCCGAAATAGGCTTTGCGTGCTCCCTGCCTGAGCAGGTTCGCCGTTTCGGGGCTGATCCACTGCGGAGCTCTCCCCAGAGGCTCGACAATCTCCGGCGATTTCATTCCCGGCCGCCAATGGCCAATCCCGAAGCAACGCATTGCCTTCGGGTCATTCGGCTTGGCCGGAGAAAAGATCGTCGGGCTTTTGAAAACGCACTTGTCGGCGGTGGCGAGCGATACAAGAACTTCACCGTCATCGCGGACAGAGACGAGATCGTGTGAGCTATCCACCGCGTCGGCTGACTCAGCACATTGAGCGCCACCCTCGGCGCTCCATACGCACAACGGTTGCCGGTCGCTCGCGAACGCAAGATACTTTCCGTTAGGGCTAATATTAAATTCGTAATACGCAACGCTCCTGGCCTCCGCAACGCGTGTTTGGGGAGGCATTCCTTCGTACAGCGTCCTGTCGTGTTCCTGGATTCCCGCAACTACCCTGCGGTCGACGCTGCACCGGAACCAGGTGTAGGGATCAATTGCAACGTCGGTGCCCTTCAGCAGCTCACGCCGAAGAGGCTGCCGCTTCGAATCAACTTCCCCGAAGAACCCTCCGCAGGTACTCATCAAGGTCGGAACGTTGCCTCTGGCTTTACTAACCAGAGATTTGCCTGACCTCAGTTCCGTCATCCGGACTAAATCCTGGAGCGTCCGTGAGCCCGGCGTTATCTGAATTCCCTGCTGCTCAGAACTCGTGAACCCTTGCTCGATAAACGAAGTGACTACGCCGAGAATTCCCTGCTCTTCTGCGACGGCGAAGGAGTTCAGATTGCCCTGCCGCGTAATTTTATCCCCGCGCCCATCGCAGGAAATCACGACATAGCCGCTTCGCAGAAACGCGAAACAAAGGCTCTGGTCCGCCGCCACGGCATTCGCGGCCGCCACCACGCCGATCAATAAAGCAACTCGCCTTATCTGCACGTTCACACCCTCCGGTCCCGTATGCCCTCACACGGTATTCAGGAAACAGCCGTCCGCCTTCTCGGGAGTATATACCCACGTGTTTGGGTTCCGCTTCGGACCAGGGCAGGCGGAACCGCCTGCCCCACACAGAACGACAGCACAGCGCGAAGACCGAAACTCGGGTACAATCTTCACATGCGTGAATTGTTGATCACCTGCCTGTTGGCTGCTTCGGCTTTCGCCCAGACCGGAAATCTGGGGCTCTTTACCAATTCCGACGATGTCGGGGCTCCGCCCATGAAAGGGTCCGCGGAGTTTGATGCCGCAACCGGACAGTATAAAATCACTGGCTCCGGCACGGATATCTGGGGCAAGGCGGATCAGTTCCACTATGTGTGGCGACAGATTTCGGGCGATTTTGCCGTCACGGCTACCGCAAAATTTCTCACGGACGGGATCGATCACCGCAAGGCTGTGATCATGCTGCGGCAGTCGCTGGACGCCGATTCGCCGTTCATGCACCTCGTGATCCACGGCAACGGCATGCCGGGAATTCAGTTCCGGAACGGCAAGGGCGAGAATACCAATACGGTGGATCTTCCGATCGAAGGCGCCGGGACATTCAAGCTGAAGCTGGTGCGGCAGGGCGCCGAGATCACGGTCTGGCTCGCGAAGGATGGCGCGGCGTTGCGGGAACTGGGGCAGACGCAGAATCAGTTGGGCAGTCCGGTGCTGATCGGGCTCGGAGTCAGTTCGCATACGCAGACGGCGACGAATACCGTGTTGTTTTCGGATGTGTCGGTGGAGCAACTGGCTGCGCCGGCGGCCGCGAAAAAGTAAGCGAGGAAACAGTAAATCAGGAAACCTTATGATGACCACTGCGCGTAAGCTGTTGCCGATCTGCCTGCTGGCTGCTGCGGGTTTTGCCCAGAACGGAAACCTCGGCATCTTCACCGATTCCGGCGATGTCGGCAGCCCGGCGAAGAAGGGGTCCGCGGAGTTCTCCGGCGGGCAATACAAAATCACCGGTTCCGGGGCGAATATCTGGGCCAAAGAGGATCAGTTCCAATACGTCTGGCGTTCCATGACGGGGAACTTTACGGTGAAGACCACGTTGGAATTTCTCGGTAAGGGAGAAGATCACCGCAAGGCCGGGATCATGCTGCGGCAGTCGCTGGACGCCGATTCCGTTTACGGCGACATTGTGATCCACGGCAACGGCATGCCGGGATTGCAGTGGCGCAGCAACAAAGGCGAAAAAACCAACACGTTCGATCTGCCGTTCGACAGCCCGGGGAAGTATCGGCTGCAACTGGTGCGGAGCGGGGCTGGGCTCACTGTATCGATGGCGAAGGACGGGGCGGAACTGAAGCAGGTGGTACGCACGGAAGTCACGTTTCAGGGCCCGATACTGGTGGGGCTCGCGGTCTGCGCGCACAACGCGGACAACATGGAGACTGTTGTGTTCTCGGACGTGTCGGTGGATCCGACGGTGCCGCCGGGCAGCCACTAACCAGCGCTTTTAATCGAGCTTGCCTTAAGGGAGCGCTCGAAATTGAGGCATAATGCAGGCACCCGGACACCGGGCAGGCGGAACCGCCTGCCCCACACAGAACAGCAAGCTGAAGTCCGGCGATGACTACGCGAGAGCGGCCTTCGCAAATTCGACACAGCGCTTCACGTCTTCGGCACGGCTTCCGCCTTCCGGCGTGGCATAATCGCAATCGATGTAACAGCGGATTGGATACTTTTTATCGCGGATCAGCTGCAGAATTTCTTTGATCCGCGAATCACCCTGCCCCCACGGCATACTCACGCCCGCCTTCGTGCGGTCTTTCAGATTCAGGGAGAATACGCGGGAGTGCGTGTCCTGAACAAACTTCAGCGGATCCCAGCCGCCGGCGGTCGCGTCGCCCACATCGATACTGGTGCCGAAGTTCTTCGAGTAGCTCATGGCCTCTTCGAAATCGGAAGGCTTCGACATCAAGTCCGGATCGGTGGGATTCATGTTCGGGCGGCCCTGCAGCGCTACCTTGAGTCCGTATTTGTCGGCGAGAGGGGCCAGGCGTTTTGCAGCCGATTTTGTCAGGGGCTCGGCCAGCACGGGCGCGCCGAGCGCTTTCGTCACCTCACATGCGCGCGTGAGATCCTCATCGGAAACGGCTGTGCCGAGAGTAGGTTCATAGGTATGAATCTCAAGGCCGGCGTCCGCGAATCTCTTGCGGATGCCGGTGTAGTAATCGAGCGGCACGGTCAGGTGCCAGTGATGGAGCGCTTCCACGGCGGCGGCTTGTTCAGGACTCAGCGCGGCTCTGCCTCCGCCACTGGCCACGCGAGCTCCTCCAGCGCCTCGGCCCTGAGCACGGCGGACGGGGCGCGCTTTTTCGGAAAGATCGGCGGGTTCGGTTGAGGGCGGATTCAGCAGACAGTCGCCGATGCCGCAATCCACCATGGATGCGATGACTACATCCAGCAGGCCCTGGCGGGGAAGATCGTTATAGCTGTAGGTAGCAACTCCGATCTGGACGTCGTTAATTTTCGACGATATTTTTTTCGCCGCCAGGGCTGGCACAACGCTCAACGGAAGCGCGGCCAAAGCCAGTTGTCCCCAATGGCGTCTTGTATACTCGGCGCGCACGGATGTCAGCCCAATTCGGTCTTGAAAAAAGCCATGCTGGCGGCGCCATCGGCCTCGAACGTGCCCGTGCCTTCGATGGAGAGTCCGCGAGTGTAGTGGATGTCCTTCACGGCCTGGAAGAATTTCGCATAGCCCGGATCTTCGTCCGGCGAGTGCGGCCAGCGGCGGCCGGTCGGGTTGGCGAAATGCAAGTGGACGATGTGATCCTTCGCGGTGCGCACGATTTGCGGATCTTCCTTCTCCACGCTCATGTGGTAGTAATCGATGATCATCTGCACCTGCGGATGATTAACCTCAGTCAGCAGCTTGAGGGCTTCCCCGCCCGTGTTGATGATGTTGCTTTCCTGTTTGCGGAGCGGCTCAATGCCGATGACGACACCCTTTGCCTTCGCGACGTCGCCGGCACGTTTCAGATAGGTCTTGATCTGCTCCCACGCGGTATCGCGGGAGTAGCCATCCGGGACCTTGCGCGAACCGGAACTGCCCCAGACGACAACTTCCCCGCCGAGGCTCTTGCAGCGCTCGAAGGTGGTATCGAGATATTTCATGATCTCGTCCAGATTGACGTCCGGACCGACGACCTTCTGCTGGCCAGAAAGCAGGATGTTAAAGCTTTTGCACGGGGTCTTTGAAGCGTTTACCTGGTCGCGGAAGGCGGCGAAGGCGGTATCCGTCATGGCCGCGACCCGCGAGGCGCTGGGCTCGAAATAATCGAAGCCGTATTCGGCTATCTTCGCGAAATCGGGAGGATTGCCGCAAACGCCCAATTCCACTCCGCCGACCTTCGCAAAGGCTGCCACGGCCGCGCCTGCCGTGGATAACATCACTGCGCGTCTGGTCAGTCCGTTCATGGGTGAACTCCTCGGGCACTATTATATATATCCAATCTGCGAACTTTCGCTCGGGCGTGCTCGTAGTGACGTGACAGAGGCGATCATGAGTATTCCGCTTTTGCTGCGTTCCGCTGTTTTTCTGGCTGCCGTCAGTTGTTTTGCGCAGAGGCCCGCGTTCGAGGTGGCTTCGGTGCGGCCGTCCCCCGATGCGGGAAACAGCCTGAACGAACTCGATGACGGCCGGCAAATCGTCCAGACATCGCCGGGCTCGCTCACGATCCGGGGAGGGAGCCTTCTGGTTTGCATCGAGTGGGCTTACGGTATAGCGCCTTATCAGATTGAGGGTCCGGCGTGGCTCAAAGACGCTGGCTTCGACATTGTTGCGAAGGCCGCGCAACCCGTCGATGACGATCGTCTGCGTCTGATGTTGCGGACGCTGCTGGCGGATCGGTTTGACCTGAAGACGCATCCGGAACGGAAGGAAATGCAGGTATACGAGCTGACGCTCACCAAAGGCGGTCCGAAGTTCCACGAATCGACCACGGAGGGTTCACCTATGTTCGCCAGCCCGGGGAAGGGCGCGGTAGTTGGGGAACGCGCGACGATGAGCGAATTCGCCGAAAAGATTTCGGAGGCGTTGGGACGTCCGGTCCTGGACGCGACCGGATTGAAGGGGCGTTACGATATCCACCTCGATACCTCGGCGTACATGGCGACAGCGGGCGATGGCAGGGTGGATGCCATGAGCTTTCTGTTCAACGCTCTGCAGCAGCAACTCGGCGTGAAACTCGAATCGCGGAAGGATACGCCGGAGGTTCTGGTGGTGGACAGCGTGGAAAAGACGCCGACGGAGAACTGAGGGAACTCCTCGGGCCTTAATTATGTGAACTCCTATGCGGCGACGTACGTAGTCACGTAACAGAGTTGATTATGAGTATTCCGCGATCTCTGCGTTTCGCTGTTTTCCTGATTGCTGTCGGCTGTTTTGCCCAGCCGCCGGCGTTTGAGGTTGCTTCGGTGCGGTCGTCTCCCGGCGCGGGAAACGATCTGAACGAGCTCCATGACGGCCGGGAACTGATCAAGACATCGCCGGGGACGCTCACAATCCGGGGCGCAAGTCTTCGGCTCTGCATCGAGTGGGCTTTCGACATTGCACCTTTCCAGATTGAGGGGCCGGACTGGCTCAAAGACATCGGCTTCGACATTGTTGCGAAGGCGGCGGAACCGGTAGATGACGATCACCTGCGTCTGATGCTGCGGACGCTGCTGGCGGACCGGTTTCGCCTGAAGGAGCACACGGAACGGAAAGAAATGCAGGTATACGAGCTGACGCTCGCCAAAGGCGGTCCGAAGTTCCACGAATCGACTACGGAGGGTCCGCCGTTATTCTCCAACGCGGGGAAGGGCGCGCTGGTTGCGGAACGCGTCACGATGAGCGAGGTCGCCGAAAAGATTTCGGAACCGCTGGGGCGTCCGGTTATGGATTCGACCGGGCTAAAGGGTCGTTACGATATTCATATCGATGCCTCGGCATACGTCGCGGCGGCGGGTGGTAACGGGGGCGGCCAGATGGACGTGATGAGTCTTCTGTTTAACGCGCTGCAACAGCAACTGGGAGTGAAGCTCGAATCGCGGAAGGATACGCCGGAAATTCTGGTGGTGGACAGCGTGGAAAAAACGCCTACGGAAAATTAAGCCGCGTCCCGGATATCGGTTATCAGCCGTTTGCCGATTGCGCGGAATGCGAGCTCGAGTTGTTCGATTCTCGATGTGTGATCGAGATCGAGCAGTCGCTCAACCTGTTGTTTATGGATCCCCATGCGTCGGGCCAGATCGGCCTTTCTTATGCCAGACATCCTCATCGCCTGATAGAGGGTCACCTTGGCATCGTCCACCACGGACGGCAAGGCAACTATATGCGTCTTCCCGCGCGCCGCAGAGGGCAAGGGAATATCCAGGCCCTTTTCCATATACAGAGAGAGGACGGTTTTGAGGGCATCGGGAGCGTGATGAAGCGCGTCCGATTCACTGTCCCCACATGTGTGTCCGCCAAATTCAAAATCGCGAAATACGAGCGTGAAGCCTTTTCCATCACGTCGGACGACAGCGGGGTACGAGAGCATTACTTTATTCCTTTCAGTCCGAGATCTTTCAGGATCTTGTTGATCAGATATGGGCCGATGTCGCTGCCATGGCGGGGAAGCGCGGTTTGCCGGTCCCCGAGATAGACTTTGTCATGGCCATCGCCACGCTTGAATGTGCATCCGGCTTTAACAGGAAGCCTCCGGAGCTCTTTGTGGGTCAATGTTTGATAGTAATCATTTCTGATTACTAAAGTCAATGGGCAAATTCCGTTGACGGAAGCGGCCGTCCTATTCGTTATCCAGGCTCCGCCACAAATACCAGCTCGCCACCGAACTCCACGGCCGCCACTTCGCGGCGATTTTTTCCATCTCCTGCGGTTTCGGCAGTTCGCTGAGCTTCCACGCTTTTTGCATCGCCATGCGGATGCCGAGATCGCCGGTCGGCAGCACGTCCGGGCGCCGCAGGGCGAAAATCAGGAACATGTGAGCGGTCCAGACGCCGATCCCCTTCACCTGCGTCAGGTGCTCGACCACCGTGGCGTCATCCATCTCACTCAAGCCCTCAAAAACGACCGAACCCTTCTTCGTATGTTTCGCCAATTCGCGGATATAGAGGGTCTTCTGGCCGGAGAGACCGAGCTTTCGCATCCGTTCCGGGCGTAGCTTCAGGATTCCCGCCGGTGTCATCGGCCCTTCGCCCACAGCGGCGCGAAGACGCCCGAAGATCACGCTGGCTACACGGCCGCTCAATTGTTGGTAGACAATAGATCTTACGAGCGTTTCGAACACCGGCTCGTTGTAATCCATGGTAAATTTGCCGGTGCGGCGGATGATATCCCCGAGGGTGGGGTCTTTTTTGAGATGCTGGATGGCGGTACGCATTTGTTTGAATAACGGGTACGAAAGGCTGGACGTTCCTTATTATGAAACAGACTCTTTTCCGCGCGCGTCACTTTTTTAGCTCTATGCGCTTTCCCAAAACCATTCCCACTCTGGCGGGCGTTGCGTTGGCGGCCCTTCTGATCCTTCCCGCGATCCCGTCGCGGGTCACGGCCCAGCCGCCGTCCGGGGGAGGGAAAGACGACGACCTCGGCGCGGCCATCAAGGTAGATGTCGATGTTGTCAGTCTTTATTGTTCGGTGCATAACAAACAGAACGGGCTGGTCAGTTCGCTCGAAAAGGGCGACTTCGATCTGGCCGAGGACAACAAGCCGCAGACGATTAAATACTTCAGCAAAGATACGGATATTCCGCTGACAATGGGGCTGCTGATAGATGTCTCGGGCAGCCAGGCGAACATGATCGAGCCTGAGCGCCAGGCGGGCGCTCAGTTCTTTTCGAGCGTGCTCAGGAAGAAGGACGTCGCGTTTCTGATCAGCTTCGGCGCCGACTCGGATTTGCTGCAGGATATTACCGGCACGCCGCGGTTGCTGCAACAGGGTTTGGGGAGGCTGAAACCGAATTTCGGCTACTCGGGCCCAACGTCGGGGCCGGTGCCCACTATGAACCGTCAGGCCGGCACAGTGTTGTACGACGCCGTTTATCTGGCTGCGCACGACATACTGGCGGCCGAGAGCGGGCGCAAGGCGATCATCCTCATCACGGACGGCGAGGATGAAGGCAGCAAGCTTAATATCAAAGACGCTATTGAAGCGGCGCAGAAGGCCGACGCGATTATCTACAGCATTCTTTATGTGGATCGCCGGTTTTATGGCGGCTTCCAGATTGGCTTTACCGGTGAGGGCGTGCTGAAGCAGATGTCGGAAGAGACCGGCGGCAGATTGTTTACGGTGGGTGGAAAGAATACACTCGATGCGATCTTCGGGCAGATTCAGGACGAGATGCGGACGCAGTATCTGATCGGATACACACCGACGAATTCCAATAAGGATGGGTCGTTCCGGAAGATTGATCTGAAGACGCATGACAAGGATCAGAAGGTGCAGGTGCGTAAGGGCTATTACGCAATGCCCAACAACAACTAGCGGCGACAACAGGCTGCTCGCTTTAAGGTCCGACCAATACTCATCGAACGCCTGATTTTATTGGCCCGAAACTGCGTCACCCCATCGACTGGCGTAACGCTTTGCTATATCATTCTCAGTGGCGGCAGGCAAGGATGGTTCGATGAAGAAAGTTTTTCTCATCGCAATAGCGGTTACGATTGCGGGCGCATGGATCTTGAGCGCGGATTGGGCGAGTTCCAGCGGCAATCCACAGCGCGATGGCTGGCAGAGGTCGGAGGCCAGGCTTTCCCGGGAGAGTGCCGCCAACGGCGATATTAAGCTGCTCTATTCCTACAAGGTGGATGCGAAGCCCCAGAGAATGGGAACGCCGGTGCTGCTGGGTAACATCATCGGCTGGAAAGGTTTTAAGGCCCTGCTGTTTGTCGGGGGCGCATCCGATCTCTATTCGATTGATTTCTGGACGGGTAAGCCGTACTTCAGGACGCTTCTGGATTCTGCCGGCGACAAGCCGCGGGCGACGGCGTCGACGCCTGCATGTCCGGGCGGCATGGCGGCCGCAGCTGTTATTAATGGCGGCAGCGGCGCGGTTGCCCGGCCGGCTGTAGCACGCGGCGCGTCAGGCGCTTCAGGTGTTGGGCGGGGCGGCATTGCGCCGCGCGCCGGCGCGAATGTCTGGGTGGTCAGCGCCGACGGCAATCTGCAGACGGTGCGCGAGCAGGATGGCGACAATCACGCGACGCCGCCTGCGAAGTTCTTCCCGGCCAATTCGCGCGTCAGCGATCTCAACTATGTGAACAACGTGGTTTATGCGGCCACGCAGGGCGATTGCGGCGGCAATCCAAATGCGCTTTACGCCATCGACCTGTCAACGCCGCAGAATACGGTTGTCACGTTTCCGACCAACGGCAGCGGCTTTGCCGGTTCGGCGGGCGTGGCGGTGAACCCCGATGGCGAGACAGTCTACGGTTTGATTCCCGATGGCGAGGGTTCCGTGGCGGGCAAGTACAGCAACACCGTGGTCGCTCTGGACGCGAAGGATCTGGCGGTGAGGGATTACTTCACGCCCGTCGGGGCAGCGCCTGCCGTGAAGAAGGGCCCCGAGGTTCCGGGGGCAACGCCGGCGGTATTCACGTGGAACGGTAAGGATATTATCGTCGCAGGCGGAACCGATGGGCGGATTTATCTGCTCGATGCCGCTTCTCTTGGCGGCGCGGATCACCACACGCCGCTCGCACAAAGCGACGTTTTTGCTGCTGCCGACGGGGTGAACGGCATCTGGAATGCGTTCGCCACCTGGGATGACGGCCCGCAACCGGTCCCGCCGGCCCGCGGGGCTCCCAACAACACCGTGCCTGCCCCAGCGCCGCCTCCAGGCACGCGCTGGATTTATGCCTCCATCTCCGGTGCTTCTCCGTTGAAATTCGCCAACTCGAACGGCGCGGCGCCCACGGGTTCCATCGTGGCTTTTAAAGTGGAAGATCGCGACGGCAAGCCCGCGCTCGTGGCACAGTGGAGTTCGCGCGATATGGTTTCCCCCGCCGCTCCGGCTGTCACCAATGGCCTTGTGTTCGCGCTTTCCACCGGACAGGGAAAAACGAACAGAAACGCGGTTCTCTATGCGCTCAATTCCTCAACCGGCAAGGAGATCTGGTCGAGCGGCGCAACGGCTACAAGCTATGCGAACGGCGGTCTGGCGATTGATGCGTCCATAGTCTTATTCGCCACGCACGACAGTCAGGTGCATGCCTACGGGATTCCGATCGTTTTCTAAGGAAGATCAAGAATGAGAAAGCTGATTTATATTGCGATTGTGGGATTGTGCTGCGGCGCGATATTCGCAGCCGACTGGACCACCGACGGTGGCGATGCCCAGCGCACCGGCTGGCAAAAAGATGAAACGATCCTGACGAAGGACAATGTCAAAAATCTGAAGCTGCTCTGGAAGCTCAAAACCGACAACGTCTCACGAGCCCTGTTTTCCTTCACCCCCGCGTTGATTCTTCAGAATGTCCGCGCGGGCGGCGTCGCGAAAGAGATGGTGTATTTTGTCGGCGCCTCCGATAATCTGTACGCCGTGGATGCGAACACCGGACAGCTCGTCTGGAATAAGCATTTCACTTATGAAGCGCCTCCGGCACGCGGTGGCGCTGCCAACAGCGCGCCCCCGGACCCGGCGCACATCGGCTTTCTGAGCCCCGGCGGCAGTACCGATACGCCCGTCATCGGTCCGCCCGACGCGAATGGCCGCCGCCCGATCTACGTTACCGACGGTGGAGGGATGCTCCACACCCTCGATACCGCCAACGGCGAAGATCTCATGCCGCCGTTCCACTTCGGCGCCAGCAAGTTTTCCCTGCAATTGGTCGGCGATACGATCTGGGCTCCGATTGACCGTTTTATGGGCGCGACAAAAGTAGACGATCCCACACACCACATCTACCTCACGAAAGGGATGGGAAACAGCGGCGGCCTTTGGGGCCTGCGCGGCGCGGCGGTCGATTCGAGTGGCACCGTGTGGTCCACCACCGGCGATGGAAACGTGGACACGACCAATCCCGATAACCTGATCATCGCGAACAGCATGGTCGGTTTCGTAATCGACGGCGATCACATCAAAGTGAAGGATTACTTCACGCCTTCGAACTGGTATTGGCTCTGGAAACGGGATCTGGACCCGAACAATACCGCGACGATCTTTAACTACAAGGGCCGCGAACTGCTGGTGGCTTCCGGTAAAGAGTGCCGCGTGTTTCTGATCGATCCGAAGAACCCCGGTGGCGCGGATCACCATACGCCGCTTTACAAAACGCCGCTCTTTTGCAACGAAGAAGTCGATTTCCAGGACAGCGGCAGTTGGGGCGCGCTTTCCACCTGGGAAGACGCTTCGGGAACGCGCTGGGTGCTGGCTCCCTTCTGGGGGCCTGTGCATTCGCAGTTCAAATTTCCAATCGTGAACACGCCGGTGGCAAAAGAAGGCGGCGTGGCCGCGTTCAAGGTAGAGGAAGTCGGGGGCAAGCCGGAACTGGTGCCCGCGTGGGTCTCGCGAGATATGCATCGCGGCTATCCGCCCGTCATTGCCAACGGCGTCGTCTACGCCTATGGAAGCGGCGAAGAAACGAAACAGGCGTGGCCGGATATCGGTCTGAATTTCGATTCGTCTATTCGCGCGTCGAAGTCCGGCCACGTCACGGTTTTTGCGCTCGACGCGCAAACCGGGAAAGAACTGTGGTCGAGCGGCGATACCATCACGTCGTTTAACCACTTCGACGGCTTGTCGATTGCGAATGGGAAACTTTATCTGGGCACGTACGACGGAACGTTCTGGGCCTTCGGTCTGCCGAAATGAATATCGTGGAAAAGCTCGGTCTTGCGGTAGGCTCGATCTTTCTCGCGATTGTCGTCGTCTGGCGGTTAGGGGGCCTGATCCGAAACGCCTTCAGCGTTTTCTTTTCCGCTCGCCAGGAAATCCCCGCGCCTCCGGCTATTTCGCCGCCAAAGCGTCGGCGATAGCCTTTTCGGCAAGCGGCGCCATCAGTGCGTAACCCGCGTCGTTCGGATCGACGCCGTTATTCGTCAGATCTTTCTTCATCTGGCGCGTGCCCGCCGCCGAATCCACAAGCACCGAATAGTAATTGAGGTAGACGGAACCCGTCTCCTTCGCGATATCCCGCAGGGTTCCGTTGATGGCCGCAATCTTCCCCACGGGCCGGCGTCGCGTCTGCGTGTCGTAGCAATCGCAGACAGGCGTCAGCGACGCGATGACCACCTTGATACCGTGAACCTTCGCGATATCGATCATCGAGTGGAGATACTCGGCGATCGTTCCCTCACTGCCGGGACCCATCACCATCCCGATATCGTTCAGGCCGCCCTGAATCACGACGACTTTCGGATTCAGATCCACCACGTCCTGACGAAACCGAACCAGCATTTGCGGAGTAATCTGCGACGCGATTCCGCGATTGAAATACGGTTTGCCTGGAAAGAACGGCGTCTTGCCTTTGCCCCAGTCGGCGGTGAGCGTGTCGCCGATGAATACGACGCGGTTCTCGCCCGGCTTGGGTGCGCGAATCTCAGAATCTTCGCTGCCGTAGGCGTCCAGGCCGCCCCAGTCGGTCAGTTCTTTCCGCGCGGCGTTCAATTGAGCAGTAAGCGATTCCACGGTGGGTGCGGGTGCCTGCGCCCAAAGACAGGAGCCGATCAATAGGGCGCACGCCAGAGTTTTCATGAGGCTATTGTAAACCCGCATCGGAACCGATGTGTGATGAAACGCCTGGGTGTCTTCGCTCTACACGAAAAGCGCTTCGACGCGAACACTGAACCCCGGAAGAAAACCGGAAGTCAGTTCATCGCCCTCGCGGATGCTCTTCTCGAACACCAGGTCGCCCGCTTCATCTCTGCGATGAATTTCAACGGTGCGATTCTCCGGATCGACGATCCAGTATTCGCCGGCGCCGCCGGAAGCATACAGGCTGAGCTTGACATGCCGGTCCCGGAGTTCGTTTGAACCGCCCGGCGAGAGAATCTCGATGACGATTTCGGGCGCCGCGCGGAAGCGCTCTCCTGCCAGCGCTTTGCTCATCCGCCCGTGACTCGCGAAGAATAAGATCGGGGATCACGCCGTTGTAATTGTCGAAAACGACTCCCACACCCGGCACGATCACGCTGATGGTGCCTTAACTCCGCTTGAAAAAACACTTCGTCAGTTGACCGATGGTCGGACCATTTGATAGCATCACCATCATGAAACGTCGTCGCTTTATGCAGGCGCTGGCCGCCGCGCCAGCCGTTCCCGCTCTGATCGCTCAACAAGCGCCCGCACCACCCGCTCCAGGTGCCGCCCCCGGCGCATCCGGCGCGGGCCGCGGAGGTCGTGGTGGACGCGGAGGTGGTGGCTTCGGCGGCGGAGAAGGGCCCGCCCTGATCGAGGTGATCCAGCCCGATGCCGCCGGCGACACGGTAGCTCGTTTCTTCACGACGGCCCAGTTCAACGCCCTGAAAAAGCTCGGCGACACGTTCATGCCCGCCGTGAACGGCGCCCCCGGCGCGCTCGAATGCGGCGCCCCCGAGTTTCTTGATTTCCTGATCGGCGTCTCACCTGCGGATCGCAAACAGCTCTATCGCGGCGGTCTCGACGCGCTCAACGCGCACGCCACCGCGAAGTTCGCCAAGCCCTTCGCGGACCTCGACGCCAAACAGATTGACGCCGTGATACGCCCCCTGTTGGTAGCAACGCCGTGGGCGCTCGATGCCCCCAAAGACCCTGTCATGCACTTCATCGCCTCCTTCCGCACCGACATCTCCGAGGCCACTCGAAACTCCCGGGCGTGGGCCGAATCCGGTGGCGCCGGCCGAGGCGGTCGCGGTGGACGCGGCGGTGGTATTGGCGGTGGCGGCCAGCTAATGTGGCTGCCGATCGATCCGATTTACAAGAGCTAGGCGCAGGCCGAGACGCAGGCGAGCTACACCTAAGACACAGGAAACCTTAACTAAATGGCAATTAAAGATTACGATGTACTGATCGTCGGCTCCGGCCACTCCGGCGGCATGGCGGCGAAGATTTTGACGGAGAAGGGCATCTCATGTCTGATGCTGAACGCCGGTCCCGAAGCGGATTACGCCAAAGACCGTGTCGCCAAACCGGTTTATGAAATGCCGTTCCACGGCTTCAATAAACCAGGACGGTTGTCGCACGTCACGCAGGCGAACGAAGCCAATTCCGAACAATGGGTGGATGAGACCGAAGTGCCGTATACCGCGCCTCCGGATGCGCCTTATAACTGGGTGCGCGTGCGCCTGCTCGGCGGCCGCAGCCTTTTCTGGTCGCGCCAATCGTTTCGCCTGAGCGATTTCGAATTCAACGCAGCCGAGATCGATGGAAAAGGCGATAGCTGGCCCATCCGCCTGGCCGATCTCGCCCCGTATTACTCCCGCGTGGAACAGATTTTTCGCGTCAGCGGCCGCAAGGAAGGTCTGCCGCAGTTCCCCGACGGGGATTTCGTTAGTCAGACGAACCTGAACCTGTCAAGCGGCGTGATGCAGAAGATCAGCGAATTAGCGAAGCCGCGCGGCATCCCGCTTTCGACAATGCGGTCCTCGGCCGGCATCAACGGCCTGGCGAGTTCCATCAATCTGCTTCTGCCGGACGCCATGGCGACGGGAAAGCTCCAGATTGTCTCCAACGCGATCGTGCGCGAAGTCACCACCGATAAAAGCACCGGCCTTGTCAACGGAGTGCATTACCTGGATCGCCATTCGCGACGCGAAATGCACGCGAAGGCTCGCGTGGTGGTTGTGGCGGCGGGAACGCTGGAAAGTACGCGTCTGCTGATGAATTCCGGGCTCGCCAACTCAAGCGGCGTCATGGGGCACTACCTGCATGACCAGATTTACGGAGTGCGGGTTTTGGCTTCCGTGCCCGAAGCGCAGGATGGCAAAGCGCCGCCGGGCCTGATGGGCGGGAACGTTTTCATTCCGCGATTCCGCAATCTGACGAAGGAAGACAAGCGGAACTTCATCAAGGGCTACTGCATGATGATCGGCGGCGGAGGAAGCCCGGTGGCTACGGACTTCGCCGAATACGGCGAGGAACTGCAGAAAAAACTCACCCACTACGCGGGCTCCTGCGTCTCGGCCAGCATTTATGGCGAGCGCGTGCCCCGGTTTGAGAACCACGTCAGTATCAATAAAACAGTTAACGACGAATGGGGTATTCCTGTGCTCCACATCGAAGTTCGCGACAGCCCCAACGAGATCAATCAGGCGAAGGACGCGGCGGACACGGCCGAGGAACTGTTCAAGTCCGCCGGCTGGGAGGTCATCGTCAAGACCGACCGGTACCATCCGCCGGGATACAGCATCCATGAGGTCGGTACCTGCCGCATGGGCGATAACCCGAAGACCAGTGTCCTCAACAAATGGAATCAGAGCCACGACATCAAAAACCTGTTCGTGGTGGATGGCGCCGCCTTCGTCACCTGCGGATGGCAAAACCCGACGATGACGATCAGCGCCCTGTCCATGCGGGCGAGCGAGCGCCTTGCGGAATTGATGAAGCAAGGCGACGTTTAGACCGGCGCCGAGCTGGATTGCTGTTCAGCTTTGCCTGGCCTGCGGAAGGCCGAAATTGCCTGGGCTACAGCGATCCCCAGGAGCATGCCCGTAACCAGCAGGCCCTCGATGTTCACCATCTGGACCCCGTCCATCGACGGCATTCCCATGGTGCGTTTCAAAATGATCAACGCCACAATGACGGGGATCATGACGCCTATAACTATTCTTTTGCGCGGTTGTTTCATACGTTTATTCGCCTCTCTCTTCGCATCTCCGTTTTCGGATTTGCCGGTTTGCATTCGGCCAGTTTTCAGGATGCATGCGGTTTCATTATGCAGGATAGAGAGACCCGAATTCCAGCAATTTTCAAGGCCGTTAACCAAAGGGATTAACCACCGGTAAATAGTTCAGGCCGATGCACCGGGCATGAGATACTGAACAATTCCACCCCCCGTATGCCGCAACAGCAACCATTTGAAATCGTGAGCGCCCACAGCCCGGACTCCGACGACGCATTTATGTTTTATGGCCTGGCTACCAGGAAAGTCCGCTCGTCGCTCGTCAATTTCCGCCACGTTCTGTCGGATATCGAAACCCTGAACAAGAAGGCGCGCGAGGGCGTGTACGAATTGAGCGCGATTTCCTATCACGCTTATCCGTACGTGGCCGACAAGTATGCCCTTATGGCCAGCGGTTCCAGCGTGGGAGATGGCTATGGCCCCATGGTCGTGACCACCCACCCCATGGAGCCCGAGGAAATCAAGGGTAAGAAGATCGCCATTCCAGGCACCCTGACCACCGCGTATCTTTCGCTGAAGATTTTCGAGCCGGATTTCACCCCCGTCGTCGTGCCGTTCGATCGCATCCTGGACGCCGTGCAGGAAGGCGCGGCGGATGCCGGCCTGATTATCCACGAGGCGCAGCTCACCTATAACAAGGCGGGCTTCCACAAAGTTCTCGATATGGGCAAGTGGTGGAAAGAGACCTATGGACTGCCTTTGCCTCTGGGTGGCAATGTCCTGTTACGTTCGCTGCCCGACCACATCAAGACCGAATGCTGCCGCATGATGCGGGAAAGCATCCAGTACGCGCTCGACAATCATGCCGAAGCTCTCGAATACGCCATGCAGTTCGCGCGCGATCTGGATCCGCGGCTGGCCGAGAAATTCGTCGGCATGTACGTGAACCACTACACGGTGGACGCCGGCGAGGATATCCCGAAGGCCGTCCGGCTCCTGCTCGACAAGGGTTTTGAAGCGGGCCTGATTCCGCACAAAGTCGACGTCGAATTCATCCGATAGCACAGCCCCGCGAGCCTTCTTCTGCATCCGCATCCCGATTAGCGGCATAATCGTATCAGATGCGCCGTCTGATACCGTTCTGCCTGATTCTGGCGATTTCCGCCTTCGCACAGCCGAATCCTGCCCCCAGCCCTGCCCCCAAAGACGTGCGGCTCGTGGCGAAAGACGGCCAGAACGCGATTCCCAAACTCGCCCTCTATCTCAACAGCCCCGCGCTCGATACCCGGATTGAGGTCGTGAAGCAACTGACCGATCTGGGCGGCAAAGACTCGCTTGACCCCCTCATTACAGCCTCGCGCGATCCCGACCCGGAGATGCAGTTGCGCGCCATAGACGGGCTGGTGAATTTCTATCTGCCTGGCTACGTGAGGCAGGGGCCCGCGGCGTCGGTCGTTCGCGCCGGCGCGGCCATCAAGGCGAAATTCAGCGACTCCAACGATCAGGTCATCGACGGTTTTGTCACCGTGCGGCCCGAAGTGATTCAGGCTATCGGTAAACTGGCCAGTGGCGGCAACGGCATGGACGTGCGGGCCAGCGCCTGCCGGGCCATCGGTATCCTGCGTGGCGATGCCGCCCTGCCCGACCTTCTTGACGCCCTGCGGACCAAAGACAATACCGTGATGTTCGAGGCGCTGACGGCGATCCGGAAGCTCGGCGACCGGCAGGCCGGTCCCAGAATTACCTACCTTCTGCGCGATCTGGACGACCGTGTCCAGTCGGCTGCCATCGAAGATGTGGGCCTGCTTCAGGCGAAGGATGGTCTTCCCGCGCTGCGCGCTATCGTCGCCAATCCAAGGGGCAGCAAGCCCGAACGCTCGGCGCTCGGAGCCATTGCCATGATGCCTGACCCTGCAGACCGCCCCCTGCTGCAGCGCTATCTCACGTCAAAAGACGACCGCCTCCGCGCAGCTGCCGTCGAGGGTCTGGGACGCATCGACGATCCTGGCGACCGCGTCGCAATCGAAAAGATCTGGAAGGACGACGACAAGATGCCGCCGCGGCTGGCTTCCGCCTTTGCCCTGACGCTGGGCGGCGATCTGGACTTGGGAGAAAGCGCTCCTTTCCGTTATCTGCTCAATACCCTGAACTCGGCAGCCTGGCGCGACACCGCGTCGGCTTACCTGGTGGAAGCGGCGCGACGACCCGCTGTGCTCGCAGCCCTGCACCAGCCGCTACAGGCCGGCACGCGAGACGAAAAGATTCAGCTGGCGCGGATTCTGGCGGCGAGCGGTAACGCGAGCACGGTGCCGTGGCTCGATAACCTGAGCCGCGATTCCGACACTTTGGTCGCGCAGGAAGGTTTGCGGGCGCTGCGATCTCTGAGATCCCGCCTGTAAACGCCCGCAATAAGATAAATCGGAAAAAAGCTGCGACTACTTGGCTTTTTTCTGCTTCTGCTGACCGACGCGGACCTTGGTGTGCAGATTCTTCGCGTCCTGGAAGGCCTTGTGGTCGTGCCGGGCCACAACATCGGCCAGGTACGTGTCCACATTGGCGTCGCGCGGCAGCACCGCCATCACGGAGAAGCTCTCGTTGCAGGTGGTGCAAAAGGGGCGGAAACGCTTAACATTCGGAATTGCCATAACTAGGTTTATGGTAGCAAACGGTTTGCAGCGCTCAGCCCGCAGTGTTCATGGCCGGCTGGATAACACTCCCGCGCAATCGCTCTCCATGCATAAGCACCTGTCAGGCGCGCAGCTTCTTCTTTGGCACAAACGATACGACTTTATGGGGGGACCTGTCTTGCCGCTTTTTCGATGCCACAAGAATGGCCCTGACATCGAAGCCACACTTGGCGGCGAGATCTTCGCGGACCCGCCGGACTTCATCGATAATAGGGTCCCTCACCATAGAGCTATTCTCCCATGAGTTCTTGCGGTGTGCAGATGACAGGGCAGTCAAACCCATGATCCCGGCAGATCAGGGCAAGCGCCCTGGCATTCGTCGCATTCGCAATGTGCACGCAATTCCACGTCACCAGGAAGTCCATGCCGTGAACTGCTGCAATGGCAATGTGCGCCGCGTCCGCCGCAGCCTTGCGAGGGATCTTGCCGGAAGCCAAAATTCCTGACGCCAATTCCGTTACCTCGGGAGTGATTTCCAACAGGGGAAGTTCTCTCAGTATCTTCAGGCGTTCACGCGCGGCGGCCGGATCCCCGGCGCTTACTTCGTCGATGACGAGTTGTGAGAGGTAAAGCTGGAAAGCACCCCTCCGTCTCTCCCACCATTCCCTTGTGAGCTGCTGATGGCCGGCAACGATCAGATCCCGGCTAGGCCGCGATGTCAGGTAGCTCGGAATGGTGGTCTCCAGGTACAGGCGGGACTTCATTTGCACCTACCCCAACGCCGCCCGGATCGCCCTCCCCAGCGCAGCCAGCCCGGCTTCCACATCGGCCGGCAGATGCACGCGCAGAGCCCGGCGACCGCGTTCCGCCAGCACTCCGAAATCGCCCCGCGCCTGTGCCGCTTTCACAATCCCAAACGTAAACTTCTGCCCCGGAATCGGCAGATCGTTCGCATCGTCGCACGTGACCTGCAGAAACACGCCCGAATTCGGGCCGCCCTTATACGCCTGACCCGTCGAATGCAGAAACCGCGGCCCAAACCCAAGACAGGTGGCGACCCGCTTGTTATCCCGCACCGCAAGCCGCATTTCCGCCAGCGTCTCCTCGTGATCCTTCGTCATCTGGATATAAGCCAGCAGCGCAAAATAGTCTCCCGCGCCGATCCGGCCCAGATGCGACCGCAAAATTTCCGCCGCGCTCGCCCCACTGAGTTTCGCCGCATTGGCCTCATCCGTGAAAAACTTCAGGCCATCGGCCTCAAGAATCGGCGTCTCAGCCGGCAGTTCCCCGGTTGCCTCATACGCGTCCGTCAGCTTGCGCGTCTCGATCTTGCTGGCTTCCACATCGGGCTGGTCGAACGGATTGATTTCGATCACCGACCCCGCTACAGCCACCGCAACTTCCCAGCGGAAAAATTCCGCCCCCAGGTTATAGCGGTCCGGCACCGTCAGCCGGATCACCGGATGCCCCGCCGCTTCCAGCGCGGCAATGGCCAGGTCCTGCGAAGAGTCGGGCATCGGGCCAAACCGGATATAAACGAAAACGCGGTCCTTGCCGTAAATCGCGGACGGCCCGACCGGCTCCCGATCGACCGGTATCAGCGCACGCCCCAGCTTGCCCGTCGATTCTGCAATCAACTGCTCCAGCCACGCCCCCAGATCGTAGATCGCCGGCGACGCGATGAGCGTGATCTTATCCCGCCCGCGGCGCGCCAGCGTTCCCAGCGCCAGGCCCAGCGAAACGCCGGGGTTATTCGCGGCATCCCGCTCCCGGCAGGCAGCGACCATCTCCGTTGCCCGCGCCAGAAACCTCGCAATGTCGAGCCCCATCACCGCGCCGGGCGCCAGGCCGAAATCGGACAGCGCGGAGAAACGTCCGCCGATCGAAGGCACCCCGTAACAGATCTCGCTGAAGCCATCGCTCTCCGCGACCTTCTGCATTTTGGAACCGGGATCGGTAATCGCGATGAAGCGCTGGCCATCGCGCCCGGACTTCTCGAAAAAATACTGCTTGAAAATATTCGGTTCCAGCGTGCTGCCCGACTTGCTCGCAACAATATAGAGCGTCGATTTGTCTCCCGGGTCGGCGAGCAGTTCCACCGCTTTCACCTCCGCCGGATCCGTGGAATCGAGAATATGCAGCGCCGGAAAGCCCGCCTGATGTCCGAAAGTCAGCGACAGCACTTCGGGGCACAGGCTGGAGCCGCCCATTCCCAACAGCACGACGTTGCGAAATTTGCCGGCCTGCGCCCGCGCGGCGAGTTCCCGGAAGCGGGCGGCCTGCGCGGTCTGCTGTTCCACGATATCGAGCCAGCCCATCCACAGATCTTCCGCGGTATTTCCCGCGGCTGAGGTCCAAAGGCTCTTGTCATGGCTCCAGAATCGCGCCACCTTGCCGTTAGTGGTCCAGTCGGTCATTGCCGCGTCAAAGGCCGGTGTCGCGTCGGGCGGAAGAGTCTGTGTCATCTCGGTTTTGTCTCCTGTAATGCGCGGCCACGCACAAGGCGCGCAACTAATATTTTCCACCAGGCGGCTGCACCGGCGGCGCAAACGGACGAATCGGTGTCAGTCGGCGGATTCCGCCGCGTGCGGATCGTCCGGGCTCAGCACCTGCTCCAGTATTTTTCGGCGCGCCGGATCCCCCAACCCGAAAGCGGTGCCGAACTTCAGGCCGATCACGCATTGCATTTTGTCGCGCTGCACGTGCCGCACCGTGGCCTGTCCCATCCTTCCGAACTGGTGGCTCGATACCAGCACCGCTGTTCCCGTATTCACGCGGTCGCGGGCCTCAACCTTGATGCCTTCGGGCGAAAGATCCACGCAGCGTCCCAGAATGCGGCGCACCGTTCCCGCCTCCTCCCACATCAGGGAGATCGGAAAGCTGACGGCGTATCGCTCTTCCTTCTTCGCCCGCCGTTCGCTGCCCCGCGGATTTTTCTTATCCGTGTTCATTTGTGTTCATCTGTGGCCATTTTGCCTTTCTCATCGCTCCTCAGACGAAATAACCCGCGACCGCCCGGTCGATTTCCGCTCGCGTCGCGGTCGGCTTCCGGTCTTCGTAAAGTGCGATCGCCCGGACCGCGTTGCAAAGATCCCGCGGATAACACGGCCGCAGATCGCCTCCGTCGCGCAAACACACCTCGCGGCAGTATGCGCAGATATCCGCTTCGCACTCGATGCCGGCCGCCGCCGCCGTCAGGCGGAAAATCGCGTCGAAAGTTTCCGCGTCCACGGCGGGGATCAGAATCTTGTTGGGGATGCGCCGCAGAAATGCGTCGTCGGCCAGTTCGCTGGGTTCCAGATTGGTCGAAAACACCACCATCAGCTCAAACGGAACATCGAATTTGCGGCCACTGCCGAGCGAGAGGAAATCCACGCGCCGGTCCAGCGGCACAATCCAGCGGTTCAGCAGGTCGCGCGGTGACATCAACTGCCGGCCAAAATCGTCGATCAGCAGAATTCCGTTGTTGGCCTTCATTTGCAGCGGCGCCATATAGGTGCCCGTTCCTTCGTCGCGCTGCAGATCCAGCATAGTGGTCACCAGTTCGCCCCCCACCGAAAGAAAGGGCCTGCGGCAATACATCCAGCGTGGATCGATATCCAGCCCATCGAGCGGCAATTGTTCATGCACCGCCGGATCGCCCACGCTGATAATCTGGCCATCCACTTCGACGGCATAGGGCACCAGGACCGCGTCGTCGTAAACGCGCGTCAGCCTTTCCGAAATCGTCGTCTTGCCCGTGCCGCTCGGCCCGTACAGAAAAATCGACCGCTGCGAGACCAGCGCCGGCCCGATCGCGTCCAGCAGATTGTCGGGCAGAATGATATCGAAAAATGCCTTGCGGAGGATGCCCCGGTTGATCCTGACGTGCGCGGTCTGCGCCCGGACCGCGGCCGTATAAGACGCCAGTGAAACCGGCACCGGCCCGGAATAGCGCACGGTGGTGGCTCGTTCGGTCGCCATCCGCCGGCCCGTGGGACTCAGAGCAAAAACGTAATCGTCGCCCGCCATCCCCCGGACTTCCAGATACTGCTGTTCGACAAGTTTCCTGAACAGCGCCTCCGTTAATTCCAGAGAGAGCTTCATCAGGCTGGAAAGAAGATGGATGGTGCAGGTGCTCCGCAAATAGACCTGCCGCAACGCAATATCCACCAGCAAATGCTGGGAGATCTCGATTTCCTCCAGCACCAGAGGAGCGGCGGGCAGCCATTTGGGGCCGCTGAATCCTGGTCCCGCATAGACGGGCGTTTCGCTGTCGGCTGCGGCCCTCGCTGCAACATCGGCATTCTGCGTCATAATGTGAACCCCGGTCCTGACTTTCCGCCACTCCCGAAGTGGCCTTCGGGGCTCTGTTTGTGGGTCCCCGCGTGACCGTCCGGACTCTGTTTGTGCGTCCCCGTGTGGCCGTGAACCTTCAGGGGACCGTATTGCTTGAGCTTGCGGATCAGCGTCCGCCGCGAGATGCCCAGAATATGCGCGGCTTTCTGCTGGTGCCCGCCCGTCTGCTCCAGAGCCCGGAAGATCGTGTGTTCTTCCAGCCGTTCCAGAGAATATCCCGGCTCCGCCGCCACGCTGGTTTTCATGCCGGAAGGCAGATCGGCCGGCGTGAGTTCTTTGCTGTCGGCGAAAACCACTGCCTTGTTCAGCACGTTTCTGAGTTCGCGAACATTGCCTGGCCACGAATAGTGCAGCAGCAGCTCCATAGCGTCTTCGCGGAGAGTACATCCCGAAGATCCCAGAAAAAGCTCGCAAAGAGGCCCTATGTCGTCCACGCGTTCCCTCAGCGAAGGCACGCGCAGCTGAATCGCGTCCAGACGATGATACAGATCGGCCCTGAACCATCCCCGCTTCACGGATTCCTGCAGATCGGAATTCGTGGCCGCAATCACCCGCGCCGCCGCCTGAATCTTGCGCGTCCCGCCCAGCCGGAAATACGGCTGACCGTCCAGCACCCGCAGCAGCTTGGCCTGCATCCGCGCCTCCAGTTCCCCCACTTCGTCCAGAAAGAGCGTCCCCGCTCCCGCTGTTTCGAATAACCCCTGTTTCACGCCGTCGGCGCCACTGAAGGCGCCCTTTTCATAACCAAAAAGTTCGCTCTCGATCAGGTTTTCCGGAAATGCGGCGCAATTCACGTCGACAAAGGGTTTTTCTTTCCGAAGCGAAAAGTGATGAATGGCTCTCGCAATCAGCTCTTTGCCGACTCCGCTTTCCCCCGCGATCAGGACTGTCGAATCCGTTCGCGCAACTTTCTCCACTTTTTCCATCACCCGCTGCATCGCGCGCGAGGCGATAATGGCGGGCATTCCGAGAAATTCCATTCGCCCGCCATGCCGCGTGAAAAGCCCACCGCTGGCCGGCGGCGTCACTTCGTCACTATGTGGGCGAAACGGCATCATTTTATGCGGTCCGTCTATCATATTCAGCGCAACTGATTGATTTGTCAAGGATAAAGTAAGAATATCCAGACAGTTATCATGCACGCCGGTCGTCGCTTATGTGACATTTTGGCAACATCGGCTCTTATGCCGCTGCTCCGTGCCCGTTTCCGCTCTTGGCCAGGGGCTCTAACCATCGCACCAGGTGACGCCAGAATACCTCTTTGGTAAACAGGAGGATTACCCCCATCTACCCGCTTTGTTAGGACTTACGTGACGGGTGCATTGCGTGATACACTGGGGCGTCTTACGTGAGCTGGTATGCAGTTAAGGGCCAAATTTTACATCACCCTGATTCTCGCGTCCGGGCTGATCGGGCTGGCCGTCCAACTCCTTCACTTCGCCCCGCCTGATCCGTATTTGTTCTGGTTTTTCTTCGCCATTACAATCCTGACTTCAGGCGTAAAAGTCCGGTTGCCGATGGTGACCGTGACGTTATCCGTCAATTTTCTTTTTATCCTGGTCGGCATCGCCCGCTTTACTCTCCCGGAAGCTCTCGCCATCGCCGCCGCGGGCACCATTGTCCAATGCCTCTGGCAGGCCAGGGCGCGACCCCGGGCCATCCAGGTTGCGTTCAGTACCTGCTCTATTTGCCTCGCCGTGATGGCGGCCCACGCGGTTTTCCGTGGTCCGCTGTACAGCATTTTGGGCAAAGACAACTTCGTGCTGCTGGCGCTGACGGCCGCCGTCTATTTCATCGTGAACACCGTCCTGGTCGCCGGGGTGGTGGCCCTCACCGAAAACAAGTCGATATACAAAACCTGGGTCGCCACTTTTTTCTGGGCCATGCAATACCACCTCGCCGCCGCCATGGTGGCCTGGCAGATTCTGATCCTGGAAGCGTTGAACAACAAGGTCGGCTGGCAGGCGCCGGTCGTGCTCCTCGTTTTGGTCGGCTTCGTCTACCGGCAGTACAAGATCTATCTGGATAACCTCGAGCACGACAAGCTGCATGTCGAAGAACTCGCGGGCCTTCACCTGCGAACCATCGAAGCCCTGGCGCTCGCGATTGAAGCCAAGGACGCTACCACCCACGACCATTTGCAGCGCGTCCGCGTCTACGCCACCGAGATCGGCCGCGAGCTCAATATGAGCGGGGAGGAACTGGACGCCCTCCAGGCCGCCGCCCTGCTCCACGATATCGGCAAGCTCGCCGTCCCGGAGCACATCATTTCCAAGCCGGGCAAGCTCACGCCGGAAGAGTTCGAGAAGATGAAGATTCACCCGCTGGTGGGCGCGGAGATTCTGGAAGAAGTTAAATTCCCATACCCTGTCGTCCCGATCGTCCGCGCCCACCACGAAAAGTGGGATGGCACCGGTTATCCGTTCGGGCTCGCCCGCGAAGAAATTCCGGTTGGCGCGCGCATTCTCTCCGCCGTCGATTGCCTGGACGCCCTCGCTTCCCATCGCCAGTACCGGCGCGCCCTGCCCCTCGACGAAGCGATGAAGATCGTGATCGATGAATCGGGTAAGGCGTTCGATCCCATGATCGTGGATATTCTGAAGCGCCGTTACGTCGATCTCGAACGCATGGCCGTCAGCGCCGGCAGCGAGAAGAGCGTCAAGCTTTCAATGGACGTGAAAATCGAGCGCGGTCTGGCGCCCGCCACGGGCTTTGCGACTTCCAGCGAAACCAAGGTTCCCGCCATGGCCGGAACGCCCGCGGCCGATCCTATGTCGAGCATCGCCGCCGCCACCCAGGAAGCGCAGATGCTCTATGAGCTGACGCAGGATCTCGGCATTTCGCTCAGCCTCCAGGAAGCGCTGGCTTTCGTCGGAGTCCGCCTCAAGCGCCTGATCCCCTATGAAACGCTCGTGATCTACATCCGCCGCGACGAAAAGCTCACCCCCGAATACGTCTGCGGTGAAAATCTTCGCCTGTTCAATTCTCTCGAAATCCCGGTTGGGCAGGGACTCTCCGGCTGGGTGGTTGAAAATAACAAGGCGATCCTGAACGGCAATCCGTCGGTCGAAGCCGGCTATCTGAACGATCCCACCAAATACAGTACGCTCCGCTCGGCCCTTGCGGTGCCTCTCGATGGCGTGAACGGCGTGCTCGGCGTACTCGCGCTCTACCGCGCGGAACGCGACGCGTTCAGCAGGGAAAATCTGCGCATCCTTCAGGCCATCAGTTCCAAAGTCGCCCTCGCCATCGAAAACGCGCTGAGCCAGCGTCTGCTCGAAACCTCCATCACCACCGATTACCTCACGAATCTTCCGAACGCGCGCTCTCTGTTCCTCTCGCTCGATCACGAAGTTTCCCGCGCCGCGCGCACCGCAACTTCGCTCGCCGTCGTCGTCGCCGATCTTGACGGCTTCAAGCAGATTAACGATCGTTTCGGCCATCTCGCGGGCAATCGCGTTCTCCGCATCGTCGCCAACGGCCTGCGCGAATACTGCGGCCCGAACGACTATGTGGCAAGACTCGGCGGCGATGAATTCGTCATGCTGATTCCCGATACCGGCGAAGACGATCTGGAGCTGAAGATCGAGCGCATGCGCAGTGTGGCCCGCAAAGCCGGTGAAGCCACCCCCGAACCCTGCGCGCTCTCGATCAGCGTCGGCATCGCAAACTTCCCGGAAGACGGAACCGACGCGGAACAACTCCTCGCCGAAGCCGATCGCCGCATGTATAAAGGAAAGCGCCAGCGCAAGAAGGACCGCGCTTCCGTGGTGGAAATGCAGACCTCAATCGAGGCGCTGGAACTCGTGCCTGACCCGGCGGAGACGATCCCGGCCGGTTTCGAAGCCACTGAGATCACGGCCGCCGCTTCATGATCCCGAACGGGTCCCCGTCGCGTCCCGCGGCAGCCGGCTCCGTCGCGCGTCGCCTGGCCAAAAGCTTCCTCAGCCTGGTCCTGGCCGTTTTGGTGGGCGGCTTCATCGCTGCCGCTCTCGTTCGCTACAGCCCCGGTTTCGATGTGGACGAGAATTCCTGGAATCCGCAAATGAGCGCCGCGGCCCAGGCTGCCATCCATGCGCGCCGCGCCGGCGAAAATAGTCTGCCACTCTTCTACGCGCGCTATCTTGCAAAGGCCCTGCATGGCGATCTCGGCGAGTCCGATTCATTCCACGTGCCGGTCACCGAACTTCTTCGCCGGCGTGCCGGTGTGACTGCGAGGCTGATGGTCTGGGGAGTAGCCGGAGGAATGCTGCTCGGCGGATGGCTCGCCTGGTTAGCCGTGTGGCCGCGGCGCCCCGCGCTCGAAGTCACGGCGGTCTGCCTCAGCGGCTTGCTCCTGGCTGTGCCTCCGGTCGTTTTGGCGCTGGCGTTCTTCTTCACCAGTGCGCCGCTCGGTATTGCCGTCGCCCTGGCAATTTTGCCCCGGGTCTTCGGCACCATGTGCGCACTGTGGAGCGACCTGTACCGCTCCGGAGCGCTGCTGGCGGCCAGAGCGCGCGGCATGGCCCCGTTGGTGCTGGCCTGGCGATACGTGTTCCGTCCGGCCGCGTCTCAGCTCGTCGCCCTGGGAAGCGTTGTCGTGGTGCTGGCCTTTGGGGTCGTCACCCCGATCGAAGCAATCTGCGGTGTTCCCGGCATCGGTCAGCTCACATGGCAAGCCGCTGTCTCGCGCGACTTGCCCGTCCTCTGCGGCCTCGAATTCATCATTACTTTGGTTGTCGCCCTGGTCGCCGCCCTGAGCCAGTGGCTCGAAGGTGACAGCCTCACGGGTGCGGAGCACTCGCTCGCATGAAAACCTTCCGCGCAGCCGCTGTCCTGATCCTGGTCGTGGTCTGTCTCGGCGCGCTGTTCGCTCCGGCGCTGGCTCCATTCCCCTATGACCGCCAGTTTCGCGACGCGCCCGCCGCCCCGCCCGGCGGCCGCTTCCTGCTCGGCGCCGACGACATCGGTCGCGACCGTTTCTCCCGCCTTCTCTACGCCACACGCACCTCGATCGTGCTCGCCCCCGCTGCCGCCGCCGTTTCCGTTATCCTGGCCCTGTTGGTCGCGGCGTTCTCCGCAAGCGTGAAGCCGCTCCGCCCCGTGATCTCCGTCTTCACTACAATCTGTCTCGCGCTGCCCTGGATTTTTCTGTTCATCATTCTTCGCGCCGAATTGCCGGTCGACACCGGACCCGTCATCACCGTCCTGTTGACATTCGGGCTGATGGGAGTCGCCGGATGGGTCTGGCCCGCGCGCGTATTCTCCGCGTCCATCGTCCGGATGGAACGGTCCGGCTGGATGCTGCAATCCCGCGCCGCCGGAATTCCTGGCTGGCGAATCGCCCTCGTGCATGCCTGGCCGCATCTCCGCGCCACGGCCATCGCCCAGTTTCGCGTCCTGGTTCCGGCCTACATTCTGGCCGAAGCCAGTCTCGGCTTGCTCGGTCTTGGCGTCGCTGAGCCGCTCCCTTCCTGGGGAAATCTGCTGGGGGATCTGACCCGCCCGGACCTGGTTCGCGCCAACCCGTGGACTCTCGCGCCCCTGATTCTTCTCATGATCGTCATGATCTCTCTCGAAGTCCTGCAAACCGGACCGATCCCCGCCGGAGAAATAGATTGATGCGTCTCATTCTCGCTGCGCTCGCACTCACCTCCCTCGCCTGCCAGTCGGTTCCGAAGTCCGGCGCACCGGCCAACGAGTTGCGCATCTCCATCGCAGGCGATCCCAAAACTTTCGATCCGCTGCAGGTCGCCGAAAACCATTCCGAAACCGTCCGTTACCTGACCGCCGGCGTGCTGGTTCGTGTGAATCGCGCCACCGGCGCGCTCGAACCCGAACTCGCCGAATCCTGGAAACTGTCTGACGACAGCCGCTTCATATCCTTCCACCTGCGCCCCGGGCTGAAGTTTTCCGACGGCTCGCCACTCGACGCCAACGATGTAGCCCGCACTCTCAGCCGCCTTGTGGATCCGAAGGAAGCCTCGCCCGATGGCGACAAATTCCGCTCCGGTGAGGCCAATCCATCGGTCACGGTCACCTCGCCTCTCGATATCTCCATCGTCTATGCCGACCCCAAACCGGGGCTCGACCGTCTCTTTGACACGTTCCCGGTCACCCCTCGGGTATTGGCCAAACTCCCCGCGTCCGCCGGGCCCTTTTTCATCGCCGAATACCACCCCGGCGAATACGTGCGCCTCGCCCGCAATCCGAACTACTGGAAACACGATTCCTCCGGTAAACAACTGCCATACCTCGATTCCGTCCGCATCGACATTCAGCAGAACCACGATATTGAACTGGAGCGCTTCCTGCACGGCGAGCAGCACATGGTGGAACATCTCGATCCGGCCGCCTTCGACCGTGTGGAGAAAGCCATGCCCGGCGCGGCGCGCTCACTCGGCCCCTCGCTCAATTCCGATTTCATGTGGTTCAATCAGGCGCCGGCGCGCACGCTCCCGGAGTGGAAGCGAAAATGGTTTACTTCCGCGGCCTTCCGCCACGCGGTCAGCCTCGCCATCAACCGCGCCGATATCGCCCGCATCGTCTATCTGGGCCGCGCGCATCCTGCCGCCGGACCCATCTCACCCGCCAATAAATTCTGGTTCAACGCATCGCTGCAACCGCTGCCGTTCGACCCCGGGGCCGCCGCGAAAGACCTTACGGGCGATGGCTTCATCCTGCGCGATGGCATACTTTACGACCGCGCCGGACACCGGGTTGAGTTTTCTCTGATCACCAACGCCGGCAACGCTGTCCGCGAGCACATGGCGCCGCTGATCCAGGCCGATCTCGCAAAGCTCGGCATCAAAGTCAACATCGTCACGCTCGATTTTGGTTCGCTGATCGACCGCATTACCAAAACCCTCGATTACGAAGCGGTGCTTCTGGGACTCAATCTGGAAATCGACCCCCTCGAAGTGATGAACGTCTGGGAGAGCTCCGGCCCCGAGCACGCCTGGTGGCCCAACGAAAAAACACCCGCCACCCCCTGGGAAGCCCGCATCGACGAACTGGAAAAAATCCAGGCCTCCTCCGGCTCGCGCGATGTCCGAAAAAAGGCGTTCGATGAAGTGCAGCGTATCGCGGCAGAGCAGGAACCGATCGTCTATCTCGTCAACCCCGACTACCTCTGCGCCATCGCACCCAACCTGAAGGGAGCCCGGCCCTCGGTAGCGCCGCCTCAGGTATGGTGGAATGTCGAATGGTTGCGCCTTGAATGAATCCGGTTCTCGTCTTCAAAGTCTCGGCCCGCTATGGCGAACGCCATGTCCTCCGCGATGTCGCCTGCCATATCGCAGCCGGTGAGATCGTCGCGCTCGTCGGCCTGAGCGGTTCCGGCAAAAGCACCCTCGCTCTGTCACTCCTGCGTCTGCTCCGTTATCGTGGTGGAGACGTCACCGGCAGCATCGTCCTCGAAGGCGCGGAATTAATCGGCAGCAGCGACCGTGAAATGCGCGCCGTGCTCGGCAAGCGCATCGGCTACGTCCCGCAAAGCCCCGCCGTGGCGCTCAACGAAAGGCTGCGAGTCGAAACTCTGCTCGAAGAAACATGGCGCGCCCACTCCCAGACAAAAGCGCCTGCAGACTTTTTCCCAAAGCTTCTCGAAAGCGTTCAACTGCCGCAAAGCGAAGATTTCCTCCGCCAGCGCGCCGGCCAGCTCAGCACCGGCCAGGGACAGCGGCTTCTCATCGCGCTTGCCATCATGCACAAGCCGGCGTTGCTCATTGCGGACGAACCCATCAGCTCTCTCGACGCCATCACACAGGCCAGCGTCCTCAAACTTTTCCAGCAACTCAACGAGCGCGACGGCACCGCGATTCTCTTCATCTCGCACGACCTCCTCTCCATCGCCTCCATCAGCCACCGCGTGGCAATTCTGCACGAAGGCCGCATCGTGGAATCGGGCGTGCCGAAGGAGTTATTCAGCGCCCCCATGCACGAATTCACCAAAAGGCTGGTAGAAGCCATGCCCCACCCCCCGCGATAATGTTGTGGCCGTCGTGTGGTTCTTCCATCCGCCACATTCTTCAACCAGCAATTCTGTGAGTCTGAGTCTGCAAGTCTGTGAAGCCTGCAAGTCAGTCTGTGTCAGGCTGTCAGTCTGTGTGGGGTAGGCGGTTCCGCCTGCCCTCTGTCGAGCGAAGCTCGAGTTCTCACGGGTTCACCTCACACCCCGCCCCGGCTCGAAAGCCCCGGAGGACCGTGAGCTATGATGAACCCGAATGTCCGGCGTAAACATCGTCTTCCTGCTGCTGGCGGCATCCATCGCAACGAACGCCCAGTCACCCCAAAACGCCCTCCAGTCAGCCCGTACCTCGGCCGAAAAAGGCGTAGCCGCCGGACAACTCTATCTGGGCGAAAGCTATCGCGATGGCGACGGCGTCCCGCAGGACTACAAAGAAGCCGCCCGCTGGTTCCGTCTCGCCGCCGATCAGGGCCTCGCCCTCGCGCAATACAACCTCGGCTATCTCTGTTTCACCGGCCAGGGCCTCCCGCAGGACCACAAAGAAGCCATCCACTGGTATCGCCTCGCCGCCGGCCAGGGTCTCGATCTCGCCCAGGCCAATCTCGCCTACGGCTATCGCAACGGCGACGGCGTCGAAAAAGATCCCAAAGAAGCGCTCCGCTGGTATCGCATGGCGGCCGACCACGGCAATGCCGTCGCTCAGACCGCTCTCGGCGACATGTATCACGATGGCGATGGCGTCACGCACGACTTCGCGGAAGCCGTCCGCTGGTATCGCAAAGCGGCGGATCGCGGCGATCCCGCCGGGCAGTTCGCCGTGGGCGATAGCTACCGCACCGGCGAAGGCGTCCCGCAGGATAACAAAGAGGCCGCGCGCTGGTTCCGCCTCTCGGCCGATCGGGGCTTCGCGAACGCGCAGGCGTTCCTCGGCGTGATGTACGCCTCCGGCAAAGGCGTCCCGCAGGATAACGCGGAGTCCGTACGGCTCTACAAACTGGCCGCCGCTCAGGGCCAGATGCTCGCGATATTCAGCCTCGCCGACTGTTACCGCCAGGGCGTCGGCGTGCCGCGCGACCCCAAAGAGGCTCTCCGCTGGTACCGCGTTCTCGCGGACCACGGCGACGAGTACGCGCAGAATAACGTCGGCGTAGCCTATCGCGATGGCGAGGGCGTCGATAAAGACCCGAAAGAAGCCGCGCGCTGGTTCCGTCTCGCGGCCGATCAGGGAGAGTCGGTAGCGCAGACGAATCTCGCCGCAGCGTATCGCGCGGGAGCGGGCGTCGCGCAGGATTACCAGGAGGAACTGCGCTGGTACCGCAAGGCTGCGGACCAACTGGACGCAAGCGGCCAGTTCAATCTGGGCGGCATGTATGAGCGCGGCGAAGGTGTACCGCAGGACAACGCGGAGGCTGCGCGCTGGTATCGTCTCGCAGCCGATCAGGGCGAACAGGTAGCGCAGTTACGACTCGGGAAAATGTATATGGATGGCGAGGGAGTAGCGAAAGATTCCGTTCAGGCCTGGTTTTGGCTGGATCTGGCGGAAGCAGCAAAACTCCGCGACGACATCGCGCGAGGCATGACGCCCGCGCAGTTAACCGAAGCTATGCGCTTAGCCACCGAGTGGAAGAAAGACAAAGCCGACAACCCGCCCGTCGGCGTGCTGGGCCAGTAGCTATCGGTACCAGTACTCTTCTGCTTTTCCATTGGTGTGGGATTGTGCAAAATTGTACAAACATGTCCTGACACCGGGAGACAACCGTGATCATGAAGCATTCGACTCTTTCGCTCGCCATCGCTTTGTCATTGATGACCGCCGTTTCTTCGTTCGGCTCATCTATCTACGCTGTCACCGTGCTCGCCGGGAGTGGTCAGACAATCGGAGGAGTGACGCTGGGCAATAACTTTAGCCAAACGAATTACGCCGCGATCGGAGACGATGGAACGGTGGCTTTTACCACCTACGGGAACGGCTCTGTTTTCACGGTGTCGGCAGGCAACATATCGTTGTTAGCGCAGACAGGGCAACAAATCGCCGGCTACACCCTGGCGGGAATCAACAACTCCGCTCCTTACGTGAACGGAAGCGGACAGGTGGCATACACGGGATCGTACCTGAACGGCAACACTACGGAGACGGCAGTCTTCGTGGGTACGAGCCAGCTGACGGCCTCCCCCGGCAACTTCCCCATCACTCTGCTGGAAGGCTTCAGCAATGACGGGACCGCCGTGTTCGATGAGGGTGCGGGAAGCGGTAACTACATCGTTACCACGCAAAGCACGCAGATCAGTCCGGTGGCTCCGGGGCAGGCTCAGGCCACAATTAATAACTCCGACGAGGTCCTGTGGTTCGACGGTGCCACCGTTTACAACGCGTCGGATGGAGTCGTGGCCACGACAGGTTCCACGATCGGTGGCTACACCATCGGTGCTCTTTGCGCTCCCCAATACAACGGCCGGAGCTTCGCTCTCAGCGATTCCGGTGCGCTGGCCGTCTGCGCTTCCTACGCGGGCCAGACCGCGATCGTCAGTTCGCTCGGTTCGATCAGTTACCTGCCGACCGGCGGGGCTTCGGTCTTCACGGGAGTAGACATCAACAGCAGCGGCTTGGTCGCATATGTTGACGAGAACATTGGTGACTTCACCACGGGCGGAGTCTTTACGCAATACGGCGAAGCGCTGGCGATCGGCTCCGTGGTGAACGGCAAGACCATCAACTCCCTCAGCGACGAGGGCAATGGGCAGTTTCTGAACAACAGTGGCGACATTATCGTGGAGGCTGGCTTTTCGGACGGCACCTCGGCGCTGCTCGAACTGACCCCAGCCGGCGTGCCCGAGCCGGGAACAGTCGCCCTGATGTTTGCGGGTCTCGCGTTGCTGGCGGCCACGCGCCGACGCTGTGCTGCTCGGGCAGGCTCGCAAGCTGTTTTTTCCGTTGGAGAGTAGGCGTTTTCGCCTGCGATCTTGGTCTGCGTCAGAAATCCCATTGGTTTTGTACCCCGCTTTCACAGTCCAGGCTTTCACAGTCCGATGTGGGGCGGCCTTCAGGCTGCTGTCGGCTTTAGCCGACGTTCTGCGCGCCTGTGATAATCGGCATTCCGCCTGACGCAGACCACTGGGAACGCTGAGTCACCACGGGCCGCTGCGGCTAAATTACCTTTTTCAATTCCGCCGACATCGGTCACAGAAGCGGCCATATGGCCGGACTCATTAGTCGTGACATATCACATAAACACATGATATATATTAAGTTATAATGGATTTATAGTGGCCATAAGAACGGACATAGAGTCAAAAGATCGGGGCGAGCTTGTCTCCCTCATGGAGCCGCTGCTCATCGCGGAAAATTCCCGCCACCGCAGCGCCCTCACCGATCTCGCACTCGACCTCGCCCGCAAGTCTGCCGGCTTCCAGCGCAGCCTGCCCCCTTCCCTTCTGACCTCGCTCGCAGACCTCGTCCGCTCGATGAACTGCTACTACTCCAATCTCATCGAGGGGCATGACACGCACCCCGTGGACATCGAACGCGCCCTGCGGAACGACTACAGTCAGGATGCCCGCAAACGCGACCTCCAGCTGGAAGCCAGGGCGCACATCGCCGTCCAGCAGTGGCTTGACCTCGGAGGCCTCAAAGGTGGCCAGGCCATCCAACCCGAAGGAGTCCGCGAGATTCACCGGCGCTTTTGTGAACTGTTGCCGGAGGATCTTCTCCGGGTCGAAGAACCCGGGGCAAAGGAAAAAGTTCGTTTGCTGCCCGGCGAGTTGCGCACGCGCGACGTCAGGGTCGGAAGCCACGTCGCCATCAGTGCGGGTGCCCTGCCCAGGTTTCTCGAACGCTTCGCGCAGGTTTACGGGAACGTCGGCAGGACGGAGTCCATCGTTTCTATCGCCGCCGCCCACCATCGCCTTCTCTGGATACACCCGTTCATGGATGGCAACGGTCGTGTCGCCCGGCTGATGTCGCACGCGATGATGCTCGACTCGCTCGATACCGGCGCGGTCTGGTCGGTTGCGCGTGGCCTTGCGCGCAACGTGAGCGAATACAAGTCGCTGCTGGCGAACTGCGATCTCGCGCGCCGCAACGATCTCGATGGCAGAGGAACCTTAAGCGAGGAAGCGCTCGCGGAGTTCACACGCTTCTTTCTCGGCATCTGCATCGACCAGGTGGATTTCATGGAAAGCCTCGTTCAGCCCGCCCGGCTGCGCGCCCGTATTTTGTTGTGGGCCGAAGAGGAAGTCCGGCTCGGGCTCCTGCCTGCCAGATCGGGCAGTATCCTCGAAGCGGTGCTTTACCGTGGTGAGTTGCCACGCGGCGATGCCGGCGCCGTCGTCGGCTCCAGCGAGCGGCAGGCGCGCCGCATTGTTTCGGCGCTCATCGACAGGCAGGTGCTGGTGTCACAGAGTCCGCGTGCGCCGCTGCGCCTCGCCTTCCCCGCCGCTCTCGCATCGCGCTGGATGCCGGGTTTGTTCCCGGAGCAATCTGGGTAAAGGCGGGTGCTGGCCGGGGTAGCGATCTCGGATCCCGTTCAGGCCTGGTTTTCGCTGGATCTCGCCAATTTCGCGGGCGCACCGGAAGCCGCAGCGCTCCGCGACGACATCACCCGCACCATGACGGACAACCCGCCCGTCGGCGTACGGGGGCGGTAAGAGTGGCATGTTGCCCGCAATCCCCGGCCTTGTCCCGTAATTCTTCAGGTATTGCCTGCCACCGAGTGCCAGTCCTCCGGCGGTCGACTGCATACGCAATTTGGTTTTGTGCACGGCTGAGAGTGACAAAAGTACTTGATTCCGCGATAGCGGATCATTTTCGGGTCAGGCTTTCCGCTTGCACCGAGACTCCCGTCTGGCCTCCGGTACTGATGGCAGATTGCAATCAACGCGTTGGCAAGGTAAAACGGCACTGTTTCGCTCCTGGTACCTCTCACCTGATGATGTCCGGAGCCGACCAGATCGCTTTTCAATGGATGCCCCGGCGCGGCCGTACCGTCGAGAATAGCCTTCTCGTAGCCCACTTCTTTGAAAATACGTAGTAAAGTAGAGGGGTGAACGAGTCGGTCGGAAGATGAGGGCTTTGCCATATGGTCCGTGAACTACAATCCGAAATTCAGGACAACGTTTCCCGGTATCTGAAGAGCGAGATTTCGCTTCAGAATTTCGAGGACTGGTTCGTTCCGGCCATGTGGGATCTTGCCGAGGGTGAGGATAATGAGTCTCGTAGGCTGGCTGGCTCTGTCAGCAATATGATAGCTGAGTACTCTCACGGTTATCGGTCTGAGCAGTCGCTGCGCGAGGGCTTGGCGACGGCAATCCGGCTTTTGTAGGTCATCGAAGGCAAAAGGGGCCGCCGCGCTTTGAGACGCGGCGGAAGGTGAAAGCTTGCCGTAATGTGCAGGGAAGAAACGTACCTTCAATGTGGCCTCCAAGCGCAGTCATCGGTACTCTTCCAAACGATAACACAGAAATACCGTTCTACGTATCTTCTCTTTAAATAACCTAAATATAAACTTTCGTTACATAAAAATAATTATCTTGACACTGGCGGTCTGTGTAGTCTAGCATGAAAATGCAAAGGGCCACTGGAAGCGTTACAGCGCTTCAGTGGCCCGGACACCCTGATGGGCATCCTCTACGCCTCCATCATACATCGGGGATCCGCTTGCGGAAAGGACACCTGATGCAGTTCTCCACCTCGCTATCGTGCTATACGCGTGGCTGGTCCTCCTGACCGGCTCTGATTTCAGCGAACGCGCGTTCCGCTACTCTCTCTCAATCAAGTAGTTCGGCCCGACGGTCAGGAATGTGGCATTCAAAAATGTCGCGCTTCTATCGTCGATTTGCATTCACTCAAATTGTGGTGGCAGTTCTGTTCGAAGGAGAACATCAATGCAGATGAAGTTTGGTTATGAAACGCTCCGCGGAGCGGTCACCGGTACTGGGGCGGCGTTTCGATCCGTTACCCGATTGCAGCCTGTGGGTGGGGTTGGAGACAGGGTGTTTCCCGCCACATACTCCGGTGGGGTATATGCGACTGAGAAACGTCGAGTGGAGGAGAACGGGGCCGCTCGGGAGATAAACTGTATCCTCCTGAATTCCTGCTCATCCGAGGCGAACCATGCCGAGGTAGCCTTGCTGGAAGCAATCCGGCGAGGGCAGATCCAGCTTCCCTTAATTGAGGTGGATTTTTCGGAGGCGAATTCGGAGTTCCTGAAGCCCGTGCAGAACTTGACAAGTCTGGAGGTGCCCCACCGGTTGGCTGACGCAATCCTACGGGACAGCGTTCTGGCGGACGGGACTCGGTTTTCAAAGTCTGAGCACGCGAAAAAGTGGGCTGGCGCGAATTTGTGGAACGCCACTGCGATCTATGAGCTTTGTCCCACGGCTCTGGTGTTTGGCATGTGGGGGTCTCCGGACAAGCCGGGTGGACTGGGGGCGAAGTTTGAGCGTGCCTACGTTTCGGAAATCGTGGCAGTGGATACGGAGGAAGTCCCTAAGAAAATGGGATTCCGGATTGATCCTTTGGGCGCGAGCAAATCGGTGATGTTAAGGAAGACCGAAGACGGTTTTGAGGTGCTGGATGAAAAAGCGAAAGGCTTGAAACCTTCGCAACTGAATCACGGCAACATTCCGGTGGAGTCTCTGAACGGCGGCGTCCGCTGCAAGTATGCGGAACAAACAACAGTTATTTCCCTCGGTGCTTTGCGGAAGTTGCGTTTTCCTGTCGCAGATGGAAGGAAATACGCTGACGATGCCGGTCGGACGGTGTTGGCGGCAATTGGACTTTGTGCCGCAGTATTGGCTTCGGAACGTGGCACGAGTCTGCGTTCGCGGTGCCATCTGTTTCCAGAGGAAGCACGCACGTGGCAACTACTGGACAAGCCAGGCGTGCCTCCCGGCGAGTTCGCAGTGACCGGGGACGAGACAGCGGTGATATTGTCCGAGGCAGTTTCAGCGGCGAAAGCCGCGGGCCTGGGGTGGATGGACAATTCACTGGAGCTTAAGCCGGCGAAGGAACTGGTAAGGCTCATCCGCGAGAGCCAGATTGCTACTGCTACTAAGGAAACGACGGAGGATGCATGATCGCCCTGGGAATCCGTTACTTAACGGGGTACGCGACCGCGACCAATCAGCCAATGGAAAAGGCGGAATGGCCAGTGCATCCGGCGCGGGTATTCATGGCGATGGCGGCGGCACATTTTGAGACGGGAGCGGACGCCAAGGAACGGTTGGCGCTGGAGTGGCTGGAGGCGGCGGGGGCGCCTCTGATGTCAGTTGGCGAGGGCACGGAGCGGATTGCGTTGCAGCGGCGGCTTATGCCTGAACCGATTAAGGCATATGTGCCTGTGAACGACAACCACGGTGGGATCGCTGGACGACCGAAGCAGGAAAAGGCGCAACGGAAGGTATGGCTTACATGCGATACCGTTTTCCTGATGTGGGATAGGGAAGTGCCGACTGTGATTCGCGGGGCGTTGGATGGTCTGTGCGGGAAGGTGACTCGCATCGGGCATTCTTCGTCACTGGTGCAGATGTGGGTCGCGAACGGAGGAGAGGTTCCCGTACCGAATTGGATACCCGCAGTGCGGGGTGACGAGAAAATTCGAGTGGCTGCCGCCGGGGCGATGGCGGAAATGGACGCGGCATTCAACGAGGCGGGATTTCGGCGGTTTGAAGAATTGAACATCGGGCTGGCAACTGCTAAGGGTAAGCAGAAAACTGCATTGAAGCAGCAACTCACAGACGAATTTCCGAGCGGAATCGTGGAGTACAGGCGGCCCGAAATGTCGGCGTGGCAGGCTTATGCGAAACCAACAGAAAATTCGCACGAAGAGCCATACGAGGGACCATTTGGCGATATCGTGATCCTGACGAAGAAAGAGGGTCGCAATTTGGGATTGGAGGCGACACTTCAGTTCACCGGCGCACTGCGATCGGCGGCGATCAAGGCTGCGGGAGGGTCGGGGCTTCCGCCCGAATGGCTGAGTGGGCATGAACGCGACGGGAGTCCTTCGCAGCAGCCACATGCCGCATTTTTCCCCTTGCCATTTGTGGGGGACGACCGCAAGTTCGCGGATGGGCATCTGATGGGAGCCGCGATTGCGATACCGCGCGGCATCGATGCCGAAGAACTTCGGCGGACACTCGGGCCGCTTTTTTTCAATGGGAGTGTGGAAAGGGACATCACTATCTACAGTCGCCATTGGAAATGGGAGATGGAGCGGGAATCACGTGAATATCCACCTCAGGCGTTGCGTGAATCAACCTGGACCCGCCCCAGCCGCAACTGGGCGAGCGTGACTCCGGTAGTCCTTCATCATCACCCTAAGAAATCGCGGGAGGGGGATGTGGAGCGAATTTTGCGGGAAGCCTTTCGCTCGGCAAAGTTGCCGGATCCCGTGGCAATTCGGATTCAGAGTGCGTCCGCAATTGCGGGTGCCGGTCACGCGATGGGCATGCCGGAGTTCGATGAGGGTGGTGAGCGGATGTGCCGGTACCAGACGCATGTACAGGTGCTGTTTCAAAATCCGGTGATTGGTCCCCTGCTGGTGGGACGCGGGCGCTATCGGGGCTACGGCTTGTTTCGACCAACGGACGACATGCAGAGGGGTGACGGTGGTGCTTGATCCTCGTGAATTCGGGCGGTATTTTCGGGAAGTAAATAAGGGGCACGAACCGTTTCCGTGGCAGGAGCGACTCGCCGCGCAGGTGTGCGTTGGCGAGTGGCCGGATGTCATCGACTTGCCTACCGCCAGCGGCAAGACAGCGTGCATCGATATCGCTTTGTTTGCTCTGGCGTGTCGGCCAGGGGCGGCGCGACGAATCTTCTTTGTAGTAGACAGGCGCGTGGTAGTGAGTGAAGCGTGGGACCGGGCCGATCGTATTGCGCGGCAGTTGCAGCATTCGCTGGATTCCACGCCGGGCAGCGTCTCCGGGCGCGTGGCCCGACGGCTGCGCGAACTGGCCGGAGGAGGCGACGCGCCGCCCCTGGCTACGTGCGAATTGCGGGGCGGGATCTATCGCAATGAATCGTGGGTACGGAATCCTCTGCAGCCGATGGTCGTAGCCAGCACCGTGGATCAGGTTGGTTCTCGATTGTTGTTTCGGGGATATGGCGTATCGGAGAACGCATGGCCGATCCATGCGGGCTTGGTGGGCAACGATTCGCTGATTTTGCTGGACGAGGCGCACTGTTCGCGAGTGTTCGCGGAGACGTTGCGCTCGGTGGCTCGATACCGTGGTGCCGACTGGGCCGATGAGCCCGTGCCGGTTGGGTTCCGCACGGTTGAGATGACAGCGACGCCCTCGGCGGTGGGGCGAACGATATTCCGCATCGAGGATGAGGACAAAGAAAAGAAGTATTTGGGGAAGCGGTTGTTCGCACGCAAACCGACCGGTCTGGTGGTAAGCAAAAACAGGCCGAAAGAACTCGACAAGCTCGCAATTTCGCTTTTTGACGAAGCTATCGGGCTAAGCAAGGGTCCAGAGGTTCGGCGGATTGCTGTGATTGTGAATCGGATTGCGACGGCGCGCAAAGTTCACGCCTTGCTAAGCGCAGGCGGCGAGCGAGTGGATCTGATGATTGGTCGAATGCGTCCGTATGACCGCGACGAATTGCTGCGCAGGCTGAAGGATTTGAAGTCAGGGGTGAAGCGCGGCGGGGGTGCTACGCGTTTTGTGGTTGCGACGCAGTGCCTTGAGGTGGGAGCCGATCTGGATTTCGACGGACTCGTGACCGAATGCGCGAGCATGGATGCTTTGCAGCAGCGGTTTGGGAGACTAAATCGCCTCGGGGAGTTTGAAGGGGAATCCCGTGGAGTGATTGTGATTGGGTCGGGGCAAGTGGATGTGAAGCAGCGTGACCCTGTCTACGGCGAGGCTTTGGCGCGGACTTGGGAATGGCTGAATGTACTTGACGGTGGTACAGGTGCCGTGAACATGGGGATTGAGGCACGCGAAGGAGAGCCGCTCACTGTTGCTCAACGGTTCGCGCATCTGCCGGAAAAGGAAAAGGCCGCGTTGCGGATGGAATCTGCAATGGGGCCGCTGCTTTTGCCCGCACATCTGGACGCGCTGGCACAGACGAATCCGAAGCCGGCAGTCGAACCGGATATCGCCTTATTTTTGCATGGCCGCCGAGAAGGTGAGCCGGATGTACAGGTAGTTTGGCGGGCAGATCTGAACGAAGGTAATCTGAAGTACTGGGCGGATATCGTGAGCCTGTGCCCGCCGGTGTCGGCCGAGGCAATGCAAGTTCCGATATCGGCGTTCAAGCGGTGGTTCGACAGCGCGGCCCCGAATGAGACCGACTCGGACATTGAAGGAGTTGGCGGAACTGACGCCGAGCCGGATCTGTCGATCAGGACACCACGTCGGGCTCTGCGTTGGCGCGGTGAGAAGAGCGGCGATCCGATTCGATCAGCTCAGGAGATTCGACCGGGCGACACCCTCGTGTTACCCGCCTCGGCCGGTGGGTTTGATGAGTTGGGTCATAAGCCTTCAGATTCGAAGGCGGATGTCGGCGACTTGGCGCGACTGATCGCCAAGGGGCGGTTGACGATTCGTGTGCATGAAGAGGTGTGGCCCGAGTTGAAGTCAATCGCAGCACAGCCTGCCGAAGACGTGATTCCATCCATGCTCGACACAGGCTTTGTTGCAGCGGATCCCCACCTCGAAAAACTGCTGGATAAGGCTCGTGGCTGGCGTCCTCGCCCGAAAGACCCGGAAGCGTATCCCGACCGGGACAAGGCCTTTGTGGTGACGGGCAAGGGTATCAGCGTGTGTGAGGACGCTGGGAGCGATGAACCTTCGCACTCCGGAAAGGTAGAGCTGGAAAGACATCTTGCCGACGTGACGCAGGGCGTGGAGGCATACCGGGAGTTGTTGGGAGAAAAAACCGGCGAGTACGTTTGGGCGGCGGAATTTCACGATTGGGGGAAAGCGGATATCCGGTTCCAGGCGTTGCTCCGTGGCGGGGACATGATGGCGGCGCGCTTCGCTCCGAAGCCGCTGGCGAAGAGTGAGTGGATTCCGATGGGTCCGGCAGAGCGAAAGGCGCGGCGCGAACGCATTGGATTGCCTGATGGCTTCCGGCATGAAATGGTTTCGCTGCTGTTTGCGGAGAAGGGGCTTGACGGAACGGACCGGGAGATCGGGCGGCATTTGATTGCCACGCACCACGGGTACGCGCGTCCCCTGCCTCCGGTTGTGATGGACACAACCGGAGAGCCAGTCAGCTATGGTGGGGTCACTCTCACAGTTGAAGATCAGCGGGATCGCGCCGCATACCGCCTGGACAGTGGCGTCGCGGAAAGGTTCTGGCGGCTCACGCGGCGGTACGGCTGGTGGGGTTTGGCGTGGTATGAGGCGCTGTTCCGCCTCGCCGATTGGGAAGCGAGCAGTCAGGGCGGAGAGGAAAAGGCGTGAGCGCAATCTTGCTGAGAGGGATCAATGGGGCGAATCCACTGGGTTACCTTGCGGCGCTCGGCGCCCTGCGGTTACTGAGTCTGGGGAATCGCGACGCACGGCTGAGATGGGTGAAAGATGGGGTGTGGCGTCCGGAACTCGTGGTTCCGGGTGACATGGGCGAGGCCGATCTGTGCGATGCACTTCTGGCTGCTCCATCGGCTCCGGCGGAATCGTTCGTTGACTCGCTGGGGAAGAATATCACGGTGGAGCGGGCAGTATTTGAGGTGTTCGTTCGACGGGCGCACGACGGGACGAGCGCGAGAGATCGACGAATGGCGGATTTTGCGGCGGCGTTCGGGAGCGAAGTCTGCGACGACGAGAAGAAAGGGCGGATTGAGTATACGCCGCTTTGCTTCATTACAGGCTCCGGGCACCAGGATTTTCTCGAGACAATGCGGTCGCTGAAAAAATGCGTTACCGCGGAACATCTGCGAGCCACTCTGTTTGAGCCATGGCGATACGCGGATAAGGGGCTTTCGATGCGATGGGACCCAGGAGATGCGCGGGAATATGCGCTGAGGTGGAACAACCCAGGGCCGGAAGGCGCATGGACGGTGTGGGGGGCGAATCGTTTGGCGATTGAGGCACTGCCTTTGTTCCCGTCCTATCCTGAAGGGCGGGAACTGGTAACAACCGGGTTCCAACGGCTGAAGGGCGGAGTATTCGAATTTACCTGGCCAGTATGGACGGCTCCGTTGAGTTGCGATTGTGTCGGTGGTCTGGTGGGGATGGCAGGAATGGCGGGGAATTTGGTAAAACGGGAAGCGCTGGCCGCAATGGGAATTGAGGAACTCTATCGATCGCAACGAATCCGTATTGGAGCGGGGGCCAACTTTAAAACGAGCTTTCGCCCGGCGCGTGCAATATGAATTGCTAGAGCGGTTTCTGGGATAATGTAGATGCTCCAGTTGAAGTCCGACAACGAAAGAATGGCGCGGGCGTATTCAGACGACTTGCGGCGCAAGCTATTGGAAGCGCATCAACAGAGCGAAGGT
>Ga0182024_10002360_pt1 | contig 47052 bp, 39 predicted proteins | sample P32metaG_FD_120480 | JGI IMG/M metagenome (GOLD analysis project Ga0182024, IMG submission 120480) | Permafrost microbial communities from Stordalen Mire, Sweden - P3-2 metaG (Illumina Assembly) | ecosystem: Environmental > Terrestrial > Soil > Wetlands > Permafrost | place: Sweden: Stordalen... | reverse complement strand
GACGTCGATCGGGTGTACATGAGTTATGTGCAGGCGTTGACCGGCCGCGGCGGCTGGCCGCTGAGCGCGTGGCTGACGCCGGAACTCAAGCCGTTCTACGGCGGCACCTATTTTCCGCCGGAAGACCGGCAGGGCCGCGCCGGCTTTCCCTCCGTGCTGCGCGCCTTGGCTGCTGGCTGGGCGAACGAACGGGACAAGCTCCTGGCCGAGGCCGAGCGCGTGCTGGCGTCCCTGCGCGGGCAATCGCGCGCCGAGCAGGCGGAAGCGCCGGCGGGCGCCGGAGCCCCGCCCGAAGCGGGCCTGCACGAGAGCGCCGGGGCCGCCTTCGAGAAGGGATTTCATTTTTTCTACCAGGGCTTCGATCACGAGCGCGGCGGCTTTGGGGGCGCCCCCAAATTTCCGCGCGCGAGCAACCTGTCGTTTCTGTTCCGCTGCGCGGCCCTGCAGGGTCCGACGAGCGAGGTGGGGCGCGAGGCGGTGAACATGGCCGCCTTCACGCTGGTGAAGATGGCGGGCGGGGGGATCCACGATCACGTGGGCGGGGGCTTCCACCGTTACGCGGTGGACGCCGACTGGTTTATTCCGCACTTCGAGAAAATGCTCTACGATCAGGCGTTGATCGCGATGAACGCCCTGGAGGCCTGGCAGGCGACGGGCGACGAGCGGATGGCTTGGCTCGCGCGGGATATTCTGGACTACGTGCTGCGCGATCTGGCCGATGCGGCGGGCGGCTTCCATTCGGCGGAGGACGCCGACAGCACGCCGCCGGGCGCCACGGATCCCTCGGCGCACGCCGAAGGGGCATACTACGTCTGGTCGCAGGCGGAGCTGACGCAGGTCCTCACCGCGGATGAGGCGGCGTTGATCGCCGCGCACTTCGGGGTGAAAGCGGAAGGCAACGTGCCGGCGGACCAGGACCCCTTCCATGAGTTCACGGGCAAAAACATTCTCGCGCAGACCCGCTCGCTGAGCGAGACGGCGGCGGCGCTGAGTCTCGCCCCGGCGGTGGCGAGCGACCGGTTGGTTGCGGCCCTGGAGAAATTGCGCGCCGTGCGCGCGGCGCGCCCGCGACCGGCCCGCGACGACAAGGTCTTGGCGGCCTGGAACGGGCTAATGATTTCCGCGCTCGCCCGCGCGGCGGCCTTCCCCGCCGAATCATTGTCCGACCGCCGCGCGGCCTATCGGGCAGCGGCCATCCGCGCCGCCGATTTTATTCGCCGCGAATTGTGGGACGAATCCCGGGGCGTGCTCTTTCGTTCCTGGCGCGGCGGCCGGGGTGAGTCCGAGGGCTTCGCCGAGGACTACGCCTATGTCGCCCAGGGACTCTTGGATCTTTACGGGGCGACCTTCGACCTCCAGTGGCTGCGCTGGGCGGATCGCCTGCAGGCCCGGATGGACCAGCTGTTTGGGGACGAAAAGGATGGCGGCTTCTTCAATTCCGCTGGCGGGGCGGCCGACATCGTCATTCGGCTGAAAGAGGACTACGACGGCGCCGAACCGGCGCCGACTTCCGTCGGAGTCATGAATCTTATGCGGCTGGACGCCCTGCTGGGCGGCGGGACGCCGGGGCCTCGGCGGCAGCGCGCGCTCCGCGCCCTCGATGCCTTTCGCCCGCGGTGGGCGGAAAATCCGCAGAGCATGCCCCAGCTGCTTTGCGCTCTCGAGATGGCGCTCGACGTGCCGCGGCACGTGGTGCTGGCCGGAAAGCCGGGGAATCTCGACTTCGACGCCCTGGCGGATGTGGTGAACGAAAAACTGGGCCCCATGCGGGCGGTGGTCGCGGTTAATGGCAGCGCCGACCAAACCTGGCTATTCAAGCAGTCCCCCTGGTTGGCCACGATGACGCCCCAAGGTGGGCAGGCCACGGCGTACGTTTGCGAGGAGTTTGCTTGCCAGACACCCGTAACTAAAGCGGCGGATCTCCGCCGGCTGCTCGCTTCCCGCTAAGTCGCTCTCAAAAACTGGCCAAAATCGCCGACCGAAGGTGTCTCCAGCCTACGCCAAGCCTCGGTCGGCCTCCGACACCTTCGGCCGGCGATTTTGGCCAGTTTTTGAGAGCGGCGGGGTCGCCGCCAGGTCCCAAATCCGAAAACCGTCCGTAGAACCATCCGGAAAATCGTGGATCGGAGGCATCTCCGGCCTACGCCAAGCCTCGGTCGGCCTCCGACGCCTCCGATCCACGATTTTCCGGATGGTTCTACGGACGGTTTTCGGAGGTTTAGCGGGCTCAAACCAATTGTTAATAAGTAGGGAATAAGAACGCCTTTCCACCCGATGCTTTATCTTACTTACTCCGCGGTCCCCATTACCCATGGCCCGTGTTTTAATCGTCGATGACAACGCCTCCGTGCTCCATTCCCTGGGCTACTTTCTGCAGGCGACGGGGCATACGGTGGACCTCGCCAACAACGGCTCGACGGGCCTGTGCCGGGCGATTCAATCCGGCATCGATATTGTCCTGCTCGACATCGAAATGCCGGACATTTCCGGCATCGCGGTGTGCCGGGCGATCAAGAGCAATCCGGCGCTGCGCGAGTTGCCCATTGTCCTGATGACCGGCCGCACGGTGCCGGAGATCGTCCATGGGGCGATGGCTGCGGGCGCGGCGCTGGTGATGGCCAAGCCGTTCGATTTGCAGGAGCTCAGCGCGACGATCGCGCGTTTCGTGGCCGCGCCCCTGGCGGCGCCGGAGCTGGCGGCCACCTAAGGGGCCGCGGCGGCCCGCCGGCGCTCAGCGCTGGTGCTTGGTGAAGAGCAGCAGGGCAAAAAACGCAGCCACGACGATCGCGACCACCGCGACGATCATCAGGGCGGTATGCTGCCGGTTCTTCCACGGCGTCGGGCTGCGCAGCCGCAGGTACCGGTCGGTCACCTTGACGAGGCTCAAATCGTCCAACTCCCGCTTCATCTCCGCGGCCGACTGATAGCGCAGTTTCGGATCGCGCTCCAGCGCGTGGAGGATGATCTCCTCCATTTCCGGCGGCAGTTCCGGCTGGGCCCGGCGGGGGGCGACCGGGTCGCCGGTTACCCGGGCATTCATGATCACATACGGGCTCTCCCCCTCGAAGGGCGTCGTGCCCGTGACCAATTCGTAGAGGATGGCCCCGAGGCTGTAGATGTCGCTGCGGTGGTCGCCGCGCTTGCCCTTCACCTGTTCGGGCGAAATATAGTCGGGCGTGCCCATCGCGGGCGTGAAGCCGACAAACGTGAGCCGGCGGGCCTTTTCCACCCGCGCGATGCCGAAGTCGAACAGCCGCAGCGTCCCGTCGCGGCAGACCATCACGTTCTGCGGCTTGAGGTCGCGGTGGGCGATGCCGTTCTCGTGCAGATATTCCAGCGCTTCGCAGATGCGGCTGGCGTAGGCCGCCGCCTCGCCGTACGGCAGCGGCTTGCGCTTGGCCACCACCTCGGCGAGCGTCTGGCCATCGAGGAATTCCATCACCAGGTAGGGGCGGCTCTTGGGCTCGTCCACTTTGATGACCTTGAGGATGCCCGGATGATTGAGCCGCGCGCCGATTTCCTCCTCGCGCTGAAACCGTTCGTAGCCGGCGATGTCACTTTCGAGCGCCATGAGCGGCACCTTGACCGCGACGCTGCCGCCGGTCTTCCGGTCGTTGGCTTTGAAAATCGAGGCCATATTGCTGCGGGCCACCAGGTCGGTCAGCTCGAAGCGGTTGTCCAAGACCATGCCGGGGGTGAGGTCGCCCGTGCCGGCGGCCGTCAGGGTCGTCGCGGCCACGGCCTTGACCGTGGCACCCGGGGCGGCGGCCGGCGTCGCCGGGGAGGCGGTCGCCGTTCGGACCGGCGCCTGCGCCATCTGCTTTTCCCAGTCCCGGATTTCGATCAGCTGAATCGAGATGTTGTCGTCGCTGCCGCGCTTCTCGGCGAGGGCGATCAGTTCCCGGCACGCGTCGTAGGGGTGATGCTTGGCCACGAGTTCCCGGATCTCCTCGTCCAGCACGAAGGCATGCAGGCCGTCGGTGCAGTGCAGGATGAAGTCGCCATGATGGAGAAATTGCGTCGCGAAGTCCGGCTGGCAGATCGGGTCGGCGCCGACGCTGCGCGTCAATTGGCTGCGCTGCGGGCTCGCCATCGCCTGGCGCTCGAGCATCAGGCGGAGCTTCACCGGCAGGGCGGTCGCCACGTGGTCGACGGTCAGGCGCTTGATTTCCTTTTGCCGGATAAAATAGGCGCGGGTGTCGCCGATATTGGCGACGCACACCGTGCGGTTGCGAAAGAGGGAGGCAACGAGGGTCGTCGCCATGCGCTGGCCGGCGAAGTCGGTGCGCGCCTTGTCAAAGACGGCCAGCGTCGCCCGGGCGCACATCCGGCGCAGCAGTTCGTAGGGCTTGAGTTCGGGGTCCGCCTGCTGAAATTCCGCGAGGGCCTCGTCGATCGCGAGCCGGCTGGCCACCTCCCCCCGCTCGTAGCCGCCGACCCCGTCGGCGAGCAGCGCCACGCTGCCCTGGCGCTCGCGGACGAGCGGGTCGGACGATTCCCAGAAGTCGAGGGCATCTTCATTGATCGCCCGGACGGGTCCGGTGGTGGAGAGGCGCGCGTAACGCAGTCGCATAGGTCAAGGGGTGTAAACAAACTGGCTCCGCCGCGCAAGATGCGCCGGCGGAGCCAGTGAACGGGCTCGCTAGGTTAGGTCAAGATACCGCCGGGCGTTCGGTCAGAATGATCGGACGGCCGATCACTTTGCTGCGCTTGGCAAAATAGAACCAGCCATAGAGGCCCCACACCGCGGCTACGCCGAGCGCGATGTACGGCTCCTTCACGCTCATGCCCGGGACGGACCAGGGTCCGATCAGATAGAAGAGCATGCAGGCCAGGTTCGCCAACAGACCGAAGACCGGAATGACGAAATGCTTGATGCCGTTGAACATGTGGTGTTCGCGGAAGGCCACGATGGCCACGATGCAGGTCGTCATGTAGAGGAGGAAGGTGCCGAAGTTGCTGATCAGGGTAATGATCAGCAGGGTATTGGGCAGATGAGTGTAGGCATCGGGACTGAAGATGCCGAAGCTATACCAAATGTTGTGCTTATCGAGCGCGGGTAGGGGCGAGCTTTGTCCACCCAGATAGACCGACACCGTGACGATGCCGATGATCGCCGAGATGATGCCCAGCGTCCAGATGGCGCGGTGGGGCGAGAGCGTGCGGCCATGCAGCAGGCCGAAGTGCGAGGGCACTTCCTCGTCGCGGCCCATGGCGTAGGTCACCCGGGCGCCGGTGCTGAGGCAGGCGAGCGTCGTGCCGATGAGGGCCAGGAACACCGTGCCCGCTTGCACGAGCATGAAGGCGCGACCGGCGGCGTAGCTGCCGAAGAGCCAGGTGCCGGTCAGGACCATGAGGTCACCGATCGGGGCGCCAGAGGCGCCGGCATTGGGCAGCGTGTAGCCGCTGTTGAGGAGGTAGTTCGTGGCGAAATACTCAAACAGGTAGCAGATCGCGCCCTGGATCACCAAGGAGAGCACCACCGCCTTGGGGATGTCCTTCTTGGGATTCTTGGCTTCCTCGCCCATGGCCGTGACCGATTCGAATCCGACCAGGATCAGAATGGCGACGCAGGCTTGGATGAACACGAGATTGAAGCTGTGCGGCCCGATGACCGACTTAGCGGTGGGGTGGAAGTTGAAGGTCACATTGCCGCTCGAATCCTTGCTGTAGGCCTGGTCGACCGTGTAGCTCAGGGTGAAGGGCGCGGCCTTGTCGACCGTGGTGGCCTTGCCATTCGCGTCGGCGGGCACCGGGTTGCCGTCCTTGTCGGTCTGGTCTGCCATTTGATAGACCGGCTTGCCGGCCGAATCCAGCGTCGGCTTGTTATTGGCATCGAGCACTGGGAGCGGGGCTCCCTTGTCGTCCTTCACCGTGTCCTGGAAAACCTGGTAATCGACCGCCACGCCATTGGAGAGATGGAAGCCGGTGGAGCCTTCCGGATGCTTCGCGCGGTAGGCCAGCGCCATGATCGAGAAGACGACCAGGGCGGAGATCTGCACGATGTTGATCGCCATGTTCACGGCGGTCGTTCCGGTCACGCCGCGGAAGGCGATGTAGGAAACGCCGATCGCGAACACGATGCAGAACAGAACCATGAACAGCGGACTGTCATAGGTCCCACTGAAGGTGTCGGGCCAGAATTGGTTCAGCAAGTAGCCGCCCAGAATCGCGGTCACACCGACCATGCAGCCGGGATAAACCCAGTAGTACAAATGGCTCGCCCAGCCCGTGAAAAACTTGATCAGTCGGGCCCATTTGAACGCCTTGGTTTTGGACAGAAACGCTTGTTCCGCATAGAAATACGACGAACCGGCGCCCGGGTAGAGCTTGGACAACTCCGCATAGCTGACTGCGGTGGCCAAGCAGAGCATCAGGGCGCAAACGATGCCGAACCACATCGCCGATCCCGCCAACGGGGCGCCATACAAGGCCTGTTCCTGGTAGGTGAGCCAAAGGAACGCGCCGGGCGCGATCAAGGCCATCGCATTAATGGTTAAACCGGTGAGGCCCAAGGTGGGCTTCATCGTGGGGGTAGGTGAGGAGGAAGGTTCGGGCATGGGAGGAGACGTTTATGGAATGTTTATCGAGACCGCATCCGCTAAAGCTCCTTACATGCCAGAACGATTAATTAAATTCATGCTATTTCTAATATCATTGAAATTAAAATGATATTAACTGGCATGAACATTGCTTTTGTTGGCCGGGCTACCGCACTTCTTATCGTTTTCACTGTATCCAGTGATTCCGCTCATGAAGCGCGGGCCCGTGTCCAAAACCATCATTAGTCCCAAACCCAGGTATGGAACTGGCTGCGGCGGGCAACCGGCCGACGGCTCCTCGTTGCCGGCCTCTCCATCGATCCAACAAAAATAAACTCAGCCTATGAAAAAGCTTATCGCCAAGTTGAAAGATCCGAAGGAACGCCGATTGTTCTATGCGATCTTCGGGGGAAAACTCCTGGGGGCCGGATTGTGCCTCCTGATCGCCTTTGCGGCGACGACCTATTTCAGCTCGACCAACGCGCACGCGCAGACCGCACCGGCGGCGGCCACCACCGCGCCGGCGGCCCCGGCAGCCGCGCCCGCCGCGGCTGCGGCTGCGCCCGCCGCTCCGGCGGCCGCGGCGCCGGACGCGCCGCCGCCGCCGTATGTGAATCCGATCAATACCATGTGGGTGCTGGTCACCGCCTTTCTCGTGTTTTTCATGCAGGCCGGGTTCATGTTCCTGGAAGCCGGCTTCGCCCGCACCCGGGAAACGGTCAACGTGCTTCTTGAAGGCATCGTCGACACCTGCTTGTGCGGCGTCCTCTTCTGGGCCTGGGGCTTCGCCTGGATGTTCGGTCACGGCAATGGCCTGATCGGCTGGGGCGATGGCGCGGGCCACAGCTGGTATTTCCTCCAGCACCTGCCCGACACCTATGAAAGCACGGGCGTCGCCACGCTCGCCTTCTTCCTCTTCCAATTCGCCTTCGCCGACACCTGCTCGACGATCACCTCCGGCGCCATGCTCGGCCGCACCGGCTTCTGGGGCGATCTCTGGTACAGCATCGGGGTCAGCGGCTTTCTCTATCCGATCTTCGGCCACTGGGCCTGGGGCCCGGACGGCTGGCTGAACAATATCCACCCGGCCGCCTTCCACGACTTCGCCGGTTCGACCGTGGTGCACACGATCGGCGGCTCGATCGCCCTCGCCGGCGCCATCGTCCTCGGACCCCGGCTCGGCCGGAAGTTCAAGCGCGACGGCGGCGGCCCCATGCCCTACCACAACATGACGATCGCCTCGGTCGGCGCGGTGATCCTCTGGTTCGGCTGGTACGGCTTCAACCCCGGCAGCACGCTCTCCGCGATGGATTTTCAGGGCATCGCCCGGGTCGCGACTAACACGACGCTGGCGGCCTGCACCGGCGGCCTATCGGCGCTCTTCTTCGTCTATCCGCGGTTTAAGAAATGGGACTGCGGCGCGACTCTGAACGGACTGCTCGCCGGGCTCGTGGCCATCACCTGTCCCTGCTACTGGGTTTCGCCCTGGGGCGCCCTCTGCATCGGCGCCGTGGCCGGGGTCGTTGTCATCCTGGCGACGGACCTCCTGGAATACTGCCGCATCGACGATCCCTGCGGCGCCTGGCCCGTCCACGGCGCGGCCGGCATCTGGGGCACCTGGAGCCTCGGCCTGTTCGCCACCGGGCAATTCGGCGCGCCGACTCCGACTGGGGCCGACAACTCCGCCGGCTCGATCGTCAAGGGCTTCTTCTACGGCGGAGGCACCGACCAGTTCGTGGGCCAATTCATCGGCAATGCGGCCATCGGCATCGGGGTGTTCGTCGTGGCGATGATCCTGATGTACGCGGTCAAGGCCACCGGCACCCTGCGCATCTCCAAGGAAGGGGAACTCGAGGGCCTCGATCTCCACGAGCACGGCGGCGTGGCTTATCCCGAACAGTCCAACTCCTCGATTTCCTAACTGCAGGATCCTCTCATGAAACTTATCATCGCCATCATCAAGCCATTCAAACTCGAAGACGTGAAGTCGGCGCTCACCGCCGTCCACATCGAGGGAATGACGATCACCGAGGTCAAAGGCTTCGGCCGCCAGAAAGGCCACACCGAGGTCTACCGCGGCAGCGAGTACACGGTGGATTTCCTGCCCAAGATCAAAATCGAGGCCGTGGTGGCCGACGAAGTCGCCGGCAAGGTGGTTCAGGCCATCGCGGCCGCCGCCAAGACCGACAAGATCGGCGATGGGAAAATCTTCATCCTCCCGGTGGAGGAGGCGATCCGGATCCGCACGGGCGAGACCGGGGCGCTCGCGCTTTAGGGCCATCAAGGTTAGGAGAGTTCACAAAGGGCCCGCTCTTCGGAGCGGGCCCTTTTGCTTTTTCCGGGCGCTAACCCCTCGTGTGATGGCTCCAGCCGCCGGCGAACCGAAATCCGAGGCGTCGGAGGCCGACCGAGGCTTGGCGTAGGCCGGAGATGCCTCGGATTTCGGTTCGCCGGCGGCTGGAGCCCGTGCCGCTTTGGCTCGCCCCGGGGGGGCCCAAACCCCATTTTCCTGCGACTTTCCGGCGCGGGCCGTGTTCTGCCCATGAACGATGCCCCCCCAGTGCAAAATCCAAACTCGGGAGTAAGCCCCCCGGCTGACTTCGCCACCTTCATGCGCCGCTACCAGAACATGGTCTACTCGACCGCCGTCCGGATTACGGGCGACGCCGCCCAGGCCGAAGACATTGCGCAGGAAGTCTTTCTGAAGGCGTATGACCATTTTGCCCAATTGGCCACCAGCCCCGCCGCCGGCGGCTGGCTGAAAACCGTCACCACCAACCTCTGCCTCAACCACGTCCAACGGTATCGGAAGCGGTGGCGCTTCTTCTCCGAGTTTCAACGCGACGGCGGTGACACCGACGCGCCCGAGATCGAATTTGCCGCCCCGGACACCTTTTTTGCGGGGATCGACTCGGCCGAACGCAGCGAGCGGGTGGAGCAGGCCCTGGCGGCCCTGCCGGACCGCCAGCGGGTGCCCCTGGTGCTCTATCATTTTGAAGACCTGTCGTACGACGAGATCGCGGCCAAGCTCGGAGTCTCCCTCGCCAAGGTGAAGACCGACATCCTCCGCGCCCGCGCCGCGCTCGCCAAGATCCTCACCCGCGGCGGCGAGTCCGCCGCCCTTTCCTAATTTCCTGCGCCATGAATTTCTCCCCGGAAGACCTCGAAAAAAAGATCCACCAAACGCTGCGCTCCCTGCCCGAGCGGCCCGCGCCGCGCGGCTTGGAAGCGCGCGTCTTCGCCGAGCTGGCCCGCCGGGCCGCGCTGCCCTGGTGGCGCCGCTCCTATCTCCAATGGCCGCTGGCGATCCGGATCGCGTTCGTGGCGCTCTCCGCCGCAGCCGGCGCGGCGCTCGTGCTGGTCGTCCGCAGCGGCGATTACGCCGCCATTCTGTCCGCGCTCAGTTCGCCCTTCGCCTGGCTGGACACGCTCCGCTCGATCGGCACCGGCCTGCTCCAAGTCGGCGTGGACCTCACCCGCTCGATTCCCCCCCTCTGGCTCTACCTCGCCGTCGCGCTGATCGCGGCCTGCTACGCCACTCTGGTCGGAGTCGGCGCCGCCGCCTACCGCGCTTTTTCTCCTGCTCGCTGAATGAGCGACCCCTTCCTTTCATGAAAATCCCCCGTCCTTTTTTCTCCCTGAGCGCGGCTGCCGCGCTCCTCCTCGGCCTGGTTCCGCCGGCGGTTTCCCAGCCGCCGCCGCCCGCTCCGGCCAATAACAACGCGGCCCCGGCCGGCGGCGGGCTGCGCCGGCTCGACCAACCCGCACCCGCGGCCGACAACGCCGACTCCGACCAGGACACCCCGCCGCCGGTGCCGAAAAAGCGCCAGCCCGGCATGAACTTCACCGTGCACGCGGAGCACAACGGCGAGGACCGGGTGACCACCTTCGCCGACAATCACGTCTTTTCCGACGAACATATCCACGGCGCCGCCGTGGCGGTCATGGGCAACCTCACCGTGGACGGCGAAGTCGAGGACGATGCGGTCGCCGTCCTGGGCAACAACACCGTGAATAGTCACGTGCACGGCCAAGTCGTCGCGGTCCTCGGCAATGTCACGCTCGGGCCGAAGGCCCAGGTGGACGGCCAAGTGGTGAGCGTCGGGGGCCGGGTCGACAAAGATCCGGGCGCGATCGTCGGCGGGCAGATCGTGCAGCAAGGGTTTGGCGCGGGCCTGCATTCGGCGGGACCGGCTTTCGGCTCCTGGTACCACCACGGGCTGCGCTGGGGCCGCCCGCTGGCCTGGGGCCCCCATCTGGGGTGGCTCTGGACGATCACCCTGGTGATGTTCGGCCTCTACATTCTTATGGCGCTGGTGTTTCCGGGCGGGATCCGCCGCTGCGGCGACGCGCTCGTCCAGCGTCCCGGCCTGACGATCTTGTCCGCGGTGCTCTCGATCATCGCGATCCCGGTGCTCTTCGTTCTGCTGCTGATCAGCGTCGTGGGCATCCCGGTCGCCTTCCTCCTGCCGATCGGCATCCTCGTCGCGGTGGCCTTCGGCCGCGCCTCGCTTTACGCCCTGATCGGGCGGCGCATTACCCACGATCGCGTCCATCCCGCATTGGCGGTGATCATCGGCGGCGCCATCTGCATTCTGCTTTATCTGGTGCCGGTGCTGGGCATCCTGGTGACCCTGGTGCTCTCAGGGTTGGGCTTGGGCTGCGTGGTGACCGCGCTCTTTGCTGCGCCGCGGAGCGCGCCGCCCCCGGTGGCCGCACCGATGGATCCTTATCGGTCGCCGGTCCCTCCGGTGAATCCGCCCGCGGCCCCGGTGGCGCCGCCGGTCATGGCGATGCCCCTGGTCGCCGATCCCTCTCCGGTTGCCGCCGCGCCGGCCGCCGCCGAACCCTTCCCCTCGCAGGTGATTCCGCCGCCGCCGTCGTTTGCGGCGCCGGCCCCCGCCGCTGCGCTGCCGCCCACGATGATCGTTGGCCTGCCGCGGGCCGGGTTCTGGATCCGCATGGCCGCGCTGCTAATTGATGTCATACTCGTCGGCCTGATCGTGCACCTCTTCCCCCACACGGAGAACATCCCGCACGGTCACTTCGACGGCGTCCGTTTCACCACGGCCCATTTGATGTTCCTGCTGCTGCCCGCCTACGCGGTCGTGCTCTGGAAGCTGAAGGGTTCCACGATCGGCGGCATCGTCTGCCGCCTGCAGGTGGTGCGCCTCGACGGCCGCCCGATCGATTGGACGACGGCCGTCGTGCGCGGTCTGGGCAGCTACCTGTCCGTGGTCTGCGTCGGCCTGGGCTTCCTTTGGGTGGCCTTCGACAAGGAGCGCCAGTCCTGGCACGACAAGATCGCGGGCACGACCGTCGTGCGGCCGCCGAGCGGGATCTCCCTCATTTGACTTTTGCGGCGGCCGCCGCTCGACTCGCCCCATGGCGAAACCGCTGGTCGGGATCATCATGGGAAGCACCTCGGATTGGGAAACGCTGCAGCATGCGGCGCAGACCCTGGAGGCCTTGGGCGTGCCCTTTGAAAAACGGGTGGTCAGCGCCCACCGCACGCCCCGGCTCATGTACTCCTACGCCGGCCGGGCCGCCGCCCGCGGCCTGCGGGTGATCATCGCCGGAGCCGGCGGAGCCGCGCACCTGCCGGGGATGACCGCCGCCCTGACGCCCGTGCCGGTGCTGGGCGTGCCGGTCGAGTCGGCCGCGCTCAAGGGTCTGGACTCGCTGCTGTCCATCGTGCAAATGCCCGGCGGGGTTCCGGTCGCCACTTTCGCGATCGGCAAAGCCGGCGCGATCAACGCCGCCCTGTTTGCCGCCGCGATGCTCGCGCCCGGCAACGCGAAGATCCGCTCGGCGGTGGCGGCGCACCGCGCCGCGCAAACGGGCCGGGTTCTCGCGGCGAAGCTGCCCTGACGGCCGCGATGACCAAGCCGATCTTTCCGGGCGCCACGCTGGGCATTTTGGGCGGCGGCCAACTCGGCCGGATGCTCGCCCAGGCCGCCCAGACGCTCGGTTACCGGGTGCATGTCTACGACCCCCAGCCGGGCGGCCCGGCGGCGGCGGTCGCCAACCGCGAGTACAATGCCGCCTACGACGACGTGGCGGCCCTGACCGCGTTCGCGCGCTCGGTCGACGTCGTCACCTACGAATTTGAGAACATTCCGGCCGAGCCGCTGGCGGCGATCGCCCAAGTGGCGCCGCTGCGCCCCCGGGCGGAGGTGCTGCACATCTGCCAGAACCGGGAACGGGAAAAAGCGTGGCTGCGCGCGCACGGGATTCCGCACGTCCCCTACGCCGAGGCGCTCGAGGGCGACATCGCGGCCGCCGTCGCCCAGGTCGGCCTGCCCTGCGTCGTGAAGACCGCCGACTTCGGCTACGACGGCAAAGGGCAGATGCGGCTGGAAAGCCCGGCCGACCGCGAGCAGGCCGAGGCGATTTTTCGCGGGCGCCGCAGCGTGGTCGAAAAATGGGTCGATTTTGCCTGCGAGCTTTCCGTGATCGTGGCCCGCGGCCCCGGGGGCGAATCGCGCGCCTATCCGGCGGCCGAGAACGGACACTCCCGGCACATTCTCGACTACACGATCGTGCCGGCCCGCGTGAGCGCCGACGCGGCCCGCCGGGCCGAGGCGCTCGCCCTGCGGATCGTCGCGGAGCTCGACGTGGTGGGCCTGCTTGCGGTCGAGCTGTTTTACACGACCGCCGGGGAGATCCTGGTCAACGAGCTGGCGCCCCGGGCCCACAACAGCGGGCACTGGTCGATCGACGCCGGAGAAACGAGCCAGTTTGAGCAGCAGGTCCGCGCCGTCTGCGGCTTGCCGCTGGGTCCGGTGGGCATCCGGGAGCCGGTCGTGATGCTGAACTTGCTTGGCGATCTGTGGTTTCCGGCGGGCGGGGGAGCGCGCCGCGATCCGGACTGGGCGGCGATCCTGGCCGAGCCGCGCGCCAAGCTGCATCTCTACGGCAAAGCCGAGCCGCGGCCGGGCCGGAAAATGGGCCACTTCACAGTGCGGGCGGCGGACGCCGAGGAGGCGCTGGCCGCCGGGCGGGCGCTCCAGGCGCGCCTCACTTAGCTCTCGTTGAGCGCCGCATAATCGGCGGGCGTGTCGAGATCGAGGCCCATTTCGGGCAGATCGACCGCCGCGACCTCAGCGGGCGAGTCGTTCAGGAGCGCGCGCGCTCCTTCCTCGCCGGTGAGCGCGGCCAGCGCGGCAAAATGCCGCTGCAGGAAAAGCGCCGGCGCCCCCTGGCGCCCGAGATAGCGCGCGGCGGCGATGCCTTTGCCCGTCGCCACCTGCGCGCCGACGAGCCGGGCCACTGTCTCCGCCGAAAACGCCGGCTGGTCGCACAGGGCCACGACCGCCCCGTCCATCGCCCGCGAAAACTGCTGCAGGGCCCCGATCCCGGCGCGGATCGAAGCGGCCATGCCTTCGTTCCACGCCGCATTCTCGACCGGCAGGACCGGCAGCCGGGCCAGCGCCGGCCGGATTTTCTCCGCGTGCGCCCCCAGCACCACGATCACCGGCCAAAGGCCGGCGGCGAGCGCCGCCGCCGCGGCCCGGACGACCAGCGGCTGGCCGCCGATTTCGAGCAGCTGTTTGGGCCGGCCCATGCGGCTCGAGGCCCCGGCGGCGAGAATGATGCCGCCATAGCGGCCAGGGGGCTCAATCATGGATCGGCTTGTTCCGCTCCCGGAGCGGCCGGGCGTCCCGGCCGGCGAGGACCGCCCGCATTTCCGCGAGAATGCTGAGCGCGACCTCCTCCGGGCCGTCGGAGCCCAGGTCGAGCCCGATCGGCGCGTGCAGCCGGGACCGCATTTCAGGAGTCGCAACCAGCCCTGCCGCCTCCAATTCCAGGAGAATCCGCTCCGCCCGCAGCTTTGGGCCGAGCAGCCCGACGTAAGCGAGGGGACGGGAGAGCAGATCCCGGAGCAGGGGCCGATCGTGCACATAGTGATGAGTCATCACTACCGCGAGGGCATCGTGGCGCGGCGCCACCCGGCCGACGAGTTCGTCCGCCGGCGCGCACACCACCGCATCCGCCTCCGGAAACCGCTCGGTGGCGGCGGCGGCAGGCCGGGGATCGGCGACGGTCACCTGCCAGCCCAGTTCCTTGGCGAGCCGCACCAGGGGCGGCACGTCGTGCCCGGCGCCGAAGATCGCGAGCGCGGTCGGAGCGGGGAGGGTCTGGTGAAAGACGCCGGGGGCGACTCCATCGTCGGCGCCCGGCAGCCGCGTGCCCAGCGGAGCGCCGCTCGGGGCCTGCCAAACGACCGCGAGGTCCGAACCGGTTCCGCGGCGCAAATTTTCGGCCACGGTCGAGGCCCAGGGCGGCCGGGCAGTCACGGGCTCCAGTAGCACCCGCACCACGCCATGGCAGCCCAAGCCAACGCCCCAGACCAGATCGTTTTCCGAGGTGGTATCGTACACGGCCACCTCGGCCTGGCCGGTGGCGGCGACCCGCCGCGCCCGCCCCAAGACGTCCTCCTCGAGACAGCCGCCGCTGATGGAGCCCCAGGTGGCGCCGGACGCGCTAATCCAAAGCCGCGCTCCCGGCCGGCGGTACGACGAGCCTTCGACGGCAACCAGCGTTGCCAATACTCCCCCCGGAAATCCGCCGGCCTGGGTCAACTGCCGGATGATTGCTTGGGTATCCTTCATCGCGTTGGGAATTTTCGGCGCTTCCGGTTCCAGTGCAAGCGCCCGCGCGCCCAAAAAAAAGGACCAGGGGCTAATCCCTGGTCCTCGAATGGCCGGCACCGCCGGGGCGGGGCCGCGGCGGTGAACTAATCCGCCTAGAACTTATACTGGATGTCGGTGTAGGTCAGCACTCCGATCGTGCCGCCGTAGTAACCGTCGTCCGCATAGTTGTTGCTGTTGGCGTTCTTGGCCAGCGGGGGTTCGCGGTTGAAGGCGTTCGCAATGCCGACGCGCCAAGTCAAACCATCGAGCACCCTTCCCCAGTGGAGGTGCGAGAAGGCAAACTCCGTCGACGCATCCCACTGGACATAGGAAGAAACGTGATTCGGCGTCGCCACGGTGTTGGCGCCGCCCGAGCCGGCATCGACCACCGACGGAACGAACAGATTGCCGACCGTCGTGCTGAGCCCATGGAAATCCCAGGTGAAGGTGGAGTAAACCTTGTAATGCGGGACCGTGCCATCGTTGATCGAAGTTTCGCCCAGGTAGCTGTAATAGGGCTGGGTCGGCACGATCCAGAGTTCGGCGGTGTTGTAGATGGTCCCCGTCGACTTGAGGTCGAACTTTCCCGCGGCGGAGGTCTTGGTCTCGTACTCGACCTGCGCGTCGATGCCGCGGGTGTAGGCGCCGCCGAGATTTTGCTCCGGGGTCACGAGGTACACATTGGAGAGCGGGCGCGTGCTGATCTGGCCGGCCGCGGTCGGGTTGGGGCCGGTGGCGCTCCCGAAGTGCACGTAGGAGACGTAGGGCGAGCTGGCGCCCAGAAGCTCGACGCTTTGGACAATGGTCTGCTGATCGACCGAGCCGACGATCGCCAACTGGTGCGAGGAGAAGAAGTCGGCGGTGAAGGTCAGGCCCTTGACGGCGTTCGGCGTGTAGGTGAATCCGAGGGTCCAGCCGGAGGCGGTGGAGGGCTTGAGGTTCGGATTGGAGCCGCTCTGGGACTCGAACTGCACGTCGCTTTTCTGCACGCCGCCGAGGGTCGTGTAGGTGACGTCGTTGGACGCACCGACGTTGACCGGGCCGTAGAGGCTGTACAGCTGGGGAGCGATGAACGATTTGCCGGCCGAGAAGCGGAGTGCGAACTGCTCGTCAATCGGAACATACTTGATCGAGATCTTCGGATCCGAGGACGTGCCGACCGTCTGGTACTTCTCGTAGCGGCCGGCGAGGTCGACGCTGAGCTCATCGACGCCGGTGAGGTTCTCTTTCGGCGCAAAGATCGGAATGTTGATCTCGCCGAAGAACGCCTCGTTCCAGCGGGACGCGTCGATCGGCTTAATGGTCGGGGAGTTCAGCCAGAGATGCTGCTCCGTATTCGCGTCGGCGGAGGCATTGAGCCCCTCGCGGGTGTACATGACGCCAGCGGCCACTCCGAGATCGCCCCCGGGAAGCGTGGCCGGTGTGCCCTGAATGATGAAGCTGCCCTGCGAGAGGGTGCTCTGGCCGCTCATCGTCGCGGTGCCGAGGATGGTGCCCGGGAGAACGCCCGGGGCCTGGCTGATAGCGAACGGATTGATCGTCCCGTTGGCCAGGGCGGCGTAGAAGTTCGCCGAGTTGATGACGTTCTGATTCGCGTAGTCGATTTGGTAGCGGCTGATAACGCCCGCGGCCGTCGCCGTGAACTTATCGTCCCAAAACTTAGACTCGAGCGCGCCATTGACGGTGAGTTCGGTCGAGTCGTTCTGGAAGATGCGCGGAAACTGGATGAATCGGTCATGCACATCGACGCCGTTGCCGGTGTTGCCGTCGGCGAGCTGATCGATGTAAGCCGTGGAAAACGGATTCGACGGGGAGCTCGTGAGCACATACTGCGTGCCGGGCGTCGGTGGACCGCCATTGTACCAGCCGTCGGTGTAGGCGTCGGAAAGGTACGGATAGATCGGCTGCGCGTTCAGCTGGGATTGGGTGATCGTGCGCGCGTACATGATGTCGCCGGAGCCGGTCAGGTTGGTGAAGAACTTGTGATCGAAGTTCACGACAAACGACGAGCGCTTCAGCGATTCGATCAGGGTCTGGCCCTGCGAGAAATTGAAGAGCAGCGAGCCCGCGGCCGGATCGGCGCCGACGTCGATGTAGACCGGCTTGCCGCCGTTGACGCCGGGGATGCCCGTCGTCAGCTGCTGAATCGTGTACATGCTGCCGCCCGGGGGAGCGTTGAGGCCCGGGGCGAGGATGTAGTCCTCGTCCACGTTAGTCAGCAGATTATAGATGTCGATGACGCCCGGGATGTAGTTATTGGCATAGTAGGAGGCCGTGTTGCCGCGCTGGGAGAACAGGATCGGAGTGCTCTCCGTGTACTCCGCGGACACCGTGATCGAGGACCCGTCGTGGCTCGAGCCGCCGGTCACCGCGACCGTACGCTCATTGTAATGGCCGGTGGTCGGGCTGATGCCATAATGAAAATCGGTTTCGAAGCCATTGTAGTCCTTTTTGAGCACAATGTTAATCACGCCACCAACCGCGTCTGAACCGTAGGTCGCCGAGGCGCCGTCCGGAACCACGTCGATGTGGTCGATCGCCGCGGGGGGGATCATATTCAAATCCGTGAAGCGATTGCCACCCACTGCTTCCGCGGCGTCACTGGCCAGCCGATGGCCGTTCACGAGGACCAGGACTGGAAGGCCGTGGAGCGTGAGCAAGGAACCGCCGTAATTGGACGCCGTGCTGATCGTGGCGTTCTCCACGCCGATGCCCGCGATCGACGGGGCGATCTTGCGCAGGATATCGAGCGTGTTGGTGCTGACCCCGCTCTCCTGGATCGCTTGGTTGTCGAACGTCTGCAGCGGAACGGCCAGCTCGTCGCTCGCCATTTGGATGTTCGAACCCGTTACCGTGTATTTTTCGAGGGTGACCGGCTGGTCACCCGGCGCGGGCGCGGGAGCGCTCGCCGGTGCGTTCGCCGTCTGCGCACCCAAGTTGGCCGCAAGCATGGCGAAAGCTGCCGCGAGGGGTAGCGCGACGTTCAATCTTCTTTGTATGTTGTGATGCATAGTATCGTAGTGTTTTGGTTTTCTGACTGTTACGACTATTAACCCTCTGCAACTTTCGGGTTACAAAAGGGTCCGTTTTCTCGGCCTTGCAACCTCTTTTAATGCCCTATAGAATAAGAAAATCTTATTCTGCCCCGATATTTGGTCCTGCAGTTCACAAAGCTAGTTGTACAAAAGGTTAGAGTTCAGTGTCATAAATATCATAAGATTTTCCTCTAGCGAAGGCCCATCCGAGCCACACCTGGGCTGAAATTATATTATTTCGCGCCCATTAGGCTTCTTTTTGCGCCCAATTTCGGGTCGGGAACGATAAGAACGATTGGTGCGGAACGCCGAAGATAAGTCCAGCTTCTCGGCCAGGGATGGGGAAATTTGGACCCATGCAGTGAATCGAGGAGAAATTGATGCGTCCGCCGCAGTGTCGCGGTCCTCTGCCGCGGAGCTCGGACGTCGGTGCGCCTCAGCGGTCAGGCGGCGTCTAATGCGGCGCGCTCAGCCGCGATATCGCCAGCGATGCATCCGGCCGGCGACGGCCAGCTTGACAGCGACACGTGTCCGTTTTTTCGTGGCCTTTGCCTCTTACCCTATGAAACCCCTTTCTTTCGCGGCCGCCTGCCTGCTGGCTGTCCTCCCGCTGGGCGCCGCCGCGTCCGCGGGTGCCTACAACGTGCGCGACTACGGGGCGGCCGCCGACGGCCAGACCAAGGACACGGCCGCCATCATGCGGGCGATCGCCGCCTGCGCGGCCGCGGGCGGGGGCACGGTTTATTTTCCGGCCGGGCACTATCTCACCGGCTCCATCCATATGGAGAGCAATCTGACGCTCGACCTGGCGGCGGGCGCGGAACTGCTGTACAGCGGCGACCCGGCCGACTCGCCCCTGGTCGAGTCCCGCTGGGAGAGCACCGATGCCTGGATCCACGGCCCCTTGATCTACGCCAACGGCAAGGAGAACATCGCGATCGTCGGCCGGGGCACCCTCAATGGCCAGGGCAAGAACTGGTGGTGGCGCGCCGGCAAGGGCGGCTCCCACAAGCCCAATCCGGCCGGGGTGGTCTGGCGCGACATGATCACGCAGATCGACGCCGGGCATCAGTACGGCGAGGCCGACTTTGCCGTGGCCGCCGACTACCTGCGCCCGACCCTGATCGAGACCTACGAATGCCGCAACGTCCTGGTCGAGGGCGTGACCCTCACCGCCTCCCCGTTCTGGCTGCTCCATCCGGTCTACAGCGACAATGTCGTGGTGCATGGGGTCTCGTTTGTCTCGGGCGGGGAACTCGTCCACGGCAACTTCGGGCCCAATGGCGACGGCCTCGATGTGGACTCCTGCCGCAACGTGCGAATTTCCGACTGCTTTTTCTCCACCAGCGACGACTGCATCGTGATCAAGTCGGGCCGCGACGCCAGCGGGCGGCGCAAGGCGCGGCCGACGGAGTTCGTGACCATCACCAATTGCGTGATGTACGCCGGCCACGGCGCCATCGTCATCGGCAGCGAGACTTCAGGCGACATCCGCGACATCGTGGCGAGCAACATCGTGGCCAAGGGGATTGTCCGCGGCATCCGGATCAAGAGCATGCGCGGCCGCGGCGCGGTGGTGGAAAACGTGCGCTGCGACAATTTCCTGATCGAGGACACCGTCCCGGAATCCAAGGGCGGCCCCGCCGAGGCGATCGAGATCACCACGCTCTACGAGAAAACGGCGCCGGAGCCGGCGTCCGAACGGACGCCTACTTTCCGCAATTTTGCCTTCAGCAACCTGACCATCGTGAATGTGAAGGAGGTCGCCACGATCCACGGCCTGCCGGAGCGTGCGGTCTCGCAGCTGCGCTTCTCCGACATCACGGCCACGGGCCAGACTGGCTTTGACTGCGATCACGCGACCGATGTGGAACTGCACAACGTGCGGGTCGACGCGGCGCACGGGAGCGCGTTTGCGTTCGCCACCACCCAGGGCCTCGTCCTGGACGGCATCACCAGCGCCCATCCGGGCGCGGGCAGCCCGGTGATCCACCTGGACGCCAGCGACGACATCCTCCTGCAGGGATCGCGGGCCGCCGCGGGCACCGGCACCTTTTTGGAAGTGACCGGCGCGCGGCCGGCCCGGCTGCATCTGCTGAGCAACGAGCTTTCCCAGGCGGCCAATCCGGTGCTCCCGGCCGATCTGCTGCGCTAAGTTCCCGGCGGCATTCGCCGCATTGCGATTCCGGCGCCCGAAAACCGCCGAAATTTGAGGTTGGTTTTCGGGGCCGGCGGGGGTCAGAGTCCTCTCCCCATGAAACTCATCCTCTGGTGCGGCGCCGCCCTGATCGCCGCCACGGCGCTGGCGGCCGACCCGGCGGCTCCCGGGCTGCCGGCCTCCCGCCCGGAACAGCGGATCTCACTCTGGAACGGGCGCGATCTGGAAGGCTGGAGCGTATTTTTGAAGGATCCGGCGGTCGATCCCCGCAGCGTCTGCTCGATTGCGGACGGGGCGATCCACCTAACCGGCCAGCCGTACGGCTACCTGCGCTCCACCTATAACTATTTCAGCTACCGGCTGCATGTGCAGTGGCGCTTTCTCTCGGCCAACCCCAAGAACAACAGCGGCGTGTTCGTGCATGTGAACGGCCCGGACGCCATCTGGCCGGAGTGCGTCGAATGCCAGATCAAGACCGGGTCGGTCGGCGACCTGATCGGCACCGTGATTTCCTTTCCCGCGCCGGTCATCAACAAGAAGTGGCGCGCGCTCGTGACGACGCCGGGCCACGAAAAGCCCCCCGGCGAGTGGAACGACTACGATGTCATTTGCCGCAACGACTACATCGAAACCTACGTGAACGGGTTTTTCCGCAACCGCGTGCAGCCGGTGACCGTGAACTCCGGGGCGATCGCGCTCCAGTTGGAGGGAACCCCGGTCGAATTTCGCGATATCTGGCTCGAGGCCCTGCGCTAGCCCGAATATTTCGTGAAGCACGACGAATCTTGGCCAAAATGTCGGGCACAATGGACCTCGATCTCTCTCGATGGCCTAAAAGGCCACCTTCGGTCGATCTCGGCCCATTTTGCTCCGACATTTTGGCCAATCTTCTGTCATGTTCATGAAATATTCGGGCTAACCGGCCGCCGCCCCCTTTCCTTTTCCCGATGAAAATCTATTATTCCCCCAGTCCGGTCGAAGCCAACACGCTCAGCACCGAGCAGATCCGCGAGCGCTTCCTGATCGGCGGCCTCTTCCAGCCCGGCCAACTGACCGCCCAGTACACCGACCTCGACCGAATGATCATCGGGGCGGCGGTGCCGACCTCGGCCCCGCTCGCGCTGCCCAGCTTCAAGGAAACAGGCACCAGCTTTTTTCTCGAGCGCCGGGAAATCGGCATCCTCAATGTCGGCGGCGGGGCCGGGACCGTGAAGGTCGGCGGCCAGGCCTATCCGCTGGGCTCGCTCGACTGCCTTTACATCGGCTTGGGCGAGCGCGAGGTGTCGTTTGAAAACGGCCCCTCCGGCCAAGCCCAGTTTTATTTTGTCAGCACCCCCGCCCACGCCAAGCAACCGACCGCGGTCGTCCGCCGCGCGGACGTGAAGAGCGATCCGATTGGGGATGTGACCAAGGCCAACCGCCGCCGGATCCTCCGCTACATCCATATCGACGGCGTGAAGAGCTGCCAACTGGTGCTGGGCTTCACCGAATTCGAGCCGGGCAGCGTCTGGAACACGATGCCGCCGCACGTGCACAGCCGGCGCACCGAAATTTACCTCTACTTCGATCTGGGCGACCAGGCCGTCGTGCACCTGCTGGGCGAGCCCACCGCGACCCGGCACGTGTTCGTCCGCGACCGTGAGGCGGTCCTCTCCCCGGCCTGGTCGGTGCACTGCGGCGTCGGCACCGGCAGCTATCGCTTTGTCTGGGCGATGGGCGGGGACAACCAGGTGTTTTCGGACATGGACCAAGTTCCGCTTGCCTCGCTGCGCTGAACCGCATGAATCCCTACCTCGAACAGAAATTCGGCCTCGCCGGCAAAGTCGCCTTGATCACCGGCTCCAGCCAGGGCCTGGGCCGGGCGATGGCCTCCGGCCTCGCCCGCGCGGGCGCGCAGGTCGTCATCAACGGCCGCGAGGCGGCCAAATTGGCCCCCATCGCCGCGGAGTTTGCGGCGGAGGGCCTGAAGGCCACGCCGATCGCCGCCGACCTCAGTGTGCGGGCCGACGTCGAACGCCTGATCGGGGAAACGATCCGGACCTGCGGCCGGCTGGACATCCTGGTCAACAATGCCGGCATCATCCGCCGCGCCCCGGCGGCCGACCACACCGACGCCGATTGGGACGCCGTCCTGCAGGTCAATCTGGACGGGGTCTTCACCGCCTGCCGGGCCGCCGGCCGCCACATGCTGGAGCGCGGCTCGGGCAAGATCATCAACACGGCCTCCCTGCTCACGTTCTTCGGCGGCATCACGGTGCCGGGCTATGCCGCGAGCAAGGGCGCCGTCGGCCAACTCACCAAGGCCCTTTCCAACGAATGGTCCGGCCGCGGGGTCCAGGTGAACGCCATCGCTCCCGGCTACATGCGGACGGCCAACACGGCGGCGCTGCAGGCCGATCCGGTCCGCGCCAAGGAGATTCTCAGCCGCATCCCCGCCGGCCGCTGGGGGGAGCCCTCCGATTTGGAGGGAGCAATCCTCTTCCTCGCTTCCCCCGCCTCGGACTACCTCACCGGCCATGTTCTGGTGGTCGACGGCGGTTGGTGCGGACGCTAGGCGGAAAGATGCAACCTTCGGCTCCCGCGCGAGTCTCGACATTTGGCCCCCTCGGAACAACCTGAACGTCTGCTATGCGCACCCCCTCCATTGCCAGTCTTGCGTTCCCGGGGTTGACCCCGCTTTCGTCCGCCCCGGCCCCCGCCGCCTCCGTCCGTCCGCGCCGCGACCGGCGGTCCGCGTTCACCCTCCTGGAAATCATGATCGCCCTGGCGATCCTGGGAATGCTGGTGGCGGTGGCGATCGGCAAATTGAGCGGCACATTGGATCAAGCCAGCATCCAAACCGCCAAAATCTTTGTGCAGGATTCAATAAAGGCGCCACTTTTGACCTACAAGATTCAGGTCGGCAGTTACCCGACCACCGAGCAAGGCCTGCAAGCGCTGGTCACCGCCCCGGCGGCGGTGGCGGACCGCTGGAACGGGCCCTATGTCGAGCTAACGGCCGGCAAACTGCCGCTGGACCCGTGGAAAAATCCCTACCAATACGCCTGTCCCGGCGTCCACAACAAGGACGGCTATGACCTGTGGTCGATGGGGCCGAACGGCAAGAGTGGCGACGAAGACGATATCGGTAACTGGTAGGCTCCGGCGGGCGGGGGGGAAGGATTTCCGGATGCACCGCCGCCGCCCGCCCGCGCGGACGGGATTCACCCTGCTCGAAATCATGCTGGCCCTGGCGATCGTTGGCCTGCTGGCCACGGTCCTGATCGGGGGCGCCGCGCACCTGCTGAACAACAAGCCCAAGACCGCCGACGACGTGTTTTGGGCCGTGGTCCGCCAGGCGCGCAAGACGGCGCTGACGGGCGGCGGCCAGGATGTTCAGGTGAGCTACGATCAGAAGACGGGAGCCTTCAAACTGGACGATGGGGTCAACCCCAAGACGGTGCCGGTGCCAGCCGCTTCGGCCGCCCTCACCATCGATTTTATTTCCGCGTCGACGAGCCAGTCGACCGCCCTCCTGGGCGGCATGGCGGTGGTGACCGACACGCTGCCCTTCGTGACGTTCTACAGCGACGGGACCTGTTCGCCCTTCCGGGTCCAGATCCACAACCAGATCGCGGTGCACATCCTCAGCATCGATCCATGGACCTGCGCCCAAATGCTGAACCCGCCGAACGCCAATGGATCGTAAGCGGCCCGGGTCCGATCACCTGTCCCGGCGGCCGGCCTTCACCCTGGTGGAGGTGATGGTCGCCCTCGCGATCTTCGCCCTGTCGGCCATCGTGCTCGGCTCGACCTACCTCAACATTCTGAATAGCTACATTGCCGCGAGCAAGGGCACCGGGGAGGACCCCGAGCTCGCCTTTTGCCGCCAGGAACTCCTCACCCAGCCCGACCTCAATTTGGCGCAAGCGGGCGATGAGTACAACACGGCCGAAGTGGCCGCCCAGCCCGGCATCCTGGCGCAGAACGGGCGCGACGTGAAATGGACCGCCGACATCGAGCCGACGACGCTGCCGGATCTGTTCACGGTCACGCTGACCTGCGTGGAAACCTCGACCGCCCTGGGGGCCGAAGCGAAGACGCTCACCTCGACTTTCATGCTCCTTCGGCCCACCTGGTCCCAGCCGGCCGACCGCGAGCCGCTGATGCAGAACGAGACGACCCGCATCGAGCAGGCGCAGGGGAAGGAGCCGAAATGAGCTGCCGCCGCCTTCGATTCCGGGGCGCCGCCGCCCGCGGCCGCGCCGCCTTCACGCTGCTGGAGATCGTGCTTTCCCTGGCGATTGTCGGGCTGCTCATGGTCGGAATGAACACGTTCATTTTCTCGATGGGCGAACTGTGGGGGCGCAACACGGACGTGCGGCTGTTCGACCAGCATGTCAACGCGGTCACCCGCTTCATCGCCCAGCAGCTCCAGGCGGCAACGCTGCCGCCGGCGGCCCGGCCCCTGGCCGTGCCGCTCAATCCCGAACAGATCGTCCCGCTGAACGGTTCCCCGGACACGCTGCTCACCTTCGAACTGCCGAACGGCTGCCGGATTTTGAACTGGCCCGACCGGCCGCTGCCGGAGGTGGTCTGCTCGCTGCAAGTCCGGCCGCACGAGGGCCTTTACCTGCTCTGGCACTCCCGGCTGGAGATGACCTTCGAAACGAACCCGCCGCGGGAAACCCTGCTGACCCCGCTCGTGACAGCGCTCACGTACGACTACTACGACGACGGCCAGAAGCGCTGGACCACGCTCTCCGCCCTGGAGAACGATCCGACCGGCCTGCCGGTGGCCCCGCAGCGCCTGCGCTTCACCTTCACCTACGGAAAATTGGTGCGGCAGACCACCGTGGCCGTGCCGGTGGCCCTCCAGGGCCTGCCCAACTTCTGACATGAAATCCCGGGGCTCCATCCTGGTGATCATCATGATCACGCTCGTCTTCACCGCCACCGCGCTGGTGGCCTTCCTGGAGAAGGCGAGCACGGACCTGCTGATGGACGCGCGGACGGTCACCAACGACCGGCTGCGGGTCGACGCGTATTCGGCCCTGGAGGTGACCCTGGCGGTCCTGCAGGATTTTGCCACGGCCGACCACGGGCTGCGTTCGCCGAACGAAGGGTGGGGCTCGCCCCTCGACTGGGCGGGCTGGAGTTCGCCCACCGACGGGCACACGGTCGAGGTGGCCTTCGAGGACGAAAGCGGCAAGATTCCCCTCATCCGCATCGGTCCGGCCGACATGCTGGCCATGTTTGAGAACTGGAACATGTCCCAGAACGACGCCCAGCGCCTGACCGATGTGCTGCTGTCGTGGATGCACCAGAACTACATCCCGAGCGTCGGACCGAGCCCGGACTACGAGCAGAGCACGCTGCCCTACGATCCGCCGCTGCGTTCGCTGCGCAATTACGACGAATTGCGGGACATCGACTACGCCCGGGACATTTTCTACGACACGGACGGCCGGCGGAACGACCTGTGGTGGCGGTTCTACAGCGACTTTTCGCTCTTCAATTACGCCAAGCCGAACATCAACGGCACGAACCAGGACATTCTGGTGGGGCTGGGCCAATACACCGCCAGCCAGATGGACAACGTCACCGACTTTCTCGCCGGCAAGGGCGATTTCGTGACCCCCAATCCCTTGGGCGTGCAATGGTTCCAGAGCGGCTCGCAGATCAAGAATGTCCTCGGTCCCTCGGGCAAGCCGGCGGTCTTCGCCACCACGATTTCGGCGCTGCGGATCATCATTACCGTGCACGAGGGGGCGAGCCAGTTTCGCCTGGCGGCGGTCGTCTCCCCCGCCCAGGGCGGGGCCACCACCGTCCAAACCACTGCGACCGACCGGAAAAAGAACACCTCCGACGACCAGTCCGGCGAATCCAACCGCGCCGCCACTCTTCCCGGTCAGGTCACCCCTGACACCAACACCTCGGTCCCCACCACGGCCCAGACCAACGCGGCCGCGGCCAGCGCCCTGCACTTTCCGTTTACGATCTTGGATATTCGCGAAAACAATGACATTTTGACGGCTCCACCTCCGCCGGCTCCGGTCCCACCGGCCTAAATCCGCTCCCATTTTCCTGGTTCTGTTCCGATGTGCGCCTCGCCCCTTAAAATCTTTACGGACGGCCCTCCGCCCCCCCGGGTGGCGCTTCTGCCGGACAACCTGTTCTTCTCCCGCTCGCTGCCGGTCAGCCGGGACGGGGCGGCGGACGCCTCCGGGGCGCCGGCCGCCGGCATCGGCGCCCAGGTGGAACTCGCCTTGGAGGCGGTGGCGCCCTTTCCGCTGGCTCAGCTCTATTACGGTTATTTTTGGGCGCCCGGTTCCGACCGCGCGCTGGCGTTTGCCTCCTATCGGCGCCGGTTCACGGTCGAACAGACCGATTCCTGGGACGGAGCGGAGCTGGTCATCCCCGCTTTCGCCACCCTCCTCGGCGCCCCCCTGGGGCCGGCCACCACCGTGATTCTGCCCTCGCCGGGTGGCCTGACCGCCATTTATTGGGGCCACGGACCGGTCCCCACGCGGGTCGTCTTCCTCGCGATCGCCGCCGAGGCGACGGACGAGGAGCGGGCGAAACAGCGCGACGCGCTGCTGCGCTCGTTTGAGACCAAGACCCTCATCGAGCTGGCGGAGCCACCGGTGACCGAAGCCTCCGAGCGCGATGGAACGTTCCAGTTCCGGGCCGGCGAACTGATTTCCCGCTTTGACTCCGCCGCGGCGGCCGCCCTGGACGTCCGCGACAAGGACGAACTGGCCGCCCTGCGCCGGGCTCGCCGACGGGACGTGATCTTCTGGCGCGTCGGCGTGGCCTGCGTCATCGCCTTCCTGCTGCTCGCGGTCGGCGAAGTGGCCCTGGTGGGCGGCGGCTTGTGGCAGAAGGCCCGCCGCACCCGGCTGACCGCCCAGGCGCCGATGGTGGAAAAGATCACGTCGGCCGACGAAATCGCGCATAAGATCGAGGACTTGCGGGACAAGCGGCTTTTGCCCCTGGAAATGCTGACCCTGGTCGATCAGCAGCGGCCCTCGGCGAACATCCGCTTCACCCAGGCCCAGGCCAGCATTGTCGACCGCTACACCCTCTCGGTGCGGGCGGAGACGCCCAATCCGGCGGAAATCGACCAGTTCCACGACAAGCTGCAGGCGCTGCCCGCCTGCCAGAGCGTCACGGTGAAGACGAACACCAGCAACGACAAGAACACGATCTTCACCCTGTCGATCACCTTCAAACCCGATTCCCTGCAGCCGGCCCCGCTGCCGCCCTCATGATCCGCTCGATCCGCGCCTTCTTCCTCGGCCGCCTGCTGCGGGAAAAGATCCTCCTGATCGCGCTCGCCCTTGGCATCGCGATCGTGTGGTTCTCCAGCTGGAGCGGGCGCTTCGGCCGGTTCTGGACCGAGCAGAACCACACGACCTCCGAGCTCAAAACCCAGGCCCTTTGGCTGACGAACCGGGGCGCGATCGAGCGCTCTGCCTCGTCCGCCGCCGCCCAATTGGTCCCTTCTGAGACCCTGAACGCGAACCGCCTGAACGCGGCCGTCAACGGGATCGCCACCGACGCCGGCCTCACGAATTTTCACATCGACGACCCCACCGATGTCAGCAACGGCCAGTTCTCGGTCCATACGATTCCCTTCAGCTGCAGCAAGGTGTCCTGGGACGCCCTCAAGACGTTTTATCTCCATCTGCAGCACAAGGCCCCGTACCTGACGATCGAATCCATGGCGGTCGTCGCGGAGCGCTCCGACCCGAACATGCTCGATATTGTCCTGAAGATCTCCTCGGTGGAAGTGGGGCAGTCGGGCGCTTGACGCCGCTGGCAACGGGAAGTGCCAAGGCCTAACCGGGCGGGATTATCCCGGGAATATTTGCGGCGCCGGGGCATATATGGTTATACCTAGGGCCGCCTTGGCCTCCTCGATGACGAATCGCTATTTTCCTTTTCAGGTTTCAGCCGTGACCCTCGCCGGCGCGCTGGTCTTCGGCAGCCCGAGGCCGGCCCGGGCCGAAAACGACCTGAACTACGAGTACGAGAACTACCGGGAATCCGGCCGGATCACGGTGCAGACGAGCGGAGCGTTGCTCGACCAGGATCTGACGCCCGATCTGCACTTCCAACTCGGCGGGGTCATGGATTCGATCACCGGCGCCAGCCCTACGGGGGTGCCGGCCCCGGCCGGCAGCAGCCAGGTGGTGCTCTCCCACATCACTGACCGGCGCAAGGCCTGGAACGCCGACCTCTCGGACCAGATCGGCCGGGTGAACGTTTCCGGCGGCTACTCCCGCAGCCTGGAGCACGATTACGTGTCCAATGGGTGGTCGCTCAATACGGTGACCGACTTCAACGAGAAGAACACGACGCTGCTGGTCGGTGCCGCCGGTACGGACAACAATGTCGAGGTCTTCTTCGCCCCCCTCTGGCTCAAGAAGCGCACCAACGACGTTATCGTCGGGCTGACTCAGATCCTGGATCCGCAGACCACCGTCGCCCTGGACGTGACCTGGAGCCGGGCCACCGGCTTTCTCGCCGAGCCCTACAAGGAGGTGCTGGCGGACGTGCAGGTCTTCCCCGGGATCTTTCTCTTTGAGACCTTTCCGGAAGAATTGCCCCACGATCACAACAAGGGCGACGCGCTCGTTACGGTTGATCATGCGTTCAAGGCGGTGCAGGGTACCCTGGAAGCCAGCTACCGTTACACCCATGACACCTACGGCATGTCGACCAGCACGGTCGAATTCGCTTGGTTCCAGCACGTCGGCCCCCAACTGATCCTCCGCCCCATGGTGCGCTTTTACGACCAGACCCAGGCAAGCTTTTACTATTATCAGCTGCCGCCCTCCCTGGCGGCGACGCGTTTCCCAACTCCCATCGGCCCATTGTACACCTCCGACGCCCGCCTCTCGGCCTACACCTCCATTTCCACCGGGCTGAAAGCGATCTGGAAGGTGACCGACACCTGGCAACTGACCGCGGGCGTCGAGGCCTACGGTCAGCGCGGCACCGATGGGATCACCCCGCAATCCGCCTACTACCGCGCCACGATCGGCCGGCTGGGCGCGAAATATTCCTGGTAAGGCTATGGCTTTCGTCGCGCAATCCCATCGGACTCCGGCCCCGCCGGTTCCCGCGACCGCGTCGACCGAACCGCTGCGCAAGCTATCCTTCAAAGCGCTCGGCACCCAGTGCGAAGTGCAGTACGACGCCCCGCGCGGCGCCGCCCAGGCGGCGGAGTTCGAACGCCAGGCGGTGGGCTGGGTGCAGGCCTTCGAGGCCAAGTACTCCCGCTTCCAGCCGGACAGCTTGATCAGCCGGATCAATGCGGCGGCGGGCCGGGAGTGGATGGAGGTCGATGCCGAGGCCGAGCAGATGTTCAAGCTCTGCGAAACCCTGAACTTCATGACTCAGGGGGTGCTCGATGCGACCGCCCTGCCGCTCCTGCGCCTCTGGGACTGGAAAGCGCCGGCGCCGGTCGTCCCCTCGGCGGAGCAGATCGCCGCGGCCCTTCGCCTCGTCGGCTGGGCGAAGGTGCAGCGCGCGCCGGGGAAGATTTTTCTGCCGCAGGCGGGCATGGCGCTCGACTTCGGCGGCTTCGGCAAGGAGTACGCCGTCGACATCGTGGCGCAAATCGCGGTGGGCTGCGGCCTCGCCAATGTGCTCGTCGACTTTGGCCACGATCTGCGCGCCCTGGGCGCGCCGCCGGGCCGGCCGGCCTGGCACATCGGCCTGGAGGATCCCCTGAAGCCCGGCACCGCCGCGGGCAGCCTGGCGATCGGCGGCGGCCGCGGGGTCGCCTCCTCGGGCGATTACCTGCGCTGCTTCACCATCGCGGGCCGGCGCTACGGCCACATCATCGATCCGCGCACCGGCTGGCCGGTGGGCAACGGCTGCACGCAGGCGACGGTCATCGCGGGCACCTGCCTGCAGGCCGGAGTCCTCTCGACCACGGCCTTCATCCTGGGCGTGCCCAAGGGCCTCGACTTCATCCAAGCCTGTCCCGGCGCCGAGGGGCTGCTCCTGATGGAGCGCACCCGCGCGCAAACCCGCGGTTTTCTCAATTATGTCGTCGCGAACTAATCTCCTCCGCGTGCTGGGATTTGCCCTGGCGGCCGCGGCGCTGGCTGGCGGCCTCCGGGCCGAGGTAAAGCGGGGCGACCATTTTCCATCGCTGGCCGCCGCGGATCTAAACGGCGGCACGCTGCCCGACACGGCCGGCAAGGTCGTGCTGGTGGATTTTTGGGCCTCCTGGTGCGCCCCGTGCAAGGCGTCGTTCCCCGCGTACGCGCGGATCCAGACGGATTATGCGGCCAAGGGCGTCGTGATCGTGGCCGTGAGCGTCGATGAGAAGGCGGCCGACTTCGCCGCGTTTGTGCGCAAATGGTCGCCTCCTTTCGCGACGGTCCGCGACCAGAGCCAGAAGCTGGTGAGCCTGGTCGACGTGCCGACCATGCCCACGAGCTACCTGTTGGATCGGGGCGGCAAGGTGCGCTTCCTGCACGTGGGTTATTACGGCGCCGAGACGGAAAAGACGATCCGCGCCGAATTGGACGGCCTCCTCGCCGAAGGACATTCGCCATGAAACTCTTTTTCGGATTCCTGGGCCTCCTAGCGGTGGGACTGAGCGGCGGCTGCGCGAGCCAGGACTTGGTGCGGGTGAAGCCCTGGCAGCGCGCGACGCTGGCCGACTACACCATGCGGCCGGACCGCGACCCCCTGGACGGCACCCTCTCCGAACACGTCTATTTTGCGCGCGAAGCGGCTTCGGGCGGCAAAGGGGTGGGGGGCAGTGGGTGCGGTTGCAATTGATTGGGCGGGAGACGGTAGGGAAAAACAAACTACCGGAACGGGACTGGCCTAGGCCAGCCCGGCTCGCCTCGGAGAGCTTAACCCGAATACGATTTGGGCCGAGCTTCCCCCACGCGTCGGGGTGCCGCCAATACACGGAACCGGCCTCAAACCGGCCGCCAAGAGCCACCGGCCTGGTCGGCCGGTCGGATTGGCGGCCTCCGAGAGGCCGGAAGGCGGCGGCAATCCTCCTTGTGGGGGAAGCTCGGCCCAAATCGTATTCGGGTTAAGATTCCGTAATCGCCGGGATAGGGAACGCGTCTATAGGATGGGCGGTCTTCCGTGTTAAGCTGCTTATTGAATGAACCTTAGTCGTAAGTTTCGCACCCTTTCGCTCCGCGCCCAACTGCCGGTTTCCCTGCTGATCGCATTTCTGCAGCGGGCCCCCGTGCTGCGGGTCTTGGCTGGAGAGGCCGAGGGGCCACTGGGTCCGCCCCTGGCGATGATCCTGCGCTCGGGCGCGCTCGCGGTGGCTGGATTGGGCGCTTTGGACACTCTCGCGGGAGCGACCACGAGCATCAGCCTCACCGCGAATGGCGTGACCAATCCCGGCCCTCTGTCGGCCAAGGTCGGCACCGTGATCGGCAGCGTGACCTTCGGAGTCACTGGCAACGGAGCCTCCGTGCCCGATTCCTGGACGATCGCCAGCAATCCGCCTCCGGGTTTGAATTTTCAGGGACTGACGGCCGCCGGAACCGTGAAAGTCGCAAATCCCGTCCTTTCGGGCACCCCCAGCGCGGCGGGAAGCTATTTCCTGGACTTGTTCTCGACCTATCAGGGTACGAGCGTGGAATTTGGCTACACCATCAACGTCGCTTCCACCGGCCCGGCGTTCACAACCCAACCGGTGAATCAAACTGTGTCGGTGGGGCAAACGGCGACGTTCACGGCTGCCGCGACCAGCGGGTCCACCTACCAGTGGACCTTCAACGGCGGTGCCATCGCGGGGGCGACCAGTGCGACGCTCACCCTCGCCAACGTGCAGCTCACGGCCGCGGGAAACTATCAGGTGACCGCCGCCAATAGCGGCGGCTCCACGCTCAGCAATATCGCCGTGCTGAGCGTTAACACCGTGCCGACCGTCCCTACCTTTACGCTGCAGCCGGTTTCGGAGACGGTTGCGAGCCCCTCCACCGTGGTATTTACCGCCGCCGCGAGCGGCTCGCCGGCTCCAACCTATCAATGGAAATTCGGGAGTGCCGCGATTTCCACCGCGACCTCCGCCCGCCTGGTGGTGAACGGCGCCACCGAGGCCAACGCGGGCAACTACACCTGCGTGGCCTCCAATTCCGTCGGCAGCGCGACCAGTCAGACGGCGGCGCTTTCGATCCAGTCGACGGCCAATCCGGGGCGTCTGGGCAATCTCTCCGTGCGCGCGGATTTTACCGCGGGCCAGCTCCTCACGGTCGGATTTTTCACGGGCGGGACGGGCACCGGCGGGACGCAATCGCTGCTGGTTCGCGCCGACGGCCCGACGCTGGCGACGTCCTTCGACCTGGCGGGGGCGATGGCCGATCCGAGCTTCCAAGTATTCCCGGCGGGCCAATTTACCGTCTTGGCCGCCAATAACAATTGGGGCACGCCGGCCAGCAACGCTCCCGTGGTGATCGCCACCGACGCGGCAACGGGCGCTTTCCCCTTGAACTCCGGCTCGTTGGATGCGGCGGAGGTGGTCACGCTCGCTCCCGGCGGGTACTCGGTCCAAGTGAGCGGCACCGGAGCGGGCACCGCGATCACCGAACTCTACGATGCGACGCCGAGCACGGCGTACACCTTGGCAACGCCTCGGCTGGTCAATATTTCCTGCAATACCCAAATCGCGGTCGGCGGATCGCTCACGGTCGGCTTCACGGTTGCGGGCCAAACCGCCCGGACAGTTCTGATCCGCGCCTGGGGCCCGACGCTGGCGACGTCCTTCGGGGTGACAGGGGCGATGGCCGATCCCCAAATTGTGGTGCAACCCCAGAGCGCGGCGGTGATCGCCACCAACGCCGGTTGGGGCGGCGATCCCCAGATCGCCGCGGCCGCGGCCTCCGTCGGCGCCTTCCCCTTCGCCAGCACGACCAGCAAGGATTCGGCGATCCTGATCACTCTGTCCCAGGGCAGTTACACGGCCATGGCCAGCAGCGTCTCCAACGGCGGCGGGGTCGCGCTCGTGGAAGTGTGGGAAATCCCGTAGTCGGCGTCCGGCCTCTCCCTGGGCCCCGGCGGCGTCACATCTTGAAGCTGGCGCTGACCTGGAAGATCGCGCTCACGATGGCGTAGGCGATGAAGCCGACGAAAATGAAGACGCTCATCAGCACGGCCGTCGCGATCACGCCGGTGAACATGCTGAGTTTGCTGGAGATGATCTTCTGGTGCGCCTTGGCGATGTCCTTGAGGCTCGGCACCACGTTGCCGGTGTTTTCGCCGACCGCCAGCCGGTCGAGCACCAAATCCGGAAAGCACTCGGTCCGGCCGATCGCCACGGAGAGGGCCTCGCCCTCCAGCACGCGGGCGGTCGCTTCGTTAAAGGCGCGCTGGTGGACCCGGTTGGTGATCTGGCGCTCGGTCATGCGGAGCGCCTCCGAGGCCGTGATGCCGTTGGCGAGAAGCACATATAGCGTCTGACTGAACTCAAGCACGGTGCGGGCCACCAGGAAGGGCCCCACCAGCGGCAGGCGCAGCAGCCAGGCGTCGCTCGTATTGCGGCCGCGGTCGGTGTTGCGCCACTGCCAGAAGAATATCGCCGCCAGCGCCGCGGCGATGACGACAAAGATGCCGTAGTGGAGCGCGAAGTCCGCCAGGCCGACGAGGATCTTGGTGGAAAGCGGCATGGTGCCGCCCAGCGAACCCAGGAGACTCTGGAGGCGCGGCAGGAGGAAAAAGAGGAAGAAGAGAACGACGCCGATCGCGACGAAGACCATAAAAATGGGGTAGGCGAGGGCGGAGACGAGCTGGCGCTGCAATTCCTTGCGCTCGTTCAAGTGGACGATGAGCCGCTCCAGCGTGTCGTGCAGGGAGCCGGTGGCCTCGCCGGCCTGGATCAGGTTGAGGGTCGCCGTGTCGAACACCTGCGGGAATTCCCCCATCGCCCGCGAGAGCGGCGCGCCCTCGCTCAAGCTCTCCCACAGGGCCGAGGTCAGGGTCCGCAGGCGCGGCTCCTTGATGCGGATCGACAGCAGCCGCACGGCCTCGCCGGCGGACAGGCCGCTGCCGGTCAGGTCGTGCAGGGACTCCAGGAAGGACAGCTGTTCGGCCCGCCGCGGGGTCGAGTCGGAGCCGCCCAGCCGGAATTCGAAGCTGCGGCTGGCTCCGCCGGCCGCCGGGGCGGCGGCCGCCGCCTTGGCCTTGGCGGCTTTGCCCTTGGCCGCGGGCGCGGCCGCCTCGGCGACACGCGTCACCTGGTAGCCGCGGGTCGCCAGCACCCGGAGGGCGTCGCGGCGGCTCGGCGCCTCCAAATCGCCCGAAATCGGAGCGCCGGCGCGGTCCCGGCCGGAGTAGGCAAAGCGCGCCATCTCAACCTTCCGACACCGTCACCACCCGCAGCACCTCGTCCAGCGTGGTGTTGCCGGCCTTGATCTTTTCCCAGCCGCTCTGCCCCAGGGTGCGCATGCCGTTGCGGCGGGCGCACTCGGTCAGGGTGCGCGTGCTCTCGCGCTTCAGCACCAATTCATGGATGTCGTCGCTTAGCCGGAAGATTTCGAAGAGGCCGATCCGGCCGCGGTAGCCCGTGCCGCGGCAGCGGTCGCAGCCCACCGGCTGCTTCAATTCGTGGATCAGGTCCGCCTCCGCCGGATCGCAGGACAGGATGGCCAGCGACTCCCGCAGCTTGATGTTGCTCACCGGACCGGGCTTCGAGCAGTTGACGCACAGGCGGCGGACGAGCCGCTGGGCGATGACCAGCTCGATCGCCGAGGCCACGAGGAACGGCTCGATGCCCATGTCCACCAGCCGGGTGATGGCGCCGGGCGCATCGTTGGTGTGCAGCGTCGAAAACACCAAGTGGCCGGTGAGGGAGGCGCGGATCGCGATCTCGGCCGTGTCCCGATCGCGGATTTCGCCGACCATGATGACATCGGGATCCTGCCGCAGGACATGCCGCAGGGCGTCGGCGAAGGTGAGGCCGATCTCGGGCCGCACCTGCATCTGGTTGACGCCGGGCACCTCGTACTCGATCGGGTCCTCGATCGTGATGATGCGCAGTTCGGTCGAATTGATCTTCCGCAGAAAGGCGTTGAGCGTCGTGCTCTTGCCCGAGCCGGTGGGCCCGGTCACGAGGATGATGCCGTGGGGATAGTCGAGAATCTGGACGATCTGGGCCTGTTCCTCGGCGCTCATCCCCAGCCGGTCCATCGTGTACGCCTCCTTCTTCTGATTGAGGAGGCGCAGCGAGATGGATTCGGCGTAGATCGTCGGGATGGTCGAGACGCGGATATCGAGCACGGTCCCATTGCCCTTGAAGTTGATGCGGCCGTCCTGCGGCAGGCGCCGCTCGGAGATATTCAGCCGGGCCATGATCTTCAGGCGCGAAATGATCGCATCCTGGAAGCGGAGCAGATTCTCCGGCATCGGCACCGGCACGAGGAGGCCGTCCACCCGGTAGCGGATGCGCAGCTGGCCCTCCTGGGGCTCAAAATGAATGTCCGTCGCCTGGTCGTCGATCGCCTGGGTGACGACATCGCTCACAAACCGCACGACGGCGGCGTCCTCGTCGACGACCTCCTCGGCCGCCTGCTGCGCTTCGGGCGCCACGTAGCTGTCGTCGTCGCTGCCTTCCAACGAATGGGAGCCGACGCCGAAGTTCTCGATGATCAGCTGGTGCACCCGCTCCGGCACCGCCAGGTGCCAGGCGAGCGGCCGCGGCGTGAACGTGCGGATCCAGTCGTCCATCGCCGCATCCGGCGGCCACGCGCTCGCCAGGTGCAGCACGGTGGTGGCGGTCACTTCCGCCGTGTCGGTCTCCGTCGCCCCGGTCTTCTTGATCGGGATGATCTGATAGTCGTGCACCAGGCGCGCGGGCAAGAGCCCGCGGGCGTTGGGGTCGGTTTCCAGATTGAAGGCGATATCGAGCCCGGACGCCGCGGCCAGGGCGGCCAGCGCATCCGGTTCGGCCTGCCCCAGGGCGCCGGCGAGGATGGTCAGGCGCGTGGCCCGATTGGCTTCCTGCACCGCCTGGCGTTGCTCCGGGGTGAGCCGCGCGGCCAAGGACGCCGGCAGGATGTCGTCGAGAAATACGGCCATGGCGAAAAGGGGGCGCGGCGCTCAGTCGCCCTTGAACCGGTCCAGGAAGTTCTTCGCCTTGTCTTCGTGGGGGTTGCTCGGGTCCTTCAGGAAGTCCTCGATCTGGTCCTTGTTGGACATCGAGTTGATGTCCTTGATCGTGTCGGGCGTGCCCTTCTCGGGCGGAATGATGTGCGGCCGGATGAAAAACAGGAGCTCGGTTCGCTCCAGATCGTCCGTATGGCCGCCTAGCAGCTGGCTCAGGATTGGTATCTCGTAGAGGAAGCCGATTTTATTTTGCAGGGACGATTTCTGGGTGCGCTGCAAGCCGCCCAGGACCAGCATTTCGCCGTCCTTCACCGTCACGTACGACTTCGCTTCGCGGTGGCCGATCGTCGGCTGGGAACTGCCGCTGATCGTGGTTTCGCCGATGATGTCGTTCACCTGCTGGTCGATCGTCAGCTGAACATCGCCGTTGTCGCCGATGACCGGCGTCACGTTGAGCTCGGTCGCGACATTCTGGTAGGTCGTGGTGAAGGTCGATTCGGGCACGCCCCCGGTGGTGGCGGTGCTGCTCGTGCCGCCGTTGATGATCGGCAGCTGCTCGCCCACCGTGATGTCGGCCGCTTTGTTACTGGCCGTCATGATGACCGGCGCGGAAAGGACATGGACCACGTTCTTCGAACCGGCCGAAGTCGCATTGAGGGCGGCATTAACCGCGAACGGATTGACCGTGCCGCCGGTCAGGTCCCAGCCGGCGAGGCTCGTGCCCCCGGTCGTGGTGCCGTCGCCGGCAAAGGTCGAAATGTGGGTGCCATGGGTGCTGTCGGTCGTGATCCCCAGATTGAGGGCGCTGATGCCGCTGATGTCCGTGTCCGAAAGGGTGACTTCGGCGATGATCACTTCGATGCGCACCTGGGCGAGCGGGATGTCGATCTGATTGACCAGTTCCTCCATGAGCGCCACGTCCTCCAAGGTGCCGGAAACCACCACCGAATTGCTGCGTTCATCCGCGAGGATGGTCGCCAGGCTCGTGAATTCCGTTGCCCCGCTGCCGAGCGAACCGGCCAGGGCGCCGATCCCATTGCCGCCGCGCGCGCCGGCTCCCGCGCCGCCGCCGGCGGCTTCCCCGGGAGCGGCGGGCGCTCCGGCGGTGCCCGGTGGGGGCGTCAGGCCGAAGGGCACGCCTTGCAGCGCCGTCGAGGTTCCGGGCGCTTGTTCCGGCCGGGCCCCTTGGTTCCCCGCCTTTTGCGTAGCGGCCGTCTGCCCGCTCACCACCGACTGTAGGAGCGTCGTCACATCCTTGGCGTCGGCATGCTTCAGGTAGATGACGATCGTGCGGGTGTTCGGATCGGATTTGACGTCCAGCTTGGCGATCAGGTCGTCGAAAAAGGGAATTTCCCGGGAGTCGGCGATGACGATGATTTGATTGGTGCGGTCATCGGCCTGAAACGAAGTCGCCGTGCCGATCTGCACCTGGATGGCGCCCGTGAGCAGCGCCTTCATCTTGGTCACCACATCCGTCGCCTGCTGGTGATGGAGGGTGTAGAACTTGGGCGTGAAGCTGGAGACCTTGGGCCGGTCGATCTGATGAAGCACGACCTCAAGGCGTTGGAGATTGGCGACCGTGTCGGTGACGAGCACCGCATTGGCCTGGGCAAGGGGCACCACGCCGCCGCCGATCCCTTGGCTCAGCATGGACGACAAGCCGGCGCCGGCCGGTCCGTTTTGAAACGCCTCATTCGCCCGGAGGAAGTCCAGCTGGAAGAGCTCGGTGGCGATCTTGCCGCTGGCCGGCAGATCCAGCGACGACCCGTCGATGAATTCCGGGGCCTCGCCCTTGGCCTGCGGCAGCGCCACGATCTTCAGGAACTTGTCACCCATTGGGATCACGCCGATCTGGTTCAGGGACAGGATCGTCTCCAGCGCGAGCACCACATCCGACTTGGGCATGGGGTGGGTGATATTGAGCGTGATCAGGGCCGGCGGGAGCTGCTGCGGCCGGAGGATGGTGCGGCCGGTCAGGTTTTCCAGCGCCTTCAGGGCCCCGTCGAGGTCGCTGTCGGCGAGGACGAACTTTTGCTCAATCGTGTCGGCGGAGTCACCGATGGCTGTGCGGGCCCCTTCGATGGTGGGGCGGGGGACGGCGGAAGCAGGCGAGTTGGGGCCGGGTTGCGCGCGCGCCGGGCTGAGGGCGGCCAGAACGATCAGGGCCACACTGAGCCGGGCGAAAAGGGGAGTCATGCGGGAGAGAGGATCGAATGCGGGGGCGGAGGAAAAGCGGTCGGCCCGAGAGCACGAATCAGAGGTTAATTCGGGGGGCTTGTAAAGGTGTTGTGCGTGGAGGCACCGCGGCGGGACGGGTCCTTCGGACAGGGGTTTTCGCCCAAGGGTCCGCATTTCCGCCGGTGGGGCCCCGGGAGGGGCCCCGCCGAGGCTTGCTCCAACGCGGTAAAAGCGAAAATCTTCCCTTATGCCCAACAGCTTCGGCAAACTCTTCACCATCGCCACCTGGGGCGAGAGCCATGGCCCGGCCGTGGGCGTCGTCATCGACGGCTGCCCGCCGCGGCTGCCCTTGGCGCCGGAGGAGATCCAGGCGGAACTCGACCGGCGCCGGCCGGGGCAGAGCGACCTGGTGACCCCCCGGCGGGAACCCGACGCGGTCGAGATCGTCTCGGGCGTTTTCGAGGGCCGCACCACCGGGGCGCCCATTTCCATGCTCGTCCGCAATACGGACGCGCGGCCGGGCGCCTACGACGAGATGAAGGAAAAATTCCGGCCCTCGCACGCCGATTTCACCTACCAGCAGAAATTCGGGTTTCGGGACCACCGCGGGGGCGGCCGCAGCTCCGCCCGGGAGACCATCGGCCGGGTGGCCGCCGGCGCGGTGGCGAAGAAAATCCTGGCCTTGGGCGGGGGGGTGGAAATCCGCGCCTTCGTGACCGCGGTCCAGGCGATCCGCGCCCCGGAATTGGACCATTTTCCCACGTTGGCGGAAGTGGAGGCTAGTCCCGTGCGCTGCCCGCACCCCGCCAGCGCGGCGGCCATGGCCGAACTGATCAAGCAGGTGCGGAGCGAGGGCGACTCGGTCGGCGGCATCATGCAGTGCCGCATCCGCGGAGTGCCCGCGGGCCTGGGCGAGCCGGTCTTCGACCGGCTGGAGGCCGACCTGGCGAAGGCGATGCTCTCTCTCCCCGCGACCAAGGGCTTTGAAATCGGCAGCGGCTTTGCCGGGACGCTCCTGCGGGGCTCCGAGCACAACGATCCTTTCCGGGCGCCCGAGGGCCGCGTGGTCACGACGACCAACCGGTCCGGCGGCGTGCAGGGCGGCATCAGCAACGGTCAGGAGATCGTCTTCAACGTGGCCTTTAAGCCCACGGCGACAATCCTCCGGCCCCAATTGACGGTTGACATGGCCGGCCGGGAAACCGAATTGCAGGCCCGCGGCCGCCACGATCCCTGTGTCATGCTGCGGGCCGTGCCGATTGTGGAGGCGATGGCCGCCCTGGTCATCGTCGACCACTGGATGCGGAACGCCGCCCAGAATCAGGTGTTTAAGTTTTGACGGCCCCCCGGCGCGCCTCCCGCCTTCCGGCCGCGTTCTCCGATGGATCCTGAAAAACCGCTGGTGTATTTGATCTTGGGTTCGCCCGGCTCCGGCCGGCGCGAGGTCTTGGCCGATCTCCTGGACGGAGGCCTCGCCGAGGACGATCGGGCGGTCGTGCTCCTGCCCGCGGCCGAGCGGCCGGAAGAGGCCGATCTGCGTCTGGGCGCCGTTTCGCGCTGGCAGTGGCAGGACGGTCACATCGTGGCCCTGGCCCCGGACGGGGCCACGCGGATCTTCTTTGTGGTGGAGGGCCGCCGGGACCCGGTCGACCAAATCGAGGCCTTCAAACTCTGGTTTCCCGGCCAGGGGCTGGAACTCGGCCGGGTGATCTTCGTTGTCGATTGCACCCTCGCCGCGGCGCATCCGGCGCTCCACCTGTGGTTCGACGCCTGCATCCACTTTTCGGACGTCGTTCTGCTCAACCGGCGGGACGGCGTGCCCAACAAATGGCTCAGCGATTTCCAGGCGCGTTACAAGGACCAGTGCCTCCCCTGTCTCTTTGAATTCGTGAAGAAGGGCCGGGTCCACAATCCCCGGCTCCTCCTGGAGCCCCAGGCCCTGCGGATTTCCCATGTCTTCGACGCGGAGCCGGACTGGGTTGTCCTCAATGAGGAAGGGGAGGAAATCGAGGCGGACGCCGAAGACGAGGACGGCGCCGTGGGCGAGGAGGAGGTCGAACTCGTCGCCAAGGAAGATCCCTACTTCGTCCGCTTCAACGGCGGACGCCGCGAGAAGGAATTGCCCAATTTGGGCAAGTACCTGCCGCCGGCCTGACCTAGCCCGAATATTTCATGAAGCACGGCGAATCTTGGCCAAAATGCCGGGCATAATGGATCTCGATCTCCCTCGATGGCCTGAAAAGGCCACCGTCGGTCGATCTCGGCCCATTCTGCTCCGACATTTTGGCCAATCTTCTGCCGCGTTCATGAAATATTCGGGCTACTTGCAGGCGGCGACCGCCGCGACGAACGCCTTCGCCTTGCTGGTGATCGCGGCCCAGTTCTTCTCCTTGAGGGACTTCCCGTCCACGAGGGAGCTGCCCGCCGCGGTGGCGGTGGCGCCGGCTTTCAGGAATTCGCCGACATTCTCGGGATTCACCCCGCCGGTCGGCACCAGGTCGATGTGGGGCAGGGGAGCCTTGAGCGATTTGATGTAGGCCGGGCCGAAGAATTCGGCCGGAAAGATCTTCACCGCATCGGCGCCGGCTTCCCAGGCGTTCACCACTTCGGTCGGCGTCAGGGCGCCGCAGAAGATCGGAATGCTGTAGCGCCGGCAGAGCGTGATCACTTCCGGCCGGAGGGCCGGGGTCACGATGAAGCGGGCGCCGGCGAGAATGCCGGCCCGGGCGGTTTCCGCGTCCAGGACCGTGCCCAGCCCAAAGATGAAATCCGGCAATTCCGCCGTGGCCTTCTCCAGCATCTTGATGGCCCCGGGGGTCGTCATCGTGAGCTCGATGCTGGTCAGCCCGCCGTCGGCCAGCGCCTTCGCGCAGTCGAGGAGCCCGTCGGGATTGTCCGCGCGAATCAGGGCGACGACCTTCTCCGCTTTGATCTTGGCCAGGACAGCGTCTTTTTTCATGGGGGACGCCGAGTGTGGCGGCCCGGGGGGCCGGAGGGAAATCAAATTTGGGTCGGGACCCAAGTTCGCGGCCCGGCGGTGGCCTCAATCCGCGGGGCCCGCGCGGGGAAACGAGCTCACGCGCTTGAAGTCGCTCCAGTTGTACTCCATCGGGCTGCCGAACTTCGACAGGGTTATGCTCGCGGTGCTGCCGCTTTGGACCTCGCCGGCATTCTGGCCGGAGCCGTCCTCGGGCAATTCGAGCCGCACGTCGATCGCCAGGTCGGTGATATTGGCCAACCCCAAGAGCACGCGCATCGGTTCGCGCAGGCCCGCCGTGACATGGGCGATGCCGCCGCTGGTCTTGTCGATCGTCACATCGACGTCGATCTTATCGATGGCGAGCAGGCGCGCGACCTCCGACTTGAGGCCAATTTGGAAGCGGGCGCTTTTCGGCGAATCGTCGACCTCTTTGGCGTTCTCGAGATCGAGATATTCCGAGGGAGACTTGACCACGTTCTTGCGCGGCTTGCCGTTTTTCTTGGTTTCCCACTTCTTGCGCTGGGCATCGGTCGCCGGCTGGCCGTCGACCTCGAGCAGGCGCCACCGCTGGCTGTCAGGCAGGGAGGGATCGTAGCGCTCGAGGCGCTCCTGCTTCACCTGACCATCGTCGGTGAGGAACCGGGTTTGCTGGGTGAAGGCCAGGTCATTGCGGCCCTCGGTCCACTGCGCGAACGCGGCCGCCAAAAGAGGCGGGGTCTCGGCGCGCAGTCCCGAAACGACTGCGGCGCCGAACAGCCAAAATGACCCCAAAAATCGCAGTCGATCGGCCGTGCCCGCGAATCCTCTCTGCCGGCGGACCGCACCGCCCGATCTTGGTCCGCGAGTAAATGGCATAACAACCGGACAGCCGTTCAAAGCCGCCAGTTCCCCTCCTCATCGGAGAGGGCGCTCGTTCGACTGCCCGTTTAACGACCGAAAATTGACTCCGCCGAAGGATAATGCCTTCCCCCCGCCGCTCACTCCGCCGGCGCGGACGGATCGACCGGATCGATGACTTCGCCCTCAGCCCGCATGCGCTGGAGTTTGTAGGTGAGCGCGCGCCGGCTGATCGCGAGCTCCTTGGCGGTCTCCGTCCGGTTGTAATTGTTTTTGCGCAGGGCTTTCAAAATGGCCTCCCGCTCGATCTGCTCCAGTTGGATGGCATTGGCCGCCTCCGCCGGCTGGGTGGCGGCGCCCGTCACCACCCGCGTCGGCAGGTGTTCGGGCAGCACGACGTCGCTGCGCGAGAGCAGCGCCGCCCGTTCCATCGCGTTGCGCAGTTCGCGCACATTGCCCGGCCAGCGGTACTTGGTGAGGCACGCGGCCGCCGCCGCCGAAAAGCGGGCCTTCTGCTGGGAAAACTTGCCGATGAAAGAAGTCGCCAGCGGCATGATGTCCTCCGGCCGCTCCCGCAGCGGTGCAATGTGAATCTCCATCACATTCAGCCGGTAGAAGAGGTCCTCTCGGAACTTCCCGGCTGCGATCTGCGCCTCCAGGTCCCGGTTCGTCGCCGCGAGCACCCGGGCGTCCGTATGCAGCACGCGGTTCGAGCCGATCCGGCCAAACGAGCCGTCGTGGATGACCCGCAGCAATTTCGCCTGCAGCGACAGCGACAGTTCGCCGATCTCATCCAGGAGGATCGTGCCCCCGTCGGCCTGCTCAAAGCGCCCGATTCGCTGCTGGAGGGCGCCGGTGAACGCGCCTTTCTCATGGCCGAACAATTCGCTCTCCAGGAGCGCCTCGGGGATGGCGGCGCAGTTGACCGTGATGAAGGGACCGGCCGCCCGGGGGCTCCAGCCATGGATCAATTCGGCCACCACCTCCTTGCCGACGCCGCTCTCGCCGGTGATCAGGACCCGGGTGGCCGACGGGGCGATCACCGCCGCGTCGCGAATCACCGCCTGCATGAGCGGGCTGACCGTGATGATGCCGGCCGGCAGCGCGCCGGCCGGGCTTGCCGGCGCGGCTTGGCCGCCGCGCCGATCGATCGCCACCCGGACCGAGGCGATCAATTCGTCCAGGTCGATCGGCTTGGCTAGGTAGTTGACCGCCCCATCGCGCATCGCCGCCACCGCGCTGCGGATATCGGCGAAGGCCGTCACTAGGAGCACCGGCAGGGTGGGGTGCTGCTGGCGCACCCGCCGCAGGGTCTCGATGCCGGACATGCCGGGCATGCGCACGTCGCTGATCATCAGGGCGAACGTCTTTCCCTTGAGCACCTGCAGCGCCTCCTCGCCCGAAGCCGCCGTCTGCGTCTGGTAGCCCCGGCTGCGCAGAAAGGTTTCCAAGAGACTGCGCTGCCCCGGATCGTCATCGACGATCAGGACGGGCGCCCCCGGCGAAGTCGCCTCCTTCATGGGCTCGGGACGACGGCCCGCAGCCGGCTGAACCGAAACCGGGCGCCGCGCGGCTCATGGGCGAGGCAGGTGACTTCCCAGCGGTGGGCGGAGGCAATCTGCCGCACGATCGCCAGGCCCAACCCGACGCCCTTCGGGCGCATGGTCACGTAGGGCTTGAAGATGTTTTCCCGGTCGGCGGCCGGGACCCCCGGGCCGTCGTCGCTGATTTCGAGCACGGCCTCGCGGGGGGCGACCAGGGCGACTTGCACCGTGATCGTGCCGCCGGGGGCCACCGCCTGCGAGGCGTTGAGCAGCACGTTGAACAGCGCCTGGCGCAGCAGGGGCTCATCGGCCTCGATCACGCAGGCGTTCTCGGGCTGCGCGATGCGGATCTGCTTCTCCTCAAAATCCGGCAGGAGCGTCCGAACGACGTCGGCCACCAGACGTTTCACCTCCACGGGCGCCAGGTGGGCCTCGCGCGGCTTCGAGTAGTTGATGAATTCATTCAGCTGCACCGTCACCCGGTCCGCCTCCTCGATGATCTTGGCGGCGTGATCCTTGAGGATGGGCGAGCTTTCGGCCGGCATCGCGATCATTTGGGCCAGACCCCGAATCAAATTCAGCGGATTGCGCGTTTCGTGCGCCAATCCGGCGGCGGCGAAGTTCATCGCCTTCAGATGGGTGTTCATTTCTCCCGCCTTGATCAGCCGGATCTGCAGTTCGGCGTTTTTGCCCGCGTTGCGCCAGGCGAACGAGGAAATCACCGCCCCGCCCAGCGCGAGCAGACTGACCAGCGAGCGCAGGAGCAGATCGCTGCGCACCTGCTTGCGCATCTCATCCGCCGACAGCGTGATGACGAGGCTGTGGGCGCCGTTCTGCTGGATGATGGCGTCATACTGCTCCTTGGACATCCAGAGGGGCCGGCCCAGCGGCGGCCGCGGTTTGGCCGGCGCGTTCGCATTCGCGGCCGCCGGCGCGTTTGCCGGCGGAGGCGGCCGCTCGCCCGGCGGCCCATTTGGATCGTTCGGCCGCCGCGGTCCGGGCGGCCGCATGGCCCGCCGGGCGTCGTCCGACATGATGATGGCCGCCGTCGGGTGCGAGCCGTCCTCCGACCCGGGAGAACCCAGGTCCATCAGATTCATGATGGTGAGCGCATGCGGCGCCCAGTAGACACCGCCCGCGCGCAGGATTTCCGGATCCAAATCCTGGGGTTGTCCCGCGCTGGCGAGCGGTTCGCCGGTGACCGACAGGATCGAAATCGACTCCAACTCCTCCGGCTGCACCAAGGCCTGGAGCGAGGGCTCGATGCGCTCCTTGACGACCAGCAGCCCAAACCGCCGCTGCGAGCGCAGCACCACCCCCAAGGTGGAAGTGATATCGCGGCCGCGTTTGATCAGCGCTTCCTTCGCGACGCGCTCAAACCGGAGATGCTCTTCGGTTTGCCAACCGCAGATGGCGAGGCCGCAACCGATCAGCGCGATGGGGACGATCCACTTTCGTTTGGCGGTCGACCGACGCATAAGGAGCAGCAGGACAGTCGGTTCAAACCGGTCCCGATTCCAAGCTCCAAATTTTATTTCGTCGGCACGTCGTACTTCTCTAGTTCGGTTTTGGTGAAGTCCTTGGGGGTGAGCTCCATGCGCCGGTGTTCCGAGATGGTCAGCTGCGCCAAATCGGCGGGGTCACGGATGATGTGCGGGGTCAGGAAAATGATGAGCTCGGTTTTCTGGGTGCTCGAGGTCGAGTACTTGAACGCATAGCCCAGGACGGGAATGTCGCCCAAGACCGGGATCTTGTTTTCCGTGACGTTCTTTTGTGTCTGCATGAGCCCGCCGATGACGACCGTTTGGTTGTTCGGGGTCACCACCACCGTGTCGGCCGAAATCATGTTGATCGCCGGGTAGCTGACGCCGTTGCCGATCGGGACGGTCGTTCCGCTCAGGGACGAGATCACCGGATCCAGGATCATTTCAACATTGCCCTCCGCCGTGATGAACGGCGTCACCTTGAGGATGATGCCGATGTCCGACTGGGTGATGGTGTTAAAGGCCGGCGAGAGCGCGGTGGCCGCCGTCGAGCTGGTGATGAGCGGAATCACCTGGCCGACCAGAATCGTGGCCTGCTGGTTGTTGCGGGTCAGCACCGAGGGGCGCGAGAGGACCTCGGTTTTGTTGACCGCCGCCAGCGCGTGGATCGTCGCGTTCACATCACGGCCGACCAGGCTGTAGAAGGCGCCGTTGCTGCTGGGGGAGCCGCTGGAGGGCAGCGCGCCCGCGATCGGGGCGATGGTGTTCAAGCCCGAGCCGAGATCGGGCAGGCCGGAAACGGTGACCCCGGTGGGATTGTTGAGACCGATGCCGAATTGGGTTGTCGCCGTGCCGGTTGGATTGGTCTTGATCGCCACCGGGCCCGAGTAGGTCATCTCCGTCCCCAGATCGAGTTCGTTGGTGTGGGTGACCTGGACGAAGACGCAGTCGATCAACACCTGCGGCCGCGGCCGGTCGAGGTCGGCCACGATCGTCTTGATGATCTGGTAGGTCTTCTCGTCGGTGACGACGATCAGGTTCCGCGACTCCATGTCGCTGGTGATCATGGCATCGCCCAGCATGGTCGAATTCGTGTACTGGCGCACGCCGTTGGCGCCGGTCGCGCCGCCGCCGCCGGCTCCTCCCCCGCCGCCGCCAAGGCCGCCAAATCCGCCGCCGCCGCCCGCCGGACGGGCGCCGCCGCCGCCGCCCCCGCCGCCGCCGATTTGGGCCAGCGCTTGGCTGGCGCCGAGAATTATCAAAGCCACCCCGCAGAGGGTGCGCGTGGCCGATCGAAATGGTGATGAGATCATTGGATGTAAATGCTTAGGTTAAGGTCCGGCGCCAGCGCCTCAGCGGCCCGAGGAGGTTGAGCCGCCGGTGCCCGCCAGATTGACGTCGGTGGCGGTGTTGTTGCTGGCCGAGGCATTCGTCGTGGCGCGCGTGTTCAGCGGATCGGCCTGCGTTGAGGTCGACGTCCGCTGCGTGCTGCTTTGGAAGAGATTCTGCAGGATCGCCTGCACCTGCTGCACGTCGGCGTTCTGCATCGTGATGGTGTAGGCCTTCTGCTGGCGGCCGGAG
>Ga0182024_10002359_pt1 | contig 47060 bp, 42 predicted proteins | sample P32metaG_FD_120480 | JGI IMG/M metagenome (GOLD analysis project Ga0182024, IMG submission 120480) | Permafrost microbial communities from Stordalen Mire, Sweden - P3-2 metaG (Illumina Assembly) | ecosystem: Environmental > Terrestrial > Soil > Wetlands > Permafrost | place: Sweden: Stordalen... | reverse complement strand
GGCTCAAGGATCGCCAGCAGATCACCGCCGTGATGCGAAGCACGATCCAGTCATTCCCGGGCGTTGCGGCGGTCGAATCGGTGTAAGGAGGAAAAGATGGGCGCAGCTACTGCATTCAAGCTGGACTATGAGGACGGTGCCGTCATGGCCTGCCAGGACAACCTGGCATTCATGCGCTCATTGAAGAGCGGCAGCATGAAACTGATCGTCACTTCACCTCCATACAACATCGGCAAGGTATATGAGGCGCGATCACCCCTCGATACCTATGTACGAATGCAAGCGAAAACGATATCCGAGTGCGTCCGCTTGCTCCACCCAGCCGGGTCAATTTGCTGGCAGGTCGGCAATCACGTTCAGAACGGCGAGATTTTTCCGCTGGACATCGTCCTTTATCCGGTTTTCCGCGAACACGGCTTGAAAATGCGTAATCGCATCGTGTGGCATTTTGAGCATGGGTTGCATTGTTCGAAGCGCCTGTCGGGCCGTTACGAAACGATTCTATGGTTCACGAAGGGTGACGACTACGTTTTCAACCTCGACGCCATTCGCGTTCCGTCGAAATATCCCGGGAAAAAATATTTTAAGGGGCCCAAAACGGGCCAACTGTCAGGCAATCCTCTTGGCAAAAACCCCGGGGATGTCTGGATTTTTCCAAATGTGAAGAACAATCACGTCGAGAAGACAAGCCATCCCTGTCAATTTCCCGTCGAGCTTGTTGAGCGTCTTGTGTTGTCGTTGACCAAACCAGGCGACGCTGTTTTCGATCCTTACATGGGCGTTGGCTCCGCCGTGGTTGCCGCGCTCAAGCATGAGCGTGTGGGCTATGGTTGCGATGTCGTTCAAGATTATGTCGACGTTGCTTGGGAACGCGTTGAAGCACTTCGTGCTGGTGCTCTTAAGACCCGTCCAATGGATCGGCCGGTTTATGACCCTACCAAACCCCATGGCGGTCACCGGTGAGGATTGTAACGCACTATTCTCACTTGAATGGCCTTGAGTACCTCAAAGTCCACAAACGCAAGCTTTGGTCACAGATTCAGACGGTCATTGACTGTGTCGACGCGTTGACTTGTCGAACAAAGGTTTCAAAGGAACGGCGCACCAAAGACAAGCTTTTGTACTCTCCCATCGCCATCAATTCTGCGATGCGCAATGAGTTCAGGCGACATGATTGGCGTGAGAGTCGAACGTCATATTGGGTCACGTCCGATTCGAAGTTGATCAGAAAAACTATGCAGATGAGCGCCGAGCAGCAGAAGCGCGAAATCGAGCATGCCGGCTTCAAGCCGATTTTCTCATATAACCAGACAGATTTCGTGAAGGACAGGATCGCAGTCGAGGTTCAATTCGGCAAATACGCATTCGTTGCGTATGACTTGTTCGTGAAGCACATGGCATTTTACATAGGAGATATCATCGACGTTGGTATAGAGATATTGCCGATGAAAGAACTCCAGCAGCACATGTCTTCTGGTGTCGCGTATTATGAGGGAGAGCTCTACAATCTGATCCGTGAGGGACGCGGTGTACCTGCCGTGCCGCTGGTGCTCGTCGGTGTCGCGCCCTGAATCGCTTGTGGCATCTTGTCTAACCTATGCATCCATCAAATCTTGGAAAAACGTAAAGAAATTCCTGACGCTAAGAATACGTTCGAGCAATAGCGGACTACACTGTCATCTTTGTTTGAATCAAGAGTTCAAATTTCCCCCACGGCCCTCCCCAACCGGTCCAGTCCCGCGGCAATTCGCGTGGCGTCCTGGGCGAAGCAGATGCGCAGGTAGGAATCCGCCTGCGCGTCGCCGGGCGGTGCGAAGGCGGAGCCGGGAGCGACGCCCACAAGGGCGCTGCGCACGAGGCCCTGTGCAAAGCCGAGGCTGTCGCGCAATCCCTCGACATGAAGAAATCCGTAGAACGCGCCCTCGGGCTCGATCCAGCGGATGCGGTTCTGCGATTTGAGCCAGTCCTCTACGACGGCCTTGCCTGCGTGACAGCGTGCGAGCATCTCGCCCCGGAAAGCGTCGCCTTCGGACGACAGCGCGGCGAGCGCGCCCCATTGCGCGAAGGTCGTGGCGCCGGTGTTGTCGGCGGCGGAGATCATCCACATCTGCCGGCCGAGCGAGACGGGATGCACGAGCCAGCCGATGCGCCAGCCGGTCATCGCCCACGGTTTCGAGAAACTGTTGATCACGAACACCGCATCGTCGGGCTGGGCGATCTGCAGGAACGACGGCGCGTGTGAGCGTCCGTCGTAGAGAATTGTGCCATACACTTCGTCGCTGATGATCGCGATGCCGCGGGCGCGCGCGAATTCGAGCAGCGCGATCTGCTCCGCGCCCGACATCACCCAGCCGGTCGGATTCCCCGGGCTGGCGATGAAGATCGCCTTCGTGCGCGTGTCGCAGGCCGCAAACACGCTTTCAAGATCGAGCCTCCACGCCGGGGGAGAGGCGCGCCAATCGTCGTGGAGGCGTGCGAATTTCACTTCCGCGCCGCAGATTTGCGCCGCCTGGAATATGTTGGGCCACACCGGCGCGACGGCGACGATGTTGTCTCCGGTTTCGATGATGCATTGCAGGGCGCAGACCACCGCGAGCATGGCCGAACCCGGCACCGTGATGCGCTCGAGCGCCACGTCCGCCCCTGCGGTGCGGTGATGGAAAGCGCGGATCGCTTCTCGAAGGGGCGTAATGCCGCGCGCATTGGTGTAAAACGTGCGGCCTTCGTCGAGCGCGCGTTTGGCGGCGTCGCGGATGAAGGAGGGCGTGACCAGGTCGCTCTCGCCGAACCACAGCGCGATCACGTCGGGATCGTGAAGCGCCAGGCCCGAGACGAGGGCGATGCCGTTGGGCTCAAGCGTCTGGATGGAGGGACGGATCGGGGCTTTGGGGGCGGTTTGCGGCATGGCCCCACTCCAGCCGGGAGCGCTTGCGCCCGTCAACCCAACTTCCTATAACCCCTGCCATTCCGCACGCGCAGGGTGGGAATGAGGCGAGCCCGTCTCAAACCCGTCCGGTTGCCCTTCGGGGTGGTCCCCTCGCGTCAGGCTAAACCGGAAAAGGAGTATCGTTTCTATGGCATTGCCAGAATTCAACATGCGCCAGCTTCTGGAGTCCGGCGCCCATTTCGGCCATCGCACGCAGAAATGGAATCCCAAGATGGCCCCTTACATCTACGGCTCGCGCAATTCCATCCACATCATGGATCTGACCCAGACCGTGCCGCTCCTGCATCAGGCGCTCGTTGCGCTGCGTGACGTGGCCACGGGTGGCGGCCGCGTGCTCTTTGTCGGCACCAAGCGCCAGGCTAGCGAGCCGGTCGCCGCCGCCGCCAAGCGCTGTGCGCAATACTACGTGAATCATCGCTGGCTGGGCGGCACGCTGACCAACTGGCAGACGATCTCGAACTCTATAAAGCGGTTGCGTAACATCGAAGAGACGCTCAATACCGCAGCGGGCTCGGGCCTCACAAAGAAAGAGCTATTGGGTCTTCTGCGCGAGCGCGACAAGCTCGAGCGGGCGCTTGGCGGCATCAAGGAGATGGGCGGCCTGCCCAACATTTTGTTCGTGATCGACACCAACAAGGAACAGATTGCCGTCGCCGAAGCAAAGAAGCTTGGCATCCCTGTCGCCGCAATCCTCGATTCGAATTCCGATCCGGACGGCATCGCCTATCCCATTCCCGGCAATGACGATGCGGCGCGCGCGCTCTCCCTTTATTGCGATCTCGTGGCGCGTGCGATCATCGATGGGTTGTCGGAGGGTCAGGGCGCATCGGGCGTCGATATCGGCGAAGCCGAGCAATTGCCCGGGGAAGGACGCGTTCTGGTCGCAGAACCCGTCGAAGTCGCTGCCGCAGAATAGCCCACGCCAGTATGACGAAGGCTTTGGACGCAAGAATGCGGTGCGTCCGCGCCGATTTTTCGACGCGAACACGCTAAGAAGGACCGAACCGATCATGGCGAACGTCACCGCGGAAATGGTGAAAGACCTGCGCGAGAAGACCGGCGCGGGCATGATGGACTGCAAGGCGGCGCTTGCGGAGGCCGGTGGCGAGCTCGAAGCCGCCGTCGATTGGCTGCGCAAGAAAGGCCTCTCGAAAGCCGCGAAGAAGGCCGGCCGCGTGGCCGCGGAAGGTCTTGTCGGCGTCGCGGTGGCTGGCAATACCGGCGCGCTCGTCGAGGTCAATTCGGAAACCGACTTCGTTGCGCGCAACGAGACCTTCAAGGGCTTCGTAAAGGAAGCCGCTCGTCTCTCGCTCGCAACTGGCGGGGACATCGAGAAACTGCTGGCCGCCAGTATGGCCGACGGGAGAACGGTCCAGGACACCTTGACGGAAATGATCGCCAGAATCGGGGAAAACATGAGCGTGCGCCGCGCGGCCGTGCTCCAGGTCGATCCAGGTGTGGTGGCGACCTACGTCCACAACGCGGCGGCGCCCGAACTCGGGAGGATAGGAGTTCTGGTAGCATTGCGATCGACGGCCGACTCAACAAAATTGTCGGCGCTCGGCAGGCAGTTGGCGATGCACATCGCGTTCGCGGCGCCGAAGGCGCTGTCGCCCGAACATCTCCCGGCAGATATTGTGGCACGCGAGCGGAGCGTTCACGCCGACGTTGCGCGGCAATCCGGAAAACCGGAAAATGTCATCGAGAAGATGATCGAAGGCCGGATGCGCAAATTCTACGAAGAGACTGTGCTTCTCTCGCAGGTTTATGCAATCGATAACGAGACCGCCGTCGCCAAGGTATTGGAGCGTGCAGGCAAGGAATTGGGCACGCCGATAGAAATTGCCGGCTATGTCCGGTTTGCCGTGGGCGAGGGCGTGGACCGGCCGGAGGGCGGCGATTTCGCGGGCGAAGTAAAGTCAATGGCCGGTCACTGAAGCCGGCGCGGGGGAGTTCGGGATGGCCGAAGCGCCGAGATACGGCCGGGTCCTGCTCAAGATCTCGGGCGAAGCCCTTATGGGCGCTCAGACCTACGGCATCGACATCGCAACGGTGGAGCGCATTGCCGCCGACGTAAAAGAGGCCTGCGGCGACGGGGTTCAGGTCTGCCTCGTCATTGGAGGCGGCAACATCTTCCGCGGCCTGGCAGGCGCGGCCGCCGGTATCGAGCGCGCGACGGCCGATTATATGGGCATGCTGGCCACTGTGATGAATGCCCTTGCGGTCCAGGCAGTACTCGAGCGCGTCGGCGTACCCACACGCGTGCAATCTGCGATTCCGATGGCATCGGTTTGCGAGCCCTATATTCGCCGGCGCGCCATCCGCCACATGGAGAAGGGCCGGGTGGTCGTCTTCGCGGCGGGAACGGGCAATCCCTTCTTCACTACCGATACGGCGGCGGCCCTTCGTGCGGCCGAGATGAACTGCGCCGCCATGCTCAAGGGCACGCAGGTGGACGGCGTCTACAGCGCCGATCCCAAACACGATCCCCATGCACGGCGCTTCGAAAAGCTGAGCTATCACGAGGTCCTGGCGCGCGACCTGCAAGTCATGGATGCATCCGCCATCAGCCTCTCGCGCGAGAATCGCATTCCGATCATCGTTTTCTCGATTCACGACCGCGGAGCGCTTGCAGCCGTCCTGAAAGGCAGAGGACGCTGCACAATCATCGCCGATGGGAGCTAAGCTCCGGCGTCACGGAGGATCAGCACATGACCAGCACGTTCGACAAGGAGGATCTCAACCGTCGCATGAACGGTTCGGTTGCGGCGCTGAGGGGTGAGTTCGGGGGTTTGCGCACGGGCCGGGCAAATCCGGCGCTGCTCGATCCGGTCGCGATAGAAGCTTATGGCAGTACGATGCCCATTTCGCAGCTGGCCACGGTGAGCGCACCCGAACCCAGGATGCTCACGGTGCAGGTGTGGGACAAGTCCGTTGTGAAAGCCGTGGACAAGGCGATTCGCGATGCAGGTCTCGGCTTGAATCCGCAGATGGACGGCCAGCTCCTGCGCATCCCCATTCCCGAACTCAACGAAGAACGGCGGCGGGAACTGGCGAAGCTCGCCCACAAATATGCCGAGCAGGCGAGGATTGCGGTCCGCAATGTCAGGCGCGACGGCATGGAAGTTCTCAGAAAGCTGGAGAAGGATCACAAAATCGGCCAGGACGAGCATCACAAGCTCGGCGAAGAATTGCAGAAGGTGACGGATGCGCATATCCGTGACATCGACCACGCGCTCCACGTCAAGGAGCAGGAGATCATGCAGGTCTGACGCTACCGCAACCGATGATGAGGATGACCGCTCCGCTGCCAGCTCACCAGAACCTGCCGCGTCATGTTGCCATCATCATGGATGGTAATGGCCGGTGGGCGAGGCGCCGTCGCCTGCCGCGAGCGGCGGGCCACGTCGCGGGCGTCGCCGCGGTTCGTTCCGTCGTGCGCGCGTCCATCGACATCGGGCTTTCCCATCTCACGCTCTATGCGTTCTCGTCTGAGAACTGGAAGCGGCCGCCGACGGAAGTCACCCATCTTATGGGTTTGTTCCGCGCATATTTCCGTGAGGACGTCGATGAGCTCGTGTTGCGCAATGTACGCATGCGCATCATCGGCAGCCGCCACCGCGCCGAGAACGACATTCTTGGGATGATCGAGAACGGCGAACGGCAGACCGCCGCCAACACCGGGCTCAACCTCACTTTTGCCTTCGATTATGGTGCGCAGGAAGAAATCGTCGCCGCGGCACGGGAGATAGCCTATGCGGCCCTGCGTGGCGAGCTCGATCCGCATGCCATCACGCCCGCCACGTTCGGCGCAGGGCTGCTCACGCGCGGGCTGCCCGATCCCGATCTTCTCATCCGCACCAGCGGCGAACACAGGCTTAGCAACTTCCTGCTCTGGCAGTCGGCCTATGCGGAGCTCGACTTCGTCGACACGCTTTGGCCGGACTTTACTCGCGCCCATTTCTTCGAGGCTCTGGAGCGGTTCGCGCAGCGCGAACGGCGTTTTGGTGCGTTGGCCCCGGAAGCGGTGGCTTGAATACTCCCCTACACCCCGGGGGGAGAACGCCGTCCGCGGGGGTAGCCGTTAAGGGGAGGGCCGGAGCGGACTGGGCCGGCAGGCTCGAATGGCCCGCCCGGGCGCTGTTCGGCACCTTGCTCGCCGCGCTGACGCTGACCGCGACGTTTGCCGGCGGGTACGTTTTTGCGGGTCTCATCGGGCTGCTCGCTTTCGCCGCTGCCCGCGAATGGCATCGCATGGTCGGCGGACCCCGCTACGGGCTCGCCATCGCCGGCAGTGTCGTGGCCATCGCGGTCGGTCTCTTCTGGTGCGTGGCCGCACGCAATTTGTTGTGGCCGGCTTTGTTTCTGGCGATGGGAAGCGCAGTCGCGGCGATCTCCGCGTCTGCGTCCGGCGTTTCTCCGTTCTGGAACGCCGCGGGCACCTTCTATATCGGCATTTCCGCGCTATCATTGACCGCGCTGCGCGTGCAAGCTCTCCAAGGGGTCGCGGCGGTGCTGGTGGTATTCATCGCTGTCTGGACAGCGGATACCGGGGCCTTCGCCGCCGGCCGGTTTATTGGAGGTCCCAAACTCGTTCCCGCTCTCTCCCCCAACAAGACGTGGGCAGGCTTCATTGCGGGAACTGTCCTCGCAGGTGCGGCGGTTGCGCTTTATATCGGCCTACGCGGCGGCGCTTTGTGGCAGGCGGCACTTCTGGGACTTGGCCTGGCGCTCGCCGGCCATGGCGGTGATCTATTTGAATCCTGGGTGAAGCGTCGCGTGGGGTGCAAGAACAGCGGCGGCCTTATACCGGGCCATGGGGGAGTGCTGGACCGCGTCGATTCCATTCTGTTTGCGGCTCCCGTCGCCGCGGTCCTGGTGTTCGTGTTCGGCTTGGACCCTCTCTGCGGAGGTCACTCGTGAACGCGGGCGCGGACCAACACTTTCCGTTAAAAACACTTCATCGCCGGCTGACCGTCCTGGGGAGCACGGGCTCGATCGGCCTCAGTACTCTCGATGTTGTTGCCCACGCGCGCGCGCATTATGGCGGGGACGCGTTTCCGATAGAGGCGCTGACCGCGCAGTCGAATGTCGAAGCGCTGGCGGAGCAGGCGCGCCGTTTTCGTCCGCGGCTCGCTGTCGTAGGCGATAAACGCCGTTACGCAGATCTGAAACATGCTCTCTCGGGGCAGGACATCGAAGTGACCGCCGGCCGCGACTCGGTCACCGAAGCAGCCGGCCGCGACAGCGACGCTGTAATGGTTGCCATCGTGGGCGCGGCGGCGCTGGAGCCCGCCCTTGCCGCGGCACACAGGGGTACCATCATCGCGCTCGCCAACAAGGAGTGCGTGGTCGCTGCAGGCGATCTCTTTCGTACGGCGCTCGCCGCGTCGCACTCCACGGTTATCCCCGTGGACTCGGAACACAACGCAGCGTTTCAGCTTCTCGACTTCGCGCAGGCGCATGCTATCGAGCGCGTCACACTCACCGCCTCTGGAGGACCCTTTCGCGAATGGCCACGCGAGCGCATGGCAGGCGCGACGCCGGAGCAAGCTGTCGCGCATCCGAACTGGTCAATGGGCGCGAAAATTTCCGTCGACAGCGCCACCCTGATGAACAAAGGCCTCGAGGTCATCGAGGCGCATGTACTTTTTGCGCTGGAACCCGCCAGGCTCGAAGTCATAGTGCATCCGCAATCGGTAGTTCACTGTCTCGTTTCCTATAGCGATGGTTCGACGCTTGCCCACCTTTCCGCCCCCGACATGCGCACGCCGATCGCACATGCGCTGGCGTGGCCGTCGCGTATCTCATCACCATCGCTGCGGCTTGATCTCGCGCGGACCGGGCAGCTCACCTTCGAGCCGCCCGATCTGGAGCGGTTTCCCTGCCTCGCTCTCGCCCGGCACTGCTTGCATGTGGGGGGATCGGCCCCTACCATCCTCAATGCCGCCAACGAGATCGCTGTTGCGGCATTCCTCGGCGGAAAGATCGGATTTCTCGATATTGCCGCGGTTATCGAGGATACGCTCGCGAGCGGGTACGATGGAGCGCGCACGGGGCTGGCCGACCTTGCAGGGGTTCGGGCACTGGACGCGCAGGCCCGCGACATAGCCGGGCAATTCTGCCGGCGCCGGGCGGCTTGAGGCGATTGGGAGACATGTGGGGCGGGGGACAAAGGAAGTGAGATGCTGGGAACGGTGCAGGATGTGATCGGCGTTTTCTTACACTACGCCGTACCTTTCCTGCTGATGATCACGCCGATCATATTCTTCCACGAATTGGGTCATTTCCTGATGGCGCGCGCCTTCGGCGTACGCATCGACACGTTCTCCATCGGCTTTGGGCCCGAAATCGTCAGTTGGCGCGACCGCGTCGGCACGCGGTGGAAGATCGCGTGGATACCGCTCGGCGGCTACGTCAAGTTCTTCGGCGACATGAACGCCGCCAGTACTCCGGATCGGGAGCGCTTGAGCACTCTGTCGGCCGAGGAGCGACGTGTCGCCTTCCCCTTCAAACCACTGTACCAGCGCGCGCTGATTGTGGCAGCCGGTCCCGCCGCAAATTTCGTGCTGGCGATCGTCATCCTGGCCGCCTTTCTCATGGCGCTGGGCACCTATGTTGCCGCTCCCTACGTCAGCAGCGTGCAGCCCGGAAGTGCGGCGGCCCAAGCCGGATTTCTTCCAGGCGACACTATCCTGTCGGTTAACGGCGCTCCGATCGAAAGCTTCGACGAGATCCGGGACTTCGTCTGGGATCGTGCCGGCGAGAATTTGTCGGTGCAGGTCAAGCGGGCGGGAAGATCACTGCTGCTGCATGTAAAGCCGAAATTGACCAGAATCGACGTAATCGGGGGCCCGCAAGAGGTTGGTTTGCTTGGTATCGACGGCCCAACGTCGATCAAACAGTTCAAGCACGTTCGGTACGGTTTGCTTGCTGCAACGGCCGAAGCCTGCAGTCAGACGTGGTCCGTCGTTGCGACGACTTTCGATCAACTCGGCCGGATTCTTGCGGGCCGCGCCAAGTCTTCGCAGCTCAGCGGGCCCATCGGGATCGCGAAGCTCTCCGGCGATGTGGCCGCCGCAAGCTATCTCTCGCTCTTCAGGCTGGCGGCTCTGATTTCGGTAAGTATCGGCCTCGTCAATCTTTTTCCCATCCCCATCCTCGACGGGGGTCACCTTCTGTACTATGGATTCGAAGCTGTTCTGGGTCGGCCACTGGGGGCCAGGGCTCAGGACGTCGGTTTTCGGCTGGGGTTGGCAGTGATGCTGGGTATTATGCTGCTGGCGGCCTGGAATGATCTTGTCCGGCTGAATCTATTCTGAATTCGATGCCGCGCCGCGGGCAAAATGCGCCCGTTTGCGCCTATTGAGACGAGCGGATGAGCCTGATCGCCTTTCCTTTCGCCCGGTGCAAGCGCTTGGCCCTCGCGGCGGCGTGCGCGGCGACAATTCTGCCGCCCCTCCCGGGGCTCGCGCAGGCGGCGAACCCGCCGCCGCCATCGGCCCCTCCGGCAACGGCGCCTGGGCCGGAGATCAAGCACATCGTCGTTCTGGGTGCACAGCGCATCGAACCGGCGACGGTTCTTTCCTACGTGTCAATTCGCGAGGACCAGCCCTATGACGAACAGGCGGTCGACCGGTCTCTAAAGACGCTGTTCGCGACCGGCCTCTTTGCCGACGTGAAATTCAATTGGGACGGTTCCACGCTCACGATCAACATCGTTGAAAACCCCATCATCAACCAGGTGATTTTCGAGGGGAACGACAAGGTTTCGGAGAAGGACCTGAACAAGGAAGTGCAGATGAAGCCGCGCACGGTCTTCACCCGCGCCAGGGTCCAGGCCGACGTCCAGCGCATCATCGAGCTTTACCGGCGCAACGGGAAATTCGCCGCGACAGTGGACCCGCAGATCATTCAACGTCCGCAGAACCGGGTCGACCTCATTTTCTCGATCGCCGAGGGCCCAACGACCGGCGTCGCAAGGATATCCTTCATCGGCAATAAGCATTTCGACGATGCCACGCTGAAGGAACAGATCGCCACCGAGGAAAGTACGTGGTGGCGGATTCTGTCGTCGAATGACAACTATGATCCTGACCGGTTGACGTTCGACCGCGAGCAATTGCGCCGGTTTTATCTGCAGCGCGGCTACGCGGATTTTCGCGTGATTTCGGCGGTCGCGGAGCTGACGCCGGAACGCCAGAATTTCTACATCACATTCACGGTGGACGAGGGCGACCTTTACCATTTCGGAAAGGTCCTCATCGACTCGAAAATCAAGGAACTGAGACCCGAAAGCCTGCGCCCTCTTGTGCCGATCGAGGAGGGCGCAATCTACAACGCCGAATTGGTCGACAAGTCGATTGATGCGCTCACCAACGCCGCCGGCACAAAAGGCTACGCCTTCGCGGAAATCCACCCGCGGATAAAGCGCAATCACGATTCCCGCACCATCGACGTCGTTTTCGACATTGAGCAGGGACCCCGGGTCTACATCGAAAAGATCAACGTCGTCGGCAATTCTCGCACGCTCGACAAGGTCGTCCGCCGCGAGTTCCGGCTGGTGGAAGGAGACGCCTTCAACCGCGTCCTCGTCGACCGTTCGCGCACGCGCATCAAGGCTCTCGGATATTTCAAGGACGTCGACATCAAGCCGCTTCCGGGATCGCAGCCGGATCGCACGGTGCTGCAGGTTGCGGTGACGGAACAGTCGACCGGCGAACTGCAGCTCGGCGCAGGATATTCTTCCACCAGTTCCTTCGTCGGACAGTTCAGCTACACCGAGCGCAACCTGTTCGGAGAGGGACTGTATCTGCGGGCGAGCGTCGAGGCCTCGAGCATCAGCAAGCAGGCGCAGGTCAGCTTCACCCAGCCTTATTTCATGGATCGGCCGCTGACCGCCGGAATCGACGTCTACGAGATCATCACGGACTATCAGCAGGTGGACTATCAGGGCGACACGACCGCGCTTGGTCTGCGCCTGGGCTTTCCCACCTCAGAATTCGGCTCGGTGGGCCTGCGCTATACGATTAGCGAATCCTCGGTCTCGCCCTTCGCCAACGCTCCTACGGTGATCGCGGAAGCTGCCGGCAGCGAGACCACGTCTTCCTTCGGATACAGCTACAGCTACAATACGCTCGATGATCCCATAAAGCCGCGCAAGGGATACACTTTCGAGTTCAGCCAGGACTTTGCGGGGTTTGGGGGCAACGCGAAATATATCCGGACATTGGCCGCGGGGGGCGTTCACCATCCGTTGCTTTGGGACGAATTTGTGGGCACGCTTTCCTTCAATGCCGGATACATTCAATCTTACAGCAGTCAACCGATCCGCCTCACCGATCGCTTCTACAGAGGCGGCGACACGTTTCGCGGCTTCGCGTTGGCAGGCGTGGGCCCACGAGAAATCAGCGCGAGCGGAGCGAATGCCATCGGCGGGGACGCCTACGCGATCGGTACGGCCGATCTGAGGCTGCCGGAGTTCCTGCCGGCCGATTATGGGGTCGGATTGTCGCTTTTCAGTGACTTCGGCACGGTGGGCCATCTTTCCTCGGGCGTTCCCGCCAATAACTGCCAGACCTTTCCGCCGGGCCTTGTGTGCATCAAGGACAATATGGCATTCCGTGCGTCGGCTGGTCTCGGCATCAACTGGAAATCGCCCTTCGGGCCCATTCAGATTTCCTTTTCCATACCTTACGTCAAGGAAAGCTACGACAAGTCGCAGATCATTTACTTCAGCGCAGGAACAGGACTTTGAACTCATGAGAAAATCCAAATTTGCCTTCCGCTCGGCGCTGGCCGGTGCGAGCCTCTCCGTGATTCTGGCAGGCGGCCATGCCCTCGCGCAGAACAAGCCGCATCCGCCCGCTCCACCCGCAGCCGGCGCGCCCGCCCCCCGGATCATCGTGGTCGATCGTCAGGCGATTCTGCGTGGCTCCAAAGTCGGTCAGGACATCGTCCGGCAGGTCAACGGCTTCACGCAATCGGCGGAAACGGAATTCCGCGCCCAGAACGAAGCCCTGCAGAAGGAATCGCAGACGCTTCAGCAGCAGGTCGCCATTCTCGCACCCGATGTACGCTCCCAGAAAATCAAGGCGTTCGAAGCCAAGGAGGCGGCCTTCAAGCAGAAGGTCCAGACGCGCCAGAATCAAATTCAGGCCGGCGTGATGAGAGCGCGCCAGCAGGTGGAGCAGGCGCTGGGTCCGATACTCCAGGGCGTCATGCAGGAGCGCGGCGCCAATCTGCTCCTCGATCGCGCGGCCGTCGTGCTGGGCACCGTGGACATCGACGTGACGAAATTGACGATCCAGCGCCTCGACCAGAAGCTGCCCGCCGTGAAGGTTCAACTGGTGAATGCCCCGACATCCGATCTGACACAGATGCGCTGATCCGGTCGCGAGCTCGCTCGCGGCGCGGCCCCCGGGGCCATGGCTGATCCTCGCTTTTACGACAACCGTGGGCCGTTCGTGCTCGCGGACGTCTGCGCCCGCGCCGCGGTCCTCCTTCCCGAAGGCATCGAGGGCGGCAGCAACATTGCCGATCTCGCAACGCTGGAAGGCGCTGGCCCGCAGCATCTGACATTTTGCACGGCGAAGGTACCCGCGGGCTTGGGCGCCGGCTATTGTTTCGTCACGGCTGCAAAGGAACGGCCGCCATGGGAAGGGCCGACGCTGCTTCTCCCCTGTGCCTCGGTTCAACATGCTTTTGCGGCCGTGGCGGGGCTTTTTTATCCGGAACATGGTCTGGCGCGCTGGACGCAGGATTTCGACATTCATCCCGATGCCCTGATCGAAGAGAATGTTCGGCTAGCTCCCGGCGTCACCATTGGGCCTCGTGCAGAGATTGGCTCCGGGACGCGCATCGGTCCAAACACGACGATCGGCCGCGGCGTCGCGATAGGCCGCGACTGCGAAATCGGTAGCCATGTCGGAATCGCTTTCGCCTGTCTGGGCGACGGCGTCCTGGTGCTTCCGGGCGCCCAGATCGGTCAGCCGGGATTTGGCTTTGCCGGTTCGGCAGAGGGACACGCGAAAATTCCACAGCTCGGCCGCGTGATCGTGCAGGACCGGGTGGAGATCGGTGCCTGCACCACTATCGATCGCGGTTCGCTCGGCGACACCGTCATTGGCGAGGGCACCAAGATTGATAATCTGGTCCAGATAGGTCACAACACGAAGATCGGACGCCATTGCGTCATCGTTGCGCAAACGGGAATTTCCGGCAGTTGCGAACTCGGTGATTTCGTGGTTCTCGGCGGGCAATCGGGTGTTGCGGATCATGCCCGCATCGGCGACCGTGCGCGGCTGGCCGCGCGGGGCGCTTTCGCACCCGGGGACTATGCGGGGGACCAGGACTATGGCGGCGTGCCCGCAAAACCGATGAACCAGTGGCGACGTGAAGTTGCGGCTGTGGCAATACTCGCCAGACGCCGCAAGAAAGATCGCAATGAATAACAAGACCGCGCCCCAGGACTCGGCGCTCGGCGTGGAGCAGATCAAGCGGCTTCTGCCACATCGCGCCCCTTTTCTTTTCGTGGAGAAGCTGGCGGAGATCCAGCCGCACGAAAGTGCCGTCGGCTACAAGGCCGTGTCGTACAACGAGCCCTATTTTCAGGGCCATTTCCCCGAGTTCGCGGTGATGCCTGGCGTCCTCATCGTGGAGGCAATGGCGCAGACTGCCGGAGCGCTGGTGGTTCACTCGCTCGGCCTAACCGGCGACAAGCGTGCGGTCTATTTCATGACGATCGAAAAGGCGAAGTTTCGGCGCCCGGTGCGGCCAGGCGACCTCCTGCGAATTCCGGTAAAGGCGCTCCGCCGGCGGGGGCCGGTCTGGAAATTCACGGGCGAAGCCTATGTCGGCGACGAGTTGTGCGCCGAAGCGGAATTCGGCGCCATGATAGGTAACTCCTTCCAGCCAAACGGCGATGACGGTTCATCCGACGGCCCTTATTGAAGAGGGTGCGCGTCTCGCCGAAGGCGTGGAGATCGGCCCCTACTGCGTCGTGCGTGCACATGCGGTCCTCTCCGAGGGCGTGAGACTTCGTTCTCATGTCGTGGTCGAAGGACACACCGAAATCGGCGCCGGCACGTTCGTCCATTCCCACGCGGTGCTGGGAGGCGAAGCGCAGATGCGAAACATCAACCCGCCTGGAATGAGGTTGCGCATCGGCGCGGACAATATCATTCGCGAAGGAGTAACCATCAGCACGGGCAGCGAAGCGGGCCGTGGCATTACCACAGTGGGAGACCGCTGTTATCTCATGGCGGGATCTCATATCGGGCATGACTGCGTGGTTGGCAACGACGTTACACTGTCGAACGGAGTGCAGCTGGGCGGACATGTCCGGCTGGACGAAGGCGTTATCATGGGTGGTCTGTCGGCTATCCAGCAATTCGGACGCATTGGGCGCAACGCCTTTGTCAGCGGCGTCTCCGGCGTCGCGGCGGACATCATTCCTTATGGAAGCGCGCTCGGCACGCATGCGCGGCTTGGAGGCCTCAATCTGATTGGTTTGCGCCGCCGCGGGATCGCACGCGAAAACATTCATGCGCTCCGCGCGGCCTATCGTCTGATCTTCGAGACGGACTCGGGCACCATTCACCACAATGCCCTGCGGGCGGGCGAGCAATGGCCCGATACACCCGAAGTACAGGACGTGGTCTCGTTCATCCTGGCGGATGCGAAGCGGGCGATCTGTCCGGCGAGGAGACGCGGGCAGGAATCGGGCGAACCGGAATGACGAGCTTGGGAATCGTCGCTGGCGGCGGCGCCCTTCCATGTGCCGTGGCACAATGCGCGAGGGATTCGGGGAGGGATGTCTTTATCCTCGCCTTGCGTGGCTCGGCCGACACTTGCGTCGCGCAGTTTCCACACGATTGGGTTTCGCTCGGCGAAGCAGGCAGGGCGTTGCGCCTGTTGCGCGAGCACGATTGCGGCGACGTGCTTTTCGCCGGCCGTGTCGCCCGTCCTCGATTCTCGGAAATCAATGTGGACGCCAAGGCTGTTCTTCTCCTGCCACGGGTCGTCTCGGCGGCGCGCAAAGGAGACGATGCGCTGCTGCGCGCCCTCGTGGATATTCTGGACGCTGAGGGTTTTCGTTCCGTCGGGATCGCCGAAGCCGCGCCGGGCCTGCTTGTTCCGGACGGCGTGCTCGGACAAAGAAAGCCCGATTTGGATAATGAGAGGGATATTGCGCGAGGAGTGAAAGTCGTGCGCCGGTTAGGCGCGCTCGATGTCGGGCAGGCTGCCATCATCTGCGACGGCCTGGTGCTCGCAGTCGAAGCCGCCGAAGGGACAGACGCGATGATTCTGCGCGCGGCAGGGCTTCCGGAAAGCGTTCGTGGCGCCGCCGGTCGCCGGCAAGGCGTCCTGGTAAAGGCACTGAAGCCTCGTCAGGACGGCAAGACGGATTTACCGGTGATCGGCATTCAGACCGTAGAGAACGCGGCACGCGCCGGGTTGGCGGGAATTGCGGTCGAAGCCGCGCGCACGCTCATTGTAAGTCGCGATGCGGTCGTCGATGCGGCCGATGCAGCCGGTTTGTTCCTTCTGGGATTTGCTGCTTCTGCCTATCCCGACTGACCAATGACGCCGGATCAACCGCTGACGCTCATGCTCGTTTGCGGCGAACCGTCGGGCGACCAGATCGGTGCGGAATTGATGGCGGGGCTGAAAGTTCTGGCCGGAGCAAATATTCGCTTTGTCGGAGTCGGCGGCACGGCGATGGCGGCGCAGGGTTTGGAAACGTTGTTTCCGCTTGACGACACGGCCGTCATGGGGTTGCGCGAGGTGGTGCCGCGCATACCGGCGATCCTGCGGCGCGTGCGCCAGACCGTGGACTTTGCCGCCCGCACCAGACCCGACGCCGTGGTGCTCATTGACAGTCCGGACTTCACCCATCGAATTGCGCAGCGGCTGCGCCGCATCGCGCCGGACGTCCGGACGGTCAATTATGTGGCGCCGCAAGTTTGGGCGTCGCGTTCTTACCGCGCGAAAAAAATGTCACGTTATTTCGATCTGGTGCTGGCATTGTTGCCGTTCGAAGCGGCGTTCTTCCAGGAACACGGCGTTCGTGCTGTATTCGTGGGGCATCCCGTAATAGAACGGCAGGCGCGCATGCGAGGCGGCGAGGCACTGCGCGCGCGGCTCGACATCTCGCCCGATGCGCCGGTGCTTGCGCTACTTCCTGGCAGCCGAATGAACGAGGTCCGGCTGCTTTTGCCGCCGTTCCGGGCAGCGGTCGCACTCCTACGCCGTGAGATTCCCAATCTGGTAAGCGTGTTGTCGACGGTCGCGCATGTTGGCGGTTTCGTGCGGGAGCAGACGCACGGATGGCCCTCGCCGCTGCATATCCTCGACAGCGACGAACAGAGATTCGCATCGTTCGGCGCTGCGCAGGCCGCCATGGCGGCATCGGGGACGGTCACCACCGAGCTTGCGCTCGCAGGGACGCCGATGGTCGCGGCCTATCGGTTGGGTTCGCTCACCTACGCGCTCGTGCGTCCCTTCGTGCGCGTGCGTTTCATCACGCTGGCAAACATCCTGCTCGACCGTCCAGCGGTGCCCGAACTGATCCAGCGCGAATGCACGGGTCCCTTGCTGGCCCGCGCGGTGCTACCGCTTCTGCTGGATCAATCCGCGCGCGAGCGCCAGAAGAGGGACCTCGCGGAAGCCATGGCGAAACTCGGGTTGGGCGGCGAAAGCCCCAGCCTTCGCGCCGCCCGGGCGCTGCTCGATTTCGCGCAGGAAAACAGCGCCTACCTCTTGCCGATCGGCACGTAGTCGCGCTGGCTGGCGCCGGTGTAGAGCTGGCGCGGCCGGCCGATCTTCTGATCCGGGTCGACGATCATTTCCTTCCATTGCGCAATCCAGCCTACCGTGCGCGCAAGCGCGAACAGCGCAGTGAACATGCTGGTCGGGAAGCCCAGCGCCTTCAATGTAATGCCGGAATAGAAATCGATATTGGGATAGAGCTTTTTCTCGATGAAATAATCGTCCTGAAGCGCGATTCGCTCGAGTTCGAGCGCTACTTTGAGCAGCGGATCGTCATGGATGCCAAGTTCGTCCAGAACCGCATGACACTGGACTTGCATCGCCTTGGCGCGCGGATCGTAATGCTTGTAGACGCGATGACCGAATCCCATCAGCCGGAAAGGGTCGTCCTTGTCTTTGGCGCGCCGCACGAATTCGGGAATACGATCGACGCTCCCGATTTCCATCAACATTTTGAGTGCGGCCTCGTTGGCACCCCCATGCGCCGGGCCCCACAGACAGGCGATGCCCGCTGCGATGCAGGCGAAGGGATTGGCGCCCGACGAACCCGCAAGGCGCACCGTCGACGTGGAGGCGTTCTGCTCGTGGTCGGCGTGCAGGATGAAAACCGTATCCAGCGCCCGCGCCAGCACCGGGTTGACCCTGTACTCCTCGCACGGCACTGCGAAGCACATGCGCAGGAAGTTCTCGGTGTAGCCCAGCGCATTGATCGGATAAACGAAGGGCTGGCCGACGTGATACTTGAAAGCCATCGCGGCGATCGTGGGAATCTTGGCGATCATGCGGTGGCTGGCGATTTCCCGCTGACGTGGATCGGTGATGTCGGTCGAGTCATGATAGAAGGCCGACAGCGCCCCGACAACGCCGCACATGATTGCCATCGGATGTGCATCGCGCCGGAAGCCGTGGAAGAAGGAGGCGATCTGCTCATGCACCATCGTGTGGTAGGTGATGGCGTGGGTGAACTCCTTCATTTGCGTGGCGTTGGGCAGCTCGCCGTAAAGCAGCAGATGACACACTTCGAGGAAATTCGAATGCTCGGCGAGCTGGTCTATCGAATAGCCGCGGTAGAGAAGAATGCCCTCGTCGCCGTCAATAAACGTGATGTCGCTTTCGCAGGCCGCCGTGGATGTAAACCCGGGATCGTAGGTGAAGACATCCGCAGTATCGTAGAGCCTGCGGATGTCGAGAACGCGAGGTCCGAGCGTTCCGGCAAGAGCCGGCAACTCGATGCTGCAGTTTTCGTAGATGAGGGTCGCGGTGCCCGCCGGGATAGCCTTGCCGTCGCTCATCGAAGGACCTCATGGGCGCCACGGCGCCGGTTTCTTGCACTGCAACAAATATAACCGCGGAAATGGGATTCCGCCACCGGCTCCTGGCCGTTTCACGGAATATTGCGTACCTCTGACGTGGCCCAGACTCCCAAAAACGTCCCACCGAAAGTGGGATTATCCGCACTTTGCAATTCGAAAAAACACAATAATTTCAATTCGTTGTGCTGTTTTCGTCATTCGCAAAAGAAGCGATCCTGGCGAGGCATTCGTCGCGTCCCAGAACCACCATCATGTCGAAAATGGGCGGCGACGCAGCTTTGCCTGTGAGCGCAGCACGCAAAGGCTGTGCAAACTGGCCAAGCTTCGCGCGTTGCTCGTCCGCCAAAAACCGAACCGCAGCCTCCAAGGCCCCTACCTTCCATTCGCTGCGTTGCAGGATTGGAAGAAGCTCTGCGAGCCGGAGGCGCCCCTCGGCAGACAGAAGTTTCTCGGCCTGAGCATCCGGTGCCGGCGCGCCATCGGCGTAAAGAAATTTTGCTGCCTCGGCGAGCTCGGCAAGTGTCCTGGCTCGCTCCTTGAGGCCCGGCATGGCGGCTGCGATACGCCTTCTAGCCGTATCGTCGAGAATGCGGGAGGGTTGCGAGCGGCCAACAAAAGCGATGAGCGCATCCGCAAGTACCTTGTCGTCGATCGCGCGCATGTAATGGGCGTTGAGATTGTCGAGCTTCTTGAAATCGAACCGCGCGGGACTCCTGCCGATATTAGCGAGATCGAACCACGCGATCGCCTGCGCCGTCGGGATGATCTCGTCATCGCCATGGCTCCAGCCGAGCCGCATGAGATAGTTGCGCACGGCTTCGGGCAAATAGCCCATGTCGCGATAAGCTTCGACGGCAAGCGCGCCGTGCCGCTTGGAGAGCTTCGTTCCGTCGGGCCCGTGGATCAGCGGAAGGTGCCCGTAAATCGGGCGCGGCCAACCCATCGCCTCGATGATCTGCAACTGGCGCGCTGCGTTGTTGAGATGATCGTCGCCGCGAATGACATGGGTTACGCCCATGTCGAAATCGTCGACGACTACGGCAAGCATGTAGGTGGGCGAACCATCCGAGCGCAGGAGCACCATGTCGTCGAGCTGCGCGTTCGCGAACCGCACCTCGCCCTGGACCAAGTCGTTCACGACCGTCTCGCCGGATTGTTCCGCCTTGAGGCGGATGACGAATGGCGCACCCTTGGGCGCACACGACGGATCGCGGTCGCGCCAGCGTCCGTCGTAGCGCTGCGGCTTGCCGGAGGCCTTCTGCTCGGCACGCATTCCCGCCAATTCCTCGACCGTCGCATAGCAGCGATAGGCACGATCCTGGCGGAGGAGCGTTTGCGCGACCTCACGATGTCTTTCCGCCCGGGAATACTGGAACACCGGCTCGCCGTCCCAATTCAGTCCGAGCCAGTCGAGGCCGTTCAGGATTGCGGCAACCGCCTCCGGTGTGGATCGCTCGCGATCGGTATCTTCGATGCGCACGAGAAATCGTCCGCCCGCATGCCGCGCGTAAAGCCAGTTGAACAGGGCGGTCCGCGCGCCGCCGATATGCAGATAGCCGGTGGGCGACGGTGCAAAACGCAGGACAGGCGTCCAATTCTCTGCCATCATCGATTCCGGGAGCGGCCGGTCCCGGTGAACGGGGCGGCCAACGGTTGCGTGGCTTCTAGCAAACCGGTTCCCATGGAGATAGCTCCTTCCCTGCGGCGCTTGGCGCCTTCGGATCTCCTGCCGAATTTTGCGGCTGTTGCCACGCGCCTGTGCGATCCGCCTCGAAACTTCGCCCGCGCCCTGGCATCGGAACGCGAGCGCTGGGCCCTGTGGCTTCCGGTCGCGTTCGGCAGCGGCATCGGAATTTACTTCGCACTTCCCGCCGAACCCCCGCGCGCCGTCGTGTTCCTGCTGGTTTGCATGGCCATGAGTCTGATCCTTGCGGCGTTCTTCCTCCGCTACATGTTCTTGCGTGCCTGTTGCGTCGGCGTGGCCGTTCTCCTGGCAGGTTTTGGCATCGCCCAGTGGCGCACGGAGATGGTGACGGCTCCGGTGGTGATGCATCGCATTGGTCCTGTCATGCTCGAGGCGCGGGTCGAATCGGCGCAACTTCACGGGAAGGGCGTTCGTGCGGTTCTTGCGCCTTCGCACATCGATGGAATCCCGACCGCGGCGATGCCCAGCCGCGTCCGCGTCTCGGTGCGCAGCGGCGGCGAGCGTTTGGTACCGGGCGCCATCGTAAGTCTTGAAGCGGTGCTGATGCCGCCACCTCCGCCCGCGGCGCCTGGGGACTACGATTTCGGCCGCACGGCCTTCTTTGAAGGCATCGGCGCGGTGGGATATGCGTTTGGCCGGCCGGAACTCATCGCGCGCGCACCGCCGCCGCACCTTTCCGGCCGGCTTGCTCTTTTCCTGCAAGCGCTGCGTTGGCGCATGAGTGCGCGCATTCATGCTGTGCTGCCGGGCAGTACTGGAGCGATCGCCTCCGCGCTGATCACCGGCGATCGCGGCGGCATATCGTACGCGGACGAGCAGGCTCTTCGCGATGCAGGCCTGGCCCATGTTCTCGCGATCGCCGGGCTGCACATGGCGCTGGTAGGACTCGGCCTTTTCTGGTCGGTGCGCGCGCTACTCGCGCTCTGGCCCGGCATCGCGCTCACCCAGCCGATCAAGAAATGGGCGGCGCTTGCTGCGCTCGGCGGCGCCGCCTTTTATCTCGTTATCAGCGGCAGCGCGACGCCGGCCCTGCGCGCGTTCACGATGCTGGCGATGATGCTCACAGCCGTTCTGTTCGATCGGCCGGCGCTCTCCATGCGCTCGCTCGCCTTCGCGGCGGGACTACTCCTGCTGGCGGCTCCCGAGAGCCTTCTGGAGCCCGGCTTCCAGATGTCCTTCTCGGCCGTCGCGAGCCTTATTGCGGTCGCGGAATGGGAAGCGCGCCGCGCGGCACTCCGCGAGGCCAGTCCTCCGCCCGCGTTTGCGCAGGCGCGGCGCTATATGCGCGGGATCGCCATCACGAGTTTCGTCGGTAGCGTCGCAACGATGCCCTATGCTGCATTTCATTTCGATCGCGCGACGCACTATGCGGTCCTCGGCAACCTCCTCGCCATGCCGATCATGGGCTTCGTGACGATGCCCATGGCGGCCGTCTCGGTAATCGTGATGCCGCTGCGTCTCGACGCCGTTCCCCTGCACGCAATGGGGTGGGGCATCGACGCCATGCTCACGGTCGGTCGTTTCGTCTCGCATCTTCCCGGCGCGGTGACGATCGTCGCGGCGTGGCCGATGATAGCACTGGTGCTGCTGTCGTTCGGCGGCCTGTGGATGGTCATTTGGCGCAGCGTCTGGCGCTGGCTTGGTCTTGTGCCGGTTCTCACCGGGCTCTTTTTTGTCCTGGTCGCTCGGCCGCCCGACCTTCTGATCGCGCGCGACGGACAGACGATCGCGATCCGTGGCGCGGACGCGAGGCTGCATTTCGTGCGCTGGCCGGCAGACGACTATTCCGCGAGCGAGTGGCTGAAGCGTGATGGCGATTCCCGGCTGCCCCGCGGCGCAATCGCTTCCGCGAAGGACGGCGTACGATGCGATGCCTTCGGCTGCGTGGCGCGTTTGCCGAACGGTTCGCGTGTTGCCGCGGTGCTGCGCCGAGATGCGTTGGACGAAGATTGCGCAGAAGCGGATGTCGTGATCAGCCTCGTGCCCGCGCGCGGCGTCTGCAGGGGACCGAAGTTGGTGATCGACCGCTTCGACGTGGCAAAGAGCGGCGCCTATGCTGTTTGGCTCGGGGAGCGCATTACCGTCGAAACGGTGCAGCAAGTGAGGGGCGCGCGCCCCTGGAGCGCCGCGCCCTGGCAGCGGCGCGGAAGGCGGTTCAGTAGCGGCGGATGAGGCCGACCAATCGTCCCTGGATGCGCACGCGGTCGGCGCCGTAAAGGCGCGTCTCATAGGCCGGATTCGCAGCTTCCAGCGCGATGGAATCGCCGCGCCGTCGCAGCCGCTTCAGCGTCGCTTCCGCATTATCGACCAGAGCCACGACGATGTCGCCCGTATTGGCAGTCGGTGTATTTTGAATCACCACCGTGTCGCCATCGAGGATGCCGGCATTGATCATCGAATCGCCCGTCACTTCGAGTGCGTAATGGTCGCCGCGTCCCAGGATGCTGGCAGGTACCGGCAAGTCGGCGATCTTGTGCTGCAGAGCCTCGATCGGCGTACCCGCGGCAATGCGACCGAGGATCGGGACGTTCATGGCGCTGTCCGAATCGGCGCGGCGCGGACTGCCGCCGGTGCGGGGATCAGACGGCACGCGGGACGCACGGGCGCCGGGCGGAACGGAGAGGCGCTGTGCCTGATTGCGCGAAGTGGCGGGCCGAAGCGTATCGGCCACGTTTTCGGGCAGGCGCACGATCTCCAACGCACGCGCCCGTTTTTCGAGTCGCTTGAGAAAGCCCCGCTCCTCAAGAGCAGTGACGAGGCGGTGAATTCCCGATTTGGATTTGAGATCGAGCGCGTCCTTCATTTCGTCGAACGAGGGCGGGACGCCGCTTTCGCGCACGCGCTCGTGTATGAACATGAGAAGCTCGTGTTGCTTGCGCGTCAGCATGTTTCCGCTCCCTTACGGTGCTCCCGGCCGCCGCCGAACAAATCCGAAACACCTGCGAATCGTTCTAGTTTAGTTCTCCTTCGGCGTCAACGCGCAATATTGAAAGAATTGCCGAGGCGACCCGAGACCACCGAGCACAGAGGACACGAAAAAAAAGTCGCCCGCGACATCGCCGGTTATTTCGTCCTCCGTGATCTCCATGTGCCGGTGGCGAACCGTTTTGTCTCGACGTCCTGGTGGTTGGATGCCTTTTCCGCGACTCTGCATCGTTCTTATTTGTCCAGGAAAATGATGCTGACGCGATCGCCCTTTTGCACCGCAGCTGCGCGCGGAGGACGGACGATGAGGGCGTCTGCGGCGGCGAGCGCACTTTGCATCGATGAATCCTGGATTGCGAAGGGCTCCGCCCACCATTCGTCGTCGCGGAGGACAACACTGGCGCGCAAATAATCCTGACGCAAATCGTTGGCGGGTAGCGCATTTGCGAGGCGAGCGAAGTGCAGTGGCTGAAGAAAAGATAAGCCCAGTAAACTGGCGATGAGAGGCTGCAGGAACAGTATGGCGCAGACATAGGTCGAGACTGGATTGCCGGGGAGACCCAGGAAAGGCTTCCCGTTGAGCCGTCCGAAAATGAGAGGTTTGCCGGGGCGCATCGCGATCTTCCAAAAATCGAGTGCCAGTCCCTTCGGCTCCAGAGCGCGCTGGACGAGGTCGTGATCACCCACCGAGGCGCCACCCATCGTGACGACCGCGTCGGCGTGCGACGCAGCTTGCGGGATGCGCTGCAGTGCTTCGATCGTGTCGGGCAGAATGCCAAGATCCAGCGGTTCGCCGCCCCAAATTTCGATCAGCGCGGCAAGCGCAGCGCCTGAGGAAGCGACGATCCCGCCTGCGCGGCGCCGTGCGCCCGGAGAACTGAGTTCGTCGCCAGTTGCCGCGAATGCGATGCGAGGCTTGCACCGCACATCGACCGCGGCGATATCGCCTGCGGCGAGCAACGCCAGATCGCGAGCGCACAATTTGCGCCCTGCTGCTGCGAGTACATCGCCTTTGCGGAAATCGAGACCCGCAACGCGGATATGGCGCGTCCTTGCGGGGGAGCGCACCGTAACCTGATCCCCGTGCGCTTCGGTGTCTTCCTGGATAACGATCGCATCGGCGCCTTTGGGCAACACACCGCCGGTAAAGATGCGCACGGCCTCGCCCGGACCGACATGACCATCGAAGGGATGTCCAGCCGGCGCGGCGCCGATGACGCGCAATGTTACGGGAACAGTGTCAGCGTCCGCGATGCGGACCGCGTAGCCGTCCATCGCAGAGACGGACGCGGGCGGCTGGTCGACTCTCCCGATTGCATCGGTTGCCAGAATGCGGCGATGCGCGAGGGCGATGGGAACGCGCTCCGAAGCTCCGGACGCGATTGCGGCGGTGATGCGGCTCACTGCATCCTCGACCGAAATCACTTGCCGCGGGGCCCGAACATGTCTTCCACGCGGGCGTGCGCGGCGCGGGCGAGCGCTTCTGCCGTATCGGCCGGAATGGTGCGGGCGCGACCGGTGAGAAAGGCGAAAATCTGAGCCGCGGGCACGCCGGCTTCTCTCGCCCATTGCGTCGGGCGGAGCCGGCGCCCGGACATGAAGGCACGAAATGCTTCGCGCTCGGCCAGAGTCTCGACCGTGGGACGGGCGCGCGCCGCTTCATGCAGGAGGGCGGACGGCGCGGCACGCGGTCTCGGCGGATGAGCGGCAGTCCGCCGCGACGGCACGGCATAGGCCCCGCTCTTGCCACCGGATTTGGCAAGCAGCCGAACACACTCGATGACCGCGCCGCGGTCGATGCCTTTGGTCATGTCGTAGATGGTGAGCGCCGCGATCGTCGCCGCGGTGAGCGCTTCCATCTCGACGCCGGTGGCAGCCGTCGTCCTGGCCGAAGCGACGATGCGCAGCGCGTGGCGTTCCGCCTGCGGTTCGAAGTCGATACCAGCCTGGGCGAGAAAAATGGGATGGCAGAGCGGGATAAGTTCGGACGTTTTCTTCGCAGCCATGATCCCGGCAAGCCGCGCCGCTGCGAGCACGTCTCCCTTGGGCGCCGTGCCGCCCATAACGGCCTGGTACGCATCGGCGGCGAGAACGATAGTCGCCTCCGCATGGGCTTCGCGCGTGCTCGCCGCTTTCGCGGAGACATCCACCATGTGCGCCACGCCCTGCTCATCGAGGTGGGTGAGCTTCCTCATGGCGGCACAGTAGCGCGAAGCAGCGCACGGGTCGCGGCGGCGACGTCGGGCGCACGCATGAGGCTCTCGCCGATGAGAAAGGTAGTGACGCCGACATCAGCCAGCCGGCGCAAATCCTCACGAGAGGTCAAGCCACTCTCGGCGACGACCAGAACGGGTTCCGGTATTTCCGGGGCCAGCCGCACGGTGACGGCCGTATCGGAAACGAAGGTCTTCAGGTTTCGATTGTTGATGCCGATCAGGTCGGCACCCATTGCCAACGCGCGTTCGCGTTCGTCCTCATCGTGGATTTCCACCAGCGCGTCGATCCGCCAGCGGCGCGCCGCTTCCAGGAGGACCCTCGCGTCCTCATCGGCAAGCGCCGCCAGAATAATGAGAACGCAATCGGCGCCCCAAGCGCGGGCTTCGGCCACTTGATACGAATCGAAGAGAAAATCCTTCCGCAGCACCGGGAGAGTTGAGGCTCCTCGTGCGGCCTTCAGATGATCGGGCGCGCCTTGGAAGGACGGCGCGTCGGTAAGAACGGAAAGACATGCCGCGCCGCCTTCTCCATACGCGCGGGCGAGTGCCGCTGGATCGAAATCGGCGCGGATGAGGCCCTTTGAAGGGCTTGCCTTCTTGATCTCCGCGATGAGACCGTAGCGGCCCGTTTCGCGAGCGGTCATAAGTGCGGCACGAAAGCCGCGCGGTGGGTTGGCATTTCGCGCGCAGGTCTCGATGTCGCTTTCCGAAACCTCTCGCTTCGCGCGGGCGATCTCTTTGCGCTTGTAGGTGGCGATATCGTCGAGAATCGTCACGGGCTCAGTCTCCGGGTCGCGGCGCGCAGTTTTTCGAGCATAGCCAGCGCCCGGCCGTCGCGGATCGCGGCATCCGCCAGACTCGCGCCCTCGCGAATGTCGGTTGCCTTGTCGCCCACCACAAGTGCTGCGGCTGCGTTGAGAACGACAATATCGCGATAGGCGCGATTTCCCCGGTCTTGCAACAGCAGCTCCAACGCGTTTGCATTGTATGCCGCATTGCCGCCCTTGACCGTCGCGAGCGCGGCTCGTTCGAGACCCGCGTCTCTGGGTTCGATTTCGAACCTTTTGATAGTATCGTCGGCGATCTCGACCACGAGGCTGGTACCGGTGATAGTCAGTTCGTCCATCCCGTCGCTTCCATGCACCACCCAGGCGCGCTCCGCCCCCAACTCCGCAAGCACGCGGGCAAGCGGCTCGACCCATCTTTCGGCGAACACGCCCACCAGCTGACGGCGCACTTGCGCGGGATTGCAGATGGGGCCCAGCAGGTTGAAGACGGTGCGGAAGGCCAGTTCCTTGCGCACCGGCGCCACATGTTTCATCGCGGGGTGGTAGGCGGGGGCAAATAGGAAGCAGAGACCCACTTCGTCGAGACAGGTCTGCGCGGCGTGCGGCGAGAGATCGATGCGCACGCCGAGCGCTTCGAGTACGTCGGCTGCGCCGGAGCGCGAAGACATGTTTCGATTGCCGTGCTTGGCGACCGGCAGGCCGCACGCCGCCACCGCAAAGGCCGCGGCTGTCGAGACGTTGAGCGTGCCGTGCCCGTCGCCGCCCGTGCCGCAAAGGTCGATCGCGCCCGCGGGCGCCGCGACAGTACGCATGGCGGCGCGCATGGCGCGCGCGGCGCCGGCGATTTCCGCGACGGTGGGCTCGCGAAGCGCGAGCGCAGTCAGGAATGCACCCATGCGGGCTTCCGAAACCTGACCCGCCATGATGGCGGCGAAACCAGCCAGCGAAGACTCCGCGCTCAGCGACTCTCCTTCGACCAGCCGCTTGAGAAGAGAGGAAAAATCCTCGTCGAAGCTCATGCGGGGAGGCTGGACGCGTGCGCGCGCGCGAGTTCAAGAAAATTGTTCAGGAGCGCGTGGCCGTGCTCGGAAGCAATGCTTTCCGGATGGAATTGTACGCCGTGGACGGGATGCTCTTTATGCATCACGCCCATGATCACGCCTTCGCTCGTTGTCGCAGTTGTCACCAGGCACGACGGCATGGTGGTGGGGTCTATCGTCAGCGAATGATAGCGCGTCGCTTCGAAATTATCGTCGATACCCTGGAATACGCCTTGGCCGGTGTGATGGATTCGACTGAGTTTGCCATGCATGGGCGTAGGTGCGCGCACGATACGCCCGCCATAGGCCTGTCCGATCGCCTGGTGGCCGAGACAGACGCCCAGAATCGGCGTGGTGCCGCGCGCCTGTTCGATGAGATCGAGGCAAATTCCGGCCTTGTCGGGATCGCAAGGACCAGGCGACAACACAATGGCTTCGGGCCGCAGCGCCAGCACTTCGGTGGCGCTCAACTCGTCGTTGCGCCGGACCTCAACATCCGCGCCCAGTTCCGCGAGATAGTGGACAAGGTTGTAGGTGAAGCTGTCGTAATTGTCGATCAGGAGAAGCATCGGCCCAGATATCCAGTGTGCGTGTCCGTTGCGCGTCGGATGCTCGCGGTTCGCCGTTCTACTCCGTTTGCCAGCGGGCGTCGGGCAGTAAGCCATGGATTTCATATGGGCGTCCAGAACGGTCGTTTCGACGCTTTGCAATAAGATATCGTCGTCACGATTGACGAGTCAGCTGGCAACCAAACGGTTCCGGTTTCAGCTGCACTTATGCAGAATGCGCCAAGCGGAAGCGCCATCGCAAACCAGATGCAGCGAGGTTATGGCGCAACAGACGTTTCGCTCCGGTTTGTTCCTGCGGTCTGCGCGGCAGCGGCAATGACGACGTTGATCTGGTCATATTCGATGCTGTGGCGCCGATCCGTTGGCAACGCGGCGGGGAACAAGGCTCATGATAGAAGCCTCGAGGAATTCTCAGGTCATGTTGTGATGTGCGCTTATATGCCGCATCGGTATGGGCACCGATCAAATATCGAAGGTTGAAAGATTGCCGTGCGACCAGCCGATTGCCGGGATACGAAATAAGGTCGCGATTATACAGTTGCTGCGCTTCAGAAACCCAATTCAACCAGTGCGTCCAGGCAGCTGGATGGTCAAGCGGCCGCCCGAAGGCGGCCGCTCTTCCAAAACCAGACTTGATACAACGCAGGCGGATTAGAGCGAGTTCGCGACAGAAGTGAACGTGCCCGACAAGCTCGTGCCCACGGTCTTCACGGCGGCGATAATCACAACAGCGATCAGCGCGGCGATAAGGCCGTATTCGATGGCCGTCACGCCAGATTCATCGGAAACAAAGCGAGAGAAAAGGTTTTTCATAGTAGCCTCCAGTTGATTGACACCAGTCCAGCCATGTGCCGATCTTCGAGGCGGCCCCAACGCATGGACACGACGCAACCCTACAGCAGGGGTTTTTAACAACCCGTTTTCGTTTATGCCGAGAATGCATCCAATCGATGCGCGAAAATCTCCAGTGAAATTTAAATCAATATTTTCTCAAACCCGGCGCTTCCAACCGGTTCAGATACGTAGACTGCGATGGGTTATTACATTCGTCCAAAGACGGCCCCCCCGCGAACATTTTAGGGGCCGGTCCCCTGCAGCCTCGCGCTGACATCGGCATCGAGCAGACCTTCCACGACGAAATTGTCCGGTAGCAATGCCGTCCGGCCCAGCCGGAAATCGTCATTGGCGACCTCTATCTTCACGCCGCCGGTGTTCTTTGGATCTCCAATCGCCTGTTTGAGTTTGGTGTCCGCGTCGCGGACAAGAGGAGAGAAATCATAGGCGTAGGCTTTGCCGATGGCTTGAGGTAGTTCAGAGCCGATCGCTGGGGACAAGGCCCAGAGGGGGTTCCCGATCTTTCTTGTCAGCGTGACATTGCTCAAGCGGATGAGATGGCCACTGTTTTCAACCGACGGGGCCGCGGTGAACCACACTGTGCCGGTTTGACCCCGAAGCTTGCGGGGTTCGTCGACACGGAAGGTTACACCGACAGCGAGCCGGTCGTTGCTCGGAAAGAATTCGACGGAAGTCGCCGTGATCGCGGATCCGGCTGCCTTGGCCCCCGCTTTGATCGGCTTGCCCAGGAAATTTTCTGCGGCCGCGGTCGCCAGAACCGGATACGGAATGGCGAGCGGCACCGCTAGCGAAAGCTTTCCGGCAGGCGAATCGAGTGGTGTGTTGTCGGGCAGTTCGCCCGGTGGCATATCGGGCGCTTTCACGTCCGCAACGCTGGCCGATGTTTCGAGGCGCGCCACCAGCTTGATCGAATCGTCATTGGCAATGACGCCGGGAATGGAGAGAGATTTCGGTTGGATGTTCACATAGAAAACCGGAGAATTCCCAAGCGAGATCGGAAGCGACCAGGTCTTCCAGATTTGCTTCAACTGGCCGCGAATTCTGTCGCAGGGGATTTTTGCGTTGATCTCACTGACCTGGCTCGCGAGGGAACGGTTGATCTGATCCGTCAATAACGCCCCTGCAGGGAATTTCCACGGACCGATGCATGCCTTGAGGCCATTTCCGGCGTCGAGGCAGCTTCGGCCGATGACGTCTATGTCGGGCGGAGTGCCCCATGCGAAATGCGTCACGGCCTGTTCGAGCTTCGGACAGAACTGCTTGTCCGGACGAACTGTTCCCGAAATTGAAACCACGAAGGAGCCGCTGAAATCCTTGTTGTTCATCTGAACGGCCTTGGCGAGGTCGCCGCTGAAGCCGCCATTGCCGGTGAACTTGACCGGCACGGCCACGGCAACTCCTGCACCATCCCGCGTGGCCGTTATGCTGCCGTTGCGCGACGCGTTGACGTGCCAGTCGAAATCGACACAACCATGGAAGAGATTGATCTTTACGGGCGCAGAGGATGATCCCAGCCCGACCTGGCTGCAGCCGATCCGCGTGCGCCCGGACCTTGGGCCGGCGAATCGGTCCGCGGCCGCGTTGGCGGCGTCCGCGACGACGCCATAGGGAATGTCCAGGCTCGGCTGGATGGTGCTCGTACGCGCCTCGAACTGTGCAGCCGCAGCAGCGCGGGAGGGTTTTTCAGAGAGCAACTGGTTATGTGCTGCGTCAGCCGCGACAACAGGCAGGCCGGCGCCAGCCAGCAAGCAAGCGCCGAGCGCGCCGGTTCTCGCCCAACCCACAAGCCAGGGCGACTTGTCGAAAACAGTCCTCCTCATCACGGTCGGTCCCTCTCCATGCCCACAAAAAAAGACGGCGCGCAGGCCTACGCACTCCGCTCGATAACGCTCAAGGCCCCGTCTTCGTCGCGGACACCGCATCAACGCCGTCTCGCTCTGATAGCGTTCTTGCGTGCCAAGAGGCAAAGGCGGATCGATTCCCGCACCTTGCGGCGATTGACCTCTCTCTCAACTGCGGTATGTTTTCGCAACGCGCAAGGTTCCCGCCAGGGATTTGAATGGGAACGCGGTGTGACGCCGCGGCTGCCCCCGCAACTGTAACCGGCGAGCGATCGTCCACTGTGCCACTGAGGGTTTGGCCCTCGGGAAGGCGGATGAGAGCAAAGACCCGGGAGCCAGGAGACCTGCCTCGCGCCGTCGTCCTGTTTCCGGCCGGGGTGCGCCGGAGACTGCGGGGGAAACCGTCGCGACGACAGTGTCGGAGTCGTCGTAGCGGGGCCTCGGTTCGAATATGCAGTGCTCAACAGACCGTGCGCTACCGCGTGCCGATTCCTGGACCCAAACCAGGAGGATGTCATGCGCATATCCATGTTGCTTTCCGCCGCGGGATTGGTCGCTCTCACCGCCGCCGCCCGCGCGGCCGACGATGATTCGACGGAGGCCGTGGTGGTCACGGCCACGCGTATTTCGACCCCGCAAGCACGCATCGCCAGCAGCATTACCGTCATTTCGGCGGCGGACATTGTGGCCAAAGAAGATTCGACGTTGCCTGATGTCCTTCAGAATGTTCCGGGGCTGAACGTCGTCCAGACGGGCGGGGCAGGGGGTCAGACTTCCGTTTTCCTGCGCGGTACGAATTCCAACCACGTCAAGGTGTTCGTGGACGGCATTGATGTCGGTGATCCGAGCAGCGCGGTCGGAACGTTCGACTTTGGCCAGTTCCTTGCGCCCGATATCGCGCGGATCGAAATTTTGCGGGGGCCGCAAAGCGGACTGTATGGTTCCGACGCCATTGGCGGGGTGATCTACATCATCACCAGAAGCGGTTCCGGTCCGGCGCAATTCACGGCCGGCGTGGAAGGCGGATCCTTCGAAACGTTCAATCAGACGGCCGGCGCAGCTGGCTCGGAGGGTCCTTTTCACTATGCGGCAAACGTCGAGCATTTCTATTCCGGCGCCACGCCAGTCACGCCGCCGGATCTTCTCGCGCCGGAAGAGGAGCGCCGCGACGATTCCTATGACAACGTCACCGCATCGACGAAGCTCGGCTACGACCTTGCAGGCAATTTCGACCTCGGCCTTGTCGCGCGCTACACGAACTCGCAATTGAATTTCACGGGCGAGAACTATGCGATGTCTCCCCCGGCGCCCGACGCAACGCAAAGCCAGGGCGATTCGCTGCAATACTACACGCGCGGGACGGCACACATTGTCCTGTTCGACGGATTCCTGGACCAGACCCTGGGACTGGCCTATGGCAGCGTGGTCTCCACCGATGTCAGTCCGGACGAGCCCACCAGCTACTATTCCGGCGATCGGGTTAAGCTCGACTCGCAGGGAGAGTTGAAATTGTCGGACAACGAAATCCTTGTCCTTGGCGCCGAACATCAGCGCGACGAAATTCGCTTGCCGATCTCGGCGAGTACGACGATCGATTCTGGCTATGCCGAACTGCAGTCGAATTTGACGGGCGATTTTTTCAACGCTGTCAACGTCCGCTATGACGACAACGACAGGTTTGGCACGGAGCTGACTTACCGCGAGGCGCCCGCCTATCTCATCGAGGAAACCGGAACCAGGCTCAAGGCAAGTATCGGAACCGGATTCAAGGCGCCTTCGCTAAGCGAGATGTTCCAAAATTTCCCATCCTTTGGTTTCTTCGGAAATCCCGATCTCAAGCCGGAAAGCAGTCTCGGATACGACATTGGATTCGAGCAGTCTGCGCTGGAGGGCGAAATGCAGTTTGGGGCCACTTATTTCCGGAACGACATACGAAATCTGATCGAGCCCAATGCGACCGACAGCTCCTACGCCAACATCGGCCGCGCCGTCACCGACGGCGCCGAGAGCTTCGTTTCCTGGCGGCTGATCGACACACTCACTCTGCGGGCGGACTACACCTACACCGAAGCCAACGACGAAATCCTGCGTCAGGAGTTGCTGCGCCGACCGAGGCACAAGGCGACCTTGGACGCCAAATGGCAGGCGACGGCGGTTTTGTCACTCGACGCAGATCTCCTCTATGTCGGTCCGTGGATCGACGGCAATCGTTCCTTCACGATTCCGCGATTGACGGCGCCCGGCTATACCACCATGGATATCGCGGTCAATTACGAGATTACCGCCCGGCTCACGCTTTACGGGCGCGTCAGCAATCTCTTCGACGAGAATTATCAGGACCCATACGGATATTTACGGCCTGCCCGCGGCCTCTATGCGGGAATCAGGGCGAGGCTTTGATCGCCCGGTTTCGGGTCCCCCCGGCGTGCTTTTGAGCTGGGCCCGCTCAGTACTTGTCGGGTGCCTCGACGGCGCCCGATTTCACTTTCTTTTCTGCCTCCCTGACCGCCGGGTGCTCGGCCGTCGCCGCTTCGCTTTCGCGGTTTTTGGGTGCGCCCGCCGCGCCCGGACTATGGGAAGGCGGATCGCTTGTGGGAAAACTGTCGCGCAACTGATCGTCGAGTTTTTCCTCGTTGTTCTTCGCCTTCCTGTCGGTACTAAGATGTTCGGTTTTCATGCCTGTGCCTCGCAAAGAACCCACAGGGGCAACGGCCGCCAGGAGTGGAGGTTCCTTTCAATGGACAAATCCGCGGACTCGCTTCGCCGTCGCCTGCCGCGCTCTTTTTTCGAGAGGGACGTGGATTGCGTTGCCCGTGATCTTATTGGAACTGTTTTTACTTTTGAAAAGGTGGGCGGCGTGATCGTGGAAACCGAAAGTTACGACAGCCGCGATCCCGCCTCCCACACCTACGGGGAGCGCCTGACGCAGAGAAACAGAACCATGTTCGGTCCCGCCGGCCGGGTCTATGTGTATCGTTCTTACGGCATCCATTGGTGCGCAAACTTCGTTTGCGGCCCGGGGAGTGCCGTGCTTATCCGTGCCCTCGAGCCTTGCCATGGGGTGGAACGCATGCGCGAACGGCGGGGCACCATCGAGATCACCGCGCTCTGCGCGGGTCCCGGACGGTTGTGCGAAGCATTGGGAATCACAAAGAAACAGGATGGAATGCCGCTCGATGCGCCGCCCTTCGCGCTGATCGCCTCGCGCGAACCGGCGATCGTTTGCACCGGCGTTCGCATCGGAATCAGCAAGGCCCGCGAGGCACCCCGCCGGTATGGGCTGACGGGATCGGCTTTTCTCAGTCGGCGATTCGCAAACAATGGCACACAAGAAGGGGCCCGGCCGAATGGTCGATCGGGACACTGAAAATTGTCAGACCTGTGACATTCCAGATTTTTGTCGGGCAGTTGGTTGCGGCCACCCAGGATCGATCGCAACTTTCGCTCGTTGTCTTGTCATGAGCACACAGAGCCCCCATCATCCGATAGTCCTGATCGTAGAAGACGAGTGGCTTCTGCGCGCCCATGCCAGGGATGTTCTGGAGAATGCAGGATTTGATGCCTTGGAAGCGGCGGATGCCGATGAGGCCTTGAGAGTGTTGGCAGAACATCCTGAGGTTAACGCCCTGTTTACCGATATCAACTTGCCGGGAACGCTGGACGGGCTCCAGTTGGCACGCAAAGTTTACCAGTCGCGGCCGGATATCAGATTGCTGATCACCTCTGGAAAAATCGCTCCGGGGAAAGGTCAAATTCCCCACGAGGGGATTTTCCTCCCGAAGCCGTATTCCCCGGACGCGGTTGTCCGCTCCCTGTCGAATTTGCTTCATTGAGACCGGATTTTTATGAGACCTCCGAGAGGGGGTCTCTCTAACTGCTCAGCAATTCCCTGACCGCGCGGCTGGCCTGATCGATGGCGCAGTCGGTGTAAGCGGCAAAGCCCGAATCGGAATTGGCAATGGCAATGCGTCCTAAAGGTTTGCGCGCGGCGAGATTCGGTGGGTGGTCGGCGTCGAAATCTTTGTCCCACAACGCGTTGTACTCCGGCGCATAGCCGTGCGGCCAACGGTTGACGGCAATGCCTTCGATGTCGCGGGCCGCCTGGAATCCTCCGGGCCCGAGCGTGCGCTGTAGCTGATCGCGGATGTTTCGCTCGAATGTCTCGTAGGGCGTCGCGAGCAGCTCCATTCGGCCGGCTCTGTTCTGGTCATATTCGGGAAGGCCTGGGCTCGCCGGCGCTCGCATCATGCGAATCAGGATCGGGTCGTTCGGTGACCGAACGCTCCTGTAGCCGCCGATGTTCACCGCCGGATTGAGGGACACAGAAGTATGGTAGGAACCGGGCGCGTGCACGCGCCGAATGGTGAGGTTGCGAAACGAGGTCCAGTTGCGCAGCGCCACGGATGTATAGACGAGTGGGCATTTGACCAAGGCCCTTAGCGCCGCCTTCTGCACCGTCGGCAATTCCGGCACGATCCACGGAATCATCATGTTCCAGCCGGCAAGCACGCAACTCCGCGCACGCACCCGATAGATCGCGCTTCCCCCGCGGCTGGCCGTATAGGCAATTTCTACGCCCTTGCCGGCATTGCGGGCCCGCACGACCAGGTTGTTGAGCCGGATGCGAACCGCATTGTCGCGCCGGTCCAGTCGGGCGTAATCGGCCTTCGCCGTGACGATATCGTGCGCATCGTGGCCCGGGATGGAATCCGGAATCAGTGCACGCACGAGCAACCTCGCAATAGAGGCGTTGCCGTCGGGAAAATGGAAGGTCTCCGAACCGCCTGTCGTGGAGTAGCCGGCCGGTGTGTATCCCATGCGATTCAGGCTTGGGCCGCCGGGCTTGAGTCCCAATCCGGCGAAACCCGGATGCCCCATCGCCCAGCAATCGAGCGCCGGCACAGCGTCGATGCCGCAACCCCACCACTCGTCGGTGCGATGCAGATAGAGCGCAATCGCAGCCGGGTCGGCCCTCACCACTTTGAGCAGGTAATCCTTGTACGAGATGCGCCAGAGTCTGTCCTTTTTCTGATCGCTGCTGAGGCCGGGGTAATAGTCGTCGGTGCCGGTTTCGATCTTGAGAATCGTCCGCTTCACCGAATCGCTCACCGGCGCTTTCGCGACGAAGGATCTCCAGGCCTCGAGCGTGGCACGTCCACGATCATCGGCGGCGAGGGTGACGAGACGATCCGCGCCGAACGTCTCCCGATCGAAGAACACCCCGGTCTCCAGGCCTGCATAGACCGACAGATCGGTGCACTCCTTCCGCAGTCTCGCGGCGTCCACGCCGAGCGATGCGAGCAGGCCGCCCGCCACCGCGCTGTAGGGAGCAGGGCTGTCGATTTCGAAGGTTCCGCCGTTGATCAATTCCATGCGCCCGTTCACGTGGAACTCGTTGCGTTTGGCATGGCCGCCGAAATCGTCATGGTTTTCGAGGATCAGGATCTTGGCGCCCGGCTTCGCCGCGCGATAGAACCAGGCGGCGGCCAATCCGCTGATGCCGGCCCCGGCAACGACGAGGTCGTAGTCCTCATCCGTGTCGATCAGCGACGACGCGCCGCCCCAGAAATCGCCGTCGCGCAATTGATGCGCCGCCTCGAAGGCGCCCGCATGGCTGCCGCGCATTCCCAATCGCGCGGGCGGATAGTAGCCCGCCGCTTGCTGCGCCTCCTGCTCGGCGGCCTGGGCCAGTTCCGGCGCAAGTCCGCCGAGCGTTACGCCGATCGCGACGCCTTGCACAAAGTCGCGCCTTGCAATGGGGCGATGCGTCCCCAATGGGTGATCTTTTCTCGGCACAGTCGCGCCTCCGCTCGCAACGATGAATGAGACAGCACGTTACCGGACCGTGCGGGAGCTATGCCAGTCACACGGGAGCGATGCCAGTCACATCGCAGTCGGAAGGAGCCACACCCGTACGACGCCGGCTGCGGCAATGAGGAACATGGCGAGATCGGCCACACCGCTCAGCATGGCGCCGGGAAGGCGCCTTTGCGGATCGGCCATATAGCCCCGCCAGTAGATGAGTCGTGCGATCAGCCAGATCAGCCCGACGATCGGAGCGAGCCACGCCCAGCCGATGGGGTAGAAGGCAGCAACCCAGAGAAAGGGCAGGATGAGTGCCATCTGTTCGAGCGTGTTGAGTTGCACCCGGTAAGCGCGGTCGAATTCGGGGTGCCCGCTGGTCGCCGGGGCCCTGATGCCGTGCTTCTGGCGCAGATTCCCGACGCGAAATGCGGTGAAGAAATAGAAGAAGCCGATGAGAAGGGTGACGGTGGCCGTCCATAGCGCCACAGGCGCCGCTGTTGTCACGATGTTCCTCCTAGATTCACGCGGAACCCAGCATATCACACGATTCGGGGCCCTCCGGGTCCGCGCTCTCATTTGTGACCAGGCGATGGTGCGGTTCCCCTGGCAGCCAGATATGCGGCAACGCGAGCTTCCGCATTTTCCCGGATATCCATATGGAACAACGAGTATTCGACCGTATGGTAGTTCTTGACTCCGAAATCGAGGCCGTCGTCGAACGGTCCGTCTTTTTGATCTGCGACGAAAAGCAGTCCGTTGCGGCACTCCGCCCAGGTCCAGGCTCTGTAGGGCACCCTCAAGGGCGGAAACACCATTCCGCTGGCGATATCGGGCCGGAAGAAATCGACCTGGAGCCGCCCGCTCTCGGGCACGCCACCCTTGTGAAGGCTGGCCGGTGCGCGTGCGCCGTCGCGCTCCCACGTCAGCGGATTGGTGCAGAGATATTTGTCGTGGGGACTGGCATCGAGCGTCGCGCCTTCCCCATCGGTCATCCAGTGTATGATGCAGTGCAGATCGGTAGCGGAGTTGCAGGCGCGCACCGTTTTCAGGCCCGAAATCTCCCTGTCTGTGATGCCGCCGCCAATGATGTAAGCGGCGACCATTCGTGCTGCGAGCGGGGTGCCGTCGATGCGCTCCCGAATGAGGCGCAGCCCGTGGTCAGTGCCCTGGCTGTGACTGGCGATGATGAAGGGGCGGCCTCGCGAATAATGGTCCAGAAAATAGCTGAAGGCGCGGTCCACATCGCTATAGGCCAGGTTCATCGTTTTTTTGACGACATCCGCCGGTGGAGCGGCGAAATAACGGAAGATCGACGCTTCGCGGTAACGTGGCGCGTACACCGCGCAGCATCCGTTGAATGCACTGGCCTGGTTGGCCATCATCCATTTCGTGTTCTCTTCCGTCTCACTGTTGGGATCGAGCGGAGAATTCCAGTCCGTGCCGTGCATGTAGCCGGTCGGATGAAGGAAGAAGACGTCGACCTCGCGGTCCTTTGCCGAAACCGGCACGCCAGCGGGCAGGAAATCGGCGGGCGATCGCTTGCCCGGCAGCGCGGCCCAGGATCCGCTTTGCGAGTAATCGGGGGGAGGCGCCTTCAGCGAAACATCCCAGCCGTGATGCGGCTTTCCGAGCATAATGGCCACGTTCAGCGCATTGCCGGTGAAGTAGATCGCACCCGCAGCGACAACGAGCAGCGCGATCGAGGCCAGCAAGGTTTTCAAGAGAAGTTTCATTTCCCGCCGACCTCTCCGCCGCGCATGTACCGGGAAAAGGTTAGAGACGGAACCGAATGGATGCCAGTCACGGCCGTGGCGCCTGTCCCCTGACGGCAGTGCCGCTGTGCGAGCACGTAAGGAACCCCGGAAAACAGTCCGGGTCTCTAAATCGTAAAACAGCCTTGCCCGCGGCGGGATCCGGCCGCGCTTTATTCCTGCCCCGTCGCAATTTTTGCATCGCGAGCCCCGGACGGCGCATTCCGCGCGGGCGGGCGGCGCACCGCTGCCGCGCCCAACAGCGTCAGCGGAATGAGAGAACCCAGGAATGTCAGATGGTACCAGACGGGGAACCTCTGCCACAGGCTGTAATGCACCGGCAGGAAGACGAGCAGGATGATGAGTCCCTGAATGGCCGATGGCCACAGCGTCGTGCGCGCGATCCAGCGCCCGATGAATCCTGCCGCGATGGTTGTCACGGCGCCTTCGGTCAGACGCGCGGCCATCATCGGAAGCGTGAACGCGAGCGCCGGAAGCGCCGCCGCATATTCGGGCCATGCAAGCCGCAGCAGGCGATCCAATACGGTTGCGATGATGGCCCACGCCACAATCCCCGCGACGATGGCACCGATGTTCCTGAGCATGCTCGATTATCCCCTGGGCCGCTCCGTTCAGGATAACGCGAAATACCAAGGGGGCGCGAGCGACCTGGCGGTCCTCGAATGCAGAAGTGAGTGGCGCTCGCGTCGGCGCATGGCGGGACGCTCGCGACCTTCGACCGCCGCCCCGGCGCCAATATTCCTGATCATGATCGATTGCTCCCCTCGGATGCGTGGGCAGCAGAGCGACATGCCGCTCTCAATAAAGGCCCGGAAGCAGCCGCCATGTCCCGGAGCGGCACGCGTCGTATTCGGCGCCGAAATGATCGCACAGCAGGCGCTCTTCGGCGCGGGTGCGCGCGATGAGCGGCGGGATGAGGAGCCCGGTCAGCAGCACGCCAACGCCCGAGCGGAAGGCGAGACACCAGCCCAGCGTATTGACGATCAGGCCGAGATAGCTCGGGTGGCGGATGACACGATAGAGGCCACCCGTGACGAGCCTGTGTCCCGGCTGGATCGCCACCAGCTCGCTGAACCGGTAGCCCAGCACATAGACCGGCCAGATTCGCAATGCGCCGCCCGCCGCAAATAGCGCCACGCCGAGCCAGCGGATCGCCTCATGGTCGAGCGTCCAGAGATCGTTGCGATCCGTCCACGCCGGTACGAACAGATTGACCAGGCCGATGATCGAAATGGCCGCGATGACCCAGCGGTTGCCCCGATCTTCGCGCACGCCGGCGCTCAGATTTCCGCCGGCGAAAAGCGCGGCGGCGGAGATCCCGATGAGTGCGATCGTGAGCGCAATCAGCGGCGGATGGGAGAAAAACGCGCCGAAGCCGCCCCAACCGAGAACGGCGAGTCCGATCGGAACCGCCGCGCCAGCGGCGATTCCGACGAATCGGCGCGCTGATATCGCCATATCGGATCGTCCTGTATTGCCGGGTCATATCAAAGCACAATTTGATCCGGGACCGCCCTCGAACCAGCCGCATTGCTGGACAATGATACCTGGCCTGAGTACCTCTCGATCATGAGCGAAACACAATTCAGCGTTCAGGAGATTCTGGCGGGGCGCGCGCCGGGCGACGCGCCGGTCACGGTGAAGGGCTGGGTGCGCACGCGGCGGGACTCGAAGGCGGGCATCTCCTTCGTACACCTGTCGGACGGATCGTCGTTTCATCCGCTGCAGGTGGTGGCACCGAACAATTTGTCCAATTACGCGGACGAGGTGTTGAAGCTCACGACGGGTTGCGCCATCGAAGCGACAGGGACGATCGTGCCGACGCCCGGGAAGGCGCAGGCCTTCGAGATGCAGGCCGCCGCGATCGGCGTGATCGGCTGGGTGGAGAATCCGGACACTTATCCCATTCAGCCCAAGCCCCATACGCTCGAGTTCCTGCGCGACATGGCGCATCTTCGACCGCGAACGAACGTGATCGCCGCGGCAACGCGCGTGCGGCACACGCTGGCGAAGGCCATTCACCGCTTCTTCGACGAGAACGGCTTTTTCTGGGTGAACACGCCAATCATAACCGGTTCCGACGCGGAGGGAGCGGGCGCGCTGTTCCGCGTGTCGACGCTCGATCTCGCCAATCTTCCCCGCAACGAGTCCGGCGCGGTGGATTTCGGCAAGGATTTCTTCGCCCGCGAAACGTTCCTCACCGTTTCGGGGCAGCTCAACATCGAGGCCTACTGCCTCGCACTGACGAAAGTTTACACCTTCGGACCCACCTTCCGCGCGGAGAACTCCAACACCAGCCGGCACCTCGCCGAGTTCTGGATGATCGAACCGGAGATCGCCTTTGCCGACCTCGGCGAAAATGCGACGCTCGCGGAACGCCTGCTGAAATCCGCGCTCGCGACGGTGCTCGCGGAACGCGCCGAGGATCTTGCCTTCTTCGACGAGCGCATCGAGAAGGGGCTGGTGGCGAAGCTGGAGGGAATTGTTTCATCCGAATTCGTGCGCATGGAGTATGGCGAGGCGATCGCTGTGCTCGAGCGGGCCAAGGAGAAATTCGAGTTTCCGGTGAAATGGGGCGTCGATCTCCAGTCAGAGCACGAGCGCTACCTGACCGAGAAATACGCGAAGAACCCCGTGATCGTGTTGAACTACCCGAAGGACATCAAGGCGTTCTATATGCGCGTGAATGACGACGGCCGCACGGTCGCCGCAATGGATGTTCTGGCGCCCGGCATCGGCGAGATCATCGGCGGAAGCCAGCGCGAGGAGCGCCTTGAGATGCTCGACGCGCGAATGGTGGAACGCGGCATCGATCAGGAACACTACGCCTGGTACCGCGATCTGCGCCGTTACGGCACGGTGCCGCACGCGGGCTTCGGCCTTGGCTTCGAACGCACCATCGCCTACGTCACCGGCCTTTCCAACGTCCGCGACGTCATCCCGTTTCCCCGCACGCCCGGGAATGCGAGGTATTGAAGCAAGGGCCTTCTGGCGGCTCGTATTCGCCGTCATCTGCATGGATGGCGTAGATGATCGACCATGTCTCTGTTGCCGTACGGGATCTTCCGCGCAGCGCCGCCTTTTACGAGGCCGTCCTCGGCGCCCTCGGCCTGGCGAAACTCGTAGACCTCTCTCCCGCCAGCATCGGGTTCGGACGGAAATATCCGGAATTCTGGCTGAACGCGAGGGAAGGCGTGCCGCCGCAGCCGGAGACGACGGGCACGCATATCTGCCTGCGCGCGCAGAGCCAAACCGCTGTGGAGCAATTTCATGAGGCGGCCTTGGCGCGCGGAGGGAAATCCGCGGGCGAACCCGGCCCGCGCCAGGCTGCGTTCACCACCTATTTCGGCGCGTTCATCTTCGATCCCGACGGCAATAAGGTCGAAGCCGTGTTCTTCCCCAAACCGCTCGCAGGAAGCGCGGGATTCGAAGGCGTCGCCAAGTCCTGATTCACGAACAGGAAATTCGTGACGAGCGTTCGACGCCATCGCAATCGCTGCCGAACGAAAGCTTGCAGAGAGTGGTCACTCCGTTCAGCGGACAAGACGGCCGCATCCGGATGCCGGGCGATGATCCGTCGCGAGACCGGCCGCCGCGAGCATTACTTCGGATGAGGCCTCCGCGACGGGAAAGGCATTCGATAGGTCGTTGCGTGCAAAACTCAACCATTTGAGGAAGTCACGCCGCGTCAGGAACTGCAACAGGCTTGAACGCAAGTATGTGACGCTTCTTGTTTCCCCGCGTGACCGGCATTGCCGGTATGAGCGGCGTTCATGGCTCGCGATTAGCGGGCGCCGATTGGACAGGGCGGGATCGGCGCGGGCAGGGCGCTGGGTTGGCTCTCACGTTTCTGTTCGAAGGCGTCCGCTCGTATTGACGGCTCCGCGCGTATGGGCGAGTTTCGGGGCAGCCGCCCTCATGCCATGGGGCGTGAGCGGCGCGTGTCGAGGGCTCAATCTTGCACTGGCGAAATGTTGCGGCATTCGTGCCGCTCGTGCTGTTTGGTCTGGCTGCGTCGGCCGAGGCCCAAACGGCGGATGATCTTGTCGCAAAGAATCTCGCAGCCCGCGGTGGCGCGGATCGGCTTGCCGCGATTCACACGATGGTGAGCCGTGGCGAGATGCGCTTTCCCGGCGATTTCAAGCTCGCTTACAAGGAAACGCAGTCGCGCCTCGGGAGTCCGGGCGATTCCTCCGCCGTGCGCATCGATGCCGCGATCCAGGGGCTCGACATCATACAGGCTTACGATGGCACCGGCGGCTGGCGCGTCAATCCGCTCGAGGGCCGCAAGGACGCCGAACACATGGGCGCCGACGAGTCACGCGAACTCGCCGACGATGGATCGATCGACGGCGCGCTGCTCGCCGCGCGCGCCAGGGGATCGCAGGTCGACTATCTCGGCCGCGAGGATATCGACGGCACCGACGCCTACAAGCTTCGCGTGACCCAGCGGGACGGCACGGTCTGGACCTACTATCTCGATCCGGACGTGTTTCTCGAGATCAAAATTCTCGAGCGGCGCTCGATTCGCGGTGCGGAGAAGGAGACCGAGAGCGATCTCGGCGATTACGAACGGGTCGCCGGCGTCTATTTTCCGTTCTCGATCGCTTCGGGCCCGAAGGATTCTCCCGCAAGCGACAAGCAGGTGGTGACGATCGCTTCGGCCGACGCCAACGTCGCCGTTGCGCCGGACACGTTCGCCATGCCGGCTGCGCCGGCCCCAGCCGCCCCCTCCAAATGACACACCAAGCTCCACGGTGGACCTCCATGCCGCGTCGACTTTCCCTGTTTCTCTTTCTCGCCGCTGCGCTCGCAGCTTCGCCGGCATCCGCCCAGACGGTGACGGGCGCGACAGTGTCGGGTCTCGGCGTGCGCAACATCGGCTCGGCCGCCATGAGCGGACGCATCGCGGCCATCGCAGGCCGGCAGGAAGCAGACGGCAAGATCACGCTTTTCGTGGGCGCAGCGTCGGGCGGGGTGTGGAAGTCGCAGGACGGCGGCACGACCTTCAAGCCTGTGTTCGACCGCGAACCCGTGCAGTCGATCGGAGCCATCGCGCTCGACCCCACCAATCCCAAAATCGTCTGGGTCGGCACGGGCGAAAGCTGGACGCGCAACTCGGTGTCGTTGGGAGACGGCATCTACAAATCGACCGATGGCGGCGAGACCTGGACCAATATGGGTCTTCCCCAATCCGAGCGGATCACGCGCATCGTCGTCGATCCGAGGAACGGCAACACAGTCTATGCCTGCGTTCCCGGCAAGCTGTGGAGCGACAGCGCCGATCGCGGTCTCTACCGGACCACGGACGGGGGACAGACCTGGTTGCTGGTGCTCAAGGGCGGCAATCTCTCGACGGGCTGCTCATCGGTCACGCTCAATCCGCGCAATCCCGACGAGATTCTGGCGGGGATGTGGGATTTCCGGCGCAAGGGCTGGACCTTTCGTTCCGGCGGCGACGGTCCGACCGCACCGTCCTCGAGCGGGTTGTTTCATTCGACGAACGGCGGGCGCAGCTGGACGGAGATGACCGCGCAGACGAACAAGGGCCTGCCCAGGACACCGTGGGGCAGGGTGGAAGTGGTGTACGCGCCGTCCAACCCGGCACGGGTCTATGCATTCATCGAGAATGTGCGCTCGGCGCTTTACGTGTCCGATGATTCGGGCGCGACCTGGGAGGAGCGCGACCGCAGCCGCAACATGGTGTGGCGGCCGTTCTATTTCGCGCGGCTCGTCATCGATCCCACCAACCCCGACCGCCTGTTCAAGATGAATCTGACGCTCGTCGCGTCGGAAGACGGGGGAAAGAGTTTCACCGAAGCCGGCGGCGGCAGTCATGGCGACTGGCACGATGTCTGGATCGATCCGGCCAATCCCAAAATCGTCATCGGCGGCGACGACGGCGGCTTGTGGCTTTCCTATGACGGCGGCGTGAAATGGTGGAAGGGCGGGAACCTGCCTATCAGCCAGTTCTATCATGTGAGCGTCGACGACAAGGATCCCTACCAGGTCTATGGCGGATTGCAGGACAATTCGGTGTGGGTGGGCGACAGCGCCTATCCGGGCGGTATCACCAACAACCGCTGGGAAAATCTCTACGGCGGGGACGGTTTCTTCGCCTATCCCGACCCGTCGGATCCGAATTTCGTCTATGTGGAATATCAGGGCGGCTATGCAAGCCGCGTCAACCGCAAAACCCTGCAGGCGCGCGATATCCAGCCCAAGGCCAACTACCACGAGAAGCTGCGCTTCAACTGGAACACGCCGATCGCGCTCTCGCCTGCGGACAAGAACGCCGTTTATATCGGCGCGCAGGTGCTGTTCCGCTCGCGCGATCATGGCGTGAACTGGGAACGCATTTCGCCGGACCTCACCACCAACGACCCCGAAATGCAGAAACAGGAAGAATCGGGCGGCATCACCGTCGACAATTCCGAAGCGGAAATGCACACCTCGATCTATTCGATTTCCGAGGGCCCGAAAAAGGCGGGCGTGATCTGGGTCGGCACCGATGACGGCAACGTCCAGGTCACGCGCGATGCCGGCAAGTCGTGGACAAATACGGTTGCCAACATTCCCGGTCTGCCGAGAGGAAACTGGATCAGCTGGGTAGAGGCGAGCCGCTACGATCCGGCGACCGCCTATGTAACAGTCGACCGCCACACCTTCGGCGACATGGCGCCTTACGTGTATCGCACACGCGATTACGGCCGGACCTGGACGCCGTTGATCACGCCGCAGACGCCGGGCGTGCGCGGATACGCCCATGTGGTGAAGGAAGATCCGCGCGCGCCGAACATTTTGTTCGTCGGAACGGAATTCGGGCTCTACGTCTCGCTCGATGCGGGAAGGAGCTGGGTCGCGTTCAAGCCGAACAATTTCCCCGCGGTCGCGGTGCGCGACATGGCGTTTCAGACGCGCGACGACGATCTCGTGCTCGCCACCCATGGCCGTGGAATCTGGATCGTCGACAACATCTCTCCCTTGCGGGCGCTCCGTCCCGCGACGATCGAGACGGAAGCGAGCCTGATTCCGGGGCCGAGTGTGCAGCAGCGCATCGAGGGCAATGGCGGCTGGGCCAACGGCGATGCGGAATACTCCGGAGAGAATCCCGCCGACGGCGTTGTCATCACCTACTACCAGAAGGCGCGGCAGGTGATCGGCCGTCTCAAAATCGACGTGCTGGACAGAAGCGGGAAGGTCCTGACGACGTTGCCGGCTTCCAATCGCAAGGGATTGAACCGCGTCGTCTGGACGATGAGGGACGACCCGCCGCAGACGCCGCCCGGCGCGACGCTCGTCTTCAATGCGACGCGCGGGCCGCGCGTGCCGCCAGGGATCTACACGGTGCGCCTCACCAAAGGCAGCAATGTCTATACGATGCCCCTGACGGTCGTTCTCGACAGACGAGCGACCTTCACACTCGCCGACCGCCAGCTGCAATACGCCGCGGCGAGGCGGGTGTCGGCCCTGTTCGGCCGCATGAGCCGCCTTGCGGCGAAGATCGTTCAGGTGCGCGAAGGCGCGCAGGCCCGCGCTGGTGCGCTGCCGCAAAACGACACGCTGCGTAACGACCTCGAAGCCCTGGCCGGCGATGCCGACGCGTTGCGCAAGGAGATCGTGGCCACGAAAGAGGGCGGCGCCATCACCGGCGAAGAGCGCCTGCGCGAGCATCTCGATCACGTCTACGGCGCCATCACGTCGGTGGAAGATCGCCCGACGCCCTATCAGATGGCGCGTGTCGACGTTCTCGAACGTGAACTCAGGGACGTCGAAGCGTCCTACGCCTCGCTGGCCTCCACGAAGCTCGCGGCAGCGAATACCGCGCTGAAATCGAAAGGTCTCGAAGAGATCACCATCCACGAACCGCCGGGCGACGCATCCGGCGGCGGCGGCGGGAGCGTGCCAGGACAGATCGCGCGAAGCCTGGTTGGACTGCGCCTGCTCGATCTCGACGCCCTGCATGCCGGGGCCCGCGACCGCGATTGATCCCCCTGTAACTCTTCCCCCTTCGCTTGCCCCACGACGGGGACGGAAGTCGCGTTCACGGGCGGAGGCGAGTAATGAATCGTGTGGGCAAGACCGCATTGCTTCTGGCGACGGTGGCGGCGGCCGGTCTTGGCGTCACCGGTGCGGCGGCGCAGTCGGATAGCGGTGTCGAACAGGTGGTGGTCACGGCGACGCGCGTGCCGGAGCCAGTCGATCGGGTTCCGGCGGATGTTTCCGTGGTCTCGGGTGCCGAGCTCCGGGCGCGCGATGCCTGGGACATGCAGACAAGTTTGAGTCTCGTCCCCGGCGCCGAAGCGCCGGCGGGCGGAGACGCCGGCCCCTCGAGTGCCGTGCCCGCCTTCTGGGGCCTGCACGAGTTCGATGCCTTCCTGCTGGTGGCGGACGGCGTGCCCTGGGGCGGCGCCTTCAACCCGGCGATCTCAACCCTCGACCTCACCGACGTCGAGCGCATCGAAGTCCTGAAAGGTTCGGCGCCCGCGATGTACGGCGCCACTTCGTTCGT